>ERZ869907.48-NODE-48-length-44147-cov-10.873923_pt1 | contig 44147 bp, 63 predicted proteins | sample MGYA00579309_ERZ869907 | MGnify/ENA primary metagenome ERZ869907 (study PRJEB32216, sample SAMN09231814) | wastewater metagenome | place: USA: Maryland | collected 2016-07-30 | study: EMG produced TPA metagenomics assembly of the PRJNA472060 data set (Reclaimed... | reverse complement strand
ATCTCACACCTCCCGCACGTTCCACACCCCCAAGCCGTCCGTATACCTAACAACAGCTCTACAATGGTCGAGGAAAGTTTCTGGACTATGCACATTCTTCATTATATTACAGGTTTTACAACACGACACACAATTACTTACTATGTATCCGACTGAGCTATCAAGTCTGTCAACACCATTTGCCAGAATCTCTCGTCTCCCGCCTAAGGTGGTTTTGGCGGGAGGGGCCCCACAATAAGTGCAGGCGCTAGATACTAGTAAGTAAAACTCTTCTTTTGTGAGGCCAAAGTTATAGCCTCTTTTTTTAGCGGCGTGACGATATCTGCTAAATAATTGATTATGAAAACCAATAACATCTCTAGACTCTTTTCTAAGGCATCCACAGCTGCGGCAGTTACCAGATAGGATTGAATACCTGCGGGTTCTGATCCTCTTACCGCACACGCATTGAGCGATTACCATGACGGCTCCATTCTCGTGCAGCCCATCTGTTCTAAGAATTGTTAGACGTTGTTCCTGAATCGCCATAGCCATATCCCCTCTCCAATCAAATGATCGTACTCGTGCTGAAAGATCTGTGCAGCTAAGCCTTCAAGGATAAATGTTTTCTTTGTCCAGTGATTACGGCTACGGTTACCACGTCGTGCTACCATATCTAGAACCTCTACTGTAGCCTCAATGTGCATATGGCGCTTGACTAAGCATTGCTCACCTTCGTAGGATAAGCAGCTCTCAGAGACGTATACCTCATCTGATAGTGGTACGTAGTGGGGATTACGGTACAATGTGATATTTCTACGGTCTTTTAATTCTGACTGATGTATTATCGATAATTGATCTGACATCGGTAGTCCCCTTAACTGCTCAAGATCCCATCGAGAGACAAATATAGGGGAATTCCATCCACGCTGATTTGCTGCGATAGCAAATGCATGGGTTGTGTGTGTAATGGAGTAAAGGAGATCTGCTACTACCTTCACTTCGTCTTCCGTTACTTTCTTCTGCGTGTTGGCCCTTAACACATTTGTGTGCAGTGGGTTATGACCCCTATCATGAGCTTGCAGGAAATATCTCGGATCTGAATACTTATTGCGTGCCATGGTGGCCTCCAATCTGTACGAGCTTTTGGCCCTTACACTGATTATGTAGGGTATCTTATTTCAATGTCAACCCTTAAAATGAAATAAAAGGTATTATTTTTACTTCTTATTTCAATATAGGCACCTAAACTGAAATAAGGACGCTGCCTATCGGCCCTATAATAAGTATTATATAATAATATATATGTGAACCTTTAGCCTCTTATATAATTGTATAAAAATCACAAAAGTTTGTCATTGAAAACACCACTTTTTTATTAAAAAATGAAAATAATTTCAAGAATGGCTTAAAACCTAGGGTTTCAGAGCACCATATTTTTATTTAAAATTCATGCACTTGTGTGGTTTTTAATTGTTTTTCATAGAATGTAATTATTTTTCATAAAACACTTGACTTTTAAATTAATAATCATAATTTGTAAAGTGTAACGAATCTATAGGAGGATAAAATGGACTTTATTATCAATATTATACGAGAATTCATCGCCTTTAATTTATTGATAGGTAGTTATATGGCATATGGAATGGCGGCCTTGGTGTTTTTAACTATGGTTTTTTATGGACTTAAGGCCGTCGTAGAGTCATTGACATCATTTATTAGGAGGGTATTATGAGTACACGTAGATTACACAACGTAAACGCAGTTGAAGCTTTGATGAGTAATTCAGTGGCACACCTTTTATTTAGTGCCTATGCCAAGCGTCACGAGATGAAAGTTGAGGATGTGACTGTTGAAAGGGTAACTGAACGAGATTTTGACTATAGAACGGCATTCAAAATTGAATTCACCCACAACAATGTACCAGGATTTGTAGAGTTTGGGTACACCATACATTAGATAGGTGTTTAAAAGCGTTTTAAAGGCCGTAGAGGGTATGTAAAGACTTTTTAGGTGTAACCCTAGCCAAGATACTTTAAGAGCATTGTACGAGTCTTAAAATGCAAATTATTGATTGTAGTAGAAACGAGTTAGTGTAGGAGATTGTAAGATGGAAAAGATATATGTATTAGTTGAAGAGTTAGAGACCGCTGAGGGAGATAAAGTGATTATAGTTAAGCCAGTAGATGGCGACCTTAAAGCTGAAGCTGCGCCGCCACCAAAAGAGAAACCTGCCCCTGTATATAACATACACTACCACAATTCCAAAGAGGAGGATCGTATGTGGTACTTACCATTTTAAATACCTTATAAGCACATAATTAAAAATTTAGCTGATGAACATCAAAAGGTCTTGACTTTTAAAATATAGTGTGTATATAATGAGTGTACCAACTAGAGGATGTAGAAATATGGCCGCACAGTTCCCACACGATTATAATGTAGCAAAGTTTCCATTTCGTTACGGCCTACCGGAGGGGTATGTTACCTATACCCGAGGACAGCTGCTCACCAGAGAACAGGTAGACCTCATACATACTGCGCTATCTGCAGAGGATTTGAGATCCTCGCTGTTAAGTTTATGTCCTTTAGGGCGGTATCTAGCCTATGATGTGTGTATAGGATATAATATGGACATACCTAATATCCAACAGATTTTAGAGAATATTGAGCTCAGTGCAGAGGGAAACCAGAATCCGTCCGAAGTACTGCCGCCTACCCCCACCTGGCTTAAGGCATATGAGCGCATGAGACGTAGTCCGGAAGAGAGAACCTTATTCCTAGTGACCGGCCTAGCGTATATCGACCCAATTACAGTTAAGACAATAGGAGTTTAGCATGAAACAGAAGTTATTAAATGGTGCAGCATCTGTAGGCAAAGTACTCGCGGAACGCGTGACAATCAAGCTCGGGGCATTCAGCTCTGTTATGGCAGTACTGACGTGGGGCGTGCTCGGGCCGATGGTCTATCCGGGTGAGATTGTGAAAATGGACAACCCTAATGTTATGACATTTAAGACAGAATTCTATGGACTTACCACAGATCAAGCGGCAGCGCATATTAAGACAGCAAATAAAAGTGTCACCCCTGGCGAACGCATCCTAATTAAGTTGGACTCCCCAGGCGGGTCAGTATTCGATGGTATGGCCCTGTTCGACGAAATGCGGCATAGTAAAGTACCGATTGATGTATATGTACCAGCATTTGCTGCCTCTATGGGAGCCAATCTATTGATGCACGCCGATCGTCGATACGTGTCCCCTCAAGCCATGATCCTCTTCCATGGAGCGCATGCAGGCACCTACCAGGTATCTGAAGGCGTGCTGAAGGAGCAACTAGATATTTTAGATAGTGCTGATTTCAAGAAAATGCTGGAGACAGGCGCAGTTCCCCTAGGAGTATCTGGAATGCAGGCCGGGCAAATGAAAAAGTTGTATGACACTGTTGCTCAGTCTAACCTGACCCATGTCTACATGGAGATGAAATCCACTTATGATATGATTAAATCAATTAATGATACTATGGTTGACTACATCGCTAAAAAGATCGGTAAAAGCTTTGAGGATGTGCGACACACACTCTTCAATGATATGAAGTCTGATGCTATCTTTACAGGACAACAACTAATGGATATGGGACTTATCACAGGCACAGATCTGCCTGACATGTCGCCATACAGGCCATAATATGGCATTTCGACGGAAGAGACCGGTTCTCCGGTCATCTTTCGAAGACAAAGTTGTAGCAGATCTTCGGAAGAATAATATTTCGTTTGAGTATGAATCTTTGAAACTAAATTATACTCAAGTTCATACCTACACACCTGATTTAATATTCCCAAATGGGGTTATTGTTGAGCTGAAAGGCTATTTTGATGCAGCAGACCGAGGAAAACATAAACGAATTAAATTATCAAACCCTTCATTAGATATACGTTTTGTATTTCAGAAGGCAGATAAAAAAATTAGTAAGACGTCTAAGACTACGTATGCTGTGTGGGCCGAGAAGAATGGGTTCATATGGGCTGAAGGCTCAATTCCAATGGAGTGGTTGAAATGATATTAAAATTTAAAGCGGGATCTGAGGAGTGGCTGAAGGCCCGACAGAATTTTATAACCGCCACTGAGGCGGGAGCTATAGTTGGGGTAAACCCCTACCTATCGGCCGGACAGATGATAGCACGTAAAGATAACCCAGATAAACTAAACAATAAATTCCTGAGAGCAGGAAAAATCTATGAATCAGCTGTGATTGCAGCGCTAAAGATTGATTTAGGATGGGATGTTGGATATCTTGATGGCACTGGAGAGGCCTCCTATATATTTACAGACCAGGATAGCCCGTTATCAGCAACCCCAGATGCTTGGAGGTTCGATGAACCGGCGTTGATTGAAGCTAAAACTACAGGAGAGGCTAACTTTGAGAGGTACTGGAGGTATGGAGATGCCCCACCGTGGTACTTATCTCAAGCACAAGTGCAGATGATTTGTACAAACATGCCGAAAGCGTACCTTGTATGTATGCTGGCTCAGCAGGACCCAATCATCTCAGTAGTCGAGGTTGATAGGTGCCTAGAGTTCGGAGAACTAGTTAGAGACCTGGCCCGCAAGTTCCACCGACGTGAGATTGCCCGAGTACCAAATGGAACCAAAGAAAAAGCAACATTATTACTTAAAAACAGTATAAAAAGTAATTTTATTTCGGAGTATAGGGATGACTGACTGTTATATGTTAGATAAATTTCCGGATAACTACCCATTCATAAATCAACATGGTGACATCTTCGTCGAGAAGGGTGATGTCGGCCACAACCTAATGAACTTGTACTACATTTCACGTAAAGTAGCAGGCCAGATGGGCCAGAACCCTGATAATTGGGGCTTAGAGATCGCCGAAACCCTGCTAAAAGTTATGAATAAGTACGACGGAGCGACCCAAGTCCCTATCGAATGCTATTTACGCCTGCAGTTACAGTATAAGATAAGCGCAACTCTACGCGATAATAGAAAATATATTACACTTCCGGGCGGAGAGCGCATACAGGTATCTGAAGTGCAGCTTAATGAAGATTTACTAGAAATTGACACAAAAGACTTGACAGATCAAAAAAGTATCTTATATAGTATACTGAGAGCAGTTAGAAATGAGCTCGGCATTAGAGCGGAGAGTGTTGCTAGACTTATGTATGCTGGCTATATCGACAGCCAGATTGTGGATCAACTTAAGATCAGTGCTAGCACGCTCTCCAGGACTAAGAGAGAGCTTAAAGAATTTATTGGAGGACTATAATGTCAGATCCAAGACAAGATTCCATTGTCATGCAGAATGCGATGGCACGATCGCTAGAGATAGAATTATATAGAGCAGCTAGGGAGAATAGAGATGTAGATGTTAAAGCGACACTAGAATTGGCTAAGACACTCGCGTTGGTATTACGCAATCCCAACCTTGATGAGCACCAAACCAAGTTAATGAAAGGAAAGTAATGGGGTTATTTAAAGTTGTGGTCAATGCAAGGCAGGCAGATAAGATTGTTAAGCAGTTTGAGAAAAAAGATATAGCGGTTCTTAGTATTAGTAGTGTATATACCCCCTCAATATATTCCAGTAAAGGTAGTGGTTTATTTAGAGAAATCGCTGTATTTGTTGTAGGACCAAAAGGCTATCAACACTTAGACGAGTTGTCCGCCTCAAGGACTATCCACCAAATTGTGTCAGCTGAAGATATGCGTCGGTGGGAGAAAGAGGATCGCTTATTTTATTGGATGTTGGGTATAATGCTTGGGATCCCAGTACTTGGAGTTCTGATCAGCTTAATGATGTGCGGTAGTTAAAGGGAGATAGGATATGAAAGAAAATATTAAAGTAGTAGACCGAGAAGTAGTATTGAAGGGTGAGGTTATGTTTAGTAACCTGAAGGAAGCACGGGGATTTAAGGAAACAGATGAAAAGAAATCGTACAGCATTACTGTTAAAGTTTCCGCAGACGCTGCGGACGAGGTTACGCAAGCAATTGACGCTCTTGAAGCTGCGGTGTATGAACAGTCTACTAAAGATCTTACAGCTGTGCAAAAGAAAACTTCTGGTAAAGCGCTACCGAAATATAAGTTCGTCGCAGACGCTGCTGGGGAGCCAACTGGAGAAGTTAGACTCGAGGTCAAGCGACCTGAACGATTTAACTCGCCGCTAGTTCGTAAGATAGGTGAAGATAAGCCGGTAGACCGTGCTTTCATTCAGAAGGGGTCAACAGTTGCAATCCGTGCAACAGTTCGTCCATACAAGATGGGCAGCACGCATGGAACAGCCTACACTCTTCAGGATATTATGATCCTTGACGAAGCGGAGCGCCAAGCAGCTCCACGCAAGAGCTCGCCTGAACTAGACAAATTGATGGGGGCTGTGGACATTAACGACCTACCATTCTAACTTTATTCTTTTATTTATTATTTGGAGGCACGCATGGAACTCGTACTTGATATGGAAACTAAAGACCCTTACATTGAAGAAGGGCTCGGCTCAGGCTGGCCGTTCTACAAGGAAGGAAGGCTACAAATTCTTTGTGCTGCCTACAAAGTAGATCAACAACAAGAAGAGGTCACAGAAGACATGTCCCTCCTCCTGGACTTAGTCTCGAAGGCCTCCACTATTATATGTCACAATGTAAACTATGATGTTGGACTACTTCACGCGCTGGGAGCAGATTACTCCGAAGCAATTATCGTGGATACCATCCAACTTGCAAAATTAAATAATAATAATCTCTTTGATTACTCTTTGGACACACTGTCCAAGGAGTTCTTTAATGAAGGTAAGACAAGTGATAAGCTTGGGGCTATTGCAGTTGAGCTGGGTCTTGTTAAGACTAAAGCACAGAACCCAAACACTGTAGCAATGCGAAACACCGAATTGATATACAAGCATGATCCAGTTACAGTGCAGATGTATGCTAAACAGGACGTAGCACTTACCCGCCGCCTGTATGATAAATTAAAAAGTGTGGACATCGACTTAAAGTTTTATTCAGACCTCAATAAGGCTGTCATTGCAGCACGAGCTGAGGGTGTTCGAGTAGACCTTAAACGTGCTCAAGAAGTTGAGCAGATTCTAACCGAGAAAATGAAAGAGTTAGAGTATGTGATTGAGGACTTAGCTCCAGGAGTTAATGTAAATTCCTCAAAGCAGTTGGCTGAGTACTTCACTGCGCAGGGAGTTGAGTTTCCTACAACAGATAAAGGAAACCCGTCAATCACTAAAGAGTTCTTAGCCACGTGCGCACACCCTATTGCTCAAGCTATCAATAAATTTAAGAAGTATGAGAAAGCTGTTCGTGACTTCATTGAACCAGTATTACGAGGTGGTAGGGATCGTGTATATCCTGAGCTAAAGATTTTTGGTGCGGCTGCAACAGGACGTATGAGCTGCGCCCAGCCGAACACCCAACAAATCCCTAAGAGAGATGAGGAAATTGGGTCACTAGTTCGCAGTATTTATCTACCAGAGGAAGGTGAGAAGTGGTACTCCCTTGACTTTAGTTCGCAGGAGCCGCGTCTCCAAATACACTTCGCGTCTCTGCTTAACGCTCCTAAAGTAGATGAACTTGTGGAAGCATATAAAGAGAATCCAAAGTACGATCTACATAAGTGGACAGCTTCCCTTATGTTCGGAGTAAGTGAGTCAGGCGTGACTAAGGATCAGCGTAACCAGGCTAAGACAATTAACCTCGGACTAGCTTATGGTATGGGCGTCGTTAAATTGGCAACGTCGATGCATATACCTGTTTCGCACGCACAAAACCTGCTAAATACCTATCATGTGAGAGTTCCTTTTATGAAATATCTCACAACGATGTGCGCCAGTGCTATGCGCAAGCGGGGCTATTTAAAGACCTTAGGCGGCAGGTTAGTTAAGGATGATGGCTTCAGTCATAAGGCCATGAACAAACTAATCCAAGGCTCCGCCAGTGACCAAACCTACGCCTGTATGGTAGAGATGTATCGACGAGGAATAAAATTTAAATTTCCCATACACGACTCTATTGAAATCTCTGCAAAAGATACTATACTTATTAAAGAAGTAAAGGATATTATGGAGAACACAGTAAAGCTAGTCGTACCATCACTCACTGATGTAGAGTGTGGTGATACGTGGGGCAGCTTAGAAAAGGTTAGCTTATGAACTTGCCATTTGAGTTAAGGGACTCGGATAAGTATAGTACAAAGTGTCCCGTATGTGCAGAATACCGGAAGAAGAGTAACACTAAATCCTTAATGGTGTACCGTGATGCTGACGGCTATATACGTTATCAGTGCCAGCACCCAGGATGTGAGTGGAATGAGCGTCAGTTTGTAAAGGATCCAAACCCTATGACAACAGTAAAGCGCAGCGAAGATATAGTAGTCGGTCAAGACATCCAACAAGTGGATGCTATTGACGGATACCCAGTGTGGTGGTACTGCGATGAGACAGGGCTACCCCTGTTCGGATGCTTACGTAAAGACTTTGATGGGCGTAAGCTGTACCTACCAGTGCGTATAAATACCGACAAGTCATTGACTTATCACAACACAACATGGCCAGATAATAAGGTGTTGTTTAATATGCAACATCTCAACGACCACTCTACCGTCATTGTGGTGGAAGGCGAGAAGGCAGCAAAAGCTGGACAGGCCATATTCTCTAAGGCAGCCGTTGTGTCCTGGCGCGGTGGTGCTATGAACCTCGGTAGTGGAGCATGGGAACTTCTAAAGGGCAAGGAAGTCATACTCTGGCCTGACAACGATGAGCCTGGTAAAGCAGCCATGTCTAAGATTGGAGATCTCCTACCGAATGTAAGCTATAAGATAGCGAAGGTAGATCACCTACCGCCTAAGGCTGACTTAGCAGATGGCCTTACGAAGGAGCAGATCACTGAAGCAATCACTCAAGCTCAGGTCGTAGACAAGCTTGGCTTAGGCCGTATGGACTTCGAAGATCTAAAGGCGCAGAATGAATTTTTAAATAAACGCTTGACAACTGGAGTAGAAATACTAGATAATAATGTGAAGCTACCAATGTCTGGAGTAGTAGTACTTGAAGGGAGAACTAAACATGGTAAGTCAGCAGCTGCTATCTATCTCACCAATTCTATGCTACTCACGCAAGGTAAGACCATCGCATATTTCTCATATGAGATCCCTGCATCGCGTGTTATCTCACGGTATGCCCGTTGCAGCAACCCCGAAGTCAGTATGGAACAAGTCTATAGTTCCCCTGAGATGGAACGTCTCAAGCCGCTTATCAACAAGAAGCTTATTGTGTATGACCAATCAGCGCAGCTCGATCTCGATAAGTTGCTTCTTGTACTAGATGATCCAAGATGGCATGACTCGGTTGTTGTTCTTGATTACATACAGATTATCCCACTACGTGGGTCTGATAGGTATCTTGCAATTAAGAATGCAATGGATAAGCTTCGCGTCCTAGCTAACAAGCATGGGTTTGTTATCCTTGCACTATCTCAGCTGACGCCTAACATGGGTAATCCCCTAAAGGATACACCAAGAGAAGCCCAGGACATACACTTCTCGGCTGAGGCTGTGATACGTCTATGGTACAAGGATCATGAGTCTACTCATCCGATGTATCAGTTTAGTGATGGAAACTATACCATGCACATTCTACTTAATCGTGATGGCGAAGCAGGCCACATGCTTGGCTTCGAGTTCATGGGCGGTGCTGCCTTTGTGCCGCGCACCGTAACTACTAAGATTCAGAAAGCTCAAACAGAACGTGAAGAGCTTACTGCTGGGGACGTTAAGAAACTAGTAAAGGCATTGGAAGGGTTGAGCCAAGCAATGCTAATTAATAACGGAGGTATTTAATGGCTCGTATACTGTTCTATGATATTGAAACAAGTCCAATGCTGATGGCCGGATTTGAGATATGGAATACCAATATCCCAACATCCAATATCATCAATGACTGGACTATCTTTTCTGCTGCGTGGGGCTGGTTAGGTGAGGAGAAAATACACTCTGCCAGTACAGCTACTATGACAGAAGTAGGAGTTGTTACTAAGTTAGTTGATGCAATTAATGCCGCGGATATTATAGTGGCTCATAATGGCGACAAGTTTGATATTAAGAAGTTGCGCACCCGAGTTATAATGCTTGGCCTGCCGGTACTTCCCGCGGTTGTGGCTATCGACACATTAAAGGTTGTCAAGAAACATTTTAAGTTTACTTCTAACCGCCTTGATTATGTGGCAAAGGCTCTCGGACTTGAAGGAAAGTCTGAGACTTCTAGCGGTCTCTGGATGCGAGCACTCGCTGGGGATAAGGAAGCGTTAACTGAGATGGAAGAATATAATAGGCAGGATGTGGTTGTGTTACGTGAACTATACCTTAAACTACTCCCCTATATAGACAATCACCCGTCAGTCGCACGATTGCATGAGGTTAGTAAATTAGGTGGTTGCCCTTGCTGCGGTAGTGTATCAGTCCACCGACACGATAAGAAGGTCACACGGAAGCATTTATATCAACGGCATAAGTGCCAGGACTGTGGACATATATTTAACGGCGCAATAATAAAGGAGCTGCCCTAATGGATTACTACTCGGACGAGATTAAAGACTTTATCTTTGCTAATGAGAATCGTGGATTACTTGAGAAGATGTCAGCCGAAACAGTGAAGCATGATTCAGGAAAGCCAGACATGACCTTAGTAGATCCAGACTTTATGGAAGGCGTGGCTAAGGTGCTGATGTTCGGAGCAAAGAAGTATGATAGAGATAACTGGCGCAAAGGAACGAAGCATTCCCGTGTACTAGCGGCAGCTTATCGCCACTTAAATAAGATCCTTAAAGGTGAGTACTATGATGAGGAGTCCGGACTACCGCACTTACATCATGCTGCGACTAACCTTATGTTCTTAGACTATTATGTACGCAATAAAGTAGGGAGACCTGACATATGGAAGAGCTAATTAATCCAGATCAAATAGCAGCAGGTCTTGCCATACGTGAGATGTTCTCCAAGCTGATCGGACACTCCCTTGTAGGTATGAGTACAGCAGACGTACAAGAAGTTGTGTTGATGTACCTAAATCAATCAGGAGCACGGGCAGCCTGCCAAGGCTATAACAGCTATCCCCAGCACATATGTGTGTCAGTCGATGATGAAGCCTGTCACGGGGTGCCTTCATGGAAAAAGATGATCACCGAAGACAGTATTGTTAAGGTGGATGTGGTAGCAAAAGTAGGAGACCAGCATGCTGATAGTTGCATTACCTTATACGCTGGCAACGACAGTAGTATTCGTGACGATATTATTTCTTCTTACCTTGTATTTAGCAGCGCGCTAAGTAAGGTTAGGCCAGGCGTACGGATATCCTCAATCTCCAGGCATATAGATAAATCTGCACGTAAGCTGGGAATGCGCGCCCTGCGTATGTTCAGTGGGCATGGCATAGGAGAGAAGATTCATCAAGAGCCTTGGGTTCCTAACTTCTATGACACTAGGGTTAAGGATCATGTCTTGCAGCCAGGAGATGTGATAACTATTGAACCAATACTCACGCGAGGGTCAGGACTTATCACCTTCGATGAGGATGGTTGGACGGCTCGCACTAAGGACGGATCTCCGTGCTACATGTTCGAGCATACAGTAGCGGTGACCGAGACTGGCCGAAGGGTGCTGACGTGATAGGGAGATTACTTATACTACTTATCCGCAGGCTCACTCACTTACTCACTATAAAGCAGTGGGGGTCTGTGGAGTGGGAGTGCGGAGAGGCAGCCGAGCGGGTGCGACAACGTTATTTAAAGGATAGAAAATGATAAAATATTTAGTTACATTAATCTTAGCCATTGGGATAGTATCCTGCTCCACATCTGAGACAGTTGTTAGCCGCGACGCTACGGTGGTCAAGACAGCTAGCTACACATTACTTATTGATGAGTCAGTACCAAACTGGTGGCGTACAACCATTGAACTAGCTGTAAAGAATGCCATCCCAGGGGATATAGATAGACTGCATGTCACCATACGTGAAGGGATGAATGGCTGGGGAGCAGGGCAGATGGGGCAATACTCTACGATCTACTTGTCTCCACGAATTGATTCAGCTTCCTTACTAGCACATGTCATGGGACATGAACTAGCACATGCAGATCCTGATATTCGCGCGCTACCGCCACATGAACGGGAGATTGCCTGCGATCATTGGGGAACAATGACAGTGATTGACCTAGGACTTGACCCCCGCGTGGTGCAACACATGTACCGTAAACGTAACTTCCCAGCCGGTGATACCCACCCGTCAGATGCCACGAGAGCAGAGAAGCTTGAGGAAGTTATTAGGCAATATAAAGGATTGTAATATGATTGAGTTATTAAATATAGGTGAAGCCGAGCATTACATAATAGATCCTACCCCTAAATATATTAATCATTGTGAGGTTACATGTTCAGGAAGCTGCCCACCAGAGGAGGTGATACGAGTAGTAGAGGCACTAGCCGAACCTTATCAAAACTATTTCCCCTTTCTAGGCCCACCCAGTGTTAAAGAGAATAAAATTTTTTTCTATTCACAAAGAAGTAGCGAGGATATACAAGCCAGCTTCCATAATACCTCCGAGCAGCTGAAAATAAAAATACAAAAAGTTAGTGTTATTATGAGCGAGAGCTTGGCAACTGATCTTGAAGCTTCACATAATCAAGGCAAAGATAATCTTTATTATGTGAGATGGAAACAAAGTTAGCTCAGTTGTAAAATAATACTTGACTACTGAAATTAATGCCCTACATAATCAGTGTAAGGGTATTTTTTATAGGAGGCATAGATGAGTAAAGAGCAGTTGATTGAAGTGATTGATATGTTTCTAGAGCTAGAAGAGAAGCAATGTAGGTATGGTGGACGTGAGTGGATGATGAGCGGTAAGCTGCAACAGTTACAAGAAGCTCTTAAAAAATACGAGCATTCACTCTTGACATCAAACAAATAAGTACTATACTTATAAGTGAAAGGTAGGTGTATCATGGTTACAATTAGTCAGGCACTTGATATTAATAGAGTAGAAGAGCCTATTGCGAGAGCCTTCAGAGACCATATAGGGGAACATGTTGCGCCATATGTTGATGTAAGTTTAATGAATGTATGTGGTTATCATGACGAGGTAGTGCGTCGCCTACCTGAAGGCCGTGGAGAATTCCGTGAGGAAGTAACTCCTATATATAGTATATCTATGTATGTACTCTATCGCATACTAGAGAACACAAAGATAGAGCGCTATGTTGGTGTGTATGATTTCTATTATAATCCAGAAGAGGATAGTGATGAGGACATCTATCAAGCAGCATTCGACAGTATGATTGATGGGGATCGCTTATTGGGTGTGGACGTGAAGTATATTGAAGGGGAGCTGGATGATGGAGCTTAGTTATGTACAGTACTGTATTCAGGAACTAAAGGTTGGAACTGCGCCACAGGTAATAGATAATTTATTAGCTATTATAGTTAAAGAGGTTGACGATCCTGACACACGTATGGCATTGGTTGTTAACATAGAACTACTTATCTCAGTCCTTTTAGATAAAGAGGGTAAGGTGTGTGCCGATGTTGTTGGGGAATTGTTAGTAGATAGGATGGGAGATATTGAAGATGGAATTTGATTGGAGTATGTTAGGAGATGAGGAGGTCTTAATAGATATTCTTCATAGTGTGCTTGAAGAACCAGACCTAACAGGTATGTATGAAGAAGGTGAGGAGTCGGAATACTTTATTGAGAAAGCTTTGAAGTATTATGACTTGGGACTTGTAATGGAATTAGTAGATGAGGCGGAGCGCAGACACCTGCGATTCCTTAAGTTCAGTAGAGATGTTTAAATGGATCAAGAACCTGATTATGTAGTACTGTTCTTGTACGCTGTGATGGTATTGTTGTTTATAGCAGTACTAACACAGGGACTGGCGGACCTATCAATAACGCAAGTAGTTCACCACTACCCATTACCCTAAATAGGAGGTTAGAATGTTTAAAGTAATTTGTTTGTTAGTGGCCGCGGCGGCCGTCCTCACTGGATGTAATGACTGCTCGGGAGGGGGATCTCGATCAGCTGAGGCGCGTTCATCGAGATCTTATGGGATCGCAACAAGCCGAGAGGTTGGAGGCATGCACGTCACATTCGACAGTTCCGTTCCTAGGCACCTAAGACAGCGTATCACAAAGATGCTGCCTGGAATTAATGTTACATATGATATATCACGTTTAGAGATTGTGATGGCGGATAGGGCTAAAGGATCTTATAAATTAAGTGATGATGAATCCTTCACACTTTTGTTATCGTCTGACCTACAGACTTTTGAAGACGTGCGGGCAGTTCTTATTGAGTCATTATCTCCACCTCCAGACATTGCTGAGAGTGGGGACCGACTAAATAAATGGTTTTAATATAAAAATAGGGGCACCTTAATTGGTTGCCCCTTTCTTATTAGTAGTCATCAGACTTTTTATTTGATATTAGTTTCTGTGTAATGAATTGCCCTAGGGTCTTCTGGATGCCTAGGGTTGTTACTATCTTTTCTAGTCCACGAGAACCAATATATCCACCTAGACCTAATTCAAACAATCCGTAGATGTGATTAAGCTCTTCAGGACTCATGTTCGGCGGCGTATAGCCAAACCATCTAGCACAAATCATACTTCCAAACATCAGCATGAATAATGGACGCCAGTTAGACGCTAGCCATGAAGTATTATTAGCCTCAGCTGATATGATCTGAGCTGCTGCTGCCACTGCTGCTGCATCTACATCATTTGTTTTGGATAATAGGTCTATGCTCTGCTGCATGACTTTTGCCTGCTCCCCTTTGAACCCAAAGAAGGAGGAGATGCCGCCACCTATTAAACTAAATAGGCCACCAATTACTGACCACATACTTTTACCCTTTCTATAGGAGCCCGTACAGGGCTATGAAAAAGAGCCCCAAGTGTAATTACCTAGGACTCACAACTTAAGAGGCCTGTGCGGCCTCCTATATTACTTAGCGTTCATAAGATACAGTAGCTTACCAGCTCTTTCCAACCAGATCAACCGATCTTCCCAGCCATTGTACCCACCATTGATTAACTTAGTTACTTTACGGTAGTCCATATTAATAGCAGCTTGATGGGCCCCACTTGCGAACCAAAAGGCAAGGGCGATATCCACTGCTACTCTCGGGTCAGCTGCTAGCTCTGGATTATTTTCCAAATCTATGCCGGCCATGTCACCGAACTTTCGATAGTTATAACGACCTGTGAGTTGAATGATCCCACGTCCTTTATACCTACGCCCATCTCCCGGATTGACATTCCCTAAATCTTTACGTCCTTCATATGCATCACCAGAGGCCATCTCAGTCAGACGACTAAAGCCTGCAGACTCATACATCATCTGACCAAGAAAGTATTGTCGAGGCATGCCGTTAAGTCCCCGCTCCACCATCTCTGGCACTGCGTCAAACAAAGCTTGAACGACATCCAAGCGAGGGTTCTTGCGCCACATCTTTAGCTGTGCGTGTGTCTTTTCTACTTCGTACATCGCCCGTCTCCTACTTTAAAAATCGCCCGTACATTAATACTATAGTAAGTTATTTAAGTTTGTCAAGTACATGTGTAACAAAAAATGATGCGACAGCTGATCCAATACTAGCTGCCCAAATAACAAATCGTATTACAGACTTACGTTGTATGTAGTCTTCCTGCAATACTTTTAACATTTCTTTTATCTCTTGAATATCTTCTTTAAGCGCAATAAGCTTTTCATAATTAGTTTCCGGGGTAGGTCTATTAGACATTTGATCCTCCTGAAGATCAAGCTGAGAATAAGTAATAATCGTTTACGGGGGATGACACCCCAGTACCCGGTCTGAAAGTTGTGTGTCTGCCGCAGCTTATTAGCTATATACAGTAGTATAATAGTGTTTATAATTTCAACCATATTTACCTCTCCACAATTGTAGTAAAGCCGTGAACCGTTGTCGCCGTCGTTGCAGTAGGTAATTGAAATGGTAGAATACAGCTTCCGGTATAAAGCTTGATTCCTGGATTAATAAACTGCCCGGTATTTGCAGTACCTGAGTTAGCGACAATGATCGGTAATCCGGTCAACGGTCTATAAAGAATTAAGGATACAGCGCCGGTCGCCAGAGACGTGCCTAAGGTAATGCTTTGAATAGAGCGGATGCCTGTATCTCCAGCAGCTAATAGGAAGGGTACGACAGTACCGATGACCGCAGTTGCGGGGAATGATGCTATAGCAGCTGTTTTGCCAGATGTACCCGCCGAGTTAGTATAGGATAGGGTCATATTAGTAATAGCGCCAGCATTGGTTGTTGCTGCAGTAACTATTATGGCTGCAAATACTTGTTCTCCATTAGTGCTTCCAGCTGCATCACGTGCCGGTAGAGTTGTGGAGTTAACTGTTTGCGCGGTGGTCGTGGTAACAACTGCTCCTGAGTTTACCCACAGTACGTCCCATAATTGAACTGAGCAGGCAACGCTTGCAGATGTCTGAAAATCTACAAGGTAATTAGATCCACTACTTGGGGCTGGGCAGTATAAGCATCCCGCATCTGTGCTAGTCCTCCCGTCGGTTGTTCGGCCGCTTAAACCAGGTGTGCCTGGGGTCCATGCTCCTGGGCTTCCAGTATCTTTCCACCAGCCGTACATAATGCCAGCGGCCTCGGTAGCTGTTCCTACTTTATAGAAGTACTGAGGAAAGCCGTTATATCCAACTGTGTCAGTTGCATTTGTTTTAAGAAGTCCATTCTTATTAACTACCGTCCATCCAGTGTCCTGACTGTATGAATAAGACTCACCCGCAGCAAGGATAATTGTAGGCGTCAGTACTCTCTCAGTTCCGGATATATCAATCTTTACTGTGATAGATTGTGCTGCCGATCCTTTATTCACTATTGATATAAACTTCACCTGACGTTGTGTGCTTGCTGCTGGGGCAGACAAGACTGTAGTTGTTGTTGCAGTAGAGATGTTACCATTGACATCCCCAGCAGTAAATGTTGACGAGGTAATATCTGCGTAACTTATGTAATAATCAGTAGAAGAGGTGCTTGATGTAGTAACCTCTAAGGTTTTAGTTGTACTATCGAGTATGATCATAGTGTTATATCCTTAAAGAGTTAATAGCAAGGGATTGACCAAACCCGGATCCGCCGCCTCCCCCGCCAGTACCGGCGATTGTTAGAGTCTTGGTACCCGCATTAGTAGTCAGTGTGATGTTACTTCCTGCCTCAATAGTAAGTGCACTTGTTGGTGAGCCGGCTACTATACTACTCTGTCCGCTTACAGCTAGACTGGTGAATGCAACTAAGTCTGTAACGTCTGTTGTGGTGTGAGTGTGGCCTACATCAGCTTTATTGTTCTGGAGATCTGTTATATCTGCCTCAATGCCAGACACGTCTACAGATTCCGGAAAAGTTCTCGTATAATTCTCTGTCATGATAGTGGGTAATAGGCTAGGGTTACAATACAATTGGCTGGCGAGATAATAGAGATGTGAGAATAGTCATCATGTATGACATAGCCAGTTGGATTTAATTCACTGGCTGTCCCATCCACAACATCCCCAGGCGCGGAAGCTACTACAGTCTCATCACCGAGCCTACAATAGATGTTTGCAGTTGAATTAATAACTACATATTGATACCCACTGGGTATGGCTTGGCGTTCATGAGTGTTAGCTACTAAGGCTAACGCATTGACATATTGCGGAGGCATCCGCATACCTTGTTGATGTGTAAACCTCATTGCTATACCTTATAAAGAAAGATACGCAGCCACCCCTAAGAACGCACCAAACAGCATTTCTCCGATTTCGTGAGAGTTCTGTAGGCCTGCAGGCATCTTGTTAAAGTTAATAAATTTCTTAGACTGTTGACCAAACTCAAATGCTGTAAGCTTGGCTGGAAACATTAGTACCACATACCATGGGAATACAAAGCGCTATCATACTTTTACTTCTGATTTAGGGTACTTAGCTTTAACTGCTTGTACCTTAGCTTCAACAGCTTGTAGAGCTTCTGGCCTATTCTCCCCAATATACTCACGCAAGGCTACTACTACTTCTTCTATAGAGGGATACTCAGCGGCCCTAAGTCTTTGATACTCAGTAGCCTTATCCGCCTCCATCTGAGCTGCATGGTCTTTTGCGCGCTGAACCATATCCGCTATTTCATCCTCAGTTGGAACGACCTGCTTGCCCTCCACCATGTGATATCCAATTTCTATACCATCAACTATCTTATATATCATGAGCTTAATCCATATAGTGAGAAGGTTCCAGATGCAATATTACCTGAGCTAAAATAAAACTGTATAGCATTAGTAAGATCTGCACGTTGAGTAGAAGACCAATTCCATGCAGTGTTGGTTGAGTATTGATTTGCTACATGGCCAAGAAATGAGGCTCTAGATCCTGTAGTTGTTATCAACATATGTCCACTAAGGCCATTACCTCCTGTATAGGTACTATATGTTTGTACGTAAGCAAAGGTGGTGGCTGTTGTTGTGCCTCCTCCACCTGTAGTATTCCACCCAGCAACGATATTGGTGTAACTAGTGTTTTGCCATGTTGACCCACCGTCTACACTAGTTTTCATATATAACCAAGTGTTAGTGGTTCCCGGCTGAACAGCATTAAATATAACCATATACTGGCTGTAACCTGTAAGGGAGGTGAAGTTGATGGTAGAAGAGCTTGAAGCTGTTTGTGTGCTAATTAATACCCAGTCCCCTCTTGCGGCACTATCAACATATGCTTTAATAGATTGCTGTGTGGCCAGCGCGGTAGCACTATTAGAGGACATTGTATCTTCATCTAATATTGTGGTTACCCTTGCATTCGCTCCACCTAGCCTGAGTCCACTATCTGTAATATCTGCTCTAGAACTTGAGTTAGTCTTAAGATCTATAGTACCGTTTGGTATATCAATCTGATCTGTACCATCCGGACTTGTGATCTGGTTACCATTAAGGTCTAGATCTCCACCTAGTTGTGGTGTCAGGTCATCAACTATATCAGCAAGACCTCCACCACCACCTGAAGCAGCAATAGTGATAGTATCAGTCGCAGCGTTGGTTGTGATGGTGATGTTAGCACCAGCAGCAAGTGTTAATGTGTCCGATGTAGAATCTGCTACAACATCTGACTGTCCTGATACAGCAATAGTACTGAATAAGCTTTGATCACCTGTATTAGTGCCACTTGAAGTACCGCTAAATGTTCCATTTTGTGTGGCCAGTGTGCCAAGGCCTAGTGTGGTGCGTGCCTCAGCGGCGCTTGCATCATCAAGTAATGTTTGAGTAAATGCAGTTGTTTCAGTTCCGGTAATAGCATCTGTAGGATCAACCGCCTCTAGTGCTGTACCATTTGTACTATCCCAACGAACTAAGTAGCCTTTCTTAGTACTGCCACCATCAGGAAACACTGCCGGGTAATTAGAAGATGTGCTAGCCAGCTTCGGAGCTCTCTTCAATTCATGCGCCAATTGCTGTGTCAGCTGTGTAAGTTTATCAAGTGCATTCTCGTGAGTTGCGGCAGGGAATGCCGTACCTTCTGTATAGTCTGTTCCTTGAGTATAGTCTAGGTTACGGACAATGCGTAGCTTCTTTCCTGAGGCAGGAGCTGTAACCATAGTCACTGTACCTCCGGAGGGGTTGCCCGCTCCAGATACGGTATAGTGTGTGGTTAATGTTTGTACTGTTTCTGTTCCATCAGAAGCTCTCAGGATAACCTGTATATCGGCCTCATCATCGAACTGGAATCCAGTAGCAAAAGCTGTCGTTACTCCGTTTCCAGAGAACAAACTAGATTCAAGTGTTGCGTTTGTAACTGTCATTTAAGTTATCCCTTAGGTTTAATATTCTCAAGATTAGGCCCACGATCTACTTCTAGTCCTGGCTTCACCCAGTAGTCAGTGCCTGCGCTTTTCGCATTAGCTTTACGGCGAGCATCAGCCTTTCTAGTTCCTGCTGGGTCGGCCATTTCACGTAAGTGATGTATTAGACCTTGTTTGTATATTGTCTCAAGCCACCATAAAGCAGAGCCTGGCATCATATCTCCAGCAACTTTAATTGCTTTTGAGGCAGCCCCTTTCTCACCTGTAGCTACACCTTTTGCGGCTTTTGCAATATCCGAAGCTTTATCAAGTATAGGACTATCCACAAGTCCGCCCTTTTGATTTGGCAGAAATACTGAGCCCACAAAGTCCATTGCCGGACCACCTATACCTGCTCGCATAAATCCCTTGGCAATGAGTGTTGGACTAATTGGTTGTGGGTCGCGTCCTTTGATTAAGTCGTATATCCATTCTGTCATAATACCAGCTGTTAATAACATCGATGTATAGGCGGCTCCGGCCTTAACTTTTGAGAAGGTACTGCCCTGTGATTTAAGTAAAGGGAGAATATTGTTCTGTAACATAGAAGATACGTAAGCTAGAAATTGGGAGTGTATCTCAATAGCTGCTGCTCTACCTGGTCCACCTTCTTTCATTGCTCCTAGTGTTGCTGAGAACTTTGCAGAGGCTGTTGGGCTTGACTGCTCGATTACGGCTGCCTGAGCGGCAATTAATTTGGTGTAGATCCGGCGTAGTTCATTGTCTCCAACTGGTATCATAGATGCGTCCACAAATTTCATACCACCTTTTGAGTTCAGGTATGGCTTCATTTTTAGGACGTCATCCCTACTAACCCCAAATCCCTCTAAGAACTTGGAGAATGTAGCTTTCTTTGGGCCAGAGTGTAGTAATGCTCCAGCAAGAGTTGATGTGTCGCCGAACTTACCGCCTGTATCAATATGCTCAGATAATGTGTTTGCGAATGTAGTACCTGCCAATCGACGGGTAATTTTAGTTGCTAGCCTGTTGCCGCTACCAACTTCAACCATTTTATAAGCAGCTCCACCTAACTTAGACATACCAGTTGCATTAGTAGTGTGTATAGAGCCTTGGATATCAGCTACCATAGAGTCAACTTCTCCCCCAAGTGTACGTAGAATTGCTTTACGTTCCGCATATGTCCCGGTTAATCTACTAGCTATATTCTTCATACCTTCGTAAAAGGGCGTAAGATAGCTACGGCCTATTACTGAAAATGTGCGTGGCAGGTTAATGGACCAATCTGTAGTCAGCGCCCCAACCGGATGCTTACCAAGTAATGACGATGCTGCGAATGATTTAACTCCCGCAATGTTGCTGGACAGATTTGGGTCAAGAGGATTTCTAAATCCTGATCCATAGTGCTTCAAAGCATTCATGTAGTTGCGGTCGAACGCTGCGCCGCCCTTCTCTCCATACGCGCGCACAAGAGATGCTCTCATCTGCTGCGCGGCAGCTGCACGATCTGTGCCAAAGGCATCTAGAGTTGCTAGAGTTCTGACATTGCGCTCAACTAGGGAAGTAAACTTCTCGTAGTTATTATCAAAGCCGTACTTTGAGTCAAACTTCTTCATGGAATCGAAGTCTGTAAACTCAAGGATACGATGCATCTCTTTTGTTTTATGTAGCTGTGCTACACGAGTGCCTAGGGCTTTCGGCACGACATCTAGTTCTTGACCTGTCTCCGAGCGGAAGATAGACTTAAATGCAATCTCCAGCTTTGCTGGTGTGATTGGTCCTGATATAGCTTTATCAATTAACTCTTTATTTATCCCACCAGAATTGTATAGATCAACCATATCTCGTACATAGTCCGCTTCATTGGCTGCAGCCATACGCATAGAGTTGTGCTGTACCTTACCAGCTACGTAGTTTTTACGGCCACCCTCTGGGATGGGGACACCTCGTGCTCGAAGCTCGGTCACCATATCTTTATCATATTCAATTAAAGCATCAGAAGCAGACTTAACAGCTTTGTTAGTTGCGCGTGGCTTCCCATTAACTGCGTCGAACATATCCCTATAGACCGCATCCGCCATCTCTTTGTTCTGAGTATGGAAGAAGATCTTAGCTTCATCATTCATGATAGACACAGCTGCGTCCAGTCTTCCATAGTGCTGGCTTCGTGTACTACGGTAGATATCTTCTAAGGACAGTACTTGAGCTGAGGGAGCGATGTCGCTAGTTCGTAAGTGTGGCGCGGACCAAAATAGTCCGGAGGCATTTTCTTCTGGTCCCCAAGATCTTTTAGCTACCTCACGAATAAAGTTAGCTCCCTTTTGTCCCATCATAAATGAACGTGCTTTACCTGCAGCCTTAAGTTCAAAGGTATCAATCATACCATCAACGGCTTGCTTAGCATGTGCACGCAGCTCTGGGGTACTGAGTTCATCATCAAGTATTTCAGACAGTGCCTGCCTGTAGGTACTTAACTTGGTTGAGGTCATTTGCTTTAAATACCGCAACTCTTCCGCTTTAGTCGGATCAGATATTCTGTCTTTCGCTGTGTCAAGTTGGGCGTTAGCCTTAGCTTGTATACAGTTTAGAAATGCTTGACGAGAACTCATGTTATGCTCCTATATTTGTTGCACATCCAACGATTAGGTCTAGTGCCCGCTTATCAGAGTCAATATCTGCGCGGTACTCTTTGACTGTTCCTTCTTTAACTATACCATCTGAGTCTTCCCACTGCACCTTCTGGTTATCCCCTTCTTTGGCCATACCTTCGAGTGCTGCTTGATGGTCGTCAATCACTTTCTGGAGCTTGGACTTACGCGCCTCGAGCTCTGTCTTAAATAGTGATTGATCTGTTTTGTCAAGAGCTTTCTGGAAGCGAGCCATTTCCACATCAGTTGACTCGGTTAGATCAGATAATCGTTTCTCAAGTCCCCCTAATCTCTTCTCCTGACGGGCCACAGTTTTCTCAGTGTCTGTAAGGATTTTACGAGAGGCATTAAGACCAGACTTTAATTCATCTTGCTGTGCTTTTAAGAACCCGTAACGAGCTGAACTAGTATCTGTCTCAAGCTTGAGCTGTTCATCAAGAGCAGCTAGGTTAACTTCAGATTCTTGGATCAAGTTTCTATGAATATCTAAATCTTCTTTTAGTGGTGCAATAGATTCTTTCACAGACTTGACACTATCATCAAGATAGTTTGTCACAGAATCTACAGTATTTACTTTAACATCTAGATCTTCATATGTCTGACCTAAAATTTCTAACTGCTTCTTAGCAAGAGCAGCATCAGCTGCTGTCTTATCAGCAAAGGAGTTATACTTAAGGTTTGTATCTGATGCCTCAGCTGCGATTGTATCTAGCTGCGCCTGTAGATCCTTAAGATATACATCCTTAGCTTTGAGATCTTTAGTATTAAGGTCAACAGCTTTCTGTGTTTCTTGCACTGCCACTCGAGCAGCAGCTACGTCTTTCTGCTGACTATCTAAGATCTGCTTAAACTCAGTCTTCACTGATTCAGGTGTTGCTTGAACTTGTGCCTCATATTCCTTTGGTGTAATTGTGTCAGCTTTACCGACAGCCTCACGACGGGCAGCGATAACTTCTTCCACCAACTTCTTGTCCTGAGGTGTCTCAGCCAACGACCGTAGTAGGTCATCACTTTCCTGTAGCTTTACTTCCACCTCTGGAGTACGCACACCTTTTACTGTATCTGGTATTGGGGCCGGTGGTAGGCCAGTCTTAGAAGTTTCAACCAACTCTTTATTAATTATCGCATCTAGCTTAGCGTTTCCTGTTGGACTATCACCAAAAGGTGACATGTCTGGAGACACCCCTGTGTTGGTGTCAATGATATCATTAAGGGCCTTACCTGCCATATCACCGGCTGGGGTTCCCTTATACGCTTGATAGGCTAACTTAAGTCCTCTTCCAACCACAGGGATAGCGGCACCCGCGGCTGCGGCCATAGTAAGATTATGGACTGTCTCTTCTGGGGTGCGCTCAATACCAATCTGCTCTTCAAGTGCTCTGGCGTTTATATCCCCAATAGCTTCTTGCCCAGCATTTACTATAGCTCCTGCTGCCATCTGACCAGGAAGAGAAGCTCCCCCAGTAACAACCGCAGTAACAGCCGCTAACTTGGCATTCTCAGTATCTGATAGAAATCCTCCCATACCTCCAGCAATACTACCTATCACAGTTCCAATATCCGAAAGGAGATCTCCTTGCTCATACAACTGACCTATATCTCGGTCAGCCATATCTTTGCGTGAGACAATTTCTTCCATCGCGGCTGTGGCAACATCATTATATGACTGGAATGGGATCGCAATATCTGGTGCCTGTTCTTTGACTTGAGCGATATATGCATCAAATCTTTTCTTTTCCTGTGCTTGCTCAACTTCGTCTGGGGTGAATCCTGCCCAGTCTGAGAAGGTTTCAATCATTCCCTTTGATGGTGGAGCAATCTTAGTTAGCTCCTCAATCTGTTTAAAGGCATCATCAGCTTTGGTCTTAACGACTTCACGAACACCATCAGCCTGGGAAAGCTTTGCTCTTTCATAAGACTTAGTGACGGAGGGAAACCAGCTGTCATCTTCTTTACGATAGACCTTTGTACCTGTTCCAAGAGCTCTCTCTTCTTCACGTGTACTATCAAAGACAGAGGCTGCTTGCTTCTTCAGTTTAACTGGTGCCCCTACCTTACCTGCCAACGCTTCGGCAAGTGCTGCTGGGTCATCCAACTGAGCAGCTGCTGCACGTTGATACCAGTCCTCACGAGAGGCGAGTGACTTAGATGTATATGCAGGTCCATTAATAATTCTGGTAATACCACGGATGTCTCCACGGTCGGCATAGTCATTAAGTTTATTTTGTTTCCAGTACTCAACCGCAATCTTTAAACTATTCACTGGGTCAGCTGCAAGTTCTGGATTATTCTCTAGATCTAGTCCTAGCTTCTGTCCATAGTAACGATAGTTATTAATACCAGTAAGCTGGATAATACCACGTCCTTTATAAGCTTCTCCACCTTTATTACCAAGGTTAGAGAGCGACGGATCAATCTCTTCCATGTACCTAAAGCCACCAGACTCATGTGCCATCTGCGACATAAAGTAATTGAGACGATGTCCTGTAATACCCGCCTCATTAAATAGCTCTTTATTATCATTGATGACTTGACCAATAGCTGTATTGTACTTAACTTCTTGTGCAGGGGTAGCTGGAACAAGGGTGTCTTGCGGCTGTTCCGGCAGTACAGGAGCCTCTAGATTATTTGCATTATCTAGAAACATATTTGAAACTGTGTCAAGATCCTGTTCCATCTATATCCTCTACTTCATTAAGGTTGATTTATTATCTCTATAAAAGCTGCGCATATCAAATAGTAGTGGTTGATTCTTATCATTCATGACAGTCGAATCTCCGGCCACTAACTTGTATTGACCGCCACGTACGTGAACGAATTGAAAATCAGAGATATCATCTTCTGTGAGGGGTACTCGATTTCCTTTTGAGTCTTCTATATTTGGTAATCCATTTGAGTAAGCAGCTAAATCATTTGGTTTAATATTGTCTATGATATTCTGCATTGTGTCTTTATTAACACCATACTCAGGAGGAATGATTGTGTAATCACGTCCCCAACTATACCAATGTTTCTTCAATGATACAACACCCGACACATCAGCTAAGGCCTGCTTAACTAATGTTTCTGAGTCCGCATTAGGATCAGCGGCTAGTTGATTAGCTGCAATTGCTTTTGCTGCGGATAGGTATTGTGATCTTTTCTCTGGGTCATCTTGATATAGGGAACCAAAAGTATTATTAAGAAGTGCTTGCGCTTTAACATCTTGCATGTCAAGACTTACAACTTTCTTATTTAACTTCTCAGATCCTTTAAGGATTTCCATACTTAGTGCTGGGTTAAGTCCCATCAAGTTCAATGCTGGTACCAATGATTCAGCTGATTTATCTTTCATATCACTAACAACAGATCCAGCAAGTTCCGCTATAGCTGGAGTGAACTCTGGACCAAACGCAGCGAACGCATTTAGCTGTTGTTCTTGCTGTTTAAATGAAAGCTTACTCCAGTTCTGGAACACAGCTTGCAGTTCCCCTGCTGTAACAGGAGCTACTGGCTTGCCTTGTAATTCAGAAGCAGCAGAAGCTGCAGCTGCCCTGGATTGTACCTTCGCCTGTATAACTTCTTGTGGGTCGTTAGGTGTTGGTAGTGGCCCGACATTTGCTGTTGGGTTCTGTAATTGATAGAAAGCAAAACCATCTTTGTTTGCCCAGTCAATTCTATTCTTAAGAACTCCTTCAAACTTCTTGGCCTGCTCAGGGGATACACCGCCGACAGCTACTCCCTTTGCAACATTCAATAGTTCTTGTTGCATTTCAGGCACTGTCATATTACGAGTTTGGTTATCCCACTTCTGTGCTAGAGCAAGCTCAGCGTATTTCTGTGTGAGTTCAGGATCTTTTGCCTGACCTGCTAACACACCAGCCTGGTTAAGGATGGCGCCAACACTATCATCAGCTGGACGGCCTGCGTAAATACTATCAAGGACTTTGTCAATACCTTGCTTTGTTTGGTTAACATTTGCTTTAATGGTATTGTTAGCTGCCTGCACGATGTGCTGCTGTGCCTGTAATCCTTTGTCTGCATAGGCTCCGCCTTGAGCTGCCTTCAGCACTTCGAAGGGATTCTTAGTTGCGTCCGTCAGGCGTGATTGTAGCCAGACCTGGTCTTTTGCTCCGCCCACCATCTTTTGAATTTTATCTTGATCATATCCCTTCTCAGATAGGCCTACTGCAATATTCTCAAGGTTGGCGTATGCTTTTTCTTCTCCGACTTGGCCCATAGCCAATAGCGCTGCAGACTTCGTGGCGTAATCCGATAATCCTTGTAGGTCGTGCTTTTCATTGAAGTTAAATTGCATTGTGTCGCCACGCACCTGTGCAGACTTACCAAAGCCTATAAAAGATTTAATAAGGGCTTGGCGTGTAGCGTCATTAGGCGCATTATCAATATACGGCTTGCCCATATCTTGAAGTATCTTTAAGGAATCCATACCAAAGTTACCATTTGGTTTAATCTGTCCGGAGGCTTCCATAAAGGATTTATTGTAATCCACTTCTAGGTTGGCCTTTGCATTAGCTGCGTATAAGTCGTCAACCTTCTCCTGACTTTTATCGAAGGACACTGCTAGCTCATTCAATGATTTAGAGATAGCGGACGCTGCCCCTTCCTGTGCTTTAGCTGCAGCACTAGCGGCACCGGGGTCCATTTTGTTTGGGTTCGGGACAAAGGGGGTGTCAGATGTGCTAATAAATCTAGTTGTAATAGCCATTAACTACCTCCACCAAACATTCCAAACAAGCCTTTCATACCACCGAGAATGCCACTCGTCATAGCCCCACTCGCACTATTCTCTGCGGCGGCTTGGGCTTGGTCAGCGTAGAACCGCTGAAGGGTCGCTTCATTCTGATAATTGTATGCTTGTAGATCACCTTTGTGGATGATCTTACGTTCTTCTAATTTACCTTGTGCTGCATCTTCATCTAAGATAAGGAGCGGGGTGCCGGTGTTTAGTTCGACACCCTGCTTAATTATCTGAGTTACCATCTTTCCATGGCGGGCTGCATTCACTCGGTGTTGTTGCTTTGCGTCTGCGAGTGCAGTCTGCTTAGCAATGACAGCATTATTCTCTGCTATCTGGGCGTTATAATTATACGCCGCTGCTTGCGCATCGCCAGCGGATTGTGCGGCATTAGCCTGCATCATACCACCAGCGATAGATGTTACTGCTCCAAATGCACCAGCCATTGGTACCTCCAATTGATAATATACTCAATATTTTGACAATGTCAAGTATTATCTACTTGATATACTTGCTTTATAGGTCACACTTAATAAGTTAAACGGTACCGGTAGATCATGCTTAATATACATACGTGGGTTCCGACTAAATTCTGAGGGCAGCACAAATTCCCTGTCGCCTTCAAACAATGTTAGTGGGTCTCCCATGACGGTATTACTGGAGTACTCTGGCATAATATCGAGGATAGATCCGTCATAACCAATTTGACCGCCGTATGAATTGTACAGCCTAACGTCAGCGGCATGTATACGTCCAAGACGTCCTTGTAAAGCTGCGGGCGCAGAACCAGAAACGAGTTGACTTGTGTGAACAGTACTACTGTAAGGCAGTCCAACAATTGCTGATGTTACTGCGGATTGTAGCGCAACTGATCCTGAGGCAACATCTCCAGCTACAACAACTGCACCATTACCAAGACATGATACCACTTCACCTTCTAGGTGATCAGCTCCAGTCAATGTTGTTGTGGAAGATCCTGAATAGGATATTGCGCAATCAACATAACGGGCATCATCTATAGTTGGTTCTGTGTGCGAAGGTGTTAAGTATTCAATATACCTAACTGTAGCGCCATCAACTGTACGGGATACAAGCATCCAGATCTCATCATCATATGATCCTGGAATGGAAACGATCTGTTCTACAGCCACATCCGTACCACCTAACACTTGTTCGGCCCACGCGTTAACGTTCTGCTCTTTAACATAAGTACAAGTAGCAAGGGTGCCGTCCTGCATACGGGCCCAGATCAGGTAGTTGGGTGATCGTGCAATAGCGATCTGTGCTATATTCCCAGCTGTTCTATGCTCTGCTAGTAGTGCAACGTCGTTGGCTTTAAACGCATCTTCAGAGAAGTTATATCCAATCTCCATTAGCTTACGTCTATACTTGTTGACATAAAAGGAATTAGATCCAACAACTGCAGGTTTAACATCTGCTGCCGATTCCTGGATGATTGGGGATATATTAATGGTGTCTGGTGTAATAGCTTCACCTGATGTTGAAGATCTCGCCAACCAAACTCCTCCAGAGGAAATAATAAATAATCCTCTCTGTGGAACTAAGTGATAAACAACGTTAGCTTTGTTGTCGCTGACGGTGTAAGTCATGGCAGTATCAGCATCAACTTCGTCCTTGTCGTCCGCATTATCTGGACTAAAGTTTGTTAAGTCTCCAGCTGTCGAGAACCAAATGGTCTGCTGTTGGGTTGTTGTGCGCGCTAGTGCCATGCGTTGCTCAAAGAACGTAATAGTCGCAGGAAATCCTGTCGTGTCTGAGAAAGCTCCAAGTCTCCATTGCGTAGAAGCGGAGGTACCTGGTAAAACTTTCTGCACAGTACCGGTTACAACTGTTGTTGACGTGTATCCCGTGATTTCGATTACACCCCAAGCATCAGTACTTAATGTTCTGTAGCGCAGTAGTCTACCGACATCTGTCGCAACAAACTTGGGGGATGAGCATGTAACTGTGACGGAAGATCCAGCGCTGGTAGAGCCGGTAATTGCCATCGTGTAGTTTGTGCCCTTACCTCCATAGTCCGCATCTGTGACGTCGTAGTATGGTCCGTCCTCAAACACAACTGTGCTTAGGCTCCACTGAGCGTGGCCAGTACGTGTTAGTTTACGTGGTGCGTGATCTGGGTGAACAATATACATTGCGTCATAGACTTGCGCAAATGTACATTCAGCTAATTCTGTGTCCGTCCAAGGAGTATTGATTTCATAAACAGGATTGTTGATAGAGATGGTGTCCACATACCTAGTATCATTATTTGCATTACTGAATGTGAAATATACTGTACCAGCTGCGGTAGGGGTGAAGTTAATGGAGTTACTTCCTACTGTTGCGGTGCCAGAAGTTATTTCACTTCCGCCTGAGGTGGTTCCGATTGCATAGGCGACGCTGTTTCCAGCAACTGTGACAGAGAGAGTGTATGTTCCCACACCGAGGTACTGCACGCCCTGCACTGCTTTTCCCACTCCCGAAGCGCCACCAGCAATTGCCATTCGCTTATTCCCAGCATCGTGAGATATACCGCCCGTTCCTGTGCTGGCACTATTCCATGAACTAATTCCTGATACGAACGTACCATTTGTAATTGCGGCAGTAGAAAGGATTTGCCCACCATCTCTATAGATTCTAATGTACTGGTCACCGACTTCAAGAACATAAGAGTCGGAGTCGGAGTATACGAATTCCCAAAGCTTGGTGGTAGTAGATGTTTCATCTTTAATTGCTCCTACATACATAGTGCCAGGACGCTTCATTAAACCACCCTGTGGTCGAACAAACATGTTCTTGATTGACTTAGCTGAGTTGGCATATTGAGCAATATCAACACGTCCATTCAACCAAGGACTTAGCTCGCCTTGAGCAAAGTTAGATTGGTAAAGAGTTATGTATGACATATACTAATACTCCATAAAAGATTTTCCTATCGATGCTAGATCCCCAGCTGTGTTTTGACGAGATCGTGTAAACGTATTAATGCCCCACTGTGTCGGGCTTGCATCTTGAGCGTCCACTCGTTTAGCCTCGAGAGAGACTCTTTGCAGTTCTTCAATATACGGTGCGGCATTGAACCCATCTCCTTGAATACGACTACCAATTTTAATAATGACCATAAGAACTAAGGACTCGGTAAACATCGAATCAAATTTGGTTACGTCGGTAACATCTTTTACATACGACAGTTTAAGGGGGGCGCCATCATCTGTGTAGATTGCTGTACCATCAATATCATAGTCCGACCCTTGTTCGTAGATCTCTTTAATTCTGATGAAGTCTGCCGGTAGTTGGAACTTATTCGCATATTTAAATGCGGGTGCGTCTGAGTCCGCAGCTAGTTGAACATTCTCAACAGCAAAGTTCCAGAAGTGTCGACGTAGTAGGGATTCACGGCAGTGGTCATACACAAGGTTGCATGCGTTAGCTGCAGTGGTTCCTTCTGTGAGAGAGGTAATCGGATTTGTTCCTAGACGTAGTAAAGCTAGGTTACATATCTGAACTTTAGATGAAACTGCCATGTTACTATACCTCGACTTTGAATAGTTATTTAAACGCGTTTTAAGCGTCACTGAGTAGGATTAAATATGATTTGGCTACTACCCTAGCCTAAGACCTTTAGTAGGCTTGTATGGTCTTCTATTGTAATATAAACTGTAATACATTTTCTATGTGCTATAGATCATATTATCTATTGATGACTGATAGATCATAAACCTAGTGTTTCCGCCATTCTTAGAATTATTTTCATTTTTCTTAAACTTTTTTGACAAGTTTTGCTTCTAAAACTACTATTATATAAGATGTTAAAAAGGAAAATAAACATATATACTTATTATAGGGCCGATAGGCATGTCTCAAAAATTAAAAGAAGGAGGAGCTGCCTAAGCAGCATCCCCCTAATTTATACTAGCCAAGAACATATTCAACTTGGATAAAAGCAGAACCAGCTGCAGTTGTCCCAGTATCAGATGTCAAGCCAATAAAGAAGTGGTCATAGGCCGGGTTAGCGGACAAGCCAGCTAGGTCCCAAGCTTTCTTACCGATATTAGCTACAACCAAGCGCTCTGCGATAGCAACAGCTGCTGCGTTAACATCAATGTTGTTAGCGATAGCATCTACGTCCACAGCAGTGAAGGTGGCTAGGTTTAAGCCATCCCGCTTGAATAACCCAATATCGATTGTACCAGCTGTACCCAAGTCATCACAACCGAATTTAACGGAAAGGATGCGAGCGTTAACAGGGATACGGACACCAGTGATGTGTGAGTCAGCATTCGCAGAGTCTGGGAATGTGACTGTTTCGAATGAGACTTTAATCGCGCCGCCATTAACACCATTGTTTAATGGTACTTGTGGGTTTGCGGTTACATTAGTCGCATTAGTGCTCAATGTTTGTGCCATGATAGATTCTCCTTATCTCAACTATGCATATGCAACTGCAGGATCGCAGAGTACACGGACAACCTTTTCTTCAAACATACGTACAGCACCGACAGACATGTTTGCCATAAGCTGAGTAGGTGCACCAGCTTTGTCAATACGTTCGTCAGCACGGAACTGGACATCTTGCCATACACCTAGCTTGATAGCTGTCTTAGGCATGACATAGACGTTTTGGTCGGAAGAACCGTCAACACCAAGACCTTCGTGAGGAATGTATTGGACATTCAACAATTGGTCTAGGTAAGGATTACCTGCACGGAAGGCAGCGCCATTTTGGCTGAATGAACGAGACATCATGCCAGCGATTTGCTTAGCAGGAGCAAGAACAAACAACATTTCATTTGGTGCGATACCATATGCGGTTTCCATTTTTTGACGAGCTTGGATAAGCTTACCTTCGTGCAGACCTGTGTCACCAGACATTGTAGAAGCGCCAAATGTGTTGCTGTTTACAGCGATCTGGAAGTTAGATGTATCGAATGCAGCTGCAGACAATGCACCGTTAAGCTCACGGGCTGCTGTACCTTCGATTGCTGCGATAAGGACATCATCCATTTTACGTCCTAGCTCTTTTGCCATAGCTTGAGCTAGTTCTGGTTGAGGTGAGCGAAGATATCTTTCCAAGTCCATTTGGTCAAGAGCTACTGCAGATTCGATACGAATTGGAGTAACATAACGACGCTCAAATGATTGGTCGCTCAATTGTACATCTTCTAAACGAGTTGTACGTTGGTAAGAAGAAACCTTACCGATTTTGTTGAAGTAGGTACGTTCGCCTTGAACTTGTTCTACTGTAACTGCAGGGCGAAGGCGTGAACCATCTTGCTGCAATTCGTGGTCGATCATGTCCGTATATTGGCGGACATAAAGATCATTATAACTACCGCCTAAAGCCATAGTTTTTCTCCTTTAGTGAGTTGAACTTTTAATTATATTGGATCCGTGAATCGACATTTGTCATTTTACAGCTCCAGCTTTTTAGTTCGGTGAGGCTTGTGGACTGTGTCCGGCCTTTCTCATACGGGTTTAGTTTACCGCCAAACACGCAAATACGTTGCCTGGGTAGGGCGCTTACGCGGTTATCTACCAGACTCAAGGGCGCTAAGCTTGCGATACAGTTCATTCATCTGATTAACTTCAGCTGGAGATTGCATAGATAGCTTATTATAAAAGTCTTTGTTAGAGTACAGTTCTTTAATCTGATTACGTACCGAACTAGCGTTATCAGCAGCTGTAGGAGAAGTTACTCCTTGAACTGGGACTGTATCTTGCTGCATCATCATACCTGCTTTATACAGCATGTTGAAGATCATTGGATTGCTGGCTAAACCGCTAGCCGCTAACTGCTCGACGGCAGCGTCGCCACCTAAAGCATACGCAGCTTTTGTAGCTACATCATTAGCTTTCGTTAGGTTCTGACCGTATATGTTTGATAGCTCAGCAAAGTTATTTGATTGGCGTTCTTGGACAGCCTTCTGGTGTAGGTTGAACTCCATCTTAACGAATTCGTTAAAGAGCTCAGAGGATACACCATGCTTGTGTGCCATCACCTTAGCTTCTTGTAGGGCGGACTTCACACCTGGATTATGTGTTAGGTGATCGGGTAAGCCATCAACTTGATAAGAGTCCGGTGTTTCTGGAACACCTTGAGATTTATAGAACTCAGCTAATTGCTCTGGAGCAAAGTGTTTAACCAGTTCCTCTTTAGGAACATCTGAGATTCTTTTACCCATCAAGGATTGTAGATTGTCATAAGCCTGAGCCAAAGACACTTCATCTTTGAATTTTGAGAATGTTGATTTAGATTTTAGTTCATCAGGCAACTTATCTAACCAACTAGACTGTGGTTGACTGTTCTGACCAAATGGGTCTACAGGGCTGTCTAAAAGGTTGGAGGTATGGTTACCTACCTGAGCGGTGTTTACCTGGCCTGTATGAGCTTCTGCGGGGCTCTGGTGGGCCATTGAATTATCTGTTACACCTATATCCATGTCTTATCTCCTTACTTACATGTTGTTCATTGCAGCACGTAACTGCATTGATTCTTGCTCTTGTTGTAGCGCACGTCGGATAATCTCTTCATCTTGTTGTAGAATTCCGATTATGTGATTGTACATCTGTCGCTTACCTTCATTGAAGGCAGTTTGGTAAGGGTCTCCTGACACAAACGACGGACGATACGCGCCAGACTCTTCAGCTAAATACTTGAGAGCCTCCTGACCCTCTTTAGTATTAAACACTGCTTTATAGCATTTGGTTCTGCGTAAAAACCGCTCAAAAAACATTATTACATTCCTTCATCTAGTGGGGGTAGTCCGATATCTTCACGGCCTACGAGTCCCGCTTTAGCCATTCCTTGCATCTGGTCTCCAACTACTTGTGCAGTTTGAAGTGCCATTGCCTGTTGTTGTGCCATTGCCTGAGCTTGTTTCTGTTGCTCTACCACAGCTGCTGGAACAATTGTGTTCAGCGGAATACTGAATAGATCAACTAGCTGCATGAATGTGGCATTCATATCAATGTGCATCATTACAGAAGGATCTGCTGCCGCCATTGTTTGAATTACCTGCATAAATTGCAACATGTTATTTAGCTCTTGCGCACGTTGTGTCTTAGCTAGGGTTGCTGTGTATTCGATTGTAGGAACTTGACCACTTAAGGCTTGCGGTATTGCTAACCGAATAAGTGGATCAGTGTTAAGTATATGCTCCAATATATGATCGAGAACTGGAGTAAGGTACTCAGTCTCATATCGATTGAGGAATGGAGCGATTCCGACCATTTCTTCATTTGCACGTTTGGCTACCTCTGCTGCTGTTCTTATACTATTTTCACGATTAATCAAAGGGTCTACGAAGAATGCAGAACGAATAGCCTGACGCTTTTGTTCCATCATTGTTTCAATAGATCTTTTATCACTTCCTGGAGGAATCAATCTATCAATCAGAGGACGACCATTAGGGGTGAACTCTGCGAAGTTAATTCCATTAGGCACTATACGTAGAGGCATAACAACTGAGTCATGTGCCATAACCATTGGCGGGAACGCCTCTAGTTGGACAGATCTGATGTTTGCTTCTTCCATAGAGTTAAGCATACGTATATCAGCGAGTGCATCAATGGAGGGGGATCCACCATAGCATTCACCTGTACGCTTCCAGAATCGGAATACTTTATAAGGCATGCGTTGAACAAAGCCTTGGAAGATCATGTGCTTGTCGTTCTCAGAGATGTATACCGATGTATACTTCATCCGAGCTGCCATTGGGTTACCTTTCTCATAGTCTGAGTTAGGCATAACACAGTGAACAATTTCAACCATATGATCTGGTTTATTTTCAAGTTGTTGTAACCATGTCTTAGGTAAAGACTGAGGGCTCCACATCTGTGCGGCCTGGCGTAAGCTCATCTTAAACTTACGGTATACAGTATCAACTTCACCATTCTTATCTTCTGCAACAAACAATTCAGAGACAGGGATGGCTTTAAAGATCAGCTCCCCTTCTTGCTGGTGCATAAATAAGCAGGCTGTACCATATGCTACCCAGTCGGATGTGCACTCAACGTGAGCAAGTCTAAAGCCGCTGCTATTTAGAATGCCATACGCTTTGTCAGAGACAAGCTGCAAAAAGCGACGCACGTCTTCCATACCATCAATAACAGGATCTGGTACACGAAAGTCAAACCAGCGTGTGCTTGTTCCAGTCATTTCAGCTAGGATGCGTGCTGTAAGGTTACGAGCTGCATTAACTGCAGTAGAGTCGTAACGCTTACGGCTTTTACGTTCCGGGTCTGTAGAAACATTCTTAAAGCTGTAGGTACCTCGTGATGGAAGAACAAACTCACTCACTTCGTCCCATACATGCTCATATGGATTTCTCTCTTCTTTCAAGGCACCTAAGCGCTGGCAGATGAACTTAACAAGTTCTTTCTTCTTTTCTGCCATTGGCTCAGTGCGTTCGTGGTTTTTATCTTCCATCGATTGTCACCTTTACTGTTGTTGTGTATTAGTGGTCGTTGCTGTGTTAATAGCGTTTGATTGTGTTCCACCAAGCAATGTTGGTTTCTTTTTCTTTAAGTCTTCAGAGTTGCCTAGAGTACTTTGCTCGCCCATAGCAGCTGCTTCCTTGCGACGCGCTTCTATCTGTGCTGCATTCTCTTCTTGACGCGCTCTTTCTTGTGATGCCAGTTCTTCTGCTGAAGGACCTGGATCTGGAGTTGCTGGTGCTTGATATCCGTTATCTTGTCCACCTTTTCCGCCACCGCCCATGGTAAATTCCTTTCTTTATAATCCAAGTAGGTTTGGTATACCTAGTTTAAGTTCATCACTATTGTCTGCGCCACCAACACCAGCACTGCCGGAAGATGTTGCGGATAATCTTTGAGATGTTGCTTTATTCCGTTTATATTGATCCACCTTGGATCTACGACTTTTTAAGTCATTCTCTGCCGCATAGTTAAGTTCCGTTGCCACGTTAGCGCGTCCACGCTGTGCTTGCTCTCCTGTAGGACCAAGATCTGTATTTGTTGCTGTGCGGTTGAGAGCAGCTTTCTTTATGTTATATAAGAAAGAAGAGTCATTACGGACGTAGTTATATGCTGAGTCTATGTCATTAAAGAGTTTGACATTCTCATAGTTTAGTGTTTTAGAGGGCCCATCAACAAGACTAGAGCTTGATCGAGTATACGACACTGGGTAGCCCCCACTACGTGGCTCCCACTCTGTCCAAGAACTTGTCTCACTGTGCAGTCCTGAAAGCCCTAATCCCGTTGCCCCTGACCCAATACTTAAGTTATATGTACCATCCTGATTGTCTTTTGTGACATATGGCATCAAAGCCTTACTAGCGCTCATAACTGCTCCGGCCTGTGTTCGTAGCCACTTATCATCATAATTAAGAGCGTCTAAGTGTGTATCTGCTATGGAGTATAGTGTTGATCCTAAACTAGCATCCTCATTACCAACACCGGACCGATATGATAAGAAAGAACTACCAGAAGCTTTTCCTAGGCCCGCCTGCCATAAACCGAGTGCAACAGCATCAAGCGGATTTGTAATACCGTAAGCGCTGGAGCTCTCAAGAAAGGATGCGTCACCTCCAAAGATACGATCAACACTAAAAGGCCGACCAAATATCGACGTGTAATAATTCCACTGATTCTCAGCGTAAGGATCATTCTTTGGGTTCATTGCTTTCAGTTTGTCCGATATTCCATAATAGTCATATATAGACCCGTTAAGAAGGTTCGTTGACATTTGTAGATCCCCCAGTAGCTCCTCCAGTAGCAGCTCCTAGAAGCGTATCCCGCTTCTTTACATTGGTGGATACCGCTAATGGGTCTTGCCTACTTAAGGTTTGTTTTGTTTGATTCTGCTTGGCTGTGCTGTCAGCCGCCATACGCTTCCGTTGTTCCTCATCAATAGCCGCCTGCACTTCAGCATCATCTGTAGTTGGGGGCGGAGGAGGTGGAGGAGGCGGGGGAGGAGGTGCTGCTTGCTGACCGCCACCACCAGCCATAGCTAACGACGCTACCGCGCCTATCAGCCCTACGATCATTTGTGCTCCAGCCATGTGTTAATCCTCTCTGAACATAATATTATTGGGCTGTCCTCTGTCGCGCCACTTACGCATGTAGAAGGACATGAAGTCATCAGGGATAATCTCCCACCCAAGTTTCATTCGGTAGTAGTTCTCTAGGTTAGTGAACATACAAAAGAACCCAGCAAGTGCTGGACTAAAAAAGAATAAGGTAAATAAACAAGATAAATACCAAGGCTCATGTAGTATACACATAACCAATCCAATAACTGATCCAATGTATACAGCTATGTGGGCTAGAATGATACTAACCCAGCCGATATGAGTGTGTGTAGTGTCGCGAATATTCCAAGACATGATGCCACCATCCAATGTACGTATAAGTAGTGATTACCTTGCCATGCTAATCTAGCACAAACAATAGCGCCGATACCTAATCCAATCAATAATGTGAATGAACCAAGTAACCACACTACATTAAAAACATGTAATAATGTATTCTGCATAAATCAATTCCACATAAAATAACATATAATGTCCTATAAAACATACGTTAAGGCCTATAATGCCTTCTATAGCAGACATTTTCCTATGTATTGAATACGTCGTAGTTAACGTATCTATGCTTATCTTGTGCAGGCTGACCTGTCAACCAACTAAAGTCTTCATGCTTATCTTGTTGATTTGGTTTCTTAATACCTAGAACTAATGTTCTGAAGGCGTCTGCCGCATCACTGGCCGCGTCATGGAGAGGTTCTCCCGTGTCCAAACCCGAGAGTGAATCCACTTTAGACCTGTACTGCGAAAGATGGCGGACACCAGCTGAGCATTTGTGCTTGTCAAATCTACAACGATATAAGGCAGCTTGTACCACACTGATACCTTCCTTTACTCCTAGCCTAGGTGCTTTAACTACCTTAAGTCCACTTGACTTAAAGATACCTTCAACACTCTTAGAGGAGGTTAGGAAGTGTTTAGCTGAATCATGTGGTAAGATATGGTAGTTATAGAAGTAAGGCTTCCGTCGAATATAATTAATATAGAAGAAGATATCTTGACCTGAGTTCTCGTAGTAGTCGATAAGTCGTAGAGTCTCACCATCCTGCTGCGCAAACCAGATAGCTGTCTTGTCTGCTGTACCTAAGTCCCATCCTGTGATAACAGGCTTAGAAGGATCATAGGGCACATCTGTAACAGAATCACTGTCAAGAAGATCTCCATAGAATGCTCCAGTAAAAGATGCCTCAAAGTCACACAAGTATTCTTGGTTAAACTTAGCTTGTGGCATTGTCTTCTTAATTAAATCTACTTCACTAAGGGTGTAGCGCTTAGAGTGATATACATCAACACGTGTAGTAAACCACGCAGGATCTCCAGCCTCCATAGCTTTAGTTCCGATATCGTAGATTTCTTTAAAGAGGTTGTCCCCTTTAGGCGTTCCAATAAATAATACGTCAGCTGCATTCGCCATAGTACCTGGCATCACAACTTCATACCAAAGATCGCGCTTCATCTGACCGACTTCATCCAACACAACGAAGTGAGGATGGCGGCCACGTAGGCGATCTGGGTTATCAGCACCTTCTAAACAGATTGTTGCGCCGTTATCAGGGAATGTAATTGTTAATTCATCCTCACGTATACGTAGATCCGGAATATCTTTGGTGTAATACTTCAATTTGTTCCAAATAATGTTCTTTGCTTGCTGTTTTTCAGGGGCTACATAAATAAATTGGGCGCCACTTGTATCGCTACAGGTAAACGCCCTTCTAATAAGCTCATTTACAGCCAGAATGGACTTCCCACAACCACGGTGGAGGACTACAACGCTAAATCTTTTTAGATTATTGTGTATCCAGGCCTGAATTGGTAGTGGTTTATATGGAATTACTATCTTCTTTGCTGCTGTCATCGTCTTTCTCCATGGATTGTGTAGGATCAAACTCAATCTCTACGTCCTTGCCGCCCCATTCCCAGGCTAACACCTTCTGTGTTACTTCTATTTCCTGCTTAGAGGCGATTGCTGAGAGGCTTGGGTGTTGGTACTTAACCAGTACTGAGGCATACCTATGTCCTTCAGCTGGAGTACGTGCTCGTTTAAGAGCTATCTCATAGAATCTAAGTGCATCATCTCCGATATATTCTTTTTCTTCTTCGGTCAGGAGACGTGTGTCGTAGATCAAATCATCTTTAGTAATAGCTTCTTCAGCTGCTTTCTTCTTTCGTGTCTTCTTCACCGGGGTTTCCGGTTCAGAGTCTTCCTTAGTGCTAACAAATCTACCACCTATTCTAGGCTTAGACTGGGCAACTAATGACTTAGCTAAGGAGGGCTTAGTTGTATCATCCATTGTGGTGTAATCCTTAAAAATTGTGGTAAATGTGTTAATAAAATGTGGTGAATAACATTCGAAAGATAGGACCCTGTACCCCCTGGTACATAAGATCTTGTGGTGAAGAATGGCAGTTATCCTAGTGTTCTAGCCCCCACACACTCACACAACACGGGGGGAGGCACCCCTCTGAGTGTATTGAAACAATCATTGTGGAGCTCTTAGCATGTGTATGAGTGATGGTTTATATGGAATTACTAGTTAATATGTATATCTATGTATATATTAGTCAACACTACTTATTAGTGAGTGCTTCTAGTAGTTTGTATTTATGTGTGTATGTGTACAGTAGGTGTATGTCTACGTATGTAGGCGGTGCTAACAGCCCCTTATATGTAACCATTGCGTGGATATCAACGATATGGTTATTACTGGGTTAGTTGACAGTAGCCTGATGAGCTAGATGAATGGTGACGCTATTGATCAGTGCGTCTAGTGCTTTATCAGGTGTACTACCTTGGCCCTTACACATGGGGTATGTTGGTGTCTCGGCTAGCCAGGTTGAGTCAGGCAGGCTATGGATGACTACGTATGATGTGTTGGCTAGCTTACCGTCGCCATTCATATTTTATTGGCTAGCTTGAGCAATAGCTCGGCCAGCTTGGCGGTGAGTTTGGATAGGGCCAGAAAGAAGCGGGCAGGTAATAGCTTGAATTCTTGCCAGGCTTTCTTGGCCAATGCTTTCATGTTATCTTTAATGTTGTTCAAAAGTTCTTTCATAGGAAGCCTCGTGACGGGAGTGAGTATTAGTTGCTTGTTTTAATACCGCCTAAAAGTTTTAGGGCACTCAGTGATCATCTTAGGTGCCTTATCTTTGCGATTTTTGGAAAGGGACATTTTTTGGGTATACATAAGTTCGTTAGTGAGGAATTCAATGTAGCCTATTTCGAACTCTTGAGCGAATACCGGATCAAGCATTTCACGCTCAAAGGTAGATAATTGTTCTTGGGACATAGTCAAACCTTACTTATGTTTTTTAATCTTTTGGACTTCACCAATGAGTGGTGTTTTGCGCTTAGATTTAGCTTTCTTTGTGCCCTTGGTTTTATAGAATGTGATCTTAGAACCTTTAGCTTTGTCTTTACCTTTTGGTTTTGCCATAATATGCAATCCTTATCATTATTTGATATGTTTTACTACTTTATTACATATTCATTACATATACCATAAGAGCATACCTACGAGGCAAGGATGCGGGAATAGCCAAGTAGTCAGGTCTAATCATATTCCTGCTTACCCGCATGACCGAGTACAATCCCGGGTCCTACTTATTTTCCTTGGCTCAGCAGTTATTCATTCCTGCTTAGATGAATCCTGTTATTGGGCCTTCAAGCAGGTATGCGCTGATGATATAATAGGGAAGGGGAAATTTACCCCTAACCTGCATACATTGATGTGAAGATATTAGAGGTGAATGCCTCTCTCACTTTACCTTGCCTTAAATAATAAGGAGCATTGCGGTAAGGAATGCTTACATGACGTGACAAGCTTCTCATAGACCCCATAAAATCTTCTTTAGCGCGCTCAGAAGTCTTATTGTAAGATGACTTACAGTCCTCAAAAGACATACCTTCCTCAGCATTGCGTGATTGAACTATCCAAGCAGTAAATAAAGTGTCAGCAAGTGTTAAGGCGGAGCTGAGCGAGCCTAAAACAAATCTAGCTGGAGACTTAATAAGTAATGGTAGAGGAGAAAGAACTATTTTAGCTACTTTATCTACTGTGTTAACTATACCAGCAGCGACAGCTAACGGGGCTCCTATAATTATTGCGATAGACTCACGAAGAATTGGTTTCATAAATACATATCCTTATCTAATCAATTAGGGGATTTAGGGTGTGGGCCCAATTCGTAGAGGGGCCCACAAGGTTGATGACACCAGGAACTCCCACCATCATCATAATGCCTGTTGTCAGGTCTTAGACTGGGATGACATAAGCAGAGCCCATTAGGGTGTATTATGCAGCAAGTCTGCTGCTGGGAACATGGTTGTTTTGTTCGACCGTTATTTATTTTCCCCTTATCTTATATAATAGTAGTTTTAAGCGAAAAGTTTGTCATTGAAAACCCCTGTTTTTTCATTTTTTAACAACTTTTTTATTATTTCATGAACTCTTTGACAATTAACTGACTTGCCTTAGCCTTCACATAATCAGGGTACATAATAATGAAGATAGTGGCGTTAATAACAATGAGTTCAAAGGTAGCAATACCTGCCATAAACTGACCAAAGTCCATATCACCTCTGAAATAAGCTGTGCCTAGTAGGAAGTATGGGATAATTGAGCCGATAGCGCCCTTTAATCGGCTCATAAGCTGAAAGTACATCTGTGTGCGAATATAGTGGTAATACGCGCCTATAAGCTTAAGGAATTTAGACTTAGCTGTGTAATCGCCCTTACCATTTGCGATGGTTACGATAGCTTCCCTATAATGCGACTCAGTTTCTTGCCAGGCTTTGTCTGTAACAGTAAGTGGTTTTTGGAATAAATATGCTATTAAACTAGCCCCAATAGTATACAAAAATGCGACACTTAGGATGATGGGTTGATCTAGATTTACAACTATCAAACCTAGTACTATAGCGGCTGAGATGACGATCTCAACTAATACCCGGAGGTAAAGTTCAGTACTATTTTGAATGGCCTGAGTCATAGCCTGGCTGTAAGCCGGAAGTGAAGACATGCTCTCATGCTTCACGGCTCGTTTCAGGGTTATCTTACTCATTGCCACACGAGCCTGGAACGACACTAGTTGCCCTACCCATACTTTAACGCCCTGAGCAATGCCGAGACCGGTATAAAGTAAAAAGAATGATGTAATAGCCCCAAGAAATAGCTCTTGATGCTTATCTTTCATGATTGTGTAGAAGCCATTACGCCATTCTGGGATATAGCATGTGAGGAATATTTCAGAAATAATAACCAATAATAAGACACTCAATGTTAAGTAAAATGAGCGCTTATTAAGCTTTTTATGTATCTTAGTGATCATCTGGATTATCTGCCATGTTGGTATCGACGAACATTAAAACGCCGGCGGTTATAACTAGCACTATTGGTATAAGTAATCCGATAGGCATATCATAGCTCAATATCTGAGTGGTGGAAAATGAGAATACCTATAATAAGCAAGATGCATAATACTGATATTGGTCCAAACATCTTAGTTGCCCTTTCCATTAAGTAGAGCTTTATAAGCCTTAGCGGATATCTCATCAAACTTATCCATCTCCTCTGCGCTTAAATGTGCGTCACCTTGTGTCATCACACGGTGGATAAGAAGCCGATCGAAATCACTAAACAATTCTGGATCGTCCTTAAGAATTCTGAATGCGTACGCGGTGAAAGTGAACTTGTCTAACATCTCACACCTACCTTTCAATTATAAATATAGTGCACTTGATTAATAAGTCAACCCATCATCTACAAATAATTCTTCATAAAGGCGAGTGAATAACTCAGCCTCGTCTGAAAAATGTTTTTCTATCAACACATCAAACTGGTGTAGAGCTGTATGAAGCTTGTGCATTAGGTGCACACTACCAAGCCTACGCTCTAAATAGATATACATAATACGAGCTAAGATGTCGCACACCAAAACCTGGTTATAGCCATTTTGTGATACCTGGGAGGCAGTGAAATGCATTGGGTTTTCCGTTGAGTTCTCTAATTCAGCCACAACTTCCCTAATACCTAGAGCGTCCTTAGTGGGTGAAGGTATATCTCCAGTTATATATTCACCAACATCATGGGTAACAGCATAGGCTAGAGTCTCCTTAGTGCAGTCAGGGAATAGCAGTAGGAGTAACTGAGCTACCATGCCGTGGTGCTCGCCCAGAGTTTCCTTATGTACAGTCGCTGCTGTATGCCACCGAGTGACTCTAGAGGCATTAGCAATGAACTTTAGGTCTCTAATTATACTCATTAGAAGTCCAGCCTTTCTATGTTTTTGCGCTTAATCTCAATCCCTCGTCTGGCAGCATCCATCTTATCTTGAATAATTTTCATATGCCTCCAAAGAACTTTACGGTCTATGATACTAGTTGTGTTGTTCATTTGCTCCTGAATAGTCTCCAGCTCGATGGTATATTCTTTGAGATCTTGTTTTAACTGTTCTAGGAACCTAATCTCCATGTCCTTAACACTAACCTGATTCGCCTTCCAGGTGCTTTGAGACGCTTCAATTGCCTTTACCAACTCCTTGGCCCACTCGTCTTGGGCCGCAGACTCACGTTTGCGGATTTGCGGCCCGGTAAAGTCAATAACCTCACCCGGCCCGGTCGACTTTACGCGGCCTTTATTTGGAGTCGTGTCGATGTGAATTACGTTTTCCATATCCCTTCTCCCGATCTGGATGAGTCATTGCCCAATGGATTTCTGTCACCACTAAATAAATAATCAATAAGCCTGTAAGCCATGCGCCTAACAACATCTCACACCTCCCGCACGTTCCACACCCCCAAACCAATCAAATGATCGTACTCGTGCTGAAAGATCTGTGCAGCTAAGCCTTCAAGGA
>ERZ869907.47-NODE-47-length-44610-cov-21.709011_pt1 | contig 44610 bp, 61 predicted proteins | sample MGYA00579309_ERZ869907 | MGnify/ENA primary metagenome ERZ869907 (study PRJEB32216, sample SAMN09231814) | wastewater metagenome | place: USA: Maryland | collected 2016-07-30 | study: EMG produced TPA metagenomics assembly of the PRJNA472060 data set (Reclaimed... | reverse complement strand
AGGTATCACTTGCTTGCCGCACACCATCCCGGACACGGGGGCCCAGCCAGCTCCCACCCCCACCCCCATTCCTTGCAGTAAAACCGCCGGCAATATTCCCAAACTGATTAATGAGAACGGACTGCGGAGGGTTCGCCGCCATCTTCATCATATGTTTGCGAAACTTCAGCTTCGCCTTCAGCGCCTTCTCCTGCGCCGTCTCCACCGTTCGCTCCGCAATCACCCTCTCGATAAACCGAACATACCCTTCATTCGGAGCAACATTTCCCTTCGCCTTATTCGTCCGATAGAAGTGACGCATTACCCTCGCCAGCGGATGCAACACCCGGCCGACCGGAGTATTCGCCAACCGATCCCCCTCATACCGCGGAAGTTGGCTTGCCACCCATTCCGGGAAACGGAGGAAGCCCCCGAAGTATCGAGCCCTCTCCCGCATCGTAGCTATTAGAGGATTTGCCGCATTTTCTTCAAACGAAAACAGCATTTCATGCCCAGGATCTTTTAGCTTCGAAGGCATCCCCATCGCCTTCGCCATTTCCCTCACCGATTGCGTAGAGATCTGACGCAAGTCGGCGAGGTAAGCCTCCTTCAGCATTTGGGCAACGTGCGGCGGTAGACGCGCTTGCCAATAATTATACAGCGCATGCCCGAACTCGTGCACGACAGTCTCCGCCACCCCATGCTTCGTGGTTCGCGTCACACGTCCGCCAGCATCCGTCATCACATCCGAAAGATTGATGTTCATCATCCCCCGCGGCTGCTTGTTCGGGGTAAGGAAGCTCCACATCGTCCCCCGGCTTCCAGTGATGGAAGAATTCGCACTCGGCCCTTGATGATCGAAACTTAAAATAAGCGCGGAATCCGGCAGATACTTCTTCCTCATCGTCTCAACAATCTGCTCAATCTCCGCAATCGTCCTTTCCATGTGAGCAAGTTCCGCTCTCCGTTTCCTCTTCGCCAATTCTTGCGGCCCAAGCGGCGCAGCGTCCCAATCCATCTGCGCATTTTGTCCAATATCCTGACGCATGAAATCCAACAAGGTGTTTCGTACCCGATACAACCCAGGTTTCACCACCCTTCCGCTCGTCATCAACTCGACCGCTTTCGTAAAGACGTTCCCATCTTTCTGCCGCGGCTGATCTACCAGGTCATATTCCCCCATCTCCTTCGCAACACCAGGATGTTGTGCGATAATATCCGTCCCATGGACAAGCATGGGAGCGTTCACCTCCGTCTCCTGCGTTGTAAAGCCGGGAACGTGAGCGGCGCCCCCCGCAGGGTGTTGCGCCATCCCCGCGATTTTCGCGTCCAGCGCATCCCTTTCCTCCATTTTCTTCCGGAGTTCTTGTTCCAACGTATACCAAGTGTCGCGGGACTTTATCGCTTGCGGGTTAAACGGGGTAAAGGGGGCGGGCGTAAGCGCAGGATCTTGCCTTTTCACAATCGCATCGAGGGCGAGACTCCCTGCCTTCTGCGCTCCTTTCATCACCGCAACCTGCGCGGCGCCCGTCGCCACGGGAGCGAGGGCACTCACCGCCGCCTGTTGCTTCAGCTTATCTTGAAACTCCTGAACCGTATCCCCCCGGACGATCGAGTCATTAATCTGTTGCGTTACCGTCGCAACCTGCTCCCCACCCCATTCCGCCATGAAATAGTGCAGCACCTTCTTCATCACCGGCGAACCAGCGACGAGCACATCCTTCAACAGTTTGTCGGCCATCTTCAGCGGGCCATACTCAGTCGCTACTTCCAGCAATCCTTCAATTGCCCCCGCGCGCTCGGCATCCGGGCGAGGGATATTATCCGCCATCAACTCCATTTCTTTCTCTTTCGAAACATCTGCGTACATCGCAACGAGGGAAGGCACGGGCATACCTCCCCCCAGGATCATCGTCCCACCCATCTTCCCTAGCGACACCGCCGTCGTATTCAGCACATCGTCGAGCAGACCCTGCGGCCCGCGCTTCATCGCGTCTTCCCGCAGTTGTTGCGACTTAACAATATCCTGTTCCCTGCTAAGTTTCTCCACCCCAGCTGACTGCACAATATCGCGGGCGATGGGCTTTGCCAAGCCAAACGTCGAATTATTTACCATCAACGCAAGGGGCAATGAGACGGCCCAACCAAAATCTGCGTTCGCCGCTGGCAGCGAGTCCCCAAACACGGAGGTAAAGCTTTCTCCCAACAGCGAACCAAAGCGTTTCGCCCTCGTCCACTGCCTTACCCCGAAGTCCTCAATCTCCTGATCCGGGGGAGCGTTAAAGTCAAGGGGCGGAGGCATCCCAGGTGCACCCGACAGATCGAGGGCCGGAGGTTGTGGTAACGCCATTGGCTGAGCAAATGCCGTCGACGGAATAAACCCCTTATCCTGCGTCGGTTCTACGCCGATCTTCAGCTTTGGAACTTCCGGCATCGTCGAAAAATCCAGCGGGGGTGGTGTCATCGCCATCTCATTGCGCTCCCTTGTTCATCTCAGCCCAGGCGCTTGCCGTCTGTGCGTCGAGCCATTGCTTCATTTCAGGCGTACTTGGATCACGCCCTTGGGCGATAGCGGATTGCTCATAATATGCGCGAAGCTGTTCGATCGAAGTAATACCGCCGCCGGTCGCAGGTTCCGGAGTCGCCGCACCACCCCCCGGTTCTTGCTGCGCCTTCAACAGTTGTTGTTGCGCAAACGCCTGCACTTCCTTCGGCGCGGTAACGTCCGTTGCGAGCTTGCCCCACATCGCCAGCTCCCCCGTCGCAGCAGTCACACCACCCCAGGGGTTATCGTTCGCAGCATCATTATCTGCCCACGCCTTCCGTTTCGCGGCAACTGGATCCATCCCCTGCGCCACATAGTTCGCAGTTCGGTCCTCAATCTCTTGCACCTTCCCTGCGATCTTCGCCGCTCCCGCTTTCCCGCCCCCTTTATAATAATCCGCCTGCGCCAGCAAACCGGCGAGCTTCGCTCTCGCCTCTTTCCGCCCAAATTCATTCACCAGATCACGTTGCAGCTTCTGCACATCCAGCCCAACTTCGAGACCTTCCTTCTGCAGCCTTTGGATGCTTTCCTTAAACGGCCGCTGCCCCCTTTCATAATCAACCTGTTCAGTCTCCTGCTCCGCCCTCGTCTGCGCCCGAGCATCTCCCCTTTCCGCAATTCCCACCATCTTATCTTGCCGGCTACTTTCCTTATCCAGCAGATCTTTCTTCTGCCTCCGATCTTGATCTTGCGTGTAGACGCCGAGACCCATCTGACCCGAACGAGCAAGGTGCCCCAGGTGCGAGGTATTCTTCGAATGCGGCTGCATCATCTGCAAACCAGATTGCATCAGCGCAAGGGAAAGAGATGGATCACGCTGCAGCGCACCCATAAATTTCCCCATCATCCCTTGTGGCTGCGCCGCTTGCGCCAGATCGAGTCCCGGAGGAGGCGCGACATTCATCTGCTGCCCCGGCATTTGAGGTAAATTCAGTTGCCCTGCGGGAGCCGGTGGCTTAAAGATCGGCGCCAACCCTTTACTTTGAAGCAAAAGATCAGCCAAACTCATCTGCGGTTGTGCCATTTTCTATCTCCTTAAAAGCGTAAGGGTTGTGCGGCAGCGGGGCGCTCCCCCGGCGGCAATAGATTTTGCGGCCCTACCGGCTGCCCCTGCATACCATAGAACGGAGTCCCCTCGGGCTGCGCCGCGCCCATCCCCTTCAACAGATTCAACAAATGCATCTGCTGTTCCGGTGCCAGGCTTTGCCACAGCTTCGGATCCAGGGGAGGCGGAACAGGCATCGCGGCGGGAGGCGGCATCTGCGGCATTGGCATAGCGTCCATTAGGCTAACCCCATCCCTTTCAGAAAGTTGATGAGATTCACCTGATCTTCAGGCGACATTGCGCTATACGCTTGCATCTGCGCATCGGAGGGTTTCGTCCCCGGAGCAGTGGAAAGTCCATGCTGCGTCCGCGCAAGGTACGCGGGATCATTCGGCCCCAGGTATCGTTGACCACCATCACCCTTCGCAAAGTTCGAATAATGCTGCGTCCCGTACCAGCCCATTCCTTCGCCTTTATCCTTTTGCGAGTTATATCCCGCAAGGACATCGGGATTATTCTGCACATACCAATTCGGGTCGAAGTATGAAGGGAGGCCCGTCGCGGGATTCACCTGCGCTTGTTGTTGCATCGCCTGCACCTGCGACATCTGCGGTGCTACACCAGCTTGCCCCCCGCCACCCACCGGCTGCCCCTGGGCATTCACACCCGCACCAGCATTCTGTGCGCCAAACGCAAGGGCCAGCGCAGGGCTAACCCCTTTCGGCATGTTCGAAGCATTCGGTGCATACCTCACCTCATTCTCAACAGGCATCGCTGGCAAGCCTTGCGGCTGAGGCAAGCCGTTCGCATTAAAGCCGATGGGGACGCCATAACCAACTGGAAGTTGTGCCATCTTTTATCTCCTTTCCTTACGATCCAAGGGCGCCGAGCAATGCCGCGCCTCCCATGATACCCCATCCCCAGGGTCCTGCAGCCGTCGCGGCAGACATCAGGCCGGAGGAAGTGAGTCCGCCAAGAATACCTGCGCCCGCCGCGGCCCCGCCAAGCCCGCCCAAGAGGGGACTACTCGAAGTCCCTCCACCTGATTGCGTCCCCGACGAGCTTTGTCCATATGAGCCATTAACCGCATTTTGGTATTGTTGCAACTGCTGCCACGGGAGATTTTGATTCCACATCCACCTCGCCATATCGTCATCAAGAACCGACTGCCGATATTGTTGATCAATCTGCCCCGCCTGCAGTGCATTCTGCGCCGGAAGCATTCCCAGTTGCGCCATCCCGGGAGCCATCGCTCCCTGTAAGCGGGCCGCATCAAGGGCCTGCCCATAACCCCCTTGCAGCATATTCATCCCAGCCCCGGCGGCGAATTGTTGTGACTGCTGATTCATCCCAGCCGCCTGCAGATAGTTCGCAGCATTCTGCAGATTCACCCCTTGCGTTAACCCGGCCTGCGTTTGCGCCCCTTGCAGTGCCCGGTTCTGCCCCGCGTCATAAGCCTGTCCATACATCCCTGCCGCAATATCCCCCATCTCTTGCTGCAACCTCGACGAGGCGAGGCCTTCGGCAATCCCCTGGCGACTCCCGCCATACGCATTATTCGCCAATGCACCGCTTGCAATCTGCGGCAGCACCTGTTCATTAAAGTTCTGCGCCGTCCGCGTTTGCGCATTATTCACCATCGCGTCGAGCTGCGGGTTCCCCGTCATCTGCCCAACCATTGCCTGATAGTTCGGCATTACTTGCCCGCCTTGCGCGTTCGGGGCAGTTACACTATTCCCCCCTTGCAACGTTTGGCGCAGGTAGTTGTCAATATTTCCCGACTGCCCCATACCCATACCCAGTACGGGGTTCGTCCATGGCGACTGCGCCCCGCCCAACGTACCCATTGAACCCTGCGCTTGCGACACAAGCTTTTGATAATAAGGGGAATTACCAAACGCCCCGAGTTGCGCCACGCCCGCATTCGTCCACGGGGAAAGCGCCGCCACCCCACTATCAGGATAATACTGCGGTGCATAGTTTTGCGACAACCCCTGCGCCTGAGCGAAGATATCCTTCAAATACTGTTGTTGAGGCTCCCACGGATCAGCCTTTTGAACCGTCGTTACCTTATCCCCACCACCTCCACCAGGCATATCAAACCTCCTTCCTAATCGTTACCCAAACAGGGGTGTAGCCGAGCGGCCCCGCTACCCGTTGCCAACCCTTTCGCCCCTGGCATTCCACATACTTACACCCATGGTGCGAGGCGAAAGCGGTGAGCAACTGATCCAGTTCAACTAACCACTCATCCAACCCCTCACCACCCCCGGCAATCACTTCCAATACCTTATACCGCGGAAATTCGAGGATGCGGGTGAGCCACGCAGTCGAAGCGTCGTGCGTCATCCACAGTTGCATTTCCCGATCATTCACCTTTCCTGCGATTTCTTCCATAGTAAAGGGATAATCCACCCGATCAAACGCCCGCTTCAACAACGGGGACACCTTGTGCCAGACGCTCAACATCCTATCAGCCGACACCCCGATAATCATGTCAGTACATTCCATACCCACGAAGGGCTGACATGAGGAAGGGGTTTTGGTAAGGCATAGCGTTCAGCTGCCCATACTGTTGAAACGGATTCCCTCCCCCATAATAAGGCATTTGGTATTGAGGTGCCATTTGCTGCGCAAACCACTGCATCGCGGAAGGGGCGGACATCGACGGCTGCGGTTGTTGCGCAGCAGGTTGCGGCTGCGGCTGCTGTTGCGGCTGCATGGGTTGTTGGGGCAGCCCAGCTACCTGCGTATTCGGAGTTCGCATCTGCCCGAAGCGAGTCGCACTCGACCCTGGCAGCAGCATCGCCCCGCCCATCGGCGCTTGCTGCTGCACCGCGTCCGGAGCCGGGCGAGCGTTCTGCCACCCCGGTACACTTGAAAAAGATTGCCCCGTCTGTGACGGCAGCTGCCCCTGTGCCTGCATCGCCCGGTACTGTTGAACCTTCGGATTCACATACTGGTCATTCGCAATCCCAGCTTGCCCACCCCACGCCAGCTTATTCGGTGCATTCACCTGCGCCCCGATATTCCCACTCTGCACAGTAGGGTCGCCAAACGTTTCCCCTCCCATATATGAAAGTTGATTCGCCCGCGCCCGCGACATCGTATTAGGGTTGAGCGGGTTCGCCCCCTGAAAAACCCCCGTATTCGCTTCTTGCGCTGTCAGCGTATTGAAGTTCGGTTGCGCCGGTTGCGCCACCGCCCCACTTGTCGAGCCATTACCTGCCATAAGTCACCCCCTCAGTATGATTGAAAATTAACCCAGGAAAGTCCAAGCCGTTCCATTCCACCAATACAGTCCATGACCGGAGCCGGGATTCCAGTTCGTCCCATCTGCGATAACAATCTGCCCGTAGAAGCGTTCCGCCGGTGCCCCATGATACACCACAAGTTCCCGCTTCTTCAATTCATCTGCAATAAGCCGCAACTCATTATTGATCCAGCGGACAATCTCCCCCAGATCATTTGACTCAAAATTCAGCGGAGCATAACTCATGGATATTCTCCAGACAAGTTAAACTCAAAGCGGAAGCCGAAGAGTTTGTAGGAATATTCCACCAGCTCCCCCGCGGGGTAGAAGAAGAATTCTATCTGAAAATACTTTCCATCAATACAGCAATCTATCTTCGGACTTTCCGACGGAACCCAGACGAAGTCTTGATAATTCGTACTAAGCGTCAGATATTCTGCTTCATCCGCAGCTTTAATAGAAACCAAAACTTCAGCCCCGGAGATTTCAACATTCGGCCATATTTCCGTCAACACCTTATGCTGATTGAAATCAACCGCGGGGGAGCCGTCTTGCTTCTGCCCACCGAAGGAGAGCGCCTGCGTCGTAAAGTAAGAAGCGTCAGCAACGCCACCAGCATACGAACTGACGTCGTGTTGATACCAAGTCTCTCCATCAACATTGGCGGCAAGGATAGTTCCCTTCAGCCTCTCACTATCCGTCGGGCTTGTAGGATCTTCCTCCAGCACCCCACTCGCCGCGTCGAAAGCAAAGAGTGCGGGGGAACGACCCCAGGCGCCGCTTTCCCAATTCCAGACGAAAGCGGAAGAAACATAGGGCTCTTCCCCGATCCCGTATGAGTTAACGAAACAAACCCAAACTTCCTTCCTTTCCGGATATGCTACGAGGAAGGATTTGTTTGCAACATTAAGACTTACTTCCGAACGAATCGCATACAGAATGCGGCGGGACGCTACGCTAACAAGCGTCTGCCCGTTCATCAGCACAACATCCCCGTCCGAGGTGAGGACGAGATGCTGCCCCGGTTGAAATTCAACCGCACACTGTTGTCCCATCGCCCCGGTGATATTCGATATCTCCCGCCAAGCAAAAATATCATTCCCGCCCACATACTGTTGCATGATAATTGCATCAGTCTTGTAGATGATGTTCGCTTCTCTCAACGTACAGGCATCAACAATCTGCCCGCTCGTTTGCGCCAAGGAAATATCCCCAGTCAACTTCGTCGGATCAGTGATATCCCAACTCGACGGCACCGCTCCCGGGTCAGCTGGGTGTGACCACGAGATCAGTGACTTATAACGAGTCGACGACTTTGTAATATCCATCGCGAGGGCAAAGTTCTTATACCCCCTCAGCACCTTCGCCTTCCAAGTCGCGGGCCAATTCGTCAAATCCGCTAGCTTCGTCGCGACGTTACCATCCGCCCAGAACTGAGGCTTATCCACCCCATTGTTCATAATCCAGACGCCGTTGAGCCAGAACCCATTCCACTGATCATTTGACGTCATTGTGTAGTCGCCGCTCGCCCGCGTCAATGCGTGATGCGTGTTGGCAGAAGTTTTCCAAACTCCTACATCAGTTTCATTCGCATAAAGCCAATACTTCTCCCCGGCGAAGGGAACGTAGAAAAGCTTCTTCGTTGAATGCAGTTTCGTCCCCCCAACCTCCCGATACGACTGGAAGTTGGTTACGTAGTTATCCTGCATCCGGATATTCCGACCGTCGTACAAAGCTTCCGGAGGCAGCTCATGTCCTTTGATATCGGAGATAAGGCCGAACTTCCCAATGTCATGAAGAGGGTAGCGTGGCATTAGTTCTCACTCCCATAGATGCGGTTTGCATCCAAGCGGGCTTGATTCGCCACCCGCAACTCGTCGTAAGCGCGCGCGTAATCAGCTTTGAACTCCATCGCCGCACTATCATTCCTCACATACCGCGAGGCGATGATATGCCCGGCATCTGCAATGAGGATTTCCGGCGCGTGCGACAGCCATTTATTCTCCACATTCGTTTCAAGCGTAGCATCCTTTGCATAATAAATCATGTGCGCGGTGTAGCCTGCGCTATCCGGAACGGGGAAGAGGCGGAAGTAGTTCCCTACCAGTGCGTAGGTAACGGGCTTCCCACTTTCAGGATACCTCGGCCGGAGGGAGGAATAATCCCCCTTCCTCAGTTCCCGCCAAGTCCCCTCCGCATCCTCCAGCCAAAGGGCATCCTCTTCCGCTTCCCGGAGGAAATCCGCCGGCACTTCAATCCTTTCCTCCCCCGCTGTAGTCGTGGTGTACGAGGACTCGGTGAGCAAGAACCACGGAAGCGTCGCCTTTTGCTCCGCCCGAATCTGCGCCATTTGCAATTCAGTGATGATGTGATTAGTCAGCACGGTATCGTTCCACCGCGCCAATCTCCCTTTAATCAACGAAACAACAGCGTCCCGTAACATTACCGCACCTCCCGTGTCCAATCTTTCGCCGCAAAGGCGACTTTCCCCCAGATCGAATTCACCTCGGCGACGGGAGTCCAGGTATTATTCGCCGCCACATCGGGGGAGAAAACCTGACCCCGCGCGGTAATAAAGGCAGTATCGACGCCGCCCTCAGTCGCGGCGAAGCTCCCAGTCAACCCGCCGGAGGTTGAAATAAATGCCGAATCTCCACCACTTTCAGTTGCAGTAAACAACCCACTGATATAAACCTTTCCAGAAATACTCGCGGTATCCGGCGATTCCACAACCGCGAACGAGCCGGTGTGAGACGAACTGGCGGAGAAGCTTACTGAATCTCCCCCGGACTCCGTTACCGCAAAGTTTCCCCTTACATACACATCACCGGCAATTGCAGCGCTATCAACCCCCCCTTCCGTTACGGTAAAGGAGCCGCGGACGTAAATATCACCAGTAAAAGCCGCAGTATCTACGTTTTCTGTAACCGCAAAGGAGCCAGAAACATCCCCCATTCCCTGGAAAGTGGCAGTATCAATCCCCCCTTCCGTTCCTGTAAACGACCCAGTATTGGTAGTCGCCCAAGTTGCGGAGGTCGCTACAGAACTATCCGTCGTCCCGTTCGACCAAACGAAGGACACTTTATAAGCTGTAGCGACGGAAAGCCCGGTTACTGCAGGAAAATCATAAGCCCCCGTCGTAGTGGGAGCGGGGGCCGAGCCGGACTTAGCCGCGGCCGACCCTGTATTATCTTGACCCGCTTTTACCTGCGCGGCAGAAGGAACCCCCTTTTCCGCAGTGTAGATGACATAATAAAGCTGCTCATCCGTTTCCCGAATCCGGACAAGGGAACCGCCGCCCGTTTGCACAGTACTTAATGTCGAAGAAACAACAGCGTCTGCGGAGGCTGTACCAGAACTAACAGTCGCTCCGGCGCAGGTGCCAGCAATATCTTGCCCGAGGAAAGAAGAGTGGTCCCCCCCTGGATTTTTCGAAACCGTTCCTATTGTCGCACCCGAGGCGGAAATAGCAACCGTACCAAAGGTTGCATTATCCCCTGGAATTAGTGCATGCGCAAGAAGATAATCTCCCGCGGTAATCGCCCCACTACTCCCGGACATGGTAAGGGAAAAGGAGGTGCCGGAACTTGTGTCATTACCAAAGTAAGCCGTAGGCGGCCACCACCGGGCTTTTGTTTTAGTCAGACACTGTATCGTTGCGTGCGCAATGTTACCTGAAGTAACACTAACAGTCGGGGCCGATTCACTCGCGCCAGCAATTTTATAAAAAACAGCCCAGGTAACGGAACCTGCATCCTCCGCATTTGCAGTGGTACCATTCGCTTGCTGTGTGCCTACAGCCGTCCAGCCAGACGGGGTATTAATAGTCGCATCGTAAGGTTTTGCTCCAACGAACAAAACCAGCAAATCCCCCTCCGCAGTTCCGGAGGGGAGATTTGTACTAAGGCTGGTTTGCCCGTTAACCCAGGAGGCAAATGTCCGCCGTGAAATAGTCATGGCGAAATCCCTTCTTTACACAATACCTCAGGTATCAGCGGCGTGGGTAATCGTCCCTGCGGTAATCGTCACCGTTTGCCCTGCGGTAATACTCACCGAATCCAGGACAACGTTCGTTCCACTCGTCCCAACGGTAAGACCGCTGATAACAGTGGTATCCGCATCGTCGGTAATGATAGCATTCGCAGCTGTGCCAGGCGCATCCGCACTGGTGTCGGAAATATCCGGGTCGAAGTCGAACGTCAACACCCCCGCCGACACCGTGCCGCAAGGATCAGCAAGCGTCAGCGTTGCCAATACTACGTTTGAGGAGTCACGAATCTTCAACTTCCCCGCACCTGCCCCAGCGTCAATCTGGGCAACAACAGCGTTGAGGCGAGCGTTTTTCGCAGCAGTCGAATAGTTAACAGGCATCTTTCTATCTCCTAAGCAAAAGTAATGGTAACACGAGGCGTCGCTGCGGTTGCAGTTACACCGGTAACAGTCGGGGAACTAAGAGTCGGGATACCAGCGGTAACGACATTGCCGGTAAAGGCTGCGGAATCAACCGCCGACTCGGTTGGGGCGAAGGAACCAGCAACCTTGACGAGACCAGAAAAAGAAGTTGTATCTACCGAGCCAGTGCCGGTAAACGATCCAGATACAAGCACATCACCGGCAAAAGCTGCCGTATCGACAGCGGATTCAGTTGCAGCGAAGCTGCCCGCAATCGTCGCCCCGCCGCCCGCACTACTCGGCGCGGTGTCGCCGTTGGTGCCGATGCCGAGCTGCAGCAGGGTGTGTACGTTTGCCGCTTGGTTGTTGTAAGTCGCGACACCATTCCAACCCGCCGATGAGGCAGGCCCGGCGGTTGTCGTGGTGTTGATCTGCCAGCTGCCGGGCTCGCTGTCGCCGTCGAGCCAGATGCGCGCCTGAACCGTGACGGTGCCGGAGCCGTTGATCCGCACGCGCACCCAGTACGTCGTGCTGGCGCTCAGCGTGACGCTTGTGCTGCTGGCTATCTCCGTCGGCGCGTCAGATCCGGCGTTGTACGTCAGCCTGAGCCGGTTCGAAGCGCCGTAGATGTACAGCCCGTAGTGCGTGGGGCTTTCATCCGATCCGCTGGCACGGAAAATGAACGGGTAGGTTGCCGCCCCTGTATTCGACGACAGCGTAAGCTTCAGCAGCGCTTCGATGTTGGCGTGGTTGCCATCCTCGACATCAGTCCATGACCACGCCTGCCAGTCGGACGCTTTGCCCGTGGGGTAGACCAGGTCACCCGACGTGACCGACCACTGGGTATAGTCGTTATACCGATTCGTCCAGTCCGACCCGAAGTCGGCAAAGTCATCGGTGAAGTACGTCGCCACGTTTTACTGCTCAATATCCACTACGTCGCCGTCCTCGACGCTGGTGACCCCCGGCTCAAGCTGCTTGGCAAGATGGATCAGAAGTTTACGCACGGTCCACGTCGTCTTGACCGACGCGAACTCGAACCCCGCCGCCTCCAGCCGCGTCTTCATCGCGTTGCGGGTGGCGACAGGAAACGTGCTGAGTGCGTTGTCCATCGCGCCGTCGGGGATCATGTAGATGTCTGGGTCGGCCTGTATCTCGACCAGAGATGGTGCGGCGACGTGTACTACGCACCAATTAAACCCCGGCTTAGACCACACCCGCGTATTGCAGCGGTAGCGGTTTACCGCGGCTTCGCGGGAGCCGTCTATTTCAACCATCCTGCACACTGCCCAACGCTTCATCTCACACCACCAGCGCCACAACGAGCGCAACTATCACCAGAGCCGCAAGACCAAGACCAATCAGTGCGGCGTGGGAAAACCAATAGGGGCTGGCGTCAGCCGCATGCTTCGCCGCGTTCATGAGCGGATCGTGCGAGTCCTCTTTCAGCGACTCTTTGACGCCGGTCTTGACCTTCTCAAACTCCTGGCCGAGCTTGCCGATATTCTTCGCCAGCCCGTCCAAGTCCTTCGCGTGCTCTTTCACGTCGCGTGCCATTGCTTATTCCTCGCCTCGCAGTGCGGAAACCTTGTGTTTGTGTTCGCGGCTGGCTTTGCAGTGCGGGCAGCCTCCGTGGCTCCGGCAACTTTTATTAATGGCCTTGCTTCCGCTGTATGGCCGCCTCCGTGTCCGTGCCATGTCAGTACCCCTTCAAAATGAATTCGCACCGGCCAGAACAGGTCGTGTGCCGGATGTTGACCCAATACGTTTGATTTGGGGCCATCAAGCATTGCGACTGATTCGCCGCGCCGATGCCCCAGTAGGTCGTTGTGGACTGCGTGCCAGACTTGAGGCATGGCGCAGGCGGCGCGAAGTCTCCCGGCTTGCTGGAGAGGGCCACTTGGCGATTGCCCGAACTGCCCGACGTGTAGGCCGTTACCAACTTACCCGATCCACTTGCCCCGGCTTTGACCTTGATCGCCAGAACATTCGTACCATCCAGCGCCACAGTCTCCTGCGGCACGATGGGCCACGGACGGTCAATGCAGCGCACACCGGCAGGGCACGTCGAGGCAGGAGGCTCCACCGGAGGCGAAATCACGCCACTCGTGCAGGTCCCATCCGTCGTCAGCGCAACTGCATCTGCGGCGATGACGATCTGTTTAATCTCTCCACAAGCATGCCCATTAAGCGTCAACGTGCCTGCGATCGCTTCAACCGCAAAAAGCAAACCAAAGGCTAGTATAAAGTTCCTCACTTAATTCCTTCCCTTAAATACCCTTGATGAGTGATGCGCATTAGGGTTATGCTCGTGTTCAGTCAATTCTTTATCGTTCGCAATATCCATTTCTTTCAGATAAAGCGTCAGTTGCGTCATCTGCCAGGTAATAGCTTTTTGCGATTCCCGCAACTCCACTAACGTCGTAGCTACATTTGTAGCCTTTTCCGCTGCTGCATTGGCCGCATTCGCTGAATAAAGCACCCACGCTGTAACTATCCCAATTATGGAAGTCGCAACCCACTTCAGCAAATTCGCAGTTTTTGCCTCACTCTCTTCAAGACGTTCCCACAAGGCCTTGTGGTCAATAGTTTCAGGTGGGCGCCTGACTGGAGTCATCGAGTCGACCCCCATTTTTTCTCCGCCGTCCGATATGCACCAAGGCCGAGCATACCGAACAGTAACGTCAAAAGGGTTTCGAGTTCAAGCGCTGGCGGCATTGTCCACTGATCTAAATTCTCCCCCAACCACCCGAAGACAGGGCGGAAGGTAAGCTGGTAGATAAGACCACTAACACAAGTCCACCCCACCGCCGGCCGCCACCCACTTTTAAACAGCGACTCACTCGCGGCTTCGATCTTATTCGTCTCAACCTGGGCAAGGGAAACCTGGAGTTGCGCTTCGAGTTCGCGGAAGGAACCTTCTTGCTGGGCCTTGAAAAGTTCGAGGTTCGCCCGAGCCTTCGCTTCTGGATCTGGAATCACCTTGTCGATGATCTTCGTACCCAGTTCGATCAACGGATTAAAAGGATTCAGATCAAATCCCACTGCCTTGCCCTCGTATCCCCTTCCCGGTTTGATTCATAGAATCACACTGTAGGGGAGTAGTCATCCGGTAATAGCTGAAAGTGGCCAGACCCGCCTTACGAGGGGAAGCGTGGTTTGACCGGGCGGGATAATATTTATACCCCGCCCGGTTTAATCGCATCTTCCCACCTTCGATGCTCCCGTTGCCCTCCATGCTTCAGCATTTCCGGACGCACCATTTTGTGCGTATAGGTGAGCATCCCAATGTGACCCACGTCCTTTGAGACCCAGTGATTGATGTAGATGGGGATTCCTGCCTTTTCCACCTGTTCGCAGAAACACCAATCTTCCCCTTGATACCCGCCCCCCTCATACGGGCGAAAGGCGAACCAAGGTTGCCCAAGCTTCGGAATAATGTCGAGGCGAATCAACATCACCCCAGTCCCAATACGATCCACTTGCTCCAACCCAACACTCGTATCCTTGGTGAAGACGAGTTCATACTTCTCCCCATCCCACTTCCGCGCTGTGGGTTGCGAAGGCACAGACTTCACGGGGCAGTTCGCCGCAACCACAGCACACTCACTTTCGAGTAGCTCATCGAGCAACGTTGGCTGAAACACCATATCTGTATCGAGAAAGAGAAGGTGCGAGCACTCGGCCTCGACCGCCTGCCTTACCATCTCCGTCCGCATCATTGACAGGGAACTCCCGATCTTCGACAGCATGAGAATTTCATGCTGGGTATACTTCATCATCCTGGCGAGGGAGACGCCGAAACCCGCATACCAGGTACCGAGCGAGGGGACTCCAATTGCTACGCGGGTCATCTCACCACCCCCCGATCCTTAAACGTCCGAAAGCTTTTCTTATCTTTCGGATACTGGATGTAATCCGGCTTCACGTGGGCGTTTTTAAAGACGAAGTTCCCAATGTGCCCCACTTCTTTTGTCACATTATGGTCGAGGTACATCTCAATCCCCGCCTCTTCAATCCTTTCGCAGAGGCCCCAATCCTCCCCCTGATATAGATCTTCCTCCCCCGTCCAGGCAAATTCAAACCACGGCTGCTTTATCTGTTCGAAAACCCCCATCTCGATCAGGAGGCACCCCGTCGGCAATCTATCAACCTGCTCGAGATCTTCCGACTTTTTATTCGTAAAGACGAACTCCCACCTTTCCCTCGCCTGCGACCACTTCCGCACCGTCGGCATGGAAGGGATCGTTTTCGTGGGGTAGGCTGCCCCGACCACCGGCTTATCCCAAAAGAGCAGCTGGTCAAGTGTATCGTCCGGGAAAATAATATCACTATCGAGGAAAAGCAAATGTGTCGCATCTTGCGCCCTCGCGGCCACTACGAGGTCATGCCTTTGCTTCGACAGCATCGACCCCATAGAGCCAACCACGGAGACCTCCTTGTCTCCGTGTTTCAGGGTTGCCATACACATTTGCGAAAGGCTTATCCCGAACGCGGCTTTCCAATCGCCGTGGCTCGGAACACCAATCACAATGCGCTTCATACTCACACTCCGGCGTTGATCAGGTAGCCGACCAGCTGACCGCGCCAAGGTACTTCATGGTCTTCAGATGGTTGAACTCGATGCCAACTTCCGAAATCCACTGCCCCTTGTTGCTGTCCGCGTCGTTCGCCTGGATGTTGTCCATGAATTTCGTATCACGGTTACGCAGCGGACGATACTTGATCGCCGTCGGATCAATCACGAACAGGGAGTTCGTGAACCGCGAGTTGACGTTCATGAGGGGGTGGGACTTGAAGTAGAACGTACCCTGGGGGGTAACGAACTTGGTGAAGTTCATCCCGTACACCTTCACCACCTCGTCGAAGTTCACATCGCCCGAGGCCTTCGCCGCCTTGTTGATGGCGTTCAGTGCGCCGTTGCCGGCAAACACAATACGCTCATCGCCCGCACCCGACGCGCCGTTGTAGTTAAACACGTCGTAGAGGGAGTCGAGCAGCAGGTTCATACCCGTCGCACCGACCATTGCAGTCGCGGCGTCGATGCTCCCTGAACCATAGGTAGAAAGGAAGTTCAGCAGACCGCCGGAGTAACGCAGGGGTTTGCCGTTCGAGCCCGTCGTCTCATAGCGCTTTCCGAAAAGGAAGGCCATCTCCATCGCGACGGAGTGGTCGAACATCTTCCGCTTCTTGTCGTTATTTTTCGGATCGCCGGTGCGAGTGTTCGTTTCCTTCGCGGTATTCGTCAGCTCGTAGGTCGTCTTGAAGATCTGCGTGTAATTGTAGAGCTTCGTCGGATTACGAGTAGACGACGACGGGGCGGTCGTACCTTCGGAGAAGGCGTTACCGATCTTCGTCAGGTACATGTCGTTCGACAGCGTAGCGGGCGTGGTGTTCGCCGTACCGCGCGTGACAGTCAGCGCAGTCGCAGAACCCGCCGCGACAACGGTGAGCAGTTCGTCTGCATAGGTCGTACCTTCCGCAGCTTCCGCCAGCAGAATATCGCCCGCCACGAGATCCAGTGCATCGCCGCCGTCGATAACGAGGTTTGTTACCGTCGTCGCATAACCCGTGGTATAGTTGATCTGAACCCGAATCGGGGCCAGCTCTTCTTCCCACCAGACAAACTCCGGATCATCCGTCGTTTCCTTTTTCATCTTCGACATCAGCGCGGTGAGCGGTGCCATACCGTTCGGCTGACGCCAAAGGATCATCTCGCGAAAGTTCTTCGGCCTTTCGTCCGTAGCCCAATCACCAGTTCCACGCAAGCCTGCAATACTAGGCATTTTCTACACTCCTATCTCAATCATCTGCAAGGAATTCCTCCGCAAACTGCGTGAACACATTATTCGACGCTGGCGCGGGAGGCGTTTGCGATCGTGCGGGCGCGCCTGGAGTGGCGGGCGCGTAACCCCCGGAGGGAATTTGCGGAGACTGTTGCACGGGTGGCGCTGCTTGTTGTTGGCCGCGCGTGAGCAGTTGATCCATAGGCAAGCCCAGAGCGCCCCACGCCTGAATCCCAACGTCCCGGTAGAACTCAGCCTGCGAAGCATTCGGCCGGAATTGCCGATATGTCTGCGCAATCTGTGCGAGCACGGGTTGATATTCCGGGCGGGAGAGTTCCGGCCACTGGCCGTAAAATTCCCCAATCTGTTTTTCCACCGCCTGCTGTTGGGCGACCTGCATATTGATGAGCTGCGGGAGCATCTGCCCCAGCGTTTGCGTCACCGATTCTGCAATCCGCATGTGCATTTGGCTCATAAGTTGCGGAGCCACGGCGGAAAAATTCGTATCAACAAGCTCTGCGGTTGCCTCATCCAGCGCGTATGTCTGGGCGAGCTGCCCCAGGTATTGATCCCGTACCGCCGCGAGTTGCGTGGCGTCGGGGAGTTGTACCTGCGGTTGTTGCAGAACTTGTTGCTGTTCCTGTGGCGCCGTTTGCTGCTCTACCACCGGAGGTACAACCGGAGCTTCGACGACCGGCGGCTGTGCGGCCGGTTCAATAGGAGCCTCGGAGACAACCGGGGGAGTTGCAGCCGCGGGAGCCGGAACATCCTCAGTAAGGTTCGCATCCTCGCCGGGGTCGTGATCAAACGCCTCGTCGAGTTTGCCCCATAGATCACTCTCTAAGTCGGGTTCCGTCACCGGCTCGACAGGAGTTGCTGCGGGCTGCGTACCCGCATACGAGGTGGCATCACCACCCCCTACCAGTTCTTCCTCATCCATTTTCCTCATCTCCTACTTGTTGGGAAAGCTCTTCAATATCCTGGTCAAGACTTTCAACTATCGAATGGGGAAGGCGGGCGATCATCAGCATTCCCGCCCGCACACCCTTTTCATATTCCATCTTCACCAAGGTGTCAAGACCCGAGGCGGGAGAGAGGACATCTGACAGTCTCTGTTCCGCCTGAGCTTCAATAACCTTAACCAGCCGGGCCCATGCCGGCGACTTGAGTAAGGCCCGGAACTCTTGGCGAACTTCCGTCGCCGCTGTTAATTCCTCCTCTTGGGTTTGCTCCACTTCCTCCATTCTGCCCTCCATTCATTGGGATTAAGTTACCTTGTTGCGCCTGCTGTTGCAGATACCCAGGATCCATCATATTCACCTTAAACTGCTTGATATTCTTCAGTCCACCAAGTTGGGCGACCCAAGCAAAGATGTCCCCGATTTTATACTCCTGCGCGACCTGCGGGTAGTTCTTCATCTGTGTCATCAAGTTCGCCCACATATTTACCATCGCAAAGCGGTCGATGGGCATCGTCCCATCCACTGGGGTGTAATCATACGCCCCCGCAATATCTTCCGGGGTGATGAGCATGAACTTCTGAGGGTTGGCGATTGCATCTCCAGCGATCCGGAACTTCTGCTCCGCTTTATAGTTTTGCTGCGTCGATTGCAACAGTCGTTGGGACAGGGGAGCGAAACCCACCGCGCTAAAGTATTCCGCAATCGTCTTCATCCTGTTGATGGACGACGAAGTGGAAGAACGAATTTCTGTCGCCGTCTTCCTCCCACCGGGATTCACCGAACCCGTCACCGTATCGTTCACCCCGAGCGCGACCTGCATCATATTCATCACATTCTGAATATCCCCCATGTGATTCTGCGTCACGGCAGAGTCCGGCCCGAGGGTCGAAATCATCGAGCGGACATCTTGCCCATACGCCTCCGGCTTGATGCGAATCCGCTTCCCCGGTTCATTCGACAGCAAATCCTTCGCCACTACACGCGAGGGATCGAAGATGATTTGTCCATTCAGCGTCTGCCTCACATGATAATAGTGGGTGTTGATCAGCCACTCCATTACATTGTTCATCGGGCGGGCGATGTCGAGCATACTCCGTTTGAAGATCGAATACCCCTCGATTTCACATTCGATAACGGAAAAGGGGAAGCGCCCGTGATTCAATCCCAGGGGGTGGGCTTCGATCACAACCGAGTCGTGGGCGACGGTGAACACCCATTTCTCGGGATACTCCGTACTCCCCAGTTCCCAATCCTTGGGAATCAAGTCGATCACCATCTCGACCGCGGGAACGCTTGCAGTGTTCGAAAGCGCCTTCTCCCCATAAGTGGTGTCGGAATCGGGCAACTCATGAGTCCCGTCCCCGCCGAAAGCATCTCGTTGCGAGGCGCTTTTCGCCTTGCGCGCCTCATCCACATTGATGTATTGGCCCGAGAGTTTCCGGCGCATAAGTGTAGTGACGGGAATGTCCACCTTCCTTCCGACGAATTCCCCCTTCTGCGGGTCACCTACCGGCACACGAGGATCGGGCAGGTAATCCATCGGCCTCACATTAAAGAGGCGATTACCGGAGTAGCCTTTAACATTCCTCACCTTTTTCACCATCCGGGATTTCCCCGAAATCTCCATCCCCATCAGCGTGACCGGCTCTTCCACCAGTTCCGAATAGGAGATGATCTCATCTTCCCAGTACTCACCAATAACGCCAATGCCATACTTCCCAGCATCATACAGCCAAACATAGTAAGGAGGCAGGTGGCCGCCAGTCTGCGTTTGGTAGTCGATGAGAGACTCGACTGCTTGGATATTTTGTTCCCCCTCCCCATGGCGTCCACTGTATTGCAAAACGGGAGTTCGCGAAAGGAACACGCTCGTCCAGTAGGTGTGTGCGGACATAAGCAAGGCGTAGGAGTAGGGTATTTGCAAAGTTGTATATTGGGGTTCGCCTTGGTCACGGGCAGTCCTCCGTATCGCATCCGCTTCTTTCTCTGGAATGTAGGCCATACATTCTTCATCCGCCCGATCCCAGAACGTCTTTCGCTTCGTCACTTCTTTTTCCGCGAGCATCTTCCGCGCCCGAACGGCGGATACGATTCGCTGATGCAGAGGGGTACCGAATTTCAATTCAATCGACTTCATGGTGCACTTCTCCAATGTGGTAATGCTGGCGCGTCGTCATCCTCGACGACACTGTATTCACCCTCAATCGTCCCCTTCTCCATCCAAGGGTTGATCGAGGAAAGACCAATCGTCAGGCAATCAAGGATGTCATCATGATTCACCTGGGGGTAGGCGGTATACTGTTCGATAAAAGACACCATCGTAGGGTGGACGAACAGCCGCCGATGAGAAGCGCGTGAACTAATTTCCTGGCGGATTCGAGTTTCCTTCTTCCGCTTATCTTCAACCTTCTTAATCGTCAACCATTGACGACGGGAAAGCATTTCCTTCTCCAGCATCTTCGCGAGAACGCGCTGGAAAAGGACGGTTTCAAGGCAAAGGGTTTGGCATCGCCAGTTCGTTGCGAATTCAAATATCTTTGCTATAAGCTCGTCAGGGTCGGGAGACTTTGTCGTGTAGTAGTCGCAGACATAGACATTACCCCCTGCGATCCTAATCACCATTACCACAGCGTCGTCGAGCTTCGCCTTCAGCTTTCCTGGCGCATCATCCTTCGGTGGGGGTGTAGGGTCGCAGGTGATCATCGTGATCCCGGTGTCGGGGACGACGACCCAATACTGAAGCCAATCGGGAAGGAAGGCACTCGTCTCCTGCGATACCACCTTACATTCCATCTCCCTCAACCACAGGGAGAGTTGGTTCCGCGCAATGTGCGCCTGCTTCTCCTCCCGCAGTTCCTTCGTAAGGAAGCGGTCGGGCCATCGGCTTTCCCCATTTTCATCAAAGCATCCGTAGACGAGAGACTTCCACTGAGGGTCTTTAACAGTAAGCGAGATGAGATCATCATCATTGAGCACCGTCTGCAGAAGAACCATCTTCGCGTGCGGCGCCTCGCTCCGTGGGGCGAGTGACTTAGCAAGTGCGCCGAAAAACAGATCTGCGATTTTCTTTCTTTGTTCGGGCGTAGCAGTGTTCTCTTCATCACAGGGGTCATCCACTACGATCAAGTCAGGACGATAATCATCCACGTTAACACCGCGGACGGAACCAGTAATCCCAAGAGCGATGATGCGGATAGGGACATTATCAGTACCGTGGTATATTTCAATCTCCGTCCCAGTCCACTTCTTTCCCTTCCGTAATCCGAATGTCTGCGCGTACAGGCGATTGTGCTCAACCGCGGACTGCAGCCACTCGAGGGATTTGACGGCGTGTTCTTGCGATTTGCCGACGAAGAGAATCGTCCGCGATAGTCCATAGGCAATCCTTTTCGCAACGTAAAGACGGAGGCGGGAAGTCTTCGCTCCTCCGCGGAAGATCATCGACGAAACATATCTGTGTTCGGTGTCGTCGAGGGCGTTATCCAGCTCCCGATGGAAGAGGGGGGATGGTTGACGGCAGGTCTTCGCGAAGAAAAAGCGACCGAAGAACTCAGGATCTGCCGCGCCCAGCTTCACCGCTTCTGCAATATCAACCTGCTCAGTTCGCGCCAGTGCTTTACTCATAATGTGGAATCAGTACCAGCGAACCCTAAGGTTTAAGTATATGAACGCCAAAGCGATTAACTTCCGCCAGTGCAATATGCGGAAGCAGTTGAACCCGTTCGGGAAAGAGTGTGTCACGGTCGAACCACTTAACAACCTCCACAAACGCATAGTCCCAAAGAGAGGGAGGGAAAAAATGCGCGAGAACCGGGTGGTAAAGGAGTTTGACTTGCCACCACGCGGCTGCCGTGTGCTGCAGTTTAACTTCGACGATTGTGATGCGACCTCCGAGGGGATCGAAGAGGAGACCGTCGGGCTGACACCACCGGACGCGCTCGTGTCCCGAGGATTTGAATTGGAACCAGGGCGAGGGAACGTAGAAGCCCCCGAATTCTTCCGCGAGAACCTTTTGCGTCTTTGCTTCATAAATTTCCCCCGTTCTCCGCCTTCCCCGCGATTTCCTCTTCCCGTTCAGAAAAGGGGGAAAGGTAGGCGAATGCCTTACCCACTCCACCACCCCCGCGGGCGCGAAGTTATTCGGCGGAAGCAGTTGCGGGGACGACTTCCCCTTCAATCGCGAGGGGGGCGGGAGTGCCGCCAAGTCTTCGACCAATCGCATTCCTTGCCTCCTCGAGTGTCGCCTTGTCCACTTGGTAGAAGTTATTCTGCTGAATGTTTTGCACCGCGGTGGCCTGCACCGTTTTCGGCGAGTGCCCGATCCGGTCGAGGATACGGGTCGCGACTTCGAGCGTATGCTCGGGGTCAGTCGTAACCGCAAGTTGGTCGCCGATCTTCTCCACCGCCTGGTGCGCGAGGCCCAATAGCTTATCCGCAAGGGGAAGGACGGACTTGTGAAAGACCTGCTCGTTGCGTTCGCGAAGCCGGGCCTGGAAGGCATCCGAATGGATGATGGTGGAAAGCCAAGGCTGCGTCACTCCGAACTCCCGCGCCACCTGCGAGAGGGGAACGAGCGGATTCACCACGAGGAAATTTAAAATCGCCTCATGCTTAATCCCCACCTTTTGAATCTGGGCAGATTCAGCCATGATAAAAACCTCGCGGAAACCACACATACCCCCTTATACCGCGAACGGGGAGGGATAGCTAGGGGAAGCTGGCCGGCGTGGTGGCGTGGTGGCGGTAGGAGCGGTGGGGAATGGAGGGCGCGGGGTGAGGTGGGCGGGATTAAAGGGGGCGAGGAAAGAATGTTACTTCGCCCGGTTAAATATGAAAATCTGACGCGCGGCGACGAGAGGTCATGAGTATGAGGCGGGGGGTGCCCCCACGGGGGTGATGGCCCCCAGGGTGAATGCGACCGATTCCCATTCGCTTTCAGGCCTCGCCCGCACCAGGTTGGTGCATCGCGCGGCTGCCGCAAAGATTAACGATTTGTATTGTTCAGCCGTGAACTTTCCCGCACGCCCGTGGTCTGATCTATCGAATCGAATCGAATCGGTTCGGCGGCCCCGCCCAGCGCGAGGTCGGTTGTTTAACAAGAGGGGCGAGGAAGGGCTGGCGGGCTTACTTGAGAGTCGCCACCAGTCCGAATGATAATGATTCGTAACCACACTGGAGTATTAGCAATGGCTAAAGTAGCGACGAAAGCAATCAGCGGCAACTACCTCACGATCTCATTCGTTGGGGGCGAAACGCTGGAGTGTGACATCTCCCGCTTGGCGCCGGAGATCGTGACGCGACTTGCGATGCACGGCCTGTCACAGAAGGTTGGCGATTCCTACGCAAGCGCGGAATCGGTGACGGAAGCGGCAGAAAGTGCGCGTGCGCAGTGGGATGGTCTGCTCGGTGGCGAGTGGGCGACACGTAGTGGTGGCGGGATCTTGGCCGAGGCGCTTTCGAGGGCGACGGGCAAGGAACTCGCCGAATGCGTGGATGCGGTGCGGAGGCTGGACGATAAGCAAAAGCGGAAACTGTCGGGCGACGCCCGGATATTGACCGCAATTGCCGAGATCCGGAAGGAGCGCGCGGGGGGATCGACGATTGATCTGGCCGCGATGTTCTGACGGCACGCCGTATCGGGGCCAGGGACGGCCCACCTTTCCCCTACACACATTGATGAGGTGAACAATGAAACTTTCCGCACAGGCTGAAGTGGTGAAGAACGTAGACAATGCTCTGACGGTTGCGATGGTTCGGCACCAAAAGGCGTACGAAAAGATGGAGGATTTGAAGCGGGAGCTGGTGGACATCGAAAAGGCCATCAGGATAATTAATGACCTCCAAAGGCTTCTGCCGAAGGCCGCCATCGAAGAATACGCCGCATGGGTGACCGATCGTTGCGACCTGGCAGCGAAAGAGGCGGAGGCCCGGTGCGGCCGGGCATAGGACGAAGGGGGAGGGGCGAAAGCCCTCCCCCTTTTTTTATTCCTCCGAAAGGGAGATGATCACAACAGGGCGCACTTCTTTCGCTTACGAACGGTGACTTACGAACGGTGACCTACGGTCCGGCTATCCCAGCGCCTTACGGCGCAACACGAGCTGCGGGACGGGGAAGAAAAGATTTTGAAAAAACTTTCCCCAGACTGTTGACGAACGAATGGCGATGTGTTTTCATTCAATCCCGGCTCGACGCAATACCGCACAACGGGCCAGGGGTTTACAAACAAAACGGAGTTTTGAAAATGGCCAAGAAACTGACGAAAGAATTCACCGACTCGTCGATTGTTATCACCTTTGCGAATGGCATCGCGCTGACCGTCGACTTCGCCCAGCTTTCCGAAGACATCAAGCTGCAACTGATGAAGCACGGCCTGTCACAGAAGCTAGGTGATGCCTCCGCCGGGACGGAAACGGTTGAGGAAGCGATTAGCGAAACGCAGAAGGTGGCGGATCGCCTTATCGCCGGGGATTGGAAGTCGATCAGGGAAGGTAGCGGCGCGCCGAAAATTGGCCTGCTTGTTGAAGCGTTGGCGCGCGTTACGCAGAAGGATGTCGATGATTGCCGCGCCGTTGTCGAACAGCTCGACGATGAGCAGAAGAAAAAGCTGCGCGCGCACCCTGGGGTGAAAGCCGCGATGGCGGACATCCGCGCGGAGAGGGAAAGGGCGAAACTCGGCGATGGCGGCGGCGAGGGTTTCAACCTCAATTCCATCTTTGGCTGATCCGCGGTTCCCCAAAGCGGGGAAAGGGGAAAGGAGGGCTGCCGCGAGGTGGCCCTTTTTTTTCGCCTCGCAATTGGGGTGCCCATTTCCCACATTATGCGGTTAGACGATTTGGCCTAGCCACCCCCCCAAACGTCTAACGATCTAATGAGTTGATTCATTTTATATATTTGTTTTTTTTTATTTTTTTGTAAACTAAGTGGGTATTTGTCGTTTGGAGTATTGGAGAAGGGCCGCCAGCTCAAATCGTCTAACCGGATAATCACGGAAACGGAAAATGCGCCAAATCAAGATGGCCACCCAGCTCCCCCCTTCCTTCCCTCCCTTACACATTTCGTGCATCATTATTCCGGTCGCCATCCCCCCGCGACGCCATCCCCCTGACCGCAACAACCGAGGACTTCAGTATGGCCTACGCAAAATCAAAATCTGCCTATGATGCACGCGTCAGAATGTTTGTTGAGGAACTCGCGGAATCGCACCGCGCCCGGTTCTTTGAACCTGTGGAGAAGAAATTCAAAACGGAACAGGAGGCGAAGAAATTTCGTTTCGACTCCTATGGGTATATGAATGCCCTGGCGCATGAGCACACCTCATCGCGCCGCAACGCGACTCAGTTGGCGGACGCCACCACAAATATTATTAATGATAGGGATACGAGTGAAAGGGCGAAGCAGTGGATGCTTTCCCTTCAATACAACGATACTACGGCGTTGTGGGTACTCACCGCATCGCCCAAGACGGATATGGATGACCTCGCAACGATGATGGAAGAGATGAATGAACGACGACTTCGCCGTCTCGCGCACCAGGGAATTACGGAAGATCGCCTCATGACGGGGGGCTTGACGAAGGAACAACTTACGGTTATGGATGAGGTAAGGCAAGAGGCGAAAGAGGCGCGAAGTATTGTCGACACTCGCCCGGGCACATCCCTCCCTGAAGCGGAAGAATTATACCGGAAGATAGCGGAGAAGAAACTTAACGAAGAACAACGGGGGTTTATCCTCGCCAACCTTTCGGCGCTGCCCGATCCGTTTATTGGCTTCTCCACCCCGGCACAACTTATCACTGCCGTCGCGCGAAATCTCGAAATTCCGGAGGAAGAGCTTACCCTCCGCGTGGGTATGCTAACCTACTTCACAATGGTGTGGGAGCAGGCGAAGATACTCACAGGCAACATCACCGCGGCAGCGGCGTGGTCGGGGCTGACTGGGTGAAGGATAAAGCGGGCGGGGTAACATTATTAATCCGCCCGAACAAACAATCCCCAGCCTTCGGAACTTTCCCCCCTTCCTGAGGTCAAATCATATGCGGGACCCCCGTTTCCGCATTTCACCACTTTCCAGGAATCTTCATCATGACAAACCCTCTACCACCCGAATCCTCCGCCCAGTCCCTTTCAGACATCATCGCCGCAATGCTTTCCGCCCCAACGACATCGAAGCGTAATGCGCCGAAGGCGCAAGCTGGCGGGAAGAAGGCAAACGTACGCGCCGAAGGCGCTGAGAAGACCGTTTCGTTACCCACGACCGCAGCGTGGAAGCTTTCCACCCGCTGGTCGGATGTCGCCGTTATCCTCCCTGTCATCACTACGCACTGCCGGAATTGCGATTCCGTCGAAACCGCCTCGCAGCCCTACCTCATGCTTCAGCGTTACCACCCCCACTTCGGTTTCCATTCCGAGGCCCTCACCCTTCACGATCCCAAGCATGCGGAACTCCCCCGTCGCCTCCACCTTATCGAACAAGAGGCGTCATTCTGCCGCCACTGCTTCCTTTCCGCGCAACATTCGTTGCGCCAACCTCCCCTCTTTCCAGAATTCACCTCGCAAGGGGTGATGCGCGCCGCAGGCGGTGACATCCTCCTCGACCTTTTCGCCACTTCACCTTCGACCGGCGACGGCCCCATCGAAGCGGCCGGGACGAAGTCCCTGAGAGTAGCCGGACCGCAGCCGCCGATCCCCTTCAACCGTTCCCTCACCCTTTTCGGAGACTCCCCCTTATGAATACCTTTCCCCCCCTTTGGTGGTTCCTCTTCGGTCTTTCGATCGGAATCACCCTCTCTTCCCTCATCATCCGGAGCCTTTCGTAATGAACATTTCCGCCCCCCAAGTACTCCACGATTCCCTCACCGTTTTGCTCGACATCGCCCCGCACTCCCCCGCCGCCGCCCGCGAGGGTTTAAAGGTTTTCCTCGTCGCAACGATGGATAAGGTAGCAAAGGGGCATCTCGACGCCGACGGTGATCCCGCCATCACCCCTGACGAGGCCTTTATCTTTTCCATCGCCTCCCTTTCCCTCACAGTTATCCCCGACGCTGCTCTTTCACTCTTCCTCCAAGGGGTGAAGGAGACATTCTCTCAACTCTTCCCCCTTTCGCAGACTTCGACCTCGCCCCTACACTAACGGAGACTTTAAAGATGGGTGACTACAACATTCTCGCCATTTTCATCTTCCTCTTCATCCTTTACCTCATCGACCCGGAGTATTGATCATGACAAACGAACCCTTTACCCTCGACAATACCCCAGGCGATCTCATCGCCTTCGAAGAGGGCTTCCGCGCCGCAGTCTACCTCTGCCCCACCGGCTACCCCACGGTGGGGTATGGTAGGCGCGTCCGCGTCCTCGACTACGAAACGGGGGCGGAAGTTACCTTCCCCATTAGCAGGGAAGATGAAGCCGCACACCTCGAGCGTCGGATTGACAAAACCCATCAATGGCTTACCTCATCCTTCCCCGAGTGGTATCGCGCCCTCTCCCCCCAACGGCAAGCCGTCCTCATCTCCCTCACTTATCAGGTTGGTAAAGGGGGATTCCAAAACTTTAAAAAGATGATCGTGGCCCTGGCCGCGGGAGACTGCCAGTCCGCGGCCGACGAATACCTCGATTCCACCGCCGCGCGTCAAACTCCCAAGCGGTTCGCCCGCGGCTTCCTCATCCTCCACGACAACCTCACCATCGACGAGGCCGTTGCCACCGTTGCCACCGCATCCGCTCGAGGCCGCAACTAATGAAAGAACAACGCCCAGGGTATAAACTCTTTTCCTTCCATTACCCCTTCCTCCGTAAGGTAACCCCCATCACCGAAGAGGAGATAAAGGAACTCGCCTACGCCTCTTACCTACAAGGGAGGAAGGATTACCACCAGTCGATGCTGAACGCAATCGACAAAGCGATTGCCGAATCAGGCCCCCAGGCCGGGGGAGACTGCCCCCCTCTCAACATCAACCCCAACGAATCTGAAGGAGAATGAAAAATGGCATATAAAAGAGGCCGTCCCCCACTCGCCGATCCCCCTGTCGAGTGGAAGGTCGCCGTCCCCTCTTCCCTCGCGAATAAGATAACCCTCATCCTTGCCGACCCCATGTCAGGCGGGGTGAAGTATGGCTCCAGGTCGAAACTCATTGAGCTTCTCCTTCGTAACTGGCTGAAAGACCTCATCACATCGCCGGACGTAGTTGGGGAGAAAAGTATTGACAACCTGGGGATGCGGGTGGATGATGTTGATCGGGCGGAATAATCCGCCCCCCTTCCCTACTCAGGAGCCACCAAAGATGTCCCTCTCACCCCAGAGTATCAACGACTACCGCCGCCGCATCCTCGCAGGCGAAGAAATTTCGGAGGAAGAGCTCGCCCTCGCCGTTCGTTCCGTCATCTCATCGCGGACGACCTCTGTCATCGAAAAGATTGAGGCGAAAGCGAAGAAGAACGAGCCGCTCGACCTCGCTTCCCTTTTCGCTCCCAAGCCTGCGGCACCAACTGAGGAATAGAAAATGCTTCGCTTCCGCAAAACGGCGCAGTTTCTCGGCATTCGACCTGAGCTGCTCATCGTATTACCCACCCTCGACGGATATTTTTCCGACGTTGGGGTGGACTGGTACATCACCAACGGGGTGGATGGGGCACACTCCCCACACTCTCCGCATTACCGCGGCTGCGCTCTTCGCATCGACATCCAAGAGGCGGATGAGGAAGACTTCTTCGGCTATGCCGCAGATCTCGACGACATCCTGCCGAACGAGTTTTCCGCAACATCCGAAGTCTCCCATATCACCCTCGAATATATCCCTCATAAAGGAGTGAACCGCTGATGCATACCAAATCCGAACCAGTGACTGGCTCCATACAGATTTGGGCCATCCCTAGATCCACCTACGAGCTGGCGCAAAACCCAGAGCTTTCCCCCTTCACCTACCAACTTTGCACGAGCACCCCGTGGCAGACTGGGGCCGTCCGTGTCTCCACCCACGAGGTAACCCTCTACGTTCCCGCCGGCGTCAACCTCCTTGCTGCCGCGCTTGAAACCCTCGAATTGAAGAAGAAAGAAGCTTTTGACTATTATGCCCGCCAGGTGAAGGAGGTCGACGAACAGGTGCAACAACTCCTCCGCCTTGCCGGCCCCTCGCACGCTTCACCGGAAGAAAATGAAGCCAACGCAGACGCCCTCGTTGGGGATTGGGAACCGGAGGCGGCAGTATGATCCGCCCACCCTTCCCCAAGCTCATCGACTCCACCCTCCGCGGCACATTCGTCTCATGCCCCCGGAAGTTTGAACTCGAGTACCTCCGCCACTGGAAACCCACCTCGCAATCAATCCACCTCGTCGCGGGGGGCGCGTTCGCCAAGGGGATGGAGGTCACCCGCGAAACCTTCTACGGCGAACGTCAACCGACGAATATCGCAATTGGGGCAGGCATCCGCGCCCTCATCCTCGAATATGGGGAGTTCGACCCCGAGGATGAAAAGGCAACGAAAACCCTCGACAACATGTGTGGCGCCCTCGTTGCGTATTTCGACCATTACGGCCTGGACACCGACCCAATCCAGCCCCACTTCGTTCACGGCAAGCCCGCGGTGGAGTTCAGCTTCGCCCTCCCGCTCCCCCTTTCGCATCCCGAAACCGGCGATCCCATCCTCTACGGAGGCCGCTTCGACATGGTGGGGGAATACAATGGCTCGTTGTTCGCAGTCGATGAAAAGACCACGTCGCAACTCGGGGCGACGTGGCACAAGAACTGGACACTTCGTTCCCAGCTCACCGGATACTGTTGGGGGGCGAGGGAATTCGACTACCCCGTCGCCGGCGCTATCATCCGGGGAGTGTCCATCTTAAAAAACAGCTACGGCCATGGCGAGTCCATCCAGTACCGCCCCCAGTGGATGATCGACAGGTGGTACCACCAACTCCTCCGGGATATTGAACGGATGATCTCCTGCTGGAGCGAAGGATATTGGGACTACTCGCTGGACAGTGCCTGCGCCAACTACGGCGGATGTTCCTTCCTCGACGTTTGCAACTCGAATGATCCGGAAAGGTGGCTCGCCGCTGACTTCATTCAACGTGAGTGGCACCCCGTCCAGCCCCGTATAGCGAAGGAGACGCAAGCGTGAAGCTGGGTTGGACGTACAACAAATACAAACAACGCGCCCTCATCCTCGAGGGCCCCTTCATCATCTGCGAGGTAATTGCTACAGAGTCATTCATCGAAAGCTTCCTCCGCACCCACACGCTCGAAGATATCAAGTCGTTGGGGTTGAAAAAGGTAACTCCCCATGATTTGAAACCCTTCACCCTCCGTCATTACGAACGCCAAACCCCTTTACCCTCCGATCAGTAACAAGAAGGAAAAGTTATGACCACATACAGTTTCACCCACACCGTCGACCTCGGCATTCTCGGCGAGCACGAAGCGGAGGTAACCTACGAAGCGACGAGAGGTTACCCCGCAACGTACTGGGAACCGGCAACTGCCGACGAGTTCGAAGTCACCGAGATCCTCCTCACCAATCTCCCCGCGCCGGGACTGACGTGGGACATCTCCCCCCTCCTTTCCGACGACGAACTCGATGCCGTTACCGACGCCTGCGAGCGCCACGCCTACGATAATGCGTTTGAGGAATCGGTATGCGCCGCCGCATCTCGCGCGCAAGCAGCCCGTGACGCGGAGGACTTTTCATGACAACCCCCCTTCGCCTTTCCGTTATCGAACTCGCGAGGGAGCATCGTACGAAAGTGACGGAGTTCTTCATCAGTAAACTGATCGAACGCTATCAATGCTACGATCAGGAAGATGGGCGTCGCCTCCTCATCCTCGATGATTTCAATGCAACTGATGAGACGCAGGTCGACTGCTTCTACCCCCATCCAGGGGAAGCGAACAGCAAAGGCCCTTACGCCGGGACAATCCTTTACATCCCTGGAAATGGCAACCCAATTCCCATCGAAGCGATCTCAGACTACGGCGGCACCCGTCTTTTCATGGAATTCCTCAACCAACTGACCACCGAATGCAACATCGAAGTCCACACCCCCGAATCCTTGGAGTATTAACAATGCGTTACTATCCCGACTCCCTCCGCCGCCCTCCGCACGCCGAAACCGTGTCGATAAAGGAGGCGAAGCGACGCGCCTCTCTCGAACTTTCGCAGCACACCGCCGCCTTCCTTGCAAACGGGGGCAGCATTATCGTCGTTCCCTCCGGAGTGAGTTCCCTCCCCGGCGGCATGCCCCTTGCCAACGATAGCATCGAAACCGTAATTTCCCCTCCCACCCTTCCAGGAAGTGCAATCCATGATGCAGAGAAAGTACGTGCGAGAGCCCGCCGCCGCGCGAAACGCGAAGGTCGGGTCGTCGATCTCTCTTTCTGAACTTGTCTTCGCCCTCTTCCTCTTCATCCTTGGCAGTGCATTCCTTGGATACGGACTTGGGCAGTGGTTGGAAACGGATATCGAAGTAAAATGCCCGAAAGGCGGAGGAGCGCCGACCCCCTCCACTTCCCCCAACGCAGCAAAGGAGCGAGAACTTTATGCAACCATCAACTGAAAGTACGACGTGGCCCACACAGTGGGTTTGGTGGCCCATAGCTAAGCCGAAACCAAAAGGGTAATTGATCGGGCGGGGTAACATCCTTACCCCGCCCCTTTTAATCCACACCAGCGGATACAAGAAGATGCCCCGAAACACACTCGCAAAACTCACCCTCGAACTCGTCGCCGAGATGCGGACGACCGCCCACCTCGACCCTGACGTATCTATGTACGACTTTGCCCTTCGTTACGGTGTAAGTCGCCAAGCAATCGCTCGCGCCCTTTACGGTTTCACTTATAAAAAGTGCGCCGTCAAACCTATTTCGCAGTGGCGCCGTACAAAGTCGCGGCAACAGCATCCCCTCTACATCGCCCGCGGAGAACGCCGTAAAGAAGTCCGTGCCCACCTCCCCTCATGCAGCAACTGCACCTTCCTCCGTACCCAATATAATGGGGCGTTCGAGTCGAGGTGCCTTGCCGCCCCGCAAAAAGCGAATGTCAAAGCCTTCCCCTTCAAGCACACGAAGTGCAAAAAGTTCTCCCCCCGGACGCAGGCCACGTACCTATGAATCCCTCCGCCGAACTGTGGCATTGGTACATGGGCACCACCTGCCTCGGGACGAAACCCGTTCGGCAGCATTGGGTTCATTCCCAACCTTACATTCCCCAAAACCAACTCTTCATCTGCAATAAGTGTGGGGAAATCTGGGCACGCATCTGGCGCCCCTCGGCCACCGCCTGGTCGATAGTATCCCGCCATTGCCCGAAAGATGGCCCCGGTTTCCTCTTGCCTTTCGATGAACAATGGATTAACGTAATGCCATACACCGTACTTAAAAGAGAGGTACTTTTAATCACCGAACTACCTGACCCCACCCATTACCCAATCCTCCTTATCTTCAGGAACACAGCATGAACGACGTTAAACATTTCAAGGCGCAGATCGAACGCGCCCTGCAATCACCAACCATTCCACCTGCTGTGAAAGAACGCCTCCACGCGAAACTCAACAGCACCTATGTGAGGATGATGGAAAACAAACTCGCCGCGATGGAGAAAGCGGTGGGGGCAAAGCAAAGTAAGATGAAACCCCGTAACCCTTCGAAAGGAAATAACCCATGAGTCTCAACGGCTTTAACACCCTGCTCGTCGGCGCTACCGGTACCGGTAAGACGTATAGCATCCGCTCCCTCATCGACGCAGGCATCACCCCCTTCGTTCTTTTCACCGAGCCGGGGATGGTTACTCTCGGCGATATTAAGTGCGACAAACTCCATTGGCACTACATCCCACCCGCCACCCCCACCTGGGACATGATGATCGACTCCGCTACGAAGATCAACTCCATGACCCTCGAGGGTCTTGCCAAGCTCGGAGGAATTAATAAAAGTGGATACTCCCAATTCCGCGATGTCCTTTCAACTCTCGCTAACTTTAAATGTGACCGATGCGGTGAGTGCTTTGGAGATGTCACAACTTGGGGCGCGGATCGAGCAATCGTTATCGACTCGCTTTCCGGACTCAACATCATGGCAATGGATCTGGTCGTGGGATCGAAGCCGGTCAAAAGTATGTCCGACTGGGGCATTGCAATGGACAACCTCGAGCGCCTCGTCAACAAACTTTGCGCGGATACACGCTGCCATTTTGTCCTCACTGCCCACCTCGAACGTGAGACTGATGAGGTTACGGGTGGAGTGCAACTTATGGCATCAACTCTGGGAAAGAAACTTGCTCCCCGCCTCCCAAGATTCTTCGACGATGTAGTGATGTGTAAGAGGGAAGGGACGCAATTCTCTTGGTCAACGGCGACAGTCAATGCTGATCTGAAGTCTCGCAACCTTCCCATCACCGATAAGCTCGAGCCTAACTTCCGCCAGATTGCGGCCGGCTGGGCAGCTTCCGGCGGTGTCATTCCGAAACTTGAGAAGGAGCCAGAGGTAAAAGAAGCATGAACGACAAGGAACTCACCTGCTATTACATGGTACACAACTGGACGAGGGGCGTCCAAGGACAAATCAACACCTCACAAAAGATGCACCGCACCTTCAACGGAGCGAAGGGGGAAGCATGCCGCCTCGCCCGCGCCTTTCCAGGCGACACCTTCGTCATCCTTACATCCGGTATGGCCTATAGGGTTGACGCCGTACCAGTTATCGAAATTCACATTAACTCTAAGGAGGTGAGTGACGAAAACTAATTCCACAGTAATAGATGATTTTGTTTGACAATCTGGCCACCATGTGTTTACATACACGGGTGGCAAGCAATGCCACAGATCGTAACCGAAACCGTAAGTTGGAGAAATGAAAATGTCATTCGATCCTGATCAGTTCCTGTCCGGCGCCGTCGCTGGTGAAATGGCTACGGAGTTCACCCCGATTCCCGAAGGTGAATACAACGCCGTGATTGAGAAAGTCGACGCCCGCGCAACCCGAGGCGGCGGCGCGATCCTCGACGTCACCTGGACTATTGACGACCAAGCTGTTCGTGATGCGACGGGCCTCGACAATCCCCGTTGCCGTCAATCCGTCTTTCTCGACATCACCGCCTCCGGCGGCATCGACGTTGGGAAAGGGAAGAACGTGCAACTCGGCCGCCTTCGTGAAGCGGTAGGGCAAAACGGTCCGCAAGCTTGGGCGCCCGGCATGCTCGTCGGCAATGTCGCTCGTGTCAAGGTTGAGCACCGCCTTTATGAAGGCCAAACCTTCGCCGACGTGAAGAAGGTGTCGAAGCTCTAACGTAGCCATCGTTGATACCTCGTGTGGTTTGGGGGAGCTAGTCTCCCCCTTTTTTCACCCCCGCTTTCAGGAGCAAAAAAGATGGACTTCGAACAGTTTAAACTCATCATCAACCTATTGCAGGATGCGGGCAACCTCGTATTGCGTGTTGAAGAACTGGCCCGCAAGGGCGAGGGGGAGTGATGGATGCCAAGCGCGAAGAAAAGCCCGACTGCCGGACTTGCGCTCACGTATACACCGATATGGAGAGCTATGGCTGCAAGCGCAGCATAACCACCATCGTCTGCATCAAAGGCGACGGCTACGTCCCCTCACTGCCGGTGCGACTGTACGAAACGGAAGGTGAGTGATGAGCGCTACGGCAGCTGGCCCGGTGATTTTATGCACAGCATGCCACGGGCGAACGGGCGGAGTGATAACGCACGTTGGCGGCGAGCTTTTGTGCGCGGTCTGTTTCGCGCGCAAGTTCCCCCCGATGCCGCAAATTCCTATGTCGTCGTTGGATGAGGCTCGCGTGCGTCAGATTGTACGAGAGGAGATAGCCAATGCCCGCAAGGGCGAGGGGGAGTGATGCAACGTTACAAAATACGGTGCAATGATTGCGATCCTAAAATCACTCCGCACGAAGCGGGCAAGTGGGTTAAGTACAGCGATGTAGAGCGCCTCCGCGCCGAGCTTGCTGAGTGCATAGTGGCACTTGAAAAAATCGCCAACCCGATCAGCGCGATGAAGCGTGCGCTGCCGGTTGGGGCAACGCTAAACGGGGCGATGGCGACAACACTATCCAACGACCCGAACTATCTGAAGGAAATAGCAAAAGCCGCACTAGCTGCCCGCAAGGGCGAGGAGAAGTGATGCAAACGATTTACAAATACGATCTGAAAGAAACAGTCCTGATGCCGGAGGGCGCTGAAATCCTGTCCCTGCAAATGCAGGGCGGCAGTGATCCTCGTTTGTGGGCGAAGGTTGATACATCGCGCCCACAGGTAGCAAGGCGCTTCGAGTGGTACGAAACTGGGCATCCGATCAGCGATAACCCCGGCTTGTACGTCGGCACGGTTCAGACGCGGATCGGGCTTGTATTCCACGTATTCGACGTGACGGGAGTTGCCCGCAAGGGCGAGAGGCAGGTGAATGAGCGTCAGCGATAACGACATGACCGCCGCGTGGGCGGACTACCGTAAGGAGCGTAGTATGAAGAAGCGGGGCAATCAGGCAGCGTCGACGGAGCGCTTGCGTGAAGCTGGAATCCCTTTTGCAACGTATAACGGGGGCGTTCACCTCGTTGTCGCGGACCGCGTCGACTTCTGGCCCGGCACCGGACTTTGGATTGAGCGTGGACCTGCAGGCGTCCGCGGTCGCGGCGTTCAGGGGCTGTTGCAACGTATGAAAGAGGACCATTCCAATGCGCGAAGAACTTAGACAGGCGTTCGAGGTGGCACGCCAGCAGCGTGACGCACTCGAGCGCGACAACGTGCGGGCGGCTTACATCACCCAAATCGACCGCCTGCGCGCCGAGAACGCCGAGCTACAGCACGAGCTAACCAAAGGCATCCACACCTGCGGCCCGACGTGCCGGAAAACCCCGCGCTGTGCGGAGATGGCGGATTTGCGCGCCGAGCTTGCGGAGCTTAGGCGCTTTCGCAAGGTAATCATGGATTACGACTCAAACCTGTATGACGCACTGGCGAATAGTGACGCAGCCCGCAAGGGCGAGGAGAAACCATGAAGAAAGTAACTGCCCGTGCGCTGGAGAAATCCATCGCACACTGGGATCGCCTGGCCAATAACAAAGCCAGGGACGGAGAAGTGGTTGATGCAAGGGACTGCGCCCTCTGCGACCGGTTCAACGCCGGTGCTGGGGGCTGTGTCTACCGTGGCGAGTACTGCCCTGTCCGTATCAAGACGGGAAGGCGATACTGCTACAGCACGCCGTATTACGAAGCTCGCCAACACCACCGCATCGAGCGGCACAACCGCCAGAGCGGGTATTTCCAAGATGAAGCCAGGAACATGCGTGACTTCCTGATCTCCTTGCGGGAGGTGGCATGAAAATCAAACCGGGAAAGTACCAAACCAGGGGCGCGGTGCCTTCGATCGCGTGCCGCTTTAAATACGCCGGAGTACTTAGGCCGACGATCAGGCGGATTGCCCAGAAGGGTGAGTCCCTTGCTCAAGTAACAACAAACGAGGAAACAAACTGATGCACCTTCTTCCCCTTACCGAGTTAAAAATCCCCGACAACCGTATTCGTCGTCAGTTCGACGAAAAGGAAATCGCCTCCCTCGCCGATTCCATCGCAACAAAAGGGTTGCTTCACCCGCCCTGTCTCCGCAACGATGGCATCACCCTACTCGCAGGTGAACGGCGAACCCGCGCCATTACCTTATTGCATGAAAGTGATCGCCCCTTCACCTGCGAAGGGCAGCTCGTCCCGCCCGGCTACCTCCCTTGCACCCTCGCTGGGGAATTGAGTGAGATAGATTTGCTCGAAGCAGAACTGGAAGAAAACACAATTCGCCAGGATCTTAATTGGCAAGACCATTCGCGAGCGGTGGCGGAACTTCACGCCCTGCGCGAAACCCAACACGGTGCTTATGACAAGTCAACCCGTGAAGGCTGGAAGGCAAGCGACACCGCGTCCGAAATATTGGGGCTCGTTGCATCCGGCGCGCAGGTCACCAACCTCGTCCGCGACTCGCAGGTGATTGCCGAGCATCTCGACGACCCGGATGTCGCCCAGGCGAAGACGAAGAAGGACGCCCTCAAGGTAATCCAACGGAAAAAGGAGGCAGAGCATAATGCAAAACTCGCAGAGCAGTTCGACACCCACCGTACCCCGCACACGATCCTCCAGGGAGATACCCTCGAAATCCTTCCCACTTTGCCCGACGGAGCGTTCGATGTTATCTTATGCGATCCGCCGTATGGAGTTGATGCGCAGTCCTTCGGCGATATGGCCGGAGCAGCACACGAGTACGACGATACTCCAGAGTATTTCACCCTCCTCATTCACAGGCTCGCAACAGAATCTTACCGCCTGACGAAACCGCAGGCACACGCATACATCTTCTGCGACATTCGCAACTTCCCTCAAGTAATGTTGGCCCTCACTCTCGCCGGCTGGGACGTATGGCCCACGCCCCTTATCTGGGACAAAGGAAATGTTGGAATGCTTCCTCGCGCTGAGCACGGCCCTCGTCGCTGTTACGAGTCTATCGTATATGCTATCAAAGGTGATAAGCGCACGACAGGAGTTGCGCCGGATGTTATCTCAGGCATCCCCGGGCTATCCTCCCCCCGCTTTGGAGCAGAGAAACCCTGGCAACTATACGCAAATCTTCTCAAACGCAGCGTCCGCCCAAGCGACTCCGTCCTCGATTGCTTCGCAGGAGCTGGCCCAATTATTCCAGCAGCAAATGCTCTCCAATGCGTTGCAACAACAATTGAATTATCTCTCGAAAAGTACCATTATCAATTGACGAGGACTGAAGAATGCCTTACTACGTTGTCTGGAAACAGGGCGGCCCCTACCCAATCGGAAAATATTTTGTCGGAAATCCTGCAACTGGGTTGAAGCAGGCTGAATGGAGGAAGGAAGACGAGGATGACAAGCCCCGCCTCCTCCCCAAGTTTGGCGTAATCGTCATCCCTTACAACACCCTCGCCCCCTTCTTAAAGGAACTGACAAATGCAAACACAGGAAGCTTCCGCGACCCCCGCGACCGTTAGGCAGATAAGAGTTGTCCCTCCAAGCGGACCCCGCAACGCCCGCATTGCAATTGTAGGAGATTGGCCCACCCGCGAAGATCTCCAAAAGGGGCAGCCCTTTTCCTCCACGTCAGGGGAAGAACTCGGCCGCATGCTCCACGACGCAGGCATCCTCCGTTCCGAGTGCTACCTCACCCATGCTGCACACACCCACCTACCTCGCGGAGACCTCGAGTTCTTCTTCACCAAGCGCACGGCGAAGAATGTAATCCCCTCTCCGCAGTTCGCCACCTACATCGAATCGCTACGCGCCGAACTAAACGAGGTGAAACCGGACGTCATCATCGCCTGCGGAGAGCTTGCCCTCTTCGCCCTCACCGGGAACTCGGGCATCGTCAAGTGGCGGTCGTCGATCCTCTACCCCGACTGGACCGCCGCCGTAGTAATCCCCACCTTCTCCCCTGCTATGGTCATGCGGCAGTGGAACTGGCGATACCTCGCCGTGCATGATTTGCGCAGGGCTGCGCAGTACGCCAACGGCACTGGGCCGACCCCACCTCAATTCAACTTCCTCGTCCGCCCCACCTTCGACCAGGTTTGCAACTGGTTCGACTCGATCAACGAAGAGATGAAGGGGCTGCATTCGTTTCGCATCGCTTGCGACATCGAGACACGCGCGGGACACATCGCCTGCGTCGGCTTTGCCACATCCCCACTCGACGCCATCTGCCTGCCGCTTATGTGCACTGAGCGGAAGTCCGGATACTGGAATGAGGATGAAGAAGTCTGGATCGTCCAGCAGATCGCAAAGCTCTTTCGCAACCCGAAGGTCGAGTGGATTTTCCAGAACGGCCTCTACGACCTGCAATACTTCGCCCGCCATTGGGGTGTCGTCCCTCGCGTAACGCAAGACACAATGCTCGCCCACCATCTTTGTTTCTCCGGACTGCCGAAGGGACTCGACTTCCTCTCCTCCATGTATTGCACCTTCCATCAGTATTGGAAAGGGGAAGGGAAGAATTGGGACGACTCGATGAATGAAGAGCAGCTGTGGACATACAACTGCAAAGACGCGGTTATTACTTTCGAGGTGAGTCGGAGCCTCGACACCACCCTCGAGAAACTTCGACAGACGGAACAGTTCGCCTTTCAGATGCTCCAATTCGAAGCCGTCTTCCGCATGATGCTGAGGGGCGTGCGCCAAGACCTGAAGAAAAAGGCAACATTCAACCTTGAACTAATGGAAGCGGAAGCTGTGCGGCAGGGCTGGCTCGAGCGCATCCTCGGCTATCCCTTGAATGTTCGCTCTCCCAAGCAGATGCAGCGCCTTTGTTACGAGCAATTGGGCATGCCCGTCCAGCGGAACCGGAAGACGGGCGGCATCACCTGCGACGACAACGCCCTCGAGAAGCTCGCCCTTCGCGAACCCCTCTTCCGCCCCATCTATCGCCGCATTTCAGAACTCCGCTCCATCGGAGTTTTCCGCTCGACCTTTGTCCAAATGAAACTGGATCATGATGGCCGCGTTCGCTGCTCCTACAATGTCGCGGGAACAGAAACCTTCCGCTACTCTTCATCCGAAGATGCCTTCGGCTTCGGTGGCAACCTCCAAAACATACCCAGTGGCGACGAGGAACTCGACCTCCCAAATGTCCGCGTCCTCTTCCAGCCCGACCCCGGTTACACCATCTTCGACTGCGACCTGGACCGAGCCGATGCTCAGGTCGTCGCATGGGAAGCCGACGACACCCCCCTCAAGGAGATCTTCCGTGCCGGCCTCGATATGCACCTGCAGAATGCGCGTGATATCTTCAACAATCCGCGACTTTCGAAAGACAGTAAAGAACGTAAGCTCGCAAAAGCAGGATGCCATGCCATCAATTACGGAGCAAAACCTGCTACTCTTAGCCGAGCTCTTGGCATCACAATGGTCGAAGCCGAAAGATTCTACGACCGATGGTTTGCACTTCATCCTGCCATCGCCGACTGGCATAAGCGAGTTGAAAATTCCCTGGTCACTACTCGAAGCGTCACGAATAAATTTGGCTACCGTCGGTATTACTTCGACCGTGTTGAGGGTCTTCTCCCAGAGGCACTCGCGTGGGTTCCCCAGTCAACCGTCGCTCTTGTCATTGATAAGGGACTTGTTAACATTGACAGAAACCTACGCGGGCGGGTCGACCCGCTGCTGCAGGTCCACGACTCCCTGGTTATGCAATGCCGCACGGATTCGTTCGATAGACTCAAAGCGGAGGTCAAAGAGCAGCTCCGAATCACCATCCCCTACGACGATCCCCTCATCATCGGAGTAGGGATCAAAGCATCTACCTCCTCGTGGGGAGAGTGCGAAGATCTGGATTGGTGATTAAACGGGCGGGGTAATATTCTTATTCCGCCCCCTTTACTCTTTCAGGAGCTGCCGTGCCCAAACGCATCCACCCAAACTGGATCAAGGCGTATCTCGAATATTCGGGTTACTCCGAAGCCCCCGATCAATTCCACTTTTGGACTGCCGTCGGCACCCTTGCCGGAGCGTTGCGGCGCCGCGTCTGGATAGACCAAGGATACTTCCAATGGAGTCCCAACTTCTACATCATCTTTGTCGCGCCCCCAGGGATTGTCTCGAAATCAACGACTGCCTCCATCGGGATGAACCTTTTAAAGCAGGTGCCCGGTATACATTTCGGCCCCGATGCTATGACATGGCAGGCCCTCATTACCTCGTTAGCTGGGAGCGGAGAACAGTTCCTGGTGGACGAGACTTACCACACGATGTCAGCGATAACGATATCATCCTCAGAGTTCGGTACCTTCCTCAATCCGAATGACCGGGAGATGGTCGACGTCCTCGTCTCCTTATGGGATGGGCAAGTCGGCACCTTTGAGAAGAAAACAAAGACGATGGGGGATGACATCATCCAGAACCCGTGGATTAACCTCCTCGCCTGCACAACCCCCGCCTGGATCGGGGGCAACTTCCCGGAGTATATGATCGGGGGAGGATTCATGTCCCGCTCCATCTTCGTCTATGCGGATAAAAAACGCCACCTCGTCGCCTACCCCAAAGACCAGCTTCCCGCCACCTTCTTCGACTTACAAAAGAGTCTCGTCCACGACCTTGAATTAATCGGCACGACGCTCGCGGGGGAATATCAGTTAAGCGAAAGCGCAACGAAGTGGGGGGTGGATTGGTATCGCAACCATTACGAGAACCCATCAACCCACCTTGATACCGAACGCCTCGGCGGGTACCTTGCTCGCAAGCAAACCCATATGCACAAGGTCGCAATGGTTCTCGCGGCTTCGAAGCGGGATGAACTCGTCATCGAACGGGAGGATTTGATCGAAGCCCTGCAACATCTCGATGAGATGGAAAAGGATATGAACCTCATCTTCTCCTATATCAACGCGCCGGAAGCGCGGGCGGCGAACAAACTCCTTCTCCTTTTGGAGACGAAAGGCCGTGTCGAGATGACGGAATTTTTCCAGGACGTATTCCAATCCTTCTCCCACAACGACTTTATCCAGGCCGTCGGCGGTCTCATCGCCTCGGGACAAGCTCGCCGGGAGCAGATCGGAAACAAGATATACCTCGTATATGTGGGGAAAGAGGTTCGCACCGTCCCCCTTGTCGACATCAACAAGGAGATCGTCGGATGACTTCCCCCCTTTTGAAATTTATCGCTGAATCGGAGAACGCCTGTTGCCCCTTCGGTTATATATTATTGCATGCAGATTTAACAATAAGGAAGCACGCGAGGACGATAGGGGTGGCGAAAGAAACGCTCCGTCTTTGGCGCAAGGACGTTGCACTCGGCAACTATCAGTGCGTCAAAGGGGAGCATTGCCTTTGCACCTCCAAGGTCATTGACCCGGAGGCGGTGCCGGAGAAGTGGAAGGGAACGAGCTGAAGTCGAGTGGAGGCGGCGTCACAGCGGCAGGTCGTTGTGGCGTTCCCTCAATCGGCGGCCCCATCGCAGCCATTTTCTCCTCGTAGAATCCGGCATACTTCCTCTCTGCCCCCAGTCCCAGCGCGGCCAGTGCCCTCTTCGTAGCCTTCTGTTCAATCGAAGCTTTGATCGCGGCGCTCTCAGGCATCAGTGACGGGTGGGGGATGTCCTCCTTAAATGCCTGATACGCAGCTTTAGCACGCTCAATCGCTACCCCATCCCCAGCCTTTATCGCGTCATCCAGTGCGCCATTCAGCACCGCCGCCCTTCCTTTATAGTAGTCAATTGCCTCCTTTACAATCCACTGCTTCTGCCGCTGTTCGGTAAGGCGCGAGGGTGCGAATCCCGCCGCCTGCCCAACGACCTCCGCGACATGCTGGGGATTTTGCCAGTCAAACTTCAGCGTTTGATTCCCTTGATAATCCGTCTCCTTTCCACTCCCCGCCCACCGCGAAAACTTTGAGAGGTTCGCCACTGCCGCAGGCATCGCTTTTTCAAACCTCCTTTGCATATCGGGATCCTCACTACCCAAGGCAAGTGCGATGTTCGAGGGAATGGCAACGAGCGGCCCCGAGAGTTGTATCCCCGCTTCAATCAGCTTATCCCGCGGCGTCATATTTTCCCTATTCAGGAAATCGGTACCAGCAATCGGCCGACCGAAGGACACCGACCCACTGATATCATAAGGCCCGAGGTGTGCCGCCAACCCCCTCATATACACATCAGTCTCCCCCGGCAGCCAAGGCGCCATTTCATGCAGTTGCGTAATGAACTCCCGCAGTTCCGCCCTTACCTGCATCTTCGGATTCTTATACCCAAAGTGTTCCTTGTATTTCGTCACGAACCAGTCGACCATATCATAAACCATCTCCGCGCCGGGGAAACCTTGCAGCCCCCCGAGCAAAAGCGCAAGCATCAGATACCGCGAGCGACCTTGCCCATTCTTCCCAAGGAAGTACATCATGTTCGAAACATATTGCTGGAACAAGAAGAACACCGACTTCTTCCCTCGCATCAGTTCCGGTCGATTGAAGCGGGCATACTCAAATTGCGTATTCTCAATCGCAGACCGAGCTTTTACAATCGCTTCCCCCTCCGTATCTCCTTTCGCACGCGCCAGGCGGTAAGTTGCCAACGCCACGCTCCTGCGGTTAAACTGTTCCGCAGCCGTGAACATGAAACCTGCAACTTCCTGAGCTTGGTTAATAAGCAACGCAGTTTTTTCATCGCTAATCCACCTCCCCCCGGTCATCTTTTGCAGAATACTCCCCTCTTGCAACCCACCTAGCATCGAAGCGAAGCTTTCATTCAGCAGACCCTCCAGCCTTTTCATCATCATTTCTTCTTCAGCGGACAGGGGCTTACCACGCGTCACCTGCGCCACTACATCTTTCATCCCTTTCGCCAATTCCCTTACCGCCCCAACATCTCCATATTGCGAGGCGAGGTAGGGATAGGCGACCATTGGAAGTTGCAAGGTGTTAACCAACGCCGACTTCGGTACCGCGCCCAGATACCAGATGAAGCCGGCCGCACGCAAGGCGGCAAGTTCATTCCCGGGATTCATCATATAATCTCGGTGCCGTTCAATCCAGTTAATAATCTTCGACCTCTTTAACCCCGCCTTCGGAGACAACGAAAAATCTTTCATCGTCCCTTTCATTTCTTCAATCGCAGCATCCACCGCATCCACCGTCTCCATCCGGGAGATGAAGTTCGAGAAACGAGCGGCATAGTCAGCAAAAACCCGAACCGCATTCTGCGAATGCCCAGGTATCCCCTTCCGCCTCGTCATTTTCTTACGAAAGCCTTCCGTCGGCGATGCCTTTATGATATTCTCCGTAATCACCCTCTTCTGTTCATCCGACAGTTTGAGTCCCCGCAACAAATGCTCCACCATTCGATGGTCGAAACCGAGCATCATCTGCGTCATATCATCTTCAATGACGTTGATCGGCTCAATATAAACGGACTTCCCGTACTGCCGCTCGAGCGACTTCACCGCCGCGAGCGCATCCTTTTCATTCTCGTAGATCTCAAACGATACAGTATCATTTGACTTCTTCGCCGTGTAGTAATCATTAACAACAAAGTTATCCCGCATCGACCTCGCGTGAACGACATACTGCCCGAAACGGGTATGCGGCATATAGTTACGATTCCGCAGTGCGTCGAAATCCCTTTTCACAATCTCAAGTTCCGTCGCAAGATCTGCCGCGGTGATCTTATCCTCCGCAGCCATTGCGACAAGTTGCCTCACCCGCACATTCTCCACCGCCGTTACCGAGTCGCGGTAGAATTCCCACATCCTCGCGGCGTAGGTAACATCCTTATCACTCACCCCATACTTCTTCTGCAACGTAGCTAGTTCATCAATAGTCAACTTCCGTTCCAGTTTATTCGACATCGCGTCGACTTCAAAAACAAAGCCGTTGAACTTCGACATCCAGACTTCGCTCTTCGTCCACGGCACTGCCTTCAGCATCGAAAGCGCAAGGTCGTGCGCGCGGCTTGTCCACCTGTTCTTAATATCATTCGCCCGATAGGTCGCATCCCTATAGCTTTCCCCGCCTCGCTGCGAATGAACGAGCCCCGCAATGTGTGGGTTTAATTCAGCGATATTAAGAAACCCCGCCGTCTGCCCAATGATCCAGTTGAAGGTATCACTTGCTTGCCGCACACCATCCCGGACACGGGGGCCCAGCCAGCTCCC
>ERZ869907.46-NODE-46-length-44730-cov-21.657728_pt1 | contig 44730 bp, 74 predicted proteins | sample MGYA00579309_ERZ869907 | MGnify/ENA primary metagenome ERZ869907 (study PRJEB32216, sample SAMN09231814) | wastewater metagenome | place: USA: Maryland | collected 2016-07-30 | study: EMG produced TPA metagenomics assembly of the PRJNA472060 data set (Reclaimed... | reverse complement strand
CAGTCCGACCCCGCTGCCGATAGTCTCACCCACCCCGAGGAGTAAGCCCCAATGGTTGCCGATGATGGACTGCCCGTGACGCTGACCGACCGTGTGACGCGATTGGCGAAGGCGCGAGCCCGACTCGCGGAGGTCAAGGATGCAGTGTCTGGCGCCCGGTACATATGGGAGCAGAAGCACACCGACTTGCTGCTCAACGAAGCCGCCGCAATTAGCGAGTTGGCCGCTGCCGATCAAGCCCTGCGCCAGGCCGTCGTGGTGTGGTTCACCCTGACCGGCGAGACGAAGCCCACCACGGGCGTGGAGGTGGTGCAAAAGACCGTCCTCAAGTACGAGGATGCGCCCGCGCTGGAATGGGCGAAGGGCGCGGGAGTTGCCCTCAAGCTGGATGCCAAGACGTTCGAGAAGATTGCCCCCACCCTCGGCCTCCCGTTCGTGACGGTCAGCAAGGAACCGTCCGTGCGGGTCGCCACTACCCTGCCGCTGGAGTAAGCCGATGCCGACGCCGATTTTCAAGCCGATGACCAATATGCCCCTGGCGGGCACCCTCACCGCTGCGTACTACCAGCCGTCCCGTGAGGTGCAGGGCAAGACGTTCGGAGCGCAGGTGAAGCTCCGGGGAACGTGGACGGGCACGACCGACAAGGGGCCGCAGCGGAATGCGCCGGGCGACCTCTACCTGCCCGACTTCCTCGCCAACGATATGTGCCGCGATGGCATCCTCGTGGACGGCGGGACGGGGGCAGACGGCTCCCCGCTGTTCACCGTGGGCATTGCCGCCATCGTCATCGAGCGGACGGAACAGGGGCAGAAGCGCAAGACCACCATCACCCCGCAGGGCGGTGCGCCGAAGCAACCAGCCCCCGGAGTCATCCCGCCCCAAGCGGTGCCCTACAGGGCCGCTGGCGGGGCCGCAGGGGTCCGCGCCAGCCAAGCGGGGCCGGGGATGCCAACCCCCAAGCCGGTGAATGACGGGGATGCGCTATGGGCCGAACTGGAAGCGCGGTATATCCGCTGCGCTCGGATGGCCGAGCAGACGTGGGCGCTCGCCAACCTGCCCCCCGAGTCCGTAGTGGCCGCTGCCGCCACGCTGTTCATCGAGGCCAACCGCCGCAACCTGCCGGGCGTCCCTGCCGTGACTCCGAAGGTCGGGGAGGGGTTCGAGGAGATGCCCGAGGCGCTGGACGAGGACGACTCGGAAGGGATGCCTTTCTAGGATGCCGCTTCCCGGGGGAGGGCTCACGGAGGGCCAGCAACGCCGCATTGCCCGCTGCTACGCGATGCGCGGCACGGGCATCCGGCACGGCAAATCGGGGCGGCGGTTCCGCGTGGATGACTTGGCGGCGCATTTCGGTGTCCACCCCAATACGATCCGCAACGTGGCCCGGCGCGCGGGACTGGCCCCGCGCCGAGGGCCGAGTTGGCGGACGAGGAGCGACGGATGAGCGGCGGTTCAATGGACTACCTGTATCGGAAAGTGCAAGAGGCGGCGGAATGGCAGGCCGAGCGCGGGGATGCACGGCGCCGAGCCTTCGGACGCCACCTCCTCTTGGTCGCCAAAGCCCTCCACGACATTGAGTGGGTGGACTCCTGCGACAGCAGTGCTGGCTCCGAACACGCGGCCATCGAGAAGGTGTTGGGCGGTCAATGCGCCGCGTTAGTATTAGAAGAAGCGGGGAACCGGCTGCGGTCGGAACTCGACCGGGCGCACGAAGTTCTCGCCGCGTTCGGGGCCTGATGATCCCCCGCCGTGGCATCGCCGTCTCCTGTGGCCGCGTGTTCCTCGGCTACACCCACGGGGACTGGCGGGAAGCGTCCCGGCTCGGCCATTGGTGGCAGAAGCAGCGGCGGCTCACCGGCCCCCTCACCTTCCGGGAGATACGATGACGCATTGGCTCTATGCCGGATGGTATCGGCGCCGTGGCGAACGGTGGTCGCACTTCTACATCGGTGACGGGGTGAATCGCTCGCAGGCCGCGTGCGGTGCGCTCACGTTCTACAATCCGATGTACCGCCGGAACGGCATCTACAAGCAGACGTGTCGGAAGTGCGACGCAGTCTTAGCGGCCCGGCAACGCCTCGGTGTTCCTTACTTCGACTGCGCCACATAGGAGGTGCGATGACGCCGTACTACGATGACGGACGCGGTATTGTCATCTACCACGGGGATGCTTTCGACGTTCTCCCGTCACTGTCGGGGGTGTCCGCTGTTGTAACAGACCCGCCCTACTCATCAGGTGGGGCGTTTCGTGGCGATAGGATGCGGACGACACTGGAAAAATACGTGCAGTCCGATGCGATGGCGCAATCCACTGGATTCGCGTTCAGTGGCGACAACCGCGACCAACGATCCTTTTTGGCTTGGTGTTCCCTGTGGATGAACGCGGCTCGCGTTGCAACCGAACCAGGCGCAACCATCGGGTGCTTCACCGATTGGCGCCAGTTACCTACGGTCACAGACGCCATACAATCAGGGGGCTGGGTGTGGCGCGGGGTTGGAGTGTGGGCAAAGGGGTTTGGACGCCCGCGGAATGGCGGGTTTTCCGCTGGGGCCGAGTTTCTTGTTTGGGGAACAAATGGGCCGCTGCCCCCCAACGACAAATACCCAGCTGGGGTGATTCAGGTCGCATCCCCGCATACGGCGGAAAGAGAACACATTACCCAAAAACCCACAGCCGTGATGGCGTGGGCGATGGAGAATGTATCCCCCGGCGGCATCATACTGGACCCGTTTCTGGGGAGCGGAACAACCGCTGTCGCAGCCAAGGCGCACGGGTGTGGGTGCATCGGGATTGAGCTGGAAGAACGGTACTGCGAGATAGCGGCGAAAAGATTGTCACAAGAGGTGTTGGCCCTGTGACCGTCCCCCGCGACCCGGCGCACGACGCGCTGAACCGGCGGAGCGTCATCGCCATCCTGCGGAAGCGGGCGGCCTCGGAGAAGCAGGTGCAGTTGTCGCCCGATATGGCGCTGTGGATCGCGGAGCAACTGGCGCGGCTGGACAGGGAGACGGACGCACGGTAGATTAGAGGGGCAGTCAACAGGCAAAGGTTCCCGCCCGCCGACCAAACCCCACGGGGGTTGCCCTTACGGGCTAGGCGGGAAGGTCAGTACCCCGCGAGGGCTCTGAATCCCCGCGGCAGAAGTCAAAACAATGTGCCCCCCGAGTCTCTAGCGCCCCGGCGCTGCCGTCCCCACGGACGATTCAGAAGAGACGGAGGGGGCACTTTCTTTGCTAGGTGGTGCGTAATGGCGGACAGGCTTCCGTGGTTCCCGTTCTACGGGGCCGACTTCTTCGGGGATGAGACGGTCTTGGAGATGTCGAATGAGGAAGTTGGTGCCTACCTCCGGCTCCTCTGGCACCAGTGGACGAACGGATCTATTCCCTCCGACCGAAACCGGCTGTCCAAATTAGTGGGCACCCGCCAGCTCGACCTCATACTGTCAAAGTTTCAGACAGCGGATGACGGCGGCGAACGGCTGGTGAACCTCGAATTGGCGCAACTCCATATGGAGCAAGAGGCTAGGCGCACAAGGCTGGCTCAAGCCGGGGCTAAGGGTGGCTCAAGCCGGGCTACAGCCTCGCTTAAGCCGGGCTATAGCGATGCTCAAGCAACAGAACAGAGCAGAACAGAACAGAACAAATCAAAGGCTTCTAACCAACCGTCACAATCTGAAACGATTGTGCGGGAAGCCTTTCAGGGTATCCCTGACGCCCTCCACGTCGCGGTGGATTATGCGGGCCACCAGTTCTCCCGCTGGGCCGTCCTGCGTGCCTTCGGACCGGGAGGCACGCAGGAGAAGCCTGGGGTCGGCTGGCAGATGGTGGCGCAAGGCTTGGTGGCTGCCGCCTCGCTGGTCACGGAGGACAGCCGGACGGAGATGAACGAGCGGCTGATTGCGGGCTGCATCAGGAGCCTATCAAGGCCGCGCCCAGTGCCCCCAGGAACGCCGATCGCGGTCGGGGTGGCAAAGTGGGAGGCTATCCACGAACAATCGCTTAAACGGGCACAGGAGGGCACCCAATGAATCCGAGCGTGTTGGCTCTACCGGACGTGGTGCAAGCGCTCACCAAGTTGGAACGGCTTGGCTTTAAGGCTCCGGCCACCCTCGTTCCCGCCGACTGGCTCGATGCCTTCCGAGGTATCACCCCCGCCGAGTTCACCGCCGCGCTGGACGACTGGATGCGGGCGAGCGAGACCGGCTACTGGCCGCACCCCGGTCAAGTCCTGAAGCACTTGAAGCTCCAGCGCCCCAAAGGCAACGTCCCTGCCTCGTTGGTGGCCCCGGACGACCGCACCCACGGCTGGTACGTCATTGGCACGGCCAAATCCGGCCCCCGTATCCGCTACCTGCCCCACGGCACCGCACGGGCGCGGGGGATCGGTCGGGTCGAGGAGGCCGAGTGTCCCGATGAGGGGTGTGCCTGTTTCGCGGTGGAAGTCGAAATGCCACCGTCGGCGTTCGGTGTGTCGAAAGTGGCGGCGGCTGTCGCCGAGGCGTTCCGGCGTCCTCGGGCGTTCGTCTGGAGTCACGTTGCGCTGGCCCACCACCTGACCCCGTGGAAGGACTGATGGCCGCCGTCCCCAAGCCCGTGCGGATTCGGGATGACGCCTACACAGCGTATATCCGGGCGATGCCGTGCCTGTTGGCCGACCGAGAGCCCTGCACCTGCGGGGGCTTCGTGGACGTGGTGAGCAAGGGGTATCGCACCGAGGTCGCCCACGTTCGTTCCCGAGGCGCCGGTGGAGGCGATGAACAAACGGTACCCATGTGCCATACCCATCATTCGGAAGCGCATCGCATCGGGCACAAGAGCTTCGAGGCGCGGCACAAGCTCAATCTGGCGCGAATCGCTCGCAGGTTGCGGGCCGAGTGGGTAGCGTGAAAGCCCACCAGCGCATCATCCGCGAACAGCGAGCGCAATCCCGCGCCGACACTGACCTTTTCGGGGATTGGTGGCTGGGGGTGAATACGGACATTAAGACCTCGACCGTCAAGCCGATACCGTACACGACCGCCGCAAAGGTGATTCGTGAATATGAGTGGCTGGGGTGTATGCCTGCCGTGGTATGGTATTCATTTGGCATCTACTTCCAGAACCACCTCGGAGGCGTTGTCTGCTACGGGCCGGAGTATTCAGAAAACCTCGGGCGCCAAGCGCGGGAACAGGGCCGCAAGTGTGCCGATTGGTCGAAGTACGGCTTTGAGGGGCGCATGATTCTCCTCTCCCGTGGTGCCTGCGTGCATTGGGCGCACCCCCATGCCGGATCACGACTCATTCGGCGCAGCATGGCGCTCCTGCCCCCGAAGTTCGGGGTGGTGACGGCCACGACCGACGCGGCGGCGGGCGAGGTGGGCACCATCTACCAAGCGTGTGGGTTCCACTACGTCGGCTCCATGCGCGACCGCAACGCCAACGTGTCCAGCCGTCACATGGACCGGGATGGCTGGCTCATCAATGGGAAGATATGGGGGTCGCGGAGCATCCGGGCGGCCTGCGGAAGCACGCGGCAGGAGGATATTGCCCGCCTGTTCCCCACCGCCGTCTATACGCCCCAGCACAGCAAGCATCGGTACTTTGCCTTCCGGGGATCGCGGCGGGAACAAGCGCAGGACCGGGCGGCGATTGCCCACCTCATCCAACCGTATCCCAAACGTGCGCCGGAAGTGGCTGATAGCGGCACGCCCATGAACCACATGGGAGGGGGCGGCGCAAATCCGACCCCGGCGCTTTGACTCCGTGGCCTTGACAGCGGGCCACCGTGGACGTACTGTAGGGGCACCTCAACTGGGAGTGGGAATGGCGGAAAGTGTGGCGGGTGGCAAACTGCGGGCGTGGCGCCGGACACATCAGGCGCTCACCGATGGCCGCGTGGTGCGATGCTCCACCGTCCTCCGCTGGGAGGGGTACACCATCCGAGCGTTCAGCCAACCCGCACTGGCCCACTGGCTCACACTGGCCGCCAAGGCACAGGGTCGGGCCGTGTCGAGCCGCACCATCCGGCGCTGGGAGGCGGGACGCTGCCCCCGGTGGGCGTGGCACCTCTGCGAGGGGGCGTGCGAATGACCCGCGCCCCGAAGGCCCCGAAGCTCACCGAGCGGGCATTGAGCGCACAGATACAGCGCCTGTTCGCGCTGGCCGATTGCATGGTCTACAGTTCGGAGCAGGGGTATCGCAAGGAGCCGGGGGGTACGAGGTCTACTCCCGGCCAAGCCGATCTCCTTGTCTTTGCGCCGTTGTGGACGCGCAAATTGGCACCAGATTCGCCAGTCGGCTTCTTCGAGGTCAAGACGCCCGCCGGACTCAAGGAGCATCACCGGCTGGCTCCGTTGTCCGCGCCCCCCACGGCGGGACAGATGAAGGCGTGGCGCAAAGTGCGGGGTCAGGCCGCGTTCGCCGCGTTGTGCCGGGCCCGCGGCATCCCCTACGGCATCGGGGGGGTGGATGAGGCGTGGATGTTCTTGGAGTCGGTGGGACTGGCGCGGCGTGATGCGTCCGGTCAGTATCTCCTCGTCAAGGGGGCCCGATGATCCCCCCGCATTTCCGCCCCGACCCGCTGCCCGGTCTCGGGGAAGTCCGGGGTCTTGCGGCGCTCCTCGCCATCGCCTTGAGTGCCGCCGTGGGCTACATCTACGGCGTGTGGACGGGACGGCAGTGGCGGCGGGCGAAGGATTACAACCGGGGCTGGCAAGACCACGCCGAGCAGAAGTACCGCCCGAACCAGCCCGACGCACTGCACGTCCAACGACAGGAGGGGCAATGAGCACAGAGACACAGCCCGCGTTGTCCTCCGCCGATGCGGCGGTGGTGCGAGAGGTGCTGAAGGTTCTGCGTTTGCGATTCATCGCAGGACAAACACCTCACCAAGGCCCCGAGCCAGTGACCAAGGGCATCCCGCGGGACCTTGAACCCCTCGTGGCGCTGCTGGCCGCCGCACGGGCCGACGCGCGAGACCGTATAAACGACTATCACGACCAGTTGCGGGAACTCGCCACGGTGACGCGGGAGCGGGATGACCTGCGAGTAGCGGCCCTAGAAATGAGCATCCCCTATCGGGCCTTGCTGATGGATGCGCCGAGCCGGAAGTGGATTGCCCCCGAAGTCTGGGCGGGAATGGAAAAGGGGATTGCGTTGCTCGATGCCGCGCTCCGGGCGGCGGGAGGCGAGGGATGAGCGGCAAGCGCACACTGGACGCCGACCTCATCCCGAAGGGATTTCGTGTGCCGTGCGCGGGTTGTGGGCGCAAGATGCACCCCGCCAAGCTGGTGCCCGTGCTGCATCACCCTTCCGGGGAGTGGTATTGGGACAAGCGATGCCTCCGCTGTGTCGGTGAGACGCCCACCACGAGACCCCGATGACCCACGCGGACGCCGTGGGCCTCCCGCTGTTCGTGCAGGTGACCGACCGAGGGTGTGTTGCTTATGTGCCGATCCCCCCGTCGGTGCCGTGCGCCACGAGTGAGGCGGCGGCGGGGCGGGTCAAGGCGGCCAGTCAGCGGGACCGTATCCTGGCCCTCTTGCGGGCGCATCCCGAGGGGTTGACAGCGGCGGAAGTGGAAGCGGCCACGGGCTATTCCGGCACCCGTGCTCGGCTCCTCGAGCTTTCCCACGGGGTCGGCGTCCAGCGCGGGCTCGGCCTCATCGAGCGCACGGAGGAACAACGCACGGTGCCGGGACACTCTCAAGCGTACATCTGGCGCATCCGCTAGAACCGAATCGGCACCCCGACCGCGACCCCCGGCTGCACGCCGCCCGTGGGGCCGATGATAACGCCAGCCGTTACGGTCAAGCAGGGAATGAGCCCGAGGTACTTGCAGGATTTGGGTGCCGCTTTCAGCACCGCCGCCAGCGAGTCGCCCCGGCTCTGGGCGAGGTCGAGGCCGTGCTGTGACTCCCGATAGGCGAGCCGATACCCGTCCACCGCGTTGCCCGCATCGGCCAGCGCGGAACGGGTGCTATCGGCCAGCGCGAGGGCGGTATCCCGCTCCGCTTGGAGCGCCTGAATCACCGGCTGGCAGGTATCGGGGGCCGCTGCCACTAGGACGCTAGAATGGCCGTGGAGCCGCCCCAGCGCCTCTGTGAGCCCTCGAATGACCCGGACGGCGCTATCGGCCCGGTCGGACGCCGTTTGGGCTTCCTGCGCGCTCCGGGTTGCTTGCTGGCGGATTGCGGCAATCGTGTCGCGTTGTGCGGCACTGGTCGCTAAGGCGTCCGTGGCCCGCTGGTGCCACTGGTCGGCGTGGCGTCCATTCACCCCGGCGTATATGAGCGCGGCCAGCGCCACGGCGAGGAGGGCCAGCACGGGCTTGGTCACGGCGTTCTCCTCGACATATCAACCGAATATGTACACATCCCCGCCGCAACGTCGACATATCGGGTCACGGCGTACTCGTTTTGAGTACAATCGTACTCATTTTGGGAACGGTCACGGCGTATCGCCGGTCAGGCGGTGGGCCATCCGCTCCGTCAGGGTGGTGGCGCGTTCCAGCGCCTTCTCCACCCGGTCCTGCTTCTCCGCGTCCTTGCCCGCGTACCGCTCCGCCAGATAGGCCAGCTCCCAGTTCGGGACGTGGGCGATTTCGTGCCGCACCATTTCGTGCAAATCATCCCCGGCCTTGTCCATCGCGGCGGGATCGAACGACAGGTCGGCGGTCAGGTACTCGAAATCGGCGGTCGTGGTGGCACGGTGGCCGCCCTTGATCCGCCCCACCGTGACGCGGAACGTCCAGTCGATGAACCCCAGGCGTACCCGCCACGCCTCCACCGCCGCCCGTATGTCCGATTCGGTATAACGCATAGGAGAATATACCTTAGCGGGGATACGGGCAGGGAAATGGCACTTTAATATACCGTCCGGGGATAGGTAATATATCGTCCGTCGCATCCCGTGAGGCCATTACTGACAACGCGCGGGTTGTCATTTCGCTGTGAAATGACAACATATAGATTGACGATTCACGGGGTCGCCTCCGGCACGACACGGGATTGGAAGTGGCCGACATACCCATCGGTCTTGTGGAACACATATGCCTCCACGGCCCGCCGCTGTCCAATGAAGCCTTTCGCCGCGTGCCACGCATCCGCCGCCGACAAGCTCGGCAGCACGCGCACCACCACCCCGGCAAAGCTATCGCCCGCCGTGAACCGCATCTCTTTCCGCTTGTGGAAGTGGCCCAAGTGCCATTCCCGGCAAGTACTCTGTGCCCACTGGTCGGATTGTTCCTGCGCCATAATGAGCGGCAGGTCGGCGTGCTTCTCCTCCGAGCCGTGGGTGAACCCGAGCAAGGTCGTGCCGTAGTGGTGGTACTTGCGGAGCGCGGGGCCGTTCTGCACGTCGATGAACCGATGGTCGCTGAATTGCGCCGCCAACACTTCCCCGACGTGGAACGCGCCCAAGCGGTCGTGGTTCCCCGGCACCACAATGAGCTTGACCGGGGCCCGTTCCACACACCGCTCCGCCGCCCACGCCATCAGGGCGTGCGCCTTGCGGAACATCTTGTGATACCGGCTATCGGCGTCCATCCGGGTGCCGCTGGTGGTCGTGTTCTCCAAGTTGTCGACGTGCAGGAGGTCGTTGCCAATGGGGATGATGATTTCCTCGACCGGCACCGTACTCGTTTTCGCCAGCAAGTCCTCAATGGCGGCGACGAACGCGGACTCGGCGTGGGCGATATCATACGCCTGCCCCGTCTCCTCCGGCCACGACAACTTCCCAATATGCAAGTCCATCGGGGCGATCTCTAACAGGTGGTCCGCCGTCGGGCTCACCCGCGGCTTGACCCTGGGCCGCTGGGCCCCCACCGCCGCAATGTCGGCCAGGAGGTCTTTGCCGAGCGCGTCCAATGTCTCCGCCCCGGCAATCCTGCGACACCGCAACCGGGTGATGTAGAGGGGCGATGTGACCAGTTCCCCGTCCGGTCCTTTGGCCCCCGCCGCGTAGGTACGGTGTTCCAGCCCAACGACTTCCCACCGCATGGTGTCCACGCGGAACAGGGCAATCATGTCCAGTTCCGAGAGCGGGGCGGGTCCGGCGTGCTGGTGCGCGGGTTCGTCGGCGGGTGGGGGTGGGTCAGGGGTCAAGCGGACGTGGGAGCGGGGACCGAGAATGCCCTGCTGGCGTTGCAACTTCTGAAACCGGAGGCGGACGGCATCGGGGGTGACGGTCGGGGGCAACAGGTCGGCCATCGACAACTGTTCGTAGAGCCACGCCCACATCCCCTTATTCGGCGCGAGCGGTTTCAGATCGCGGAGCCGCGCATCACATTCGGCGCTGGGCCACCTCACGCGACGGCGGGGGTATCGGGGAGGGACGGCAGCAGCCGGTTCACCACGTCCTGAAACTCGGTCATCCCGTTTGTGCCCCCGTTGACCGCCTTACGGACGCCCACCCAATCGAGCGCATCACACTTGGCGGTAATCTTGTGGTCGGTCCAGTAGCAGGCCATGATGGCGGCACTCACTTCCGGGTCGAGGGCTCGTTCGGGGACGGCCACCAAGTCCACGCCAACGCGACTACTATACTTCGCGTAGTTGGCCCGTCCTGTCAACTGGATGAACCCCCGGCCCCGATACAAGACGGCATCCTCAATACTGTGGTTGCCGAGGCCGATGGCCACATGGTTGGGCGGCGCGTAGCGGGCGAAATACTGTTCCGCCGTCTGGCCCCGCGCCCACCGCTCGCTCACCGGCCGGAACGTCCAGCCCGTCTCGATGGCGATCGTCGCGGCTAAGCCCACCTCGGCGTTCCCGCTGGTCGGCCCGTGGGCCTGGAGTTGCGCCGCCAGTTCCGGCCAATTCGCCGCCACGGCATCGGCGGGACAGCGGGTGCCCGCCGCCACCGTACCCACATCAAGAATGGGCATCAGGGTCGCCGTACTTGGTGAACGGGAGTTTGGTCGCCACCAGCCGCACCAGCGCATCGAACAGCGGAGGCCGGAGCAGGGCGAGCCCCATCACGAACGGGAGGCCCAGCAGGACGGCTTCGGGAATGTTGACCGTGGCCCCGCGCCAGACCAGCAAACCCACCACCGAGAGCGCGGCGAGGAGACACACCGCGCCGAGTCCCTGATAGAACGGACCGATGTTCTGGCTGGGCGGCGGCGGCGTGGGAATCGGTGGCGTGGTCATCGGTCGCCCTTCGGGGTCAGGTGGCGCATTTCGATCCGCAGCGAGTCGAGTTGCGTCTGAATGACTTGCGTGGCGGCCAAGATGCGCGCCATCCCACCGCCCGCGCTGGCCAATTCGGCGGTGTTGGCGTTCACTTGGTCGGTGACGCGGGCATAGAGCACGGCACCGCTCGTCAACGCAAGGATGCCCACGTAGAGGAACCAGCGGGTGACCGACCACTTCACGGCGTCCCAGTGGTTGCGGCTCATCACATCCACCGTCTTGCCGTTCGTATTGACCACCTGCTCCATTGGTGCCATGACCGACTCCTCGGGCCGCGCCCGGGGGTGAGAGACCTAGATGAACCACCCGAGCGCGGATGGGATGATACAGAGCCAGTGGAGAAACAACATAGACCCTCCTAGTAGGTGTTCGTGTAGGTGCCCACGCGGTACGTGATATTACACAACCCGGCGCGGGCGTTCGCCCCCGCCGCCGTGGACTTCATGACGACGTGGACCATCAGCGCGTCATAATTGGCCGCCAGGAGGGGGCCGAAACTGGACGATGTGACCGTCTGGCTCGCGGTGCTGGGATTGGTGAACGTCACCAACGCGCTCGCGGCGCCCGACTTTATCTTTTGGAGGGTCATCGTGAGCTTCGCCCCGGTGGCCCGCGCATAGGTCGAGCTGAACTTGAGAATCGTGGCGCCGGGCGGCATCGGCACGCCGAGATAGTAGCCGCCCGCCGTGGTGCCGGTGAGTGCGGCCTGTTGGACATACAGCGAGTTGATGGTATACCCCTTAATGGCGGTACTCTCTGGGGTGTAGAGGCCCCCGGGCGCCACAATCATCTTCACGTAACTGCTCGGCGTGGCGGCGCTCCCGAATTGAATCTGTTGCCCCGTGGACACCGACAGGTTGCTCGACACCTTGTTGCCAGTGATGGGGGTGGCGATGATGCTCCCGTCCGGCAACACCGAGGGCTTGAGCTTGAGCGTGTTCCCCCACGTCCCGCTCGTGCCGTAGCCATCCCGGATGCTCCGTGTCTGGTAGACCCGATACTGGCCGTCATCCGGCAACACGTCCGTGTACGTCACCGGCATCCCCGGCCCATACGTCCCCGCCACATCCGGCAGGTTGCTGAACGTGCCGGTGCTGGAGCCCACCGCCCGCCGCACCTGAATACGGAACGTGGGGTCGCTCGACGGCGACAAGGCCAGCACCACCCCGGCGCGGGTGTAGTGCGGCGACCGCTGCTGAATCCCGGCAGGACGAGCCATTAGGGCGCTCCCGCGACCGTGAAGAATCCGGCCATCGGCGGCGGTGTGATGATGTTCGGCCCGCTCACCGTGCTGGGCGTGGTGAACGCCGAGGAGAGGGAGGCCGAGACGCCGCCGTAGGGATCGTAATGCCGCACCGCAATCTTGTGGACGTGGCTCTTGGTCAACCCCGCCAGCGCACTGCGCTGCGTATTGGCGGGGTACTTGGCGTACAGGTTCCCCGAGGAGGCGACGGCACTGGTCGAGTCATCCACGTAGACCGCCACGGGATAGGTCAGGTCGCCCGCGACCCACGTCGAGTTGGCGGTCTGGGCCTTGATGTTGCTGGTCTTGAGCCCCGTGGGGGCGCTGATGGCCGAGGTGGCGACCCGTGCGGAGGAGACCGTGAACTTCGACAAGGCCCTGCCCGGCTGGCGGTTCTGGGCCCGGCCCCAGAAGTAGCTCCCGCTCGGCAACCCATCGAGGTAGACCGTGCCGCCCCCCTTCTGGGCGTACATGGGCCGCCAGAGCGTCGAGGCGGACGCGGGGGCGGTGGCACTGGTGGACTGGGCCAGGTGTAGGACGTAGCTCCCCGAGGACGGCACGTTGCCGATGACGGCCTTGAGGTGCGACTTGGGGGCGTAGGACGCCGCCGAGAGGGTCAGCGTGGGCACCGAGGACGCCGCTTGCGCCGGGCCGATATCGAGGTAGTCGTAATCATACCCATCGGGTCGGAACGTCTTGGACAGGATTTGCACCAGCCGCGTGCCACCCCGGGCGTTCGTGCCGTAGTTGGGATACGTCCCCAGCTTGACGGCGGTGATATCCCCCGCCCGCACCGTGGAGGCCGCGGATAGCGCGTGGAGCGTGCCCATCACGGGGCCATCCCCGAACCGTGAGAACACCTCATTGGCGAGATAGGGGGCCAAGAGCTTGACGGTCGGATACCGGGCAATCGGCACATAGGCGTCTTGGTAGCCCGCCACCAAGGGGATGCCGGTGTACTGGAGCGAGACCGGATAGGCACCCATCTGCAAATAGCGGTCATGGTAGAACGTGGTCGTCCGCGTCTGCGCCAGAATCCCGTCGCCGCCCACGTCCAAGTTCGGCGCCCCATTGGTGATGCTGTTCACCTCGTTCTTGACCAGCGAGTTGACCGTCAGGTTCAAGACCGTACACGCCTCGTTCCGGCTCAAGCGCCAGTCGGGGTGCGGGGCCATCAGGTTGGTCGAGGTGAACTTGAACAGGCCCGCCGTGGAGAAGCCGGTGGAGGTGGTGCTGGCCCCCGGCACGCGGAAGTTGGTGAACCGCACGGCCCCCGTCACGTCCATCGTCGGCATCACGCCGAACGGGGCGCAGAGGTTGGTTTGGATCCAATCCTGCATCGGGGCCGGGGTGGTGAGGCGGAACGCCACGGGCGGCATCGGCAACTTGCGGAGATCGGCACTCCCCGTGAACACGGCGGTCGAGTAGAGCGGCAACTGGTACGGCACCGTGGAGTGGCTGTAGGCCCCCGCCAAGAGGTCTTTCAAGACCTGCATGGGGTGGCTGCCCGCCGTGGGGCCCAGCACCGCGCTGGAGTAGGCGAAGATATGGCAGGGGGTCGCGGGACTGGCGGGCGCCCCCATCATATGCAGGAAGGGATTGCCGTGGTCGTAGGCGTAGTCTTGGTGGCCCAACGCCGCCACGGATGAGGAAAAGACCCCGCCCGACTGGAAGGACGTGGAACTGGCGGCGATGATGAACCGCAACGGCGTCCCACGCTGCTGGTGGTCGCTGATATCTTGTGCGTTCGGGAGGGGGCCGTCCGCCGTGGGATACGCCCACTCCGCCCCCGTGACGCCCCCCGCCTGTTGCCACGCAAACCGGAAGCTGCACACGGGATAGTCCGTGCCCCCCACATTGAACCGCAGGTAGTGGAACGCCCCCTTCGTGCTGTAAATCGAGTGGAGCCCACTCCCCGGCAATCCCAAGTCTCCGGCGATGGCGTCAAACCCCGCCGAGGTGACCGGAGGATTGTCCGACCGGAACTGCACCAGCCAGAACTTGACCGCCCGCGCCTTCGTGATACCCGCGAAACTCGACTGCACCCGCGTCAACTGCACATACCCGTAGCGGTACGGCACCCCGTAGAATCCGATCCGCTTACCTCCCGGGTCGGGGCAGGGCGGATAGAGGTGGGTCGTGTTGGTCGTGAAACACAGCGTATTGGCGCCGGTCGGCCACTCGGGATTCACCGTCATCCGGTACTGGGCGATGTTGTCGCTGTTCACCAAGTCGGTGATGCGCCCGCCACCGATGGCGGTATAGGCGCCCCCCGCGTCCGCTCGCTGGAACTGGACGAACCGGTTGAGCATCGTGTTCCGACCCCCGGCATCCCCCAAGTGTGAGGTCAACCCGCCGCTCGTGGTGTCGTTGATGACCACGGTCGCAGGCACCGCTTCGACCCGGCCCTCCAAGAGCCGCACCCGACCGCCGCTTACAATGGGCGCTTCCCCGAGCGCGTTGACGCCCACGGTGAAGTCCACGTTGGCGGTGGAGAGCGAGGTGCTGCCCTGTGTGTAGATTTGGGCGCGGTAGAGGCGGTCGGTCACAGTTGCACTCCCGCCAACCGGCGACAGCCGAGGTAGTCCACGACGCCACGGGTCACGAGGACGTTGAGGTAATCACAGAACGAGTCGCTGGTCGCCCCACCGAGGTTGTTGAGCGAAAGAATCGTCGACAAAAATCCGTCGTTCACCGCGGCGGCGCTTGTGACCGCCGTGGCGGCGCTGAGGGTGCCATTGACCGCCGCTTGCACCTGTGCCGTGGCCGCCGTGCCCGTAACCCGGAAGGTGGCCACCAACTCCACGATTTGCCCGAAGGTGCTCCCGAGTGTGACTTGGGCCGTGGTGGCAGTCGCCACGCCAGAGACCTGCGCTTGAATAGTCCCCGCCGACGTGCGAAAGACCGCGAACCGGCTCGCCGTACTGCCCGTATTGCCGAGCGAGAGCAGGTAGTTGGTGGAGGATACATAGGTGCCGACGCCCCAGTCCACGAACCGGAGATAGACCGTCATCGTCTGCACTTTGTACGGGGCCGGGAACGTGAGCCGGTCCACCACCCGCGCCACCGTGCTCCCCGCCGTGGGGATGTAACTGCTCGGTGTCAGGCTGTCCTCGGCTTGTGCGCCGAAGATGTTGAGGTCGCCGGTCTGCGCTGCCACGCCCGCGGGAAGGAGCTGCATCACGTTGGTATTGGCCGCTGTCACGCTGGTGGTCTGGAACAGGAGCCGATACCACCCGCCCGTGTACCGCTTGGCGCCGATATACGTCCCCGTGGTCATCGCCACCGAGGGCGCCCCGTTGACCCACGTGACCACCGCCAACAGCCGGTCGGCGGTCGCGGTCGTATCGGTCAACTGGACATACGACCCACCTGCCGCTTGGGTCGTCCCCGCCTTCAAGAACACACTCACCGCCTTCGCCGCATTGCCAGTGAAGGTGGGCGTGATTTTAACGTACTCCTGCGTGGCTCCGCCCGTGTCGCTGATATTGGTCGCCGTAGTCGTGCCGAGTGGGTCGGCTTGGCTCCCCGTCAACGTGGGGCTGTTCACCGCCGTCCACGACCCGAACGCCACCGAGTAGGCCACGAGGTTGGTGCTGGCCCTCTCCAGCAACAGCGCGGGCGTCTCACACGCGCCATCCCCGTCCAAGTCCCACCAGTCGATCCGCGCCGCGCCACTCGCCGCCTGCGTCAAGGTGGATATACCCTTGGCGGCATAATACGCCGTCCCTGCCCGCGTGAACGTGCTGCCCGCCAGCGACCCGCCCGCGGCATACCGGAACAGGACGGGGGATGCCACATAGAGCGGGTTCAAGCTCGCTTGGTCGGTGCGCCGGAACCGCACCTCGACCTGTCCATCCCCCAGCATCCCGCGCTGGCTATCCAGTGCCATCGTCAGCGCATTCAGGTCGGTAGGGCTAATCAGCTTCACGGGGTAGTTGACCCCCGTGTCGTTCAGGTTCGGGTAGTAGGTCAGCGTGGTGTTCAGCATCCCCGCCCGCACGAGGTCGAGCAACCCCTGATTGTTGCGGTCATAGCGCACCTTCCCCGCCAATTCGTGCGCGCCCGCGCCCACACTGTAGGTCTCCCGGGTCGTCCGGTCGAGGGAGTCCGCCGTCCACGCCGACTGGCTGTAGCCCGGCGTCAATTCCCGTAGCGGCACGGTCAGGAGATGCACGCGCTCCGTGCCGGTCGTGTCGGTCGGGTCGACCCACGTAATCCCTGCGTTGCCAAGTGCCTGTGCCATTAACTGACTCCCATACGGAATCCCTGTTGCCCTGCCAGTCGCTGCGTCTCACTGAACACATACTGCCACTGGGCGTCCCGGGCGTGTTCGACGGGGGACAAGGCCCGCGGCATCCCCGAGAGCGGGACCGTGACGCCCGCGGCGCTGCCACGCGCCAACGCGGTGGCTCCGCCCGCAGCCACCTGTGGAGCGCCGGGACTCAACAGCATCCCGCCGATGACGGTGCCAAGGCCCGTGCCGAGTGCTTGCAGGAACCCGCCACCCGCCCCGCCGCCGGTCGGTTGGGTGGGCTGCGTGATGTTGAACAGTTGCTCCAGCGACTTGACGAGCTTGTTAATCAGCGCGTCCTCCAAGAGCCGTTGCAACACCGACACGAAGATGCGCTTCAACCCATCGAACAGCGTCTGGCCCAAGTTGCCGTTCACGAGCCCCTCGGTCAGCGAGGAGGCCAATACCTGCCCCTGCTGGCGGAAAAACTGGTCTTGCTCACGGAATACCGCCTCGGCCTGCTTGAATTGATCGTCGAGCGCCTTCTTTTGCTGGGCCATCTGGTCGAGATACCCCTGTCCGCGGGCCTCGATGAGTTGCTGGGCGAGCAGGTTGGGCGTGACGGGCGGCGTCTTGGGCGGCTCGATGGTCTTGGGGTCGGGAAAGAGTTCTTTGTTACGTTCTTCCCGCGCTTTGACCAACTGCCGTTCCGCTTCCGCCAGTCGGAGCGTGGCTTGCCCCAGCGCCACGCGGGCTTGCGCCACCGCCGCCGTGTTGGTGGCATCCTTCGCGTTGACCGTGGCGCGGACTTGGGCGAGGGACGCGGGCGACCCGAAGATGTCCGCGTTCGCCACCCCACCATTCGCGGCGGCGGACGCATCTGCCCGCCGAAGGAACTCCCTCTGCGCTGCGTTGGTCGTGGTGGCTTGGTTCGACAGCGTGGCAAGTTTCGCTTGGGCGGATGCGACATCGGTGGCGGCTTGGTTGACCGCATCCAGTTGTGTCTTGAGGTCGCGGGTGTCGAGCGCGTTCTGGAGGTTGCGACTGATCTCCGCCGCTTCCTTGCTCGCCGCCCGCATTTTCGTAATCAGCGAGTCGAACGCCGCCACCAACAATCCGATACCGGCGATGACGGCCAGCGTGACAATCCCGCCCGTCCCAATACGGAGGAGGGAGGTGCCGATACTGCCGACCTGTTCGGGCATCCCCGTAAACCGTGTAACGAGAGATGCCAGCGACCGTTCGAGGCGGGCCACCCCGGTCATCCCGCCGCCCGCCGCTTGGTTGAACCGCTCTTGCGCCACCGTGGAGACCGTGGTGGCTTCCGCCAACGCCGTCTCGCTGGCCACCAAGCGGCCATTGATGATGACCAAGCCCTGCTTCTTCAGGCCCGCGATGATGGACTGTTGCTGGGCAATGAGGTAGGCGCGTTCACTCTCGGTGGCTTGTCCCGCCGCGATCCCCAACTGGCGCAACTGGGCCACCGCGTCGTTCATCCCGGCGCTGAATTGGCTGGTGTTCGCCCGCAGGGTGGCGGTGACTTCCCCGATACTGGCCATCGTCCGTCCCTCCTACGGTGCCGCGGCGGTCTTGCGCCGCCACAAGTCCTCGATGGCCGCCGCCCGTGTGGCGGCATCCTGCGTCCCCGGCGCCCGTCCCAGACCGCTACTGGGCGCCTCCGCTTCCTCCCGCTGGCGTTCCTGCACCCACACCCGCCCCAGCACCATATCGGTAATCTGCCCTGGCGTCAGGGCGTCCACCACGTCCGGTAGGAGCTTGAGCGTCCCATACGCCACACGGAGGAGGTTGTCGAACGGGTGGCCCTCGACCGCTACGGCACTAAAGGGCCATCACCTGCCGGGAGTTCGGCCACGCTCGCTTTGGTCACCGCCTCCACCAGCGCCGTCATCAACGCGGGCAGGTCGGCGGGGGTCAGCACTTCCTCCAAGTCGGCGGGGGTGGGATAGTCCGCCCGGCCCTCCGCCGTCAATCCCGCCCACAGAATCGGGGCGATGTTGGCCACGTCCGCCAAGGAGGCGTTGTCCTGCTCGCTCGCATGGAGCAAGTCGAATCCCAGTGCTTTGGCCCGGCGGAACGCGGCCATCGTGTAACAGAGTCGGCGCGGGTGACTGTCAATCGTCACCTCGACCTCATGGTGCGCGGACATCCTACCCCCTGATTAGGACGTGATGACGAGAGCGCGGGTGCCCTCGACCGAGAAGTTCGTGAGCCACGCATCCTGCTGGTCGCCCGCGATATCCCAGCTCTTGACGTTGACCCAGCCCTTGAGCTTGAACGTCTTGGCGGTCGCCGGGGTCAGCACCACATACCGGAGCGTGCCGCTCGACAGCGCCTTGTGGATGGCGACGAGCGCTGCGCCGGTCGAGATGTGGAGCGCCTGCGCGTCCATCGACCACGACCGCGGCCCTTCAATGCTTTCCTTCCAGCCCGAGGAGTCGTTGCTGGTCACGTCGATCAGCGTATCGGTGACGGAGAACTTGTAGTTCTTGGCCTCTGCCACCAGCACCGCCGCGCCCGAGGACGCCGACTGGATGGAGAGGGAGGCCTTGCGCCCCTGAATTGCCTTCGTTGCCATGGCGTCCTCCTACGTCGTGCGTGAGCGGGTGGCCAAGAAATTCACGGAATAGAGTGGGCGCTGGTTCCCGTCCCGCCCCAAATACTGCACATCCCCCGTTCGGGTGATGTTGACATACACGCGACTGTTCACCGTCCCATCGTACAGGTGCAAGGTCGCATTGACCGCCTGCACCTGCGCTTCCAAGCCGCTGGAGGCCACCGAGGAGCCCCGCACCAACACCTGAAACCCCGGGTAGTCGATCTCCACCTTCCCCTGCCCCATCTGCCCGCCGGACGGGATGACGCAAATCGCTTGACTCGGCACGGGGGCCAAATCCCGGTACATCAGCCGATAGCCCCCGCTGGTGCTGGCCACGCCCGCGTTCTTGAGCAGGGTGCCGATATCCTCCACCAGTGTCGTGGTCACGGCGCCAGCCGGGTCACGGCCCGCTGCACCGCATCCGCCACGCGGCCCTCGACCTGCGGCGTCATCTCCCGGAACGGCGTCTCTAGGTACTTCCAGCCGCCCGTCTGCGCCCAATGCTTGTAGTGGCGTCCCGAAGGCGACACCCCGCCCGTATGACCGCTGCGGGGATTCTCGTGGACGGCGAGCGCATAGGCACTGGCCGCGCCCCCGTACCCCATCGTGACGCTCACCGTCTCGCCCACCACTTCCGGCGGCAACACCACACCGGAGGCCCGCAACGTCCCCATATCGACCGGCACATACTCCGTCTTGCTGGCCGTCATCACCGCCTCGGCGTGTTCCTCCAGCCCTTCCGCCACCGCCAGCGGCGCCACGGCGCCCAACCGCTGCAAGTTGGCCATCATCCCCTCGATGCCGACGAACGCGAGGCCCACGTCAGCCACAGTACACCACACTGGTATAGGTCGCCCCCGTCTCATCCGGCAGTTGTTCCACCGAGAGGATGGACGTGGGGTCCGTGGAGCCCGGGAGCATCACGCTCGACCGGGGGGTGAGCACAGGCACCGTGCCGTCGCTGGCCAATCCGAGGTAGACCACGGTGTTGGCGATCACGTCCCGGCCCTCCCGATTCTTGACCAACTTGACGCGCCGTTCCACCCGCGCCTCGACCGCCTTCCCGCTATCGTACTGCGGGGCGCCATAGGTGTTGTCGCCCGTCCATTGCTTCACGGTGACACTCTGCCGCAACAGGGCGCGGAGTTCGGGGTCCATGCTCATGTGGTGGCACTCGTGCCCACGTTCGGGTCGGGCGCCAGCGGGTTGTCATCCATCCCGATGGTGAAGTTGGGGAGCACTTGGTCGGCATTGCTGGCCAAGGCCGCGGCGGCGGAATGGGACTGGCCGCCGACAAAGAAGCCCGCCCCCCGCATCACACCCTCGCGCCGCAGTTGCATCGCCAGCGTGGCGAAGTCCTTGCTCCGGTTGCTGTAGCTCAATTCCAGTTGCCCCACCCGCTTGGTGGTGGCCAGCGTCTTGTACTGCGCGAACAGGCCATCCGCAATGAGCGCCGCCGCCAGATACGTGTTGGGGTACTGGGTCAGGGCGAAGTCGATCTCGGCGTCATAGACCAAGAGCGGGTCGTTGGTCGAGACTTGGCCCGTCCAAAAACGAACGGCGTCCCGAGCACTGTCCGCTGGACGCCGCGTGTAGGACCAGGCGGCAGGTTCACCGGCCATCGGTCTCCCCCTCGGGCGTCAACAGCGTGGCCACGGCCCGCTGACAGCCCTTGCACAACACGGTGGTCTCATCCAGCGGCTCGACCTCCCCGTCGTGCTGGCACAGGGTCGGCAGGTTGGCCACCAAGTCGCTGGCCCACTGGTCGTAGAGCGCCGCCATCACCCGCACTTGGTCGAGCGTGGTCTGGAGGTCGAACCCGACCGAGAGGGTGAGCCCGCGGGTCGCCATCAGACGGAGGCCGCGTAGGTGAGCGTGATGGTCTTGCCCGCCTGCACGGACGTGGAATTGAGGCGGATGAAGGCAATGGTGAGTGCCACGGTGGACTGAATGGGCGTGCCGCGCTGGGCGTAGGTGCGGGAGCCGAGCGCGGTGGCCACCGTGGAGCCGGTGGTGACACAGCCCTGCACCTTGACGATGCCGGTGGTGCCGGTGAACTCGGCGTCAAAGCTCAAGTGGTTGGCGATGACCGGGCCAATCGGGAACCACTTGGTCGCGGTCTTGTTCCCCGTGCTCAGGGTCAAGGTGCCGTACCACGGGCCCTGCGGTTCCCCACGGGGTGTCACATTCGTCGGCTGGGCCATCGGTCCCCCTCGTTAGTCGGGCTCGGGGGGCGTCACCGCGCCCGTGCCCAGCATCGGTGTCTGTTTATGGGCGCCGGGGAGTGGGGCCGTACCGGGTCCCGCGTCCCCTTCATCGCCCGGCATCCACGAGTGCTCAATCCACTCGATGATATGCAGTGCGCCGTTCAACTCGGCCTCGCCGTGCGAGTGTGCCTGCTTCTGCTGAATCGCCCCCGCCCGGCGGCGGAGCAATTCCGCCTTGTGGTCCCCGAGCTTCACCCGGAACGGGTTGCTCGTATGGTCGCCGTACTGGAACGCCGTCTTGAGCAGGTCGGACTCTTGCGGCACCTGCACCTTGATGCCCGCTGCCATCGCATAGCCCAGCAACCACTCACAGCTCGGACGTTGGTAGCCGTATTCGCTCCCGGCCCCGCCCGCCATCATCATATCCACACCCCACACGCCCAACTCGCTCCCCGGCAACGCCCGGCCACCCTTTTCCGGCACCATCTCCATGATGGCCAACGCAATCATCCAGCTGATCGAATTGGTGAAGTACCGCACCCCGAAGTAGTCGTACACTGCCTCACGGGGGTACACCAGCGCGTCCGGGACTTCCTCCCGCGGGGCCATCAGGTACACCGGAATGGTCTTGGCGTTCAGCGCCAGCCATGCCACATGGTTCGCGTCCCTCGGGTGGGGCGGGCCGCCCGCGAACTGCAAGGGGTCCACCGTGACCGCTTCCTGCTTGTGATGCACCACATCTTCCCATGCGTGGAGCTGGAACCACCGGAGACAATCCACCGGCTTTACGATGGGCAGGTCGAGGTAGAGGTCGTTAATCCCCCACTTCTCCCACTCCGGGTCCCCGTAGGGCGCGAGCGCCCGGTGCTGCGTGAACCCGATAACGGCCACTTTCAAGGGGTGGCGCCCGATTGGTGCTGGCATAGTTCCTCACGCTCGGGAAATGATGACGACGCTCAATGCGTCTCGGTCCTCCGAAACCTACCGACTCAACCCGATGAGGTCGAGAGGACCGGGCTGTTGTTCGTCCCGAGGACACCCCACCGCACCGAGGACAGACCCTGGAGCGTGATGGACTGGTTCGGGTGGTTGAACTTGACGGACTTGATGGTGGAGCCCGAGCCCACATTGGGGAAAATCGAGGCGCCGCCCGTCAGGTTGACCTTCGCCAGCAAGCTCGTGGTGGCCTGCGTGCAGAAGATGGTCTTGATGACGCCGAGCGTCGGCGCATTGAGCGCGAACTTCCGCAGGGTCGCCGTGGACTTGACGATACTGACGCCGACATTGAGGAGGTTGGCGGTCGTGGTCTCGGTCTTGACCGGGGCGTTGCGCGTCCCGTAGTTCAACTCGGGGCGCTTGTCCTTGGTGTAGCCCATGTTACGCCTCCCCGCGCTTGGCGTGACCACGCATATGGCCGCCCAGCGCACTCTTGCTGGTGAACGCCCGGTCGCACACACCGCAGGCAAAGCCCTCGGCGGCGGGGGCGGGAGAGACCGTGACGGCCTCCGTGATACCCTGCTTGCGTGCCCGCAAGGTCGCCTTGTCGGGGGTCAACTCCGGCGAGCGCACCCAGCGGTTCCGCACCATCGCCCGGCGGTTCCGCTCCGGCATCCGGGGCGACAGCCACACGGATTCGGGAATGGCCTCCCCGGGCCCGAACCGGCGCCCGAGGAGCGTGAGGTCGCGTCCGGCGGTCAGCATCAGCTCACCGCCGCCGTGAAGAAGGCCCCGAGGGTCGGCGCCACGAGGCGCTGGTCATACCACATCTCGGCTTCCACGATGTCGGACTCTTCGGTCTCCGCGCGATACCGCTTGACGCGGACGCCCGTGCCACTGTCGGCGCCTTCGGCCCCACCCCAGACGAACGTGTAGCCGCCCGAGGGGATCATGAGACCCGGGTTGGCCGGGGCATAGACCAGCAGCGCCGACTTCTGGTCGTTGATGAAGCTGTAGGACGCCGCCGCGCCTTCGATGGCGGTGTTCTGGAGCGCATTGGCCACGATGACTTCCTCGACCCCGAACAGCTGCGCCATGATTTCCTCATTGGCGCGGGCCGGACCCATGTTGGTCTGGCCGTACTTGATGCGGTCGATGAGGTCCGGGTGGTCGAGCAGGTTGTCGAACGTCTTGCGTCCGAGCACCAGCTTGTTCGGGTTGTACCCGGTGCCGCTGAACACCTGACGGATCTGGGCGCGGATGTCCTCAATCGGGGTGGAGGCCGCGTCATCCCACTTGGTCGTGGGGGTCACGTCGGTGCCACCCGTGCCGCCGGTCCAGACACCGGTCTTGAAGAACGAGCCCTGGAACCGGGTCTCCTGCACCAGCAACAGCTGCTGGGACAGGTACTCGGTGGCTTCCCGGTCGAGGTCGAGCGGGGCGTCGGCGTTGGCGCGGATGGGGTCCGCAATCGCGTGCCCGAGGGCATCACGGTCGCAGGAATAGGTGCCGGTCGCGTCCACGTTGTACCCGCTGCGGGCGGCCTGCGCCCCCGGGCCGCGCCGCTTGGCATCGGACCGGTAGAAATCAGCCTGCGAGTAGACGAAGTACTTGTTGGCCTGATTCGTCACCGGCACGCGGGGAAAGACGCGTGTGGCGAGGAAATTGTCCGCCTCCTGCATGTACGCCACCGAAATGTTGGTGAGCGCCCGCGAGACGTGGACTTGGGTAAGGGTCGGCTGTGCCATGGATTAGGCTCCGTTCACGGGGCGGTCGCAGCGCCCGAGCTGCCCGCACCTTCAAAGGTGAGCTGGGCAGTGATGATGCCCGTGGTGTTGGCGCCCAGCACCGACCGTGAGCGACCGAAGATGTAGTTGGCCACGCCGCCCGTGGAGGGCAGCGCGCCGCCGACGCTGGAACACATCAGCTTGGCGCCGGGGGAGATGGCGGCATGGGCGGTCGAGGTGACCCGCACCTTGGAGATGCCGCAGTACATCACCGTGCCGGCGGTGCCGCTGGACGGGGTGTCCTGCAAGACCCCGTACACGACCGCGCCCTTGGTGGCGACGGTCTTGAACGACACCTCGGAGGTCGAGGTGACGAGCAGGAACTGCTTCTTGGCCGAGCTGTAGTTGGCGCTCGCGTAGAGCGCACTCACCAGCCCGAGCGGCTGTTCAAATGCCATGTTAGCGGCCCCCCTTGAAGTAGTCCTTGGTGTAGGCCGCCCGGTACGCCGGGTCGGACTTCCCGAGGACGGCGTGCGCCTTGGCGACGCTCACCTTGTGCTCGCCCGCGTAGGCGGTGGCGAGCCGGTCCATCTCGGCCACGGGGTCGCTCGACTTCTCGACCACACCGTTCTTGCCCACTTCGCTGAACAGGGCGCCGCTCTTGATCTTGGCCTCGGCGGCGGCGAGGATGGCGACCAACTTCTCGCCGGTCTCCGGGTCCGTGCGCCGCACCTTCTGGATGATGCTGGCGAGGTCGTCCGCGGGGGCCACGTTGCCCAGGCCCTTGGCGATCTCGATGGCGGCGTTGCGGTCGGCTGTCTCGCGCATCTTGGCCACTTCCTCGGCGTTCGCCTTGACCACCGCATCGCTGTCCGCGAGCCGCTTGGTCAGTTCCGCCACCTGCCGCTCGGCCTCACTGGCCCGCTTCGCGAGTTCCGCGACCTCGGGGGCAATGCCGGGCGTGTCCTGCTTGGTGTCCGCCATCGGTGTCTCCTTCCGTTTGCACAACATCACGCGGGCGCCCGGATTGGCCCCGTCGTCTACCAAATCGATCTGGTCAATGACCAGATTTGTCAGTTGCGTTGCCATCACACCTCCACGCGGGTGCCGAACCCGTGAATCGAGAAGCCGCGGTAGGTGCCGTTCTTCACCTTGGCAAAGACCTCGGGCGTCACCTTCACCCCGACCCAGAGCCCCGTGGGGCTCGCCTTCGCCACCTCGTCCGGCAACCCCATCGCGGTCAGCTTGCTGGGGGAGGCCACGAACGCCTCCACCACGGTGCCGCTCGGGTCGCCGATGTGCATCTCACCTGCGGTGCGGTGGTTGAGCATGAAGCCCACCGCGGCCTTATCCAGCTCGACCTCATCGATGAGGTCGCCTTGGCTGTCCTCGACCACGGTGCCATCCGCGTGCTTGACGATGTTGGCCCAGCCGTAGACGAGGCCACGCGGTTCATCGGTCTTGGCGATTTCGACAAACGCCATGCAGCGGCTCCGTGGGGGGCACGCAACAGCGGCCCAAGCTGAAAAGCCTGGGCCGCTTCAAGCGACAGGGGCATGAATTGGTCGAACGGATGTGGCGTGGGCGCGAATCCCCGCCGCACGCACTACAGGCAAAGTATGCTAGCTACTCCAGACGCGCAAGTGGGCATCCGCCATCCCCAAATCTCCTGCCGTCATCTGGAGGATTTGCTTGCACCCCTTGCACCGGACGGACAGGACCGGCGTGGAGGAGTTGAACACCCCCGCCCGGGCAATGGCCTTCGCGGCGGCGGCGGAGATACCCAGTGGTTGCCGCCGACCGCCCTCGGGGCAATCGCAGCGGCGTTCCACCAGCCGGTAATCACCGATAGCGGAGCGGGACACGGGGCTGGAGAACACGGGCTGCGGGCGGCCCATCGGCACCGGCATAGGCAAGCACCTCGGCAAAGAGAGACTTCGGTTCAGGAAAGGTTCCGTCGGAATTAGCAACAAGCAGGGTCACGTCACAGCGGCAACTCGGATGCTGGGGTGGCCCGTCAATGTATTCCCCGGTGGCGGGCACATAGAACAGGCCACCCACGGGGGGTTGGTTGTCCGGGCTATCGCCGCTGAACACATCACGGCCACTGGGGATCGAGGCACACACAGGGCAGTTGTGGACAAGGATACCCCCCGCAATGAACGTACTTGCCCCTTGGACTTCAATAGAGTAAGTTGTCTCATGCGACCAAACGGGCTCCATTGTTTCCGGTGTACCAAGCCACTCATCGGGCAACAGGGCCGCTTCTGCTCCCGTGCGTGCTATCACGCCACCAAGCAGATTCACCGCACCAGCGCCACTTGCGGTCATTGCGGGAAGACCTACCGCCCCCACCATGAAAGCGTTGGCCACCGGACTCGTTTCTGTGGGCGAGCCTGTTACCTTGCCGCCCACCGTGCCGAGACAGTCACCAAGACCTGCCCCACGTGTGGTAATCCGTTCACGGTACAACGGGTCATCGCCGACCGGTACACCGTCTGCTCCGTCCGGTGCCGGTGGATTGCCACCAAATACCGCGACTGTCCCCGTTGTGGCAAGCGGTTCACGAACCACAGCGGAGTGCGGCGCTATTGTTCCGAGCAATGCCGACGCCCTCCAATGTACCGGAGTTGCCGGCATTGCGGTCAGCGCCGCCGCATCGGCCCTAGAGACACCCGTCAATTCTGTTCCCTCGCCTGCTATCGCCGGTTCCGTGGGGAGAACAAACTGGAAGCTGCCGTCCGCGAAGGATTGCAGGCGCTCGGCGTCCCATTCACCCAAGAGGCAAAGATGGGTCGCTATAGTATCGACTTCCTCTTGAGTGAGTGTCGGGTGGCCCTTGAGGTGGACGGCACGTACTGGCACCGTGATAAAGCGCGGGATGCCAGAAAAGCCCAATGGCTCATCGCCCGAGAGTGGCACGTTGTCCGTCTCCAAGAACGCACCGTCACCGCCCACGGAGCCGTTGCGGCGCTGTGTGACGTACTGGCAGACTTCATCCCCCACCTGAAGCAGCCCAGCCCCGACCCACTGGAACCGATCACCGCGCCGCACTAGGTACGGATGGTCGATGGTGGCCCACACGCACCAGTCCCCAGCGCACACCTTCACCGTGCGTATGGTGGTATCTTGGCGCGTTATTCCGATGACACGCCGCACGCCAAGGTGGGAGATTACCTCGTCGCCTATACCAAGTTCTTCTATCGGACGGTCTCCGGTCGGCGTGGCAATCGGGGTGGCCCCCGTAAAACACAACCGGTCATCAGGCGTCACGAGCCACACCTGTCGCACCCGGTCGGCGGAGAGGATGCCCTTGTCGATTTGCTCCTGCCAGAGGAGTTGCTGGCCCTTGACGGCGGCACGCAGCGACTCGGTGCGGGCAATCGTGGTGGCGCGCTGCTTGATAAGACTTTGCGAGTATTGGTCTACGAGTTCCGTCACCACGTTCTGCGGGATGGTGCCTTTGGCCACCAAGCCCTGCTGGTAGTTGAGGACGGCGGTGGCGTACCTCCGGTCAAGCCCTATCATCGCCCGGATACGCCGGGCCGCGGCTTGGGGCGGCACGCCCTGCTCGAACATTGTGACGACCATACTCCGCACCGCCTGGTGCGCTTCGGCGGACAGGTTGAGCGCGAGGGTGGCCGCGTACTTCTGTGCCCACGTCACCGCCCGCGGATTGGTGATGTCGAACCCGTAAGACAGGGCGGCGGAGATCGTCGGGTCGAGCGCCTTCTGCACGAGGGCGCGGCTGGTGCGGGCCACCGTGGCAAGCAAGAGCGGTTGGATGGCGTGGAGCAGGTCGTCTTCCAGCCCGTTCCAGTCGATGGCGTGGACGGCGTGGCTGACCGTGCCCCCCGCGTACCCCTCGGCCAGCGCGGTATGCGTGACCCGCTCGGTGGCAACCGACCGTAGCGCCGAGATGAGTCCACGGGCCAGCGCAGGCGCGTGGGCATCCGCAGCGCGGTGGGCGTCGGTGTACGCCCTAGGACGGCGCATAACTACCCCGCCAGCCACCAGACGCCCGCCGGAACTGGTGGCTCGCAGCTTCCACGTCGTGCCCGGCCGGGCGTCCCGCTGCCTCGGCTTCCCGCACCGCCGCGACGTAATGGGCAAACTGGCGCGGGTTCAGGCTGAACGCGGCGTCGGCCGTGGGTTCCAGATACATTTCATCGTGCAGCATGATGTGCTTTTCCAGCACCGCCGCGCCGAGCGTCACCGCCGCACACGCGGCCCCGAAGCCCGTGGTGTGGTCGCTGAACCCCACCGGCAAGCCAAAGTACCGGGCCAGCATCTCCATTCGCGGTAGGTTGGCGGCCTCCGGTGGCGTGGGGTAGGCGCTGACGCAGTGCAGGAGCGCCAAGGGGTTGGCCCGGAGCGTCGCCACCGCCGTGGCGATCTCCGGCAACGTGGCCATCCCCGTGGACAAGATGGCGGGGCGGCCCGTGGCGGCAATGAGCCGCAGGAGCGCCACATCGGTCAACTCGAACGAGGCCACCTTATACGCCATCGGCGCATAGGATTCCAGGAACGCCAGCGCGGTGGGGTCATAGGGGGTCGAGAGCCACGGAAGGCCGACCTTTCGGCATTCGGCGATGAGGTCGCCGGTCCACTCCCACGGCATCATCGAGGCGGCATAGAGGTCGCGCTTGGTGCGCCCTGCCCACGGGCCCGTCGTCATCGGCGCGGTGTCGGCGGCCCCGACCATCGTCTCGGGGGTGTAGTGCTGGAACTTGACGGCATCGGCCCCCGCTGCCTTGGCGCGGTGGATGAGCCGTACGGCGTACTCATAGACGCCGCCGTGATTGCAGGACAACTCGGCAATGATGTAACACGGGCCACCCCGGTCGATGGCGCGGTCGCCCAGCTTCACTTGCCAGCCATCCGCGTGCGGCGGCGCTTCCAATGACGCTTACGGAGCGGGAACCGCGTCACCGCCGTGGCTCCGGCGCTTCGTGGGTATAGCCGCACTCCCAGAGCAGGAACGTGGCGTGCAAGGCGGCCAGCGCCTGTTCCATCGCCTCGATTTGGGCCGCGGTGTCGTTCGGCGGCAGAATGGGCGACATCTGCGCCTCCGCGTCATCGTTGGCCCAGTTGAACAGGTCCACGGCTACAGCCCCAGCTTGGCCAGCGCGTCCTTGACGCCCCCGGCGCCGAGCACGAAGCCGTAGGTGAACGCGGCGGCGAGCAACACCAGTTCAAGGGTGAGGCGAATCATCGGCTACCTCGCGGATCGAGAGGGTGAGGTCGTACACGCGGCCATCCCAAGTATAGCGATACCCGGGCCAGCCGGGAAAGGTGCAGGCGCGGAGCGTTTGCAGGGTGGCGTGGTCCAGTGGCCGTTGCTGGACCGTGGGCAAGTCACGGCGGCGATGGCTCGTCGCCGCCCCGCGCTGGGGCTCCCCCTCGGGGAAACGTCCCTCCGCTTCCGCCTTCTGCCAGCTCTGCGTGAACAGGGCGAAACTGGCATCCATCAGTCGGTCGTACAGTGTGGCGGCGGTGTCACCAAAACTATCCCGCACCGCCACTTGCGCCACGATGGGGCCGGTGTCAACGCCCATATCCATCCAGTGGAGGGTCGTGCCGCTCGGCGTGCCGTCGAGGATGGCCCAGACATTCGGGTCGGCCCCGCGATTGTAGGGCAAGAGTCCGTGGTGGAGATTCAGGATGGGGAGTCGCGCCAAGAGGTCGGGACGGAGCAGGTGTCGGTAGCCGATAGCCACGCCGACCGTGGCTTGCGCGGATGCCGGGTGCGCCGCATATTCGTCCACGGTGAGGGGGTGGCGCCACTCGGCCAGCGGGAGTGTGCCGCGCTGCCGGAGCCACTGGAAACACCGCTCATACAGCGGGCCTTCACCGAGCAGGACATAGCGCAGAGGCATATGCCAATATGCGCCCAGTCCACTACGGAGGCAAGATGCCTGTCCGTTTGGTGCCGATCCGCTGGTTCCATCTCCGCCGTCTCCGCCGCTGGCGCGGCATCCCCAACCATCTCCGACACCCCGGCATCCCCTCGTGGCCGCACCATCTCCGGTGGTGGTGGCGTACCAAGCACGACCCGACGCTGTGGATGCGGGCGGTCGTGGACGCGGAAACGGGGGAACTACGGGGATCGGCGGGGCTGGTGGGGCGCCAGTTTGGCCGGGCCGAGGCCTCGGTCTTGTGTGTCCGCGATACGCGCCACGGCGAGTCCGAGGACTTCACGGACGAAACAGACGCACTTGAATTGGTCTGGCTAGAAGGCCCCACCCACGAACTGTGGGTGGAGGTCTATTCGTGGGCGCCCCGCGCACGGCACGCCGTGTTCTCACGCATCCTAGCGTCGTTCACCCCTCAGGTGTTTAGCGATTACCCGACAACGCTCGGCGCGACCCTCTATCGGCGCTTCCGTGACGCCTAACCCGTGGCGGGGCCGCGCCGTGTTCATCACGGGCGGCACGGGCTCGTTCGGGCACGCCGCCGTGCGCCGCGCCCTCGACGGCGATGCCGAGCGGGTCATCGTCTATTCCCGCGATGAGGTGAAACAGGCGGCGCTCGCCGATACACTGCCCGGGGAGTCCCGGATGCGCTACTTCCTCGGGGATGTGCGTGACCCGTGGCGACTCTCGCTGGCGATGCGGGGTGTGGACGTGGTGCTACACGCCGCCGCCCTGAAGCGGGTCGAGGAGGGGGAGTACAACCCCACCGAGTTCGTCGCCACCAACGTGGACGGCACGCGGAACGTGCTGCGGGCGGCACTCGATGCGGGCGTCCACCGGATGGTGACGCTCTCGACCGACAAGGCGTGCAACCCCGTCAACCTGTACGGCACCACGAAGCTCTGCGCCGAGAAGCTGACCCAGGCGATGCAAGCCGCGGTCGGCAGGGGGCCGACCCGCTTCTGCGCTGTGCGGTACGGCAACGTGGCCGGAAGCCGGGGGAGCGTCATCCCCCGCTGGCGGGAGGCGCTGGCGGCGGGGCGGCCCGTGACCATCACCGACCCCACGATGACGCGGTTCTGGATTACCCTGGCGGAAGCCGTCGATCTCGTGGAGTACGCGCTCCTGCACACGCAGGGCGGCGAGGTGTTTGTGCCCAAGTTGTCGGCGTATCTGGTGGGGGACTTGGCGGCGGCCCTGCACCCCGATGCACGGTCGGGGAGCTGGTTGCCCCAGCACACACTCGCGGGGACACGCCCCGGCGAGAAGCGGCACGAGGCGCTCATCGGGCCGGACGAGGTGGTCTACGATACGGGCGCGGAGGGTCCGTATCTGTTGGCGCCGTCCCGGTGGGCGTCTCCCCATCTCGTGCGGGGCGAACCAATGCCGCACGGCTTCACGCTCACCAGCGACGCCGCGCCCCAACTCGATGTCGCACGGTTGCGGAAACTCTTGGAATCCGTCTAACCACTTCCCTATAGGGTAAATATTGTTTCATTATGACATATAATTTGTCGGCTTTCATCCCCTACACCAAGCACGCGCTGTTCCGCGAGGACGTGCAGGCGGTCGAGCGGGCGCTCCACAGCAACCACTTGACACAGGGGCCGGAGGTCGAGGCGTTCGAGGCGGAACTATGTGGGGTGACGGGGGCGCGGTATGCCGTCGCGGTCAGTAGCGGCACGGCAGCGTTGCACGCCATCTGTGCGGCTGGGCGCGGGCTGGTGCAGATGCCCGCCATCTCGTTTGTGGCGACCGCCAACGCGGCCCACGCCGCCGGACGCGACGTGGTCTTTGTGGACGGCACACCGGAGGATGGCAGTGTCGGGTACGACCTGTGGGCTAGTATCGGCGGCGACCTCTCGCCCCATCCGGCCGCGTCGGTGCTCGACCTGGCCCACGCGCTCGGCGCCCCGCAACGCTTTGACATCATCGGGGCCGCGACCTACTCGTTCCATCCCGCCAAGCACGTCACGACTGGCGAAGGCGGCGCGGTCTGCACCAACGACGCGGATTTGGCCGAGTCCTGCCGCCTCTTCCGCGCCCACGGGCGGCGCGGCACGGAGCAGGTGGCGTTCGGGCTCAACTACCGGCTGCCCGACCTGAGCGCGGCGCTCGGCCGGTCGCAACTCACGCGGCTCGGCTGGAGCATTGAGCGACGGCGGAGTATCGCGGCGCGGTATGACGAGGCGTTTAACGCGGTGGGGATCGAAACGGTGCAGCACTCCGAGCGGTCGGCGCGGCACCTCTACCAACTCCTCATTCCCAACCGCGATGCGGTGGCCGAGCGTCTGAAGGCGCGTGGCATCGGCACGGCGGTGCATTACCCGCCCATCCCCTTGCAGCCGTGGTGGCGCAAACGCGGGGGCTACACGCCGGAGCAATTCCCGCTGGCCGTGGCGTGGAGCAATCGCGTGTTGTCCATCCCGTTGTTCCCCACGCTATCCGATGTGGAGATCGCGCGGGTCATTGAAGCTGTCAAACAGGAGTGTGCGCCGTGAACAATCCGTTCCGTGGTAATAGTCTGGCGGGAATGACACTTATGTTCGCCCTACTATTTGGGTTGATGGCACTAATGACATGGCACGCCGATGGAATGATGGCGGCGCGTTTCGTTTATGCCGCCACGGCCATCGTATTTGGCGTTTTGACGGTCAAGGAAGTGCGAGCGTATTGGTGAATATCCGCGTCATCGTGACGGCGCGGATGACCTCGACGCGCTTCCCCGGCAAGGCGCTGGCGCTGCTGGCAGGGAAGCCGGTGCTGTGGCACGTGCTCCGCCGCTGCAAGATGTCCGGCTTCCCGGTGGCGCTCGCCATTCCCGATACGCCGGAGAATGACGGGCTCGCCGTGTGGGCACAGGGCCAGGTGGGCACCATCGTCCGGGGACCGGAAGAGGATGTCCTGGCGCGATTCACGCTGGCCTGTGATGTCACGCGGCCCGACATCGCGGTGCGGGTCACAGGGGATTGCCCGATGGTGGATCCCGCGCTCATCGTGCGGGTGGCGGGAATGGTGAATAGCCGCCGCAAGGTGCATCCGGCCGGGGAACGGGTCGTGGCCTACGCCACCAACACCGTCCGGCGCACGTTCCCGCGGGGATTGGATGTCGAGGCGATGGATACGGGGCTGGTGGTGCTGGCGCACCGGGAGGCGACCGACCCCTCCGACCGTGAGCACGTCACCCCGTGGATGCAGCGGACGAGTGCGGCGGGGGGCTATGACGCCCACTTGAGTCAAGAGAACTACACGGAAGCGGCGTGGCGCTGGTGCGTGGACACAGCGGGGGACTTGGCGTGGCTCAACCGGATGGCCGTGGCGTATCGGCCCGATGGCCGGATGTTGCCCCAGGCGGGGTGGCTGCGGGATTACCTGCGCCAGCATCCGGAGGAGGTGCGGTTAGATTTTGCTCAAGATATACCAATTCGAGATGCCATCTGATTGAATCTCGGCGGCGTTCCCCGCCGCGGCGAGGGTTTTACTTGTCCCGCCCGTGCTTCCAACCGTGTCCGTCCCCGCCGCCACAATGGTGGCGGTGTTCACCGAGCTGTCTTTCCGCACGAAGTTGAGGCGCTGCCCGCGCTGGGCGGCGGCGCTCGGGAGGTTCATGGTCGCGTTGGCGCTGGTGGCATTGACAATAACGGTGCGGTCGCTGGTGTTGATGTTGTAGGTGCCCGCGGCGACGACGAGGTGGCGTGAGCGAGCAGCGTCGCTGACGATCTCCCAGTTGAATCCCGTGGACTGCACCACCACCGATTCCCCACCGGACCGCAGGACCCAGAGCGTCAGGCCATTGATGGTCTGGCCGGAAGTGGTGGCCACCGTGACGGTGTTCACTGAGGCGTCTATCTTGGCGAGCACGTAGAGTCGCCCCGTGCGCCCGACCGCCGTAGGAAGTGTGAGGGCCACCGCCCCTCCGGACGCGGACCCAGCGACGTAATAATCGGCGTCGGTCAGGGTATAATCCGCGCTTTTCTGGAGGCGGGTAGCGGAGAGGTGTTTGGCGTTGACACCCGACTGGTGCTCGACGCCCTGGGCCCACAAGTTCGTTAGGTCGCCTCCGGTGACCCCTTCGTTGGCGAACGAGAAACAGGAACTGGAGGGGTAGGCGGCGTTCCAACTGACCTCACCTCCAGTGTTGCCGTACACCGAAGTGTCGGTGCAGTTACGCAAATCCACCAGCACGGACGTTCCTGCCCCCGTCAAGCTATTCCCCGCAAAGAGCCCGTTAGTGACATACGTTACGGTCCAACCCGCCAACGGGCCGGTCGCCGCCGCCCGAACGAGATTGCCTGTAATGGTGACATTGGGGCACGGGTTCGCCACCGTCCCGCTGATAATGGCGACTTGTGGGCACGTCGCCGGGGTGTTCCAGAACACGTTATTGCAGATACGATGTCCTGCACCGAACACCAACATCGGGGAAAAGGGTGTACCCAGCACGGCGCACGTATCAAACGTGTTCCCTGTGATTACACAGTCTCGCGGATAAAATCCACCCCCGTCCACGACAAAGCCGACTCCATATTGGTCAATGTTCTTGAAGGTGTTGCCCTGCACGACGTTCCCGTGCCCCGAATAGCCCGTGCCGTCGTCGGCCGCATTGCCCTCAAGGCGGATGCCGTTTCCAACAAAAACATTGGAGATACTGTTGCCGATAGCCATATTGTTGGTCCCGAGCATGGCGATGCCAGAGCCACCCGCGCCGTGGATTTGGTCGAAGGAGCAGTCGCTGACCGTGATGCCCGTCCCACTAGAGAGATAGACGCCGTTGTTGTAAATCAAGACGGCGCGGCAATGGCTAATGCTTCCATAGGCAGGGTTGCCCCCGCCCACCAACACACACATCCCATGTCGGGACGCCTGGAGCCCGTCCACGGTGAAGCGGTCGTCGTCTGTCACTGAAATGCCGCCGTTAAAGTTCACGCCGGGGTCTGCGGCCGAGGTGATGAACCCCACGCTCACGCAGTCCCGGAGTGTCGCGCCCGTGTTGTTGTTGAACACGAACCCATATGTCTTTTTGGTGACAGTACACTCCCGCACCAGTGGATACGCGAGGCCGTCAAACCGCAGCGCGCAATACTCCTTGGAGGACGTGCCCGAGAATCCCGCTTCCGTCTCAATCCCCTGAAAGACCAACCCGGAGACCACGGAATAGTCGGCCCCGGCCGCCGCCAGGAACATCGCGCCCGCCGCACCCGTCCCCGTGATGGCGACGGATTCCAGAATAACGGGCGAGCCATAGCCCGCCACTACGAGTTTCTTGGCCCAGCTCACTTGGCTGGTGATGGCGTAGGTGCCGGGGGGGAACGCCACCGTCGCCCCGGCGGGGGCGGCGGCGATGGCGGCCTTAATGGCGGCGGTGTCGTCCGTCACTCCATCGCCTGTTGCGCCGTAATCTGTCTTGACGTTATAGACGGGTGTGATGAGGTTGAGCCCCGCAAGGCCCGTGGTCGTAACCGGCGCCACGGTGGTGTCTTGCGCCACGGGGCCGACCACGTTGACTTGATCGGTGGGGATGACGACGACGGTGCCCATTAGGTCACGCGGGGCGTGACGTAGGCGCACCCCTCCAGCACCCGCGTCACCGTGCCCCCGGAACTGGTCACGTCCACGTCATAGACGTACCGCCGGTTGGTGAGCGCCCCCGTGACGCTCGACTTCATCGCCACCCGGAGTGTCCCGGCGGTGGCGGAGACCGCAGTGACGGTGAACGTGCCCGCCGTCGCGGTGGAGTCGTAATGCTGCTTCAACTTCCCGGCCAGGGTGTAGCCCGTCAGGTTCATCGCGGCTCCCGTGGACGTGCCGGAATAGACGGTGACGGCCAGCGTATAGGCCGCGCCCTGCCGGATGGGATCCACCGTGCCGAGCCCGATGTTCAAGAGGCCCATTAGCGCACCCGCTTGGGCGCTGGGGCCGCATCGGGTGCCGGTTGGCCCCCAGTGGCCTTGGGCGGCGTCGGGGGCGTAGCGGGGCGGCTAGGGGCCTTGGCGGGCGTTGTGGGCGTGGCGGGCGGCTCCTTGGCCCCCGGACCCATGCCCGGGGCCTTGACCTGCTGGGGCTGCCCGTTGGCCTGCGCCTTGGCGGCGGCGAACTCCGCCAGCGCCTGCTCGTGGTCCTGCTGCTGTTGTTCGGCGTCCGCGGCCTCCCGCTCGGCGAACTCCTCGTCCGTCAGCGGCGGCACGTCGAGCAGGTCGCGGAAGCGGTTCTCGATGTTGGCGTCAGGGAAGAGCGGCATCCCCGCCTGCGCCAGCGCGGCCACGAACGGGGCCAAGTCCTTCAAGCTCGGCACATCGAGTGCCTGCGGCTCCAGTGTGGGCAACTGCTTCGGCGTCATCCCGTTGAGCGCAAGGAGGCGGGGGATGGCGTAGCGGTTGACGACACTGGCAATCTGCTTGCACCAGGTGTTGGTGGCGCGGCTGAACATCTCGTCCTTGGTCTCGGACAGGTTCTGCGTGCCCACCCGGACGTGGCCCAACATCACGAAATCCGCCAGCACGCTCTGCGTGATGCGCGTCTCGTAGCGTTGGACAATGGTGTCGGTGTTGAACTGGCGGGCGCCCCCGGTCGTCATCAGTTTGAAATCGAAGAGCTTGTTGCCCGCCGCGTCATAGGCGCAGGGCATCACGAGCCCTTCCAGTGCGTCGCGCCGAACGCCAGAGACCGCAGCCTGCATCGCCTGGAACACGGCCTGTTGGTCGCTGGTGGCCGTGGCCATCGTGATTTCGGCAGGTACCTCGATGACCGGCAGGCCTGCCAAGTCGCGCTCCACCCCGATGCCTTCGATCTCCTGCATCCGCTTCAGGAACCAATAGCTCCGGTACGCGGTGCGGAGGATGGAGCGGCCTTCGGGGTTGCCCTTGTGCTGGCGGGGCCGGAACAAGAGCGCCTTCTCGATGGGGATAAAGACGTTGTGGTAGTCCGGGGGGCTGTTCTGCCACATCCCCTGCACGGCACCATCGGGGGCGAACTGCCATGCCCAGCGCGTCTCCTGCGCCCGAATGGCCCACTTGCGCCAGCCAATCTTGCCGTCATCGTAGAGCGAGGTCTCCCCCCCACCGAAGTCAGAGGCGTTGCCCGACCGCTGCTTGTAGCAGATTTCGTGGAAGCTGAAGCCGTAGGTCAGCATCGACAGGATTTCGCCCAGCGTCTCCTCCCACGGGCTGCTCATGTCGTTCAGGCACTGCTCGATGAACTCCCGGGCCTCGACACTGGCGGCATCGGTGCCTTCCGTCTCGACGTGCCACTCGATCTGCCGGATGAGCATTTCGATGGCAAAGAGGAGCGCCCCCACAATGGCGTCATTGTCCGCCATCTCGCGGTAGGTCTGGAGCGACTTGTTGCCAAAGAGCTGCGGCAGGAATTCTTCGTAGACGTGGCCACTGAACCGCTTGAGGCCCGAGAGGCCGAGTTCAATGCGGGAGGTGGCAATCCCCGGCGGCACGACCACAATGCCGTCCGTGCCGGGGAGCATCGCGGCACCCGCAGGGGACTTGACGTTGGGGACTTGGAGCGGGCCAGACGCCCCAGTGGCGTTGATGCCGGGGCGTGGCGTATAGCTATCGGCGCCCGTCGCTTGCGGACGGACGATGGGGGGCACTTTGAGTAGCAGTGGGGCTTGCGGTGTCGGCTTCCGTCGCGCCATCCCCGCTCCGTGGGGTGGGCTCCTCAACGGGAGTGACTAGGTGGGCATCCGCCACGGGGTCGGGCGCCCCTTGGCACCCACGGTGACGGCCCCCACATTGGCGCGGGCCGCGAGGTCTTGAAACGCCCCGGCACTCGCATCCACCTGGTCCTTGAACTTACCGGTGGGGAAGGTTTCCGCCTCGTCAAGATACGCCTTGTTCCACGCCCCGCGCAAGAGCCGGACGTTCCCCGCCTGCCATTGCGCAGCGAATCCCTCCGCCCGCGTCACCTTGTCGCCCGTCACCGGATGGCTCGCCACGTCATAGCCCGCCAGCATCCGAATGAAGTTGGCGCCCCCATCCTTGCCCGCGGACCCCGGCTCCTGTTCCGCCCGCACGCGGACGCTGTGGCCATCGAGGGCGGTGGTGGCGCGGATATCGGCATCCCGCTCCGCCGCTTCTTTCTGGAAGATGCGGGAGTCACACACATACCAGAGCCCTTGATGCGGACCTGCAATCTTGACGCCCGCTGTCCGTGCCCCACCATCACGGGTACCTGCCTTATCCCAATACCGCACGGTTGGCATCTGGGCGGGGAGCGTGTCCACGACCTGAATCCGATCCCGCGGGAACTGGTTGCCTTCGCGGGGACGGGGACGACCCTGGTAGAGTGCCGCGAAGCCATACTCCCCGAGGACCGAGCGGATACGGGCCAACGCCTCCTCGTCGAACCGGTCGGGACAGAGTGCGGCGCCGAGGATACGGTGGAGCGGGTCATCCGGCGCATCCGCGAAGGCGGGCAGGTGAATGACCGTCCAGTTCGGTCCGTCCTCACTGGCGAGGATACGCCCGGCCAAATCGTCGTCGTGCCAGCGAGTCGCGGTAAGCGTTATGGAGCCACCGGGTTCCAAGCGGGTATACAGGTCGTCTCGATACCAGTCCCACGCCTTATCGCGGTAGACCAGCGACTCGGCTTCCTCCCGGCTCTTAATCGGGTCGTCAATGAAGATGCCGTCCGCGCCGTGACCGGTGATACCACCACCCATCCCCACCGACCGCACGCCACCACCCGCTAGCGTCTCCCAGTCATCTGCCGCCGTCCGTTCCTCGTTGAGCGGGATCCCCATTTGCCGCGCCACCCGTCGCGCCTTGCGCCCGAACTGGGCCGCAATAGTGGCGTTGTACGCCCCGATGATGGCCCGATACTCCGGCGTGTGGGCGATGCGGTAGACGGGATAGCGGATGGTGTTCTGTTCGGTCTTGCCGTGCCGCGGCGGCTCGTGGATGTAGAGCCGGGTAATCTCGCCCGTGGTGACCTTGGCGAGGGCGTCTTGGATGCTGCGAAGATGCGGCCAGTCCCAGTGGTAGGACGGCGTGGCCCGCTTGAGCCACGCATTGAACGGCTCGACCGGTCGGGGGAGATAGGTGTCGAGGAGGGCCAGTGTCGCGGGGTCGGCGTCCGCGAGGGCGCGGTCAATCGCCCGGAGCGAGAGGCGCGGCACTTACTTCTTCGGCTGGAGCATCCGCAGCACCGCCGCCCGGCGTTCCTCTGCCGTCAAGGCGGGCGCGGTCACGTCCTCGACCTGTTGCGGCATCAGCTTGGCCACGGCGTTGAACGCCGCCACCCGGTCGGTGTCCTTCTCCGCCGCTTGGATGATGGTCTCCATCCGCTCTAGGTTGGCCCCGATGATTCGCACCGCTTCGGCCCGGACGGCGTTGGGGGGACGGCCACCCTTATTGCCGGGCACCCCGCCGTTATACAGCGCCCCGCGCCCATCGGGACGGGGCACCAGCGTAGGCATCTTCGGCGGAGTACCGCTCGGAGTTTCTGACTTGCGGGCCATTTAGTTGTTGGCCAGTTGCGGAGGTGGACGCTTCACGGTCAGCCCGTCGATGAGTTGGCGCTGGTACGTCAACACGGCGAGGCGTTGCGCGGCGGTGATAGCAGCGGCGCGCAGCGCCTGCTGCTTGGCGCGTTCCACGATGCGCCCGTAGGAATAGGCGGCGAGGAGCAACGCGGCAAAGACCACCACCATCAGCACATCCGGCATTGATTCTCCTGAAGGACCGTGGTAATGGCGGCCCAAGGCCACCTCTTCCCTACCGGCCAACGCGCTGGCCTCGAAAAGAGATGCCTCGGACGCGCCATTGGCCTCAATCTACTTGCCCCGTCCGGCGGTACGCCCACCCGTGCGATTGAGGCGGGGGTTGGCGGCACGGGCCTTGGCGGAGGCGTTGGCCTTCGCGGCGCCGAGTTCCTTGGCGGCGGTGGCGGCACTGACGCCCTGCTTGGCGGCGATCCCCGCCGCGACCTTCTGGAAGCCGGGGTGTTTGGCGCTATGCTGGACCATCGGGGGTCTCCTGTGGGAGTGGGTCGGTCGGCAACGGGAACGCGGCACGGAGGCGGCGCTCATAGTCGAGCCACATTCGCTCGCCGTCGATATACAGGTCCGGAGGTGCGGGCGCGAACACCTCGTCCTCGGTGAACCGCCGTGATTCGGGCTCGTCCATCATACCCCCCAATATGGGAACATCGTCCGGTGCGGGCAAGCGGGTCAGTCCTCCACGAACATTTGTGGGTTGGTGCGGTAGAGCCATACCACTACCCCGAGATTGCCCGCGATTATGACCGCCGCCACGGGGGAATGCCCAACGGCGCACCCAATGCCAGCCACCAAGTCAAAGACCACTGCGGCCCAAAAATACCAACGCATCATTCGTCCACTGATTCGCACTTGTCCTCCGTGTGAGGGTCACTCCATCCACCGGCGGTCCGGCATCGGTTCGGGGGGCGTCAGGTGCCGATGTTCGAGATATCGCCCCACCGCCGCGATATGGGCGTTCTCGTTCGCCTGGTGCGCCTCCCGCACGGCCACCCGTTGCGCCAGCCACAGCCGATCCCGTTCGGTCAGGCCGTCGGTGCGGGCCTGCGCCACGGCGAGCGCCCGCTGGCGGTCGGCCCGACTATCCCCGCGCTTGCGCTCGCTCATCCCTCCCCTCCCACGTCGGCCTGCATCATTCGCCCGATTGCCGTGCTGTTCATCTGACGGTTGATCCATTCCCGCACGGAATCCCGGATGGCCTCCTTCAGGATGGGCTCACACCATGCCTTGTCGGTGAGGTAACTGCGGATGGCGCGCCGGATTTCCTCCGCGTTGTGCGATACTACTGTTTTGGCAAGGTCTTCCGCGATCATCTGGACCATCGCCCCACTCATCTCCGCGAACGCCTCCTCGGCTATATCGAGCGAGAAGCGCCGCCCGTACTGGAGCGAGGACGGCGAAGAGATAGAGGCGGCAATGTCGTCCGGCCCCAGGAATGAATGACGCCGGGGCATGGCCACTCGCAATGGCTCGCTCATACCCCACCTCCCGCCGCCCGCACCCAACGCCAGCGCCGTACATACCCGTAATAGTCCGCGAGTGCCGGGCCGACTGGCATCGCCCCCGAGAGGACGCGGGAGAGATAGGCCGGTGACAGCCCAATCTTGCGGGCCATCTTCCGCAACGATCCGACGCGGCCAATGTCGGCGCGAAGCCAAGAGAGGATGACATATTCCGCTGTCCGCTTACTTGCCATCGTCGCCTCCCGCCGCCCGCTTCAAATGGTCTACGAACTCTTCGCCCCATTGGTAATGGCAATACGGACACCGCTTCTGCCAGAACGCCTTGGTCGCCTCTCGTGCTTTGATAAGACCCCATAGGTTTGCGGGTCGTGAGGGAATGGCCTCGACGAACACCGGGAATCCTGTTGTACGCTCATCACAGCGAGGGCAATTCACCCATTCAGGCATCGTCACCTCCCGCCGCCCGGAGCGCGGCCGCGAGACCACAGTCACACACCAGTGGGAACACACCTTCCCTGACAATTTGTGGCTTCATCGTCGCGCAATCGCTCCAGTGCCGGAGATACGGTTTCAGCGCGTCCCGCGCCCGCTCGGCGGTGGCGAGGGCGGCGGCATCCTCGGCACGACCGACTTCCATCTGCTCCCGCAACGCCTCGACCAGCGTGCCATCGCTCGACGGTTGCAACCCGTGGGGCTCGGACGTGTAGCCCCACTCGCCGTCCGTACACTCGACGCCGACCTTTTCCAGCGCCTCGTCACGCACCGCCGTCTCCGCCCGTGCCGCGACCACGAGGGCGACGAGGGGATAGAACTCGTACATCATTCCGTCTAGGCACCGCGCACACGGTTCCTGCCCTTGTGGTGCGTCTAGGCAATCAATCCGTGCGGTTTGGTGTACCATCCACGCCACCACCGCCGCATCGGCGGGGGACAACGCGGTGGGAGCCAGTCCAAGGTCTTGAAGAGACGGGCCGGGGTCACCGCCGAGTGCCGCAATCTTCGCTGCATCGGCCTTGAGTGCCGCGTTCATTTCTGGGTCAGTCGAGTAGTCGCTCATCGTCCCTCCTGACCGGCGAGGTAGGCGCGGGCGGCATCACCACGTCGACTCCCTATTGCGCCGAATTGAGACCGCAACGCCGTATCGTGGGCCGCATCCTCTTCCGCCAGCACCGTGAGGTACGCCTCCGCCTCTCGCGTGAACGTGGGGGCGGGTTCGTGGCAATCGCGGATACGCTCCAGCACCGTATTATCCCATCGAACGGTGCAGGTGCCTTCCGTGACTTGGTGCTTGCCCTCGTGCCCCTTAGGGAGCCCGCAACAGTAGCGACCACACATCACGGCACAAGTTCCCGTCGTCTCCGGCGCGGGGCCGTAGCGGGCGGTGAGGTAGTCGGTGTCGCAAGGAAACAAATTGCCCTCCGGCAAGCGGACACTCCGAGCCCAATCCCAGTTCTTGTTCGTTGCCATCAGCGCCGCCGCGACTTCCACCCTTACGATGGCGGGGAGGTCGGTGGCGAAAGCAGCACGGACGGCCCTGATTTCAATGGGTCGGATTTCCGCCAGCGTGAACACGTCCGCAAAAGCGTACATCGCCTCTTTGGATGGTTCGGGCACCACGAATCGCTCGGTCATACCGCCCCCGCCGCTTGCGCCGCGCTCGGCGTGATACCCCCACCACCCGCGGGCTTCGGGTTGCTCCGGTGCGCCTCGCGCCACACCCGCGTCTGTTCGATGGCCTCCTCTTGCAGGAAGATGGCCTCCCGCACGCAGGTGGCGTAGTCCCAGCGTGTGTCGTGGGCCGCGTAGAGCCGGGCGGCGAGGTTCGCAATCTGGTGTTCGTGCATCGGTCAGTCCCTCGATGGGGGAAGATAGGAGCCGGGATAGGTGAAGAACTCGTCCAGCAGCGGCGTCGCGGAGTCCGTGGGATCGACCGCCAGCAGCGAGCGGTACGCCAGTTCGGTCGCCGTGGTCGCCGCCCGGAGGTGGTCGCGGCCCGTGAAGTACCGCGGGGTGAGCCGGGGGTCGAGCCGGTCCAGCTCCTCGGTCGCGTTCCGCAAGTCGGCCAGCGCGGCACAGAGGTCGCGGGTGGCGCGAATGACGCGGCGCGGCGCGGGGGCACAGAGGCGGTCAGGCATCGGGATCCCCCTCCCGCTCGACGCGCTGGGCTTCCGCCTCGGCCAGTGCGGCCAAGCAGTCGTAATCGGCGTTCCTGAATGTGTGCTTGCATCCCCGACAGCGTGTATGGAATGGCGTCCAGTGGGTACTCACCTGCACCATCCGCACGTCATCGCCGCAGTTGTTCGCGGGGCACCGCACCAACACCTCGGTCGGTCGGCTCATTGGGCGTTCTCCTTCGCCCAGGCGGCTTCCCCCGCCGCGTGCAGGGCGTCATCGGTGGCTGGGGTGGCATCGATGTCGGTGCGCAGGTGGCACTGGCGGCACTCCCACCAGCCCGCGTTCCACCGATCGTTGAGGTCGGAGTAGATAACCCCGAACGGGGCCCCGCAGCCGGGGCAGGGCACGTCCACAGTGTCACCGTTGTCGGGGCGGCTCACTTGCCACCGTCCAGTCGGGCGAGGAGGGCTATCGCCCTGTCCACCTCCAGTTGGTCCCCACACTGGCAAAGGCCGGCACTGTGGTCACATCCGCCCGTGGATTCCAGATACTCTCTCGCAAGGCCGGTCATTGCGTCCAGCGCCGCCCGCAACTCGGCGTGCTCGGCGGCGAGGCGGGGTGCGGAGGCGATGGTGGAACGCACGGCCTCTACTTGCTCGATATTGGAGGGGTCGAAACACCGCTTGCCATCTGCGGCGAAGATAGAGAAGCCAACGAATCCTACTTCAGCAAACCGCAACACCACCATCCACGGATCGGCTTTGACAGGTGCGCTCATCGGTCGGTTCCTTTCCAGTCTCGGTGGGGGCACCCCGACGGGTCACCGCTCGCACCGTGGCCCAAGTATGGGGCCAGCCCCCGGATTTGTCAAGAGGCGGTCTGTCCCACCCGCTGTCCCCCTTGCGCGGGCGGAGTTGTCCCCCCATATTCCGAGCCATCTTCACCGAGGAGTGACTGTGCCGAAGCGGAAGTCGAAGCCCCCCAAGCGCCAGCCCGAGTTCCGGCTCCGGCTCACCCCGGCGGATCGGAAGTGGCACGCCACGGTCACGAAGCACGCCGCGCGGAAGTACCCGAGCGTGGGCGCGTTCCTGCGGCAGGCCATCACGGTGCTGTACGCCATCGAGACGCGGCCCACCGTCAGTAGCGGGCCGGTGCCCCCGGTATGGGTGCCGAAGATAGAAGGCGGTTCGCTGACCTATGAGGGGCCACCGCTCATTCCGTACAACGTCATTACAGCCACCGTCACCGACGACCCAAACCCTACCGGCACCACGACCGCCGCGATGGTGCCGGGAATGTGGCATTACACCCAGTCCGACCCCGCTGCCGATAGTCTCACCCACCCCGAGGAGTAAGCCCCAATGGCCGACCGTGTAACCGCCCGTGATGAAGGATCGAAGTTCCTGCCGCACCCCGAAGGCCAGTACGCCGCGCAATGCGTCGATGTGGTGAACCTGGGTGAGCGGGTGGAACAGTACCTCGACAAACCGAAGAAGCTGGTGCCCAAGGTCGCCATCGTCTTTCAGACGGGCGAACGCAACGCCGAGACGGGCGAGCTGCATCAGGTGTCCGTCGAGTTCACGGTGTCGATGG
>ERZ869907.44-NODE-44-length-44773-cov-5.043428_pt1 | contig 44773 bp, 60 predicted proteins | sample MGYA00579309_ERZ869907 | MGnify/ENA primary metagenome ERZ869907 (study PRJEB32216, sample SAMN09231814) | wastewater metagenome | place: USA: Maryland | collected 2016-07-30 | study: EMG produced TPA metagenomics assembly of the PRJNA472060 data set (Reclaimed water... | reverse complement strand
CTTTACCCATAGTGCCCGCTGTGTTGAATTGAGATGTAAGAGCTTCCCACACAGCAGCTGCCACTGTCTCCGGCGTCACTTCAGCCGCTATTGTTGCAATCTCGGCTTCCAATGTGCCAGTGGCGTAAGGAGTTAACTCTAATACCCCTGAGCCAGTCAGACCGGATTGTGCCCAAGCCTTAGCCACAATGTCCGCAGCAGCTGTTCCAGAGCCAGTCAGCGCAGCCACTGCATTCAATGTAGCAAGAAGGTTAGCGTCGGAAACAACCCCTTCACCGATCAACGCCGCCACTGCCGAGACAATCAATTGGGCTGTGGCAGAAGCTATCTCCCCATACCCATCTAAAGTGGCTTCGGCATTCTTACCTCCAGCTAAGTTGCCTGAGGTGATAGTGCCTGTACCTACATGCCTCTCGTACGAGGAAAGGCCTCCATTACCTTTAGGCATTGTCCATGTGTAGGGATGTCTGGCGCCATTAGGCTGTCCTCCCGTAGGGCTGATACCTCCCTGACCTACGAATAGATTTCTTTCGTCTCCAGGGTTGTTGAAGTTAGCTCGTTCACAGGAAAGAGTTGCGCCACCAAAGAAGCGACCTGGGCTTCTTAGCAGCAATGCAATATTGCCCAGCAACATATCTTACCCCCATGCGAAATCAGTTGACATAAAGAAGTTTGTGCTGGCAGCTGTAGCCGCTCCAGAAAAATAGAGCCAAGTTAAGCAAGCACCATCATAAATTCTTGGTAGGGAAGGCAGCTGGTTCATAAGATCTCTTTCGGCCGCTATCGATGCGGTTGTGATTGGAATGGTTGCTAGCGGCCTACATAACACAAGCGCAGCAGTGCCTGCCAGGGAAGCGGCGGAGAGGGTTACCGACTGCACTGATCGGATCCCCGTATCCCCAGACGCTAGAGGTAAGAACGGTCCATAGTTGTTCGCGGCGGTCCCGGAGTGCGTTATATGAGGTGCGATAGCAGAGGCTGTGCAGGCTACCGTTACTGGTAAAGTGTTTCCAGCAGTTCCCCCTTGATCGGTGTACGACATGGCTATGTTGTGAGCTGTTGCGCCCGAGGTTGTTTGAATAACTAGATAGGCTCTGACCCCAGCGCCATCTGTATAACGAGTCAAGGTGTTAGTGTTGGTTAAGTTTTGAGCGGAGGAGGAGTTCATGCTTATCCCCGGATAGTATAACAACATGTCGACAAGCATTAACATTCCCGGCACCGCGGTCGCCACTGCCGACATAGCAGATATGTTCACTAAGTGTTTTGTGTCGGTAGAGACGTTGCCTCCATGATAGATACCAAACCCTGTCGACTCTGAAGGAACCTGGGCGTTAAGCGCCGTTCCGGTCCAAGCATTAGCAACAGGAGTTCCATTTAAAGGGGACATATCGTACCAACGTCCCGCCGTATACGCTGCACCTCCGGTAATTTTGTTAATATCTCCCCGCCAGAACTTTCCATTTGTGGTGACTTCATTGACGAAATCGTCTGTTGAGCTAAATCCCATTTTACACACTCCATATAAAGGTTGCTAATCCTGTAATCACTGCCGAGGCTAATGAGCCGGTGGGATTACAGATCATGTTAAGATATGCACCATCTTTAACTATGGGCATCTGAGGTAAGTCGAACAGAAAGTTTCTTTCGTTGGGGGCGGTAATCTCACGAATAAATGTGGAGGCTAAAGGTTTTACTAGAACAAGGGCGGCTAGTCCTCCGTTAGATCCGGAGAAGGTTATGCTTTGTACAGATTGAATCCCTGTATCGCCAGATTGTAGAGGAATAAACGGGCCGACGCTGTTGTCAACAGCGGAAGATCCACTGATTAATGTTCCGATGTTTGTACCGGTGTTGCTGACAGCCGCTACGGAAGTTCTACCGCTGACGCCTGCTTGGTTCGTGTATGAGATAGTATATGTCTGAGCCCCTATGTAAGGGTTAGTAGCCACTAACATAGCTTTCACCCCTTGTCCGTCTGTATATCTAGGCAGAGGTGTGGAGTTGACCAAGTCTTGGGGATCTGTAACATCCATATCAATCAAAGGATAGAACATGACGTAGTCCAGCAAGTAATACCTTCCTACAGCGGTAGCAGTAGGTGTTTGAATCACGAACTCTTTTAATATCTTTGTTCCGGGACTTACGTTCTGGCCGTGATAGATACCGTTTTGAGAGGAAAGAATTGTTGACTCCAGCTCCGCGCCTACGTAATAGTTTGGTTTTGGATTTCCTGTTGTCATGGATAAATCTACCCACGTACCTGCGGTAGAGGCGGTAGCTGGGACCTTACGAAAAGATGAGACCTGGAAGGCCCCACCTAGTTCTTGATCTACCATGTTGGAAACACTAGAGAATCCTGACATAACCTAGTCCTCCGTAATTGTGAGGGCTCCAGAAGAGAATTGAGGCTGAATCCCGGATGATACGGATAGAGAGGAGTTAAGTGCTCCAGAGTAAAGTAGCTGACCTGTTCCGGTAGAGGCTGTCCCTACAGCCACATATGTTATTGTGCTAGTCCCGCCGGTAGCTTGTGGGAACTGAACAAGTGCCGCATTGGAAGCTTGGTTACCTGTAACAGTCCAGCCCGACCCAGAACGTGCTACAGCTACTCGAGCGTAGGAAGTATACGTGGCTTCTGAAGTTGTTTGGTTTCCACCTTCTCCAGGATCCGCGGTGTGTAAAGATAAATAAAGGTTTGCGTTTGCGTCCCAGCTAAATGCTGTGGCTTTGAAAACGTACTCTAAGATATCGTTCTCTGTGGTGTTACCTTTTGACATGCTATAAACTCCTTAGCTGTAAGTCAGTGAAAGTCTGTTGTCCCAAATATTGTCAAAGTTTGCATTACCGTCTGCCCACGTTATAACAACATCATCGCTAGTGTCCGACAAGACTGTTTTCTTTACCCGCCAGACCGCTGAAGAAGTGCTTGAGCCAACATCAGCAAACCCGGTGTAATAAGTAAGGCCGTCCACAGCCTGATCAATTCGAGTCGCATAGGGCACCGATGCCTCCATTGTTATGGTGTAAATATCACCGTTCTGTTCTACCAAAACCCCTTCCCCTGCCGTGATACTTACGCTGGAGGAAGGATTGTTTGTTAGGTTATTTCTCATATTACACCACCTCGTAAAACGACATAGTTATAATAGCGTTAGCTCCTGTGATGATTGATATATGGGTCCACGCGTCGTTACCATGTAAGATGTAGGAAAGCGGGTTTAGCTCCGAGGCTGAGCCATCTGTGATATCAGTAGGTACAGCAGCTGTAATGGAAGAATTCCCAACCCTGACATAGTAGTTGGTCGTGCAGGAGAATACCACAAACGTCTTCCCTGCGGGGATAGGAACTCTCTCAGCCACACCACCAACCAAGCTCAATGAATTAATATACTCTGTAGGCTGGCGAAGTTGATGAGTGTGTCTAAATTGAGCCATCAGTAGCTCCATTCTTGTCAGCAATCTCTACTTTAGCAGCGACGGATATAGCATTGTCGACTAGCCAACCCACAGTGGTTCCCAACACGGCTAAGCAGGCGATAACAAATTTAGTTACCGCCTTACGTCCATGGTGCTCTGTGCGCAGCAAGTCAACATGCTCTTTTAGAAGTTTGACATCCGCATGAATGTCCTCAAGCTTTGCCTGTAAGTAAGATATGTCCGCCTTCATAGCCCAACTCCTTTATATTTGTTAACGCCTCTTCATCGTCGACACCAGCTACCACCAGATTTTTTAGGCCCTCAGTAATATCTCGTAACTGCTGCTTAGCAGCCTTGATCTCTTGGACCGCGGTCCCAAGCTCAAGCGCAATTATATACTCTTTATCTAGCTTCTCCAACGACTTATTTCGTAACGCACGAAGCTTGGCTAACTGAGCCTCTTTAGCTCTGGAGAGATCGATATTTATGTTGTTGTCATCAGTAACATCCACCCACGCGTTGCGAAACTCTCTCGTGACCGGTATATCTAACTCATCTATCTCACGATGAGATACGTACGCGTTAGGATAGGTAGTTTTCCATTTATCAACTTCGGTAGCTGCATCAGCTCCGTTTATCAGGCGCATTACACTCACCCCGCCGTCTACTCGTTTAATAAGAATGTTCATTATTGATCTCCATATCCAATTACAGTTACGTACGCATGGTCTTCGTTGCTGGATCCTCCATCAGTTGTTTCTACTCTAATACTGCCTCCAGCTACTGAGTTTATTAGCTGGTTTCTAGGCGCATAGTTTGTTGTAGTCACATCCACAGTGGAGAATACAGAAGCTGCCCAAAGCGCGTCTCCAAAGTCGGTGTTTATGGTAACTGTATAGTCGCCTGTTCCGTTGTCAGTTACAGAAGTAACATTATAGCTGGATATTGTTGACAGAACTCCAGTGCCGTTAAACCTTACCCAGAACTTTGCTGAGCTTGGGTGAAACTGTTGACGTCCTGGTGAGACGTACACAGTAGTGCTAGACGCTGTCTCTTGCTCAGCTTGCGAGGCTGCGCTAGCTCCGCCCGAAGACATAAAAGTTATCTCATCAGTTCCAGCGTTAGTTGTTATGGTCATGCCTGAACCAGCGACCAATGTAAGCGTGTCGGTAGCTGAGTCTGCCACCACATCGCTCTGTCCGGAGACCGCTATGGTGTTAAAGGTGTTCGTACCAGCTCCGCCAGAAGCGTCTAGAGTTGTTCCAGTGATAGTTAAGTTAGTGCCGGCTGTTAACCATGTAACCGCGCCTGCTGAATCATCCCAGAACATAATTCGGTCTGCTCCTGGATCAGCTAGCGAAGCGCCGGTGCCTCCATCCGCTAAAGCCATATCTGTAATTCCTGTAATAGACCCTCCTGTAATAGCGACGTTGTTAGCGGCCTGTGTAGCTATTGTTCCTAAACCTAATGTAGTGCGAGAGGCTGAGGCATCCGCATCATCCAGTAGCGTCTGAGCATAGGCTGAGACAGTGGTTCCTAAAGCCACGGTAGCGGGGGAGGCCCACTCCAGAGCTGTCCCATCGGCGCTCAGACGCAGAACGTAAGTCGCTGTTGGAGCTGTAAGAGTGGTAGCTATGGATTGGTTAGCTGAAGGAAGTTTTAAAGATCTATCCGTGATTTCTTTGATCTGTTGAGATATTTTAGTGAGTTTGTCTAAAGCATCTTCATGAGTAGCTGCTGAGAAGCTGCCACCTTCAAGGTAGTCAGTTTGCTGATCAATAGTCACATTGGACCGTATGTTAACCTTCGTGCCGGCAGCTGGAGCAGCTACGAAGGTGACCGTCCCTCCGCCAGAAAGTCCAGCCCCTGTCACTGTATAGTGTGTCGTTATTGTTTGAACGGTTTCCACCCCTGTTGAAGAGGTGACAATAACCAATAGGTCTGAATTGTTTATGAATTGAAAGCCGGTAGCAAACGCAGTAGTGGCGCCGTTACCATTATAGGTGGGAGAGGCTAGGGTAGTGTTAGTAATAGCCATTTTACTTACCTTTCTTAGTAGGGGTTTCAGCCACTATATTTGCCAAGTTCGGAGCTCTATCAGGAGCTGTTTGTCCAGGCGCCCACCAGAATGGTTTGCCCTCTGTCGCGGATTTCGCGGCCTTCTTCTTGTAATACTTCTCAGCCTGTGGATCATAAAGATAGCGAAGCTGGTCAAGCACAGTTCTTTTAAGGGCTAGGGAGGCAAACCACAGACTCCTGCCTGGCAGGAGGCCTTCAACAAACCGCTGTCCTTCAGCCGCCGCTCCTTTAAAATCTCCTTGCACAGCCTTCGCTACTGTCTTAAGTCCTTTTGACGCGTCGCTCACAAGAACACCGGCCAACTTATCTCCAAGCCCTCCGCTGCCGTACTGCGCTCCGCCCGAGAATATAAAATCTCCAATAACAGGAAGTAGGTTAGCTTTAGCAATGGCTTTATAAATAACAGTCTCGTCTAAACTAGGGTCCTCGCCTCGCAAGACTTGTCCAACCATCTCACTCACCACCCCCGCCATCGTCATGCTAATGGCAGTTGCTGAGGTGTACTTAGCTTTATCGCCGTACCCTGGAAGAGCGGCAAGTACACGTAAGTGATTGTTGTAGAACGACGCTAAATACCCTGAGAAGGTTTTGACTGAGCCAACCCCGATCTGTGCCACAGCTCCATTTCGCTCAAGGCTTGAGGTGAGCGCCCTAAACTCAGGGGATGCCGTGGGAGATATTATTTCGGGGTAGCGATTAAAGAGAGTGCCTATTAACGCCGCCTCTTTCGGATATCCAGCTTCATACAACTTGTATGGGCTGACGACGTCCAGTGCCCAGTTCTCGACTTTTGTCGACCCAAACTTCTTCGCTATATTAAATACTTCTTCAGTCACGCCGTGCGCACCTGCCCAATTATGAAACTTTGGATCCAGCTCCTTCCATTCAGAGTTAGCCATCATATCACCAAGCGCTCTCACTGCCGATCCTTTTGCCGAACTTGTTTTTCTATTCAAGAGAGAATATTTCATAATACCTTGCGAAGCTTGGGACGCTATCTTATGGCCGCCCTCCGCCTCTGAAGCTCTCAGGTGATAGAGGGAGTCATCGATAAATGAATCTGACAGCCATCCAAGTCGTGCCCATTCTTTAGCATCCGTTGGAAGTCCGGATTTTACGAAGGAGGAAAGGTCTTGTTGTATCTGCTTGAGCGCTGGAAGTCCTCGCATGCTGGAAGCTATAGAGGAGAATCCAAACGTATCCATAATAATAGCGTCTTTGACCGTGGCTCCAAGTTTAGAAGCTATGTTGACGTTTCGGTATGTGGCTAGGCCTTTAGCTATAGATGGGTCTAAAGAGCGATCCCACTGTCCTGTAACCTGCCGAAAGTGTCTATAGACTGAGTCCTTGTATTTAGCAGCTGCGACAGGATCTCGCTGAGCCGCTTCACGAAGCATGCTGCGGATGAATGCTTCAGGCTTAGGACCATAGGTTTCAAGAATCCCCACATCCCTACCGATGCGTTCCGCATAATCAACTACGTTTTGATAAAGGCTATCCTGTCCGTACTTTGCGCTCCATTCAGCCATAGTGTCGGCGTCTTTAAAGTGAAATATACGGTGATGGTTTCTTGAGTTGACAAGCGACTTAATGCCTTTGGGCGCAAACTCAGCAAGGTCGGATATACCTCCACTCTGCACAGCTTTATAGTCCTGCTGCAAAGCCCTTACTAAATCATCAGTAGTGTTAATAACTCCATCAGTAGCATTTCGAACAAGGTCTAAATCAAATGCCTTTAAAGAATCTCGGACATACTCAGTCATGTCGACCTTAATAACCTTCTCAGTATTGACGGAGCGTCCAAGCATAAAGTCTTTACGAAGTGAGATATTTCCTCCGGCCCGTTCAAAAGCCTCGCCGCCTGCAGTAGTTAGTTTTTGAATGCCGTCGGTAATAGCTCGCACTTCTGGGTCAGCACTGCGAGTGCCTTGGTTGCGAAGAAGGGCAAAGAGATCTTTTTTTATTTCTAGTTGTTTTGCTGGATCTCTAAACACTCCTGCGCGAGTAGGGTTTAGTTTGTCTAGGACGTCAACGGCCATCGAAGTAAAGATGCGCTTATAGTGCTGGGACTTTTCTTCTGCGCCCTCACCTAGGTATCCGTGACGATAGGCGTTCGCTTCATCGGTAAAGCTAAATGATTTTAGGGCGGCTTCTACAGGAACGCCATCTTTAAATCTTTCCGCACCTTTTTTAACAAGGTCGGCATGTATAGCAGTTTGACGGGCTTTCTGCTCTAAGCGGTGTGTGATGAGGTCAAACGCTTCTTGAGCTGCAACAAGCTCCTTTCCCACGTCAGACCCGGCCGAAGCTCTTGTTTTTAAGTCGTTGATCTCTACTGCGATCTTCTCCGCTGTTTTTTTCGAGACCAGGCCAGCCTCCGCTTTCTGCATCAAACACCTTATTACGGACATAAACTACACTCCCTCTGAAGCTGTTGTTCCTACCATACAACTAAACATCTCCTTTAACGAGGAGCGTTGTTCGGCCATATCGTCGACTATTGATTTTATTGAAACTCCTTCAGCAACTTCATCCCCTAAATCAACTAACGTGTCGGGAGCAAGTTTTTGAAGTTCGGTTAATGAGGCTTCATACCTCTGGTCTAAATTAGTTAGTTTAAGATTCCCGTAGCTTTCCAAATCAGCTAGATATTGAGACCGTCCAAGAACGTCCTCCATCTCTGGATACTTAGGAGCTTTAGGAGGTTGTTGTTCAAGAGCTTTGGTTTTCACCAAGTCTGGATATTTCTTAGCAAGCTCTAAATCTTCACTCCCTACAGCTCCGCGTACGTTGCCCACTGTTTCAGCGTCTTGTTCAAACCTAGCTGTAGGGCTAGCAACATCTTCCAGATCTGCCGGTCGAGCTGCGTACCACTCGCCAGACGCGCTTTGTTCTTTAACTACGTACTCATCACCAAACTTACCAGACGCTATTAAAGATTCCAGCTCTTCTTTAGTTTTAAACCGAGGAACAACTCCAGGCTCTGTTTCTAAAGGAACTGTTGCAGCAAAGCTTGGGTCTTTAACCGCGAGAGATTGTTTTATCTTGTTCCACTCAGCAATCCCGCTCTTCCAATCTGGAACGTCCTCGGCTCCTTGGTACATAGCTTTAAACTGGTTGGTTAACTTATCGGTATTGTCTAAGACTTTTACCGGCATATCATCCAGCTGTCTAACAGGCCGGCCGTTTAAAATATCGTCCATTGCCTGCTCGCGCAACGTCTCATACTTGATCTTAGCGTCATGGTCTGGGCCAAAAGGATTTCGCTGAAGTTCTTTGGCTTGAGCCTCCACAGTCTCGACTGCTCTTTGTAGTTGTAAGGTCTGGGCGTCCGGAGCTTCGGCCTTAATGGCTTTCTTCATTCTCTCCGTTTCTTTAAAGATCTCTCTCGCAGTTTCCTTCGAGCCGGATCTCCACAGCTTAGTTCCTAAGTTTACTAAAGAGCCAAGCACTGCTTGACCGACTCCCGCCATAGCGGTGTTTTCCAAACCTTGTTGAAGACCGCCTTCGAGTCCAAGCTCTTGACGCTTAGGCTGTACTACAGTCTGGACCGCGCCAGTACCTGCCATCACAGCAGCAGCTCCTTTAGCTACCGCAGCGGCGCTTGCAGCCCCTGGTAATGGAAGTAAGTTTACTGCGCCCTCCAAACGGTCGGACATAGAGCCTAGAACCTCTCCCGGCAAGTAACCAGCAATAACATGCCCAAGCTTATTCAAAGAAGCAGCTACTCCATCTTTAAAGTTTCCGGAGTCAAGGCTGTTGTACCGAGCCTCAATATCCTGAGCTTTCTTCTGGGAGAGTGCGTAGATTTGAGCTGCGGACTCATAAGGCAATTTAACATCTGGGTTAGCAGCCTTAAATTCTTTGACCTCCGCCTCCCAATCTTGAATGCTGTTCACACCTCCGTACAGCCCCATAGTCATCTTTTCTAATAGGGAAGGATCGAACTTATCTCCAAGGGCTTTACGGTTAGCTTCAGAGGCCTCTCTCGCCGAGCGAAGAGCGAGCTCGTTCATTCCGTCGATTGTGTTGGTGTAGTACTTGGCATCGTACGTCGCTCTAAACACTTCGCCCAAGCTAGAGGTCTGTTTCTTCACGTCAGAAGGTTTTACATATCCGGGGGACAGCATCTCATTAGCACGTGTAAGGCGTTCCATCTCTACTTGATCCAGCTCCCTAAACTTAGGAGCAAGCTGATCTTGCGAACTATGTACCTTATCGATAAGACTAACGATGTCGAGATTGCGAGCGGCTTTATAGGCACCTTGCATCCCGCTCTTAATGTTTAGAGATTTATTTAAATTGCTTACACGATTAGTCCAGCCCTTCATAAAAGTAGGAGCATTTTCTAAACTACTATAGTAAGTTAGTCGGGCGATGGAATAGTCTTTAATTAAGTTCTCAGAGTTGTTTAACCTATCTAGAAGCTCGGGGGTGATTTGGGTCTGTCTAGGAAGCTGAACCGCATCATACATAAGCTTGATTGCGGTTTTAGGCCCTGCGTTAAACGCCATGTCCGACACGTGTGCAGCCAATCCGGGATTGATTTTCATTAAGGAGTCGCCAGCAACCGCGTCATAGAAATCAGACTTAAATATTTCTTGTGCGCGCTGAGGAGTCATCGCCGCTATATTCTCGTTTGGATACGAGCGCTTGCTAATACCAAAGTTAGTTTCCCCGCCTGGATCCGCAGGGTTGTTGGCATACCCGCCCTCAGACTTTAACACCCTGCCCCAAATACCGTCGAAGGTAATGTTGGAATAGTTTGAGCCTGGGATCTCATTAACTAAGAAATCTTTAGACGCCTTCTTAGCAGCTCTGTTAGACCAATCTCTTGAGGTAACTGGTTTGTTGGCAGACGATGTTAAATCTTCTTCTTTTGCCTTAGCATCAAGGGAAGCATCCACACCTGCTTTATATTTAATGATCAGTTCTCGAGCTAGGGACGTGTTAGGTTTTACTGATGCTCCCGCCTCAGGGCCTGTAATCAAGGTATCCATCACATCATTTTCCAACATCAACGTCCCTTTCTTTTTATCCTTTAGTTTTATTTAACTTTACTAAATCTATAGATACTGGAGCTCCTGACGCGTCAAACACTTCTTCGCCCTCATACCGTAAACTGTAGGACCCGTCCTTTCGAATAACATAATCGTAATCCGTAGGGTCTATTCTGTTTAAAGGTAAAGGCTTTCCATTTGAAGTGCGTGCAGGTATCCCAGTTCCAAACTCTTTCCAACCAGCTGGGTCTTTAAGATGAGCTCCCAACAGCCCTTCGAAATCGTCTGCGCTCATGTTTGGAGCAGGGGCTACAGTCTTATAGCTGCCGGAGAACAGGCCGTTTCGATCTATGTTAATCATGTTGCTAGCGCGGTCAATCAAGTCTTCTAGAGGAGTGCCAGGCTCTAAGGCTTGAAGAGCTTTCGCTGAGGCCAGAGTAGATTGTCTAACATCTTCTCCAGCGGCAAACGAAGCTAGTTTATTCTTGGCCTGTGTTTCCTCAGACTTATCAGCTTTGTAAGACCCTGACTTTATGAGATCACGTCCTTGCAAGATTTGTAAGGATACCTCAGGATCAATTTGACTCATTCGTACCGCCTGCGCTAAGCCCAGATCTTTCTTCTTATCAGCCATACTAACCACTCGAGCAGTTGTTTCTTCGCCAAGAGCATTAAGGTTACGAAGGATGCTGGCTTTTTGAGCTGGGTCAGCGGAGTTAAGCTGAGCCAAGGCTATTTCAAGTTCAGGACCGCTAACTGCTGGTGATTTAACTCCGTAAGCCTCTTCTATCTGCAAGGAGCGATACTTTCTTTGCTGGGCTTCTTCAGGGGTGATAGCAGCGAAATCAGTGATTGTGTTAAAAGGTTTGAAGGCTCCTTGGTTAGCCGCAAATTGAAAGGGATCTTTCTTTAACGACTTCACTTGAGTGTCCACAAACGTCATCAGTTTCTTAGCTTTAGCTGGAGGTAGATCTAGCTGGCCTGCTGACATCATTGCCTTTAGCTCTGCGGACGTAGCCAACAGCTCAGGAAGTTTCTTCCCGGCTAACGACTTCGACACATCTACCAAGCGTTCCACATCTACCAGCTCATCTGTTAGGCCAAGCTTCGTGGCCAACGCTGCGCGCTGAGAGAAGTCTTGAGGTATAGGTGCACCCATCATGATGGATTTTTCAACGTCCGATAAAGATTCCTTAGCTTCGCGCGTAGCTGCTTTTAGTGAGTGGTCAGCCACTGTGTTAAGCTTCTTAACTGCGTTGGCTCCAAGGTGGGTAAAAGAGCCGTTAGCGAGAGCGTCCTTAACCGCTGCTGGATCTTTCTCAGCCATCGAGGCTACCGCTTGATAGTCTAGGTTTCTGTTAAAGGTAGTTTTGATTTTTTCTTGAGCCGCTGTAGGTAACCCTAAATCCGCCATGCTTTTAAACACGTCCGCAGACTGTGCTCGGATATCTTCAACAGCTTCTGGATTAGCTGAAGCATATGCCTCATACTGGCCAAGCATACCCTCCATACGGTCCATGTTTACTTGGTTGTTGGCTTTGATAGAAGCGTTAGTTGTTTTATTGTACAGCCCAGCTCGCATACCAATAGCTCGTTTGGTTAGGTCCATACGCGCGTCGTCTGACGGAGCTCCAGCAATTACTTGATCAACCAGCTTCTGAAATTGTTGATCTACTAAATCCGCATGGTTGGTTGTTCCATCAGAGGTTTGAAGGGCTTGGTTATAAATTTCATTAGAGCCCATGCTTAAATTCGCCATGGCTTCAGCTTTGTAGAGACCGTCCGCAATCTTCTGGTTCTTAGCTGCCGCAGCCTGTTGCTCAGCTTGTTTTTGTGAGATTACTTTTCCCCAGGCAGTTAGCTCGGATTGAAACACATCGGTTAAGCGAGCTGTGGATTGCTCAGCTGCGCGATAGGGAGCGGCTGCTGTGCTGGGATCTACACGTGCATTCGTTATTGCAGGAGTAGCCTCTCGTTGACTAAAGTATCGTGGTATCTGTGCCATTCTTAACTCCCTGAATAAAGTGCTCGTCCTACGCCGCTGACGCCGCTAAAGATCCCTCCGAGAAGAGTTCCGCTGGCCTGCTGCTCTCCGGCGGACAAGGCTACGTCCCCTTGATAGCGGTCTAAATTTGCTTGGTTGTTATAGTTCGCTGCTTGGACTTTTCCTTGATGAAGGATTTTGTCAGACTCAAGCGCCATTTGACTTGTCTCTTCCCACAGAACCATCAAAGGAGTTCCTTCAAGCTCAATGCCAGAGCTTAAGTATTTAGAGCGAACAGTCTCTAGCCTGGCCCTGTTCTCTCGGTCTTGTTGTTGTTTATTTGCGTGAGCTGCCTGCATAGCTGCATTAGCGTTTTGCTGAGCTACCGCAGCATTATAATAAGAAGCGTTGGCCTGTGCTTGCGCCGCCGCTTGTTGCTGCCCAGACTGCATCACAGATCCTACGACTGTGGACACAGCAGACAATATTGGAACAAACATTGCCATGTAATATATCCTTCTCTATCTTACTTTACCATACATAATATAGTTGTCGTTTTCCGGTCCGTATTTATTAAGAACACCTTCTTTGCTGAAACCTAACTTCTCCACAAAGTTTGTGCCGATGTCAAACCCTTCTTTTACTTTGGCTTGCAGCCTTCGAAAGGGTAGTTCGTCAAGCCCTGCTCTAAACGCTTTAACCATAGCAAGGCGAACACGACGAGAGGCGTTTACTAAATTGTTGTCTGTTAAGAAGCTGATCTCCGCAACCCCATCAGCGACTGGGATGACAGAGACCAGCAACAGGAGTTTATCTCCATGAAAGATTGCGTAGTTCATAGGGCTCATGAGCATTAACCACGCGTGCGCTCTGATCAAGTAATCCCTGGTGGGGGCGTTAAACGTATCTAGCTGCTCCTGCCGAAGATCTAATAATATAGAGTCTTCCGCGATTGCGGTTCGTATGTACAAGAATGAGTTATCTACTTCGCCTAGATTTGCTAGTATTTCTCTCCACACTGTTAGGATGTGTTCGTAAGGTCTATTGACCGCTAAGTTATACATCATCGATCGTCATCCACCATTAGTCGTGTCCCTATGGCTAAAATAGTCATAGGAGCTGGTTGCGTTTGTTCTATGTAGGTAGCTATCTCTAGCTCAGCACCATGGTCGTAAGGAACTTCCTTAAGCTCTGATTTAAGAGGAATTGCTCCTCCCATCACATAACCATCTCCAAAGTTTTCTACAATGTTGCTGTCCTCTGTGCTGTAGCCGACCTTAGCTAGCGCAGAGCGGTAGAATCTAACAGTTGACTTCCACGCCCGCACTAAGCTTCCAGTGATCGTTCCTCCAGGGCCGTTTAGATCAACAGGCATGCCTTTAACTATAGAGGTGTAAGGAAGGCCTACCGACGCTTTAGTTGTGGTCTGTTGAAGGGTTACGGCGCCTGCTGTTACAGGATCTACTATGACTCCAACATACCCATTACAATACGCCACAACATCTTCATTTTCTAAGTGGTCGATGCCGGATAGTGAGGCAGTTGCCGATCCTGAATATCGGAGTCCTGAGTCAACGAAGAAGGCGTCTTCAGCGTCTATATCATCTCGAAAGTAAGGGGTCATTTGTTCAACATATTGGACGGTACTTCCATCTATCGTACGTTGTACAATAAGCCAAAGCTCCGTCTCATCTGCCCCTGGAGCACAGGCTACAGACTTAACCACAACATCAGTTCCCCCTAAGACATGCCGATGCCAGCCTACGACCTGTTGATCGCGTAAGTACGTCAGGCCAGTTAAACCACCGTCTTCATCTATTGCCCAAAGAACATTGTAAGGCTCTTCTTGACGCGCAATAGTTTTAAATTTAGGTGTGCCTAGGTGTTCAGATAAGATAGATAGATCTACCCCAACCATGTTATCTGATTCTACATTATAAGCAAGTTCTATAACTTTTCTTTGGTGGTAGTGGATAAACAAAGTTGCGTTAGATGTTTCTATAGGCATTGAAGCATAGGACGCAGTTTTAACCGCTGGCTTAATGCTTATGTTGTTAGGTGTCATGGCTTCATCTAACGAGGAAGCCTTAGCTGCGAAGATAGCTCCATAGGTCCCCAAATACAAAACGTTTCTGGAGCTTAGCCACACAATGTCGTTACTGTCTCGGCTGGCTAAGGTGTAAGTCATAGCGCTTGTCGCGTCTACTTCGTCCTTGAAAGAGTCGTTGTCAGGTTGAAACACTTCAATGTCTCCAGAACGAGAGAACCAAACAGATTGTGGTCTATCGTTAGTATTAGCTAGAACTAGCCTTTGTTCGTGAAAGGTCACGCAGGACGGGTGGCCTGTTGTATCTGAGAAGTATCCAAGTCGCCATTCGGTCGACGCTGTCGTGCCGGACAACACCTTTTCCACAGTAGCCGTTACTTGAGTTGTGCTAGTATATACTGTGATTGTTGATTCAGCCCACTCGCTCGCGGTGCTTGATCTATAGCGAATCGCTCGTCCTACGTCAGTACTTGCAAAGACTGCTGAGCTAGCTGTAAAAGTAATTGTTCCGGACGTGGCCGACGGGGTCATTGTAATCCCTGTCCCTACGCCTCCATACTCATCGTCAGTTTTATTGTAGTAAGGGCCATCAACAAGATCAACTTCTACCAAGTCCCACTGACTCGCTCCAAACCTACGCAGCTTACGAAGAGCTACAGATCCGTGCGCTATATACATTGTGTCTTTAGATTGTGCCCACTGAATTGCTTCTACTTGAGCGCTTGTATAGGGGGAAGGGATTTCGTACACAGGTGTGGAGATGGACACAGTATCCACATCCGCGTCATTGTTCGCAGTGTTTCTAAATTGAATGTAAATAATACCCGCAGTAGATGGTGTAAAGCTGATGTTGTTAGCTCCAAGACTTGAGGTCCCGCTGGCTATTTGAGTACCGCCAGAAGTAGTTCCAATGCGATAAGCACAGGTATTTGTAGAGCTTGTAAACGTTAAGGTATGCTGAGCTGTGCCTAGATAAGCAATTCCTTGTGTGCGGGCAGCTACCCCTGAGGCGCCTCCATTAAGACGCATAGAATTAGCGTTCCAAGTAGAAGCTCCAGTTCCTGTGTCGTCATCAGTCCAACCTGTTAAGTCGGTGTTGAAGGTACCGTTGGTAACTGCTGCTGTGCTGAGAAGCGCGCCACCGCCTCGATAAAACCTGATGTATCGGTCTCCAAACTCAAGTATGTAAGACTCTCCGCTGCCTACTAAAAAGGGAAGAAGGCGGGTGGTATTGGCGCTGTTCTTTACTTCTTGAATAAACTTAGTGCCTGGTCGCTTAGTTATACCTCCTTGAGGAAGCACGACCATATTTACAAGAGTTTCACAACCATTACCGTATTGAGCCATTTGAGTACGGCCTTTAAGTAAAGGAGAAAGCTCCCCCGACGAAAAACTATTTTGTATGTGGGTGAGCTTGGGCATCTATAGATCTCCTTAAAATTCACTATATACTTTTGTAGGGTCCCACGCAGACGTCCACTTAGCTTGTAGGAACCTGTCTGATGTCAGCTGATCTGGGGTATCGTCTTGTCCGTCAACCTGCTTAGCAAGGAACAGTATTTGTTTTAATTCATCCTTCAAAGCCTGCTCGCGTCCATTTGAGCCAATCAAAATGTAACTAAGTCTTAGGGCTATGGATAAAATCAGTGCTTCAACAAACAGCGGATCAAACTTTGTAACATCTTCAACGCGAGAAATGTACACTAGGTTGACCTCATTGTCGTCTGTAATCAATGCGGTTTGTTCTATCTTATATGGCATCTCAGATCCATATACTTCTTTTGCTCTAATAAAATCAGAGGGTAGTGGGTACGAATAGTTGTACCCAAAACCAGGTGCGTCTTCTTCGGAAGCTAACACGACACGCTTTATTGAAAAGTTCCACAGATGCTGCCTCAGCAACATGTCTCTAGTCTGTTCATAAATAGCGCTACAGGCGTTAGCTACTTTATCTCCATCTGAGAGGGAGGTAATGGTCTTACTCCCAATCCTAATCAAAGCATTGTTGCAAATGTCTACGACTGAGGTTGCCATTACCGATCTCCTTAGTTAAGCAGTGATTGCATAAAGTGTAACTGTTCCAGCAGCGGCTGTTGCAGCTGCGTTAGCTACAGAAAGGCCAATGTAGACCATTCCAGGATCGAGCGTTAAACCACCAATTTCGTAAAGTGGTTTGCCAATTTTGTCAATGTTCAACGCTTCATAACCAACACGAACTCCAGCTGTGTTTGCAGCTTGCAGAGTTGTGATTGCTGTTGCAAAAACATTGTCAACTATGGCTGCGCCAGCTGTTTTACCGGCTACTCCGTCGCCATAGAACAAACCAATGTCCGCTGTTAACGTTGGGGATCCGTTAGAATCAAGGTCGTCGTTGAAAATTACTAAGTCAATAAGACGTGCGTTGCCTGGCAAGGCCAAGACCATAACGCGATCGTCTGCTTCATCCAAGCTGGTAGTAGCTACTTCAACTGTGTTGGCGTAAACTTTAAGCTCGGTTCCATGGTTACGAGGAAGCATAATCCCAGGGGCTGCTTCAATCGTAGTTGTAAAAGTTACTGTGGTGGCTGCCATTTTAATTCTCCATAAAATAAAAGCAATATATAAAAAAGTCCGCCTGGGCGATGCTACAATGCACCAGACCAGGCGGTTAAACTAGTTAAGCTTTACGTGGATCACAAGCAATCTTAACAACAGCTTCTTCAAACATACGGGTAGCGCCCATATCGAATAGAGAGTGAAGTTGTTGTGGGTGCCCTACTTTGTCAACACGTGGAGCAATTTTAGTCGTAAGAGGCATACGCTCACCGACCTTTACTGCGTTACGAGCTACAACGTAAACGTTTTCGTCGTTGTTTCCATCAACACCTGTTTCTTCGTAGTGAACGAAGTTAAGGCCTAAGTAGCCTGCAAGAGCGGGTTCAAAACCTGCTGATTGAAGTGGGCGCGCTGTTACATAGTCACCGCTGGACGCACGTGCGTGAGCAAGTACGTTAGCTAATTGACCTGCTGGAGCAAGCACAACTAAATCGTTTGTTACGTAATTTTGCTTTAAGATTTTTGTAGCTTTCATCAGCTTACCAGGTGTCAAACCTTTGTCGCCAGCAGAAAGATCTAAGTCAAATGTAATATCGTTTACTGCGATAAGCTGACCTGCTGGAAGCGCTGTGTTGTTTGTGGCTCCGTTTGTTTGAACGATTGCGTTACCGCCGATAGCGTCCATAATAATAACGTCCATGTCACGGCCAAGGCTGTGAGCCATGTTACGAAGGATATCGGACGTAGGGTCTGCAACCATGTCCATCAAATCATTGATATCCGGTGTGTAAGCTGCGAAGCGTGTTACGAATGTCAACAGGCGACGCTCGTAGTTCTCTTCATCAGGCGTAATATCTTGTAAACGCGTTGTTTTTTGGTGAGAAGTTGCGATCCCGATTTTGTCGAAGAAGGCTTTTTGGCCTTTCATTCTTTCGCGGGGAAATATGTTGATCAAACGAGAGCCTTCTTGTTGCAATTCATTAAGAAGGTTGTCATTAAAGAGATTCAGAAAACGATCTGAAAATACGCCGGTTACTGCCATTTTAATTCTCCATAAATAGGCTGTTAATCATCTGAATACAAACTGTTTAAACGTTGAACCGCTGTAGGCTCGCCTCGACGATACTTCTCCATAAATTCTTTATTTCCACGTAAACGCAGAATTTCAGATTTACGGAGCTCATCGTTCTTAGCTAACCTTGTAGCTGTATCTGACTGAACCAGCCTGTCCTCTGACAGCTCTCGGCCAATCTTAGCAAAAGCTTTAACCAATGCTGGATGGTTGCCTAAGCCTGACTCATCCATATATTGTTTAAACGCTTTATCTGTGTAAGCATCTAAGGCTTTGCGAGCATTCCTCACTTCGGCATCAAAATTCGCACCTAGCTCTGTTTTAAGAGTCATGATGTGTTGATCGTCCTGGATAGCTCTAGCTTTATTAATCGCCTCGTGCTGTTTAACTTCTACTTCCTTATACCATTCGGCCATCTTACGCACACCCTCTTGGGACATGCCTGTTTCATGGGCTTTTTGTTTAAATTGCTCAAGGACATCTTGATTATAGGTATCTGGTACAATTCCTGACAGATCGTATTTATCAGGAGACTCAGGGCGTCCGAGCTTGGTGTAGATTCTGTTGACATCGTCTGCGGTCAACTCTTCTCCAATAATGATTTGTTCTGTGACTGGCTGCACCAGCTCTTGGGTTATAGAAGCTTGCTCAGAAGACATTGGAGTAATCTGCGTGGGCTCAAGATTGTTGTTAGTTTCGTCCATTAGGCATGTTCCTTATTCTGATGTAAACATTTCTGAGCGATAGTCTCTTACCAAATTACGTAGGTCTTCTTCTTTCAAATCCATCATTTGGATGATGTGAAGAGCGACAGCGCGCTTACCTTCGTTAAAAGCTGTTTGATAAGGATCACTAGAAAAGGATTGTTTGTAAAAGCCAGTAAAATCAAGTAGAGAGGCCAGTAAGAACTGACCATCTCCATCACTAAGGGCTTGTCTGTAGGTAGTAGTTTTTCTTGTTATAAATTTCATTGTTACCTCAAGTTAAGAGAGCTTTGACCACCAAGACCAATCTGAGCAGTCTGCGCTAGGTTCTGAATACTTTCTGTGGTGCCTTTAGCTGTTTCAGCCATTGCTGGAGCCATCTGCATCATCTGTTCCATCATCTGCTGTTGTTGCGCCTGAGCTTGTTCAGCCTGCAACTCTTCTTGTGTTTTCAGTACATAATAAGGAATGCCCATTAGATCTGTCATTAGACCTACCAGATTTTCTTTCTTAAGCACACCAAGAATTGTAGGATCTGCTTGAGCCAGCGTTTGAAGAAGTTGTAAGAAGGACACGGTCGAATCAAGTTGACGCGCTCTGTGCGTCTTAGCAAGAGGAGCTGTGTACTCGATATCAAGGAGTTTGCCCTGCAGTTCTTCTGGCACATTGTCTTCGTTATACTCTGTCTCAAGAATATGAGTTAGAACCCTCTCAATAAGTGGCTCTAAGTATTCTTGTTCATAGCGGCGTACGAAAGGGCCTATACCATTAAGTTCTTCAGCTGACCGTTTCTGCACCTCAGCAGCTGTACGAATACTGTTCTCTCGATTGATCAAAGGATCTACGAAGAAAGCATTACGAATAGCTTGACGTCGCTGTTCCAAAACTTCAAACGCGAGCTGAGTCTTGCTGCCTGTCATCAAAGGCTCAATTAAACGCTTACCGTCAGGGCTCATACCACCTATGTTAACGCCGTTAGGCATAGTCTTAAGTGGCATAATAACGCCGTCAGAAGCGGCTAAAAGAGGTGGGAACGCTTCCATCTGAAACGAACGTAAAGCTGTCTCAGACATAACATTAATCATACGTATGTCGCTAAGAGCGTCCCACGCTGGAGACCCTCCATAAGGCTCGCCTGTACGTTTCCAAAATCGGAATACGATGAAAGGCATATCTTTAAAGCCTCCCTCAGACAAAAGAATTTTATTCTCTTTAAGAACATAACAGCTCTTAAACTTCATTCCTTTCTTCATCTTAGCGCCGATTTGATAGGTGTCACTAGGATAGACTGCGTGAATAACCTCATGCAGCTGATCTGGATCTTTGTTCAGCGCTTCCATCAAGTCTTTGGTAAAGTTCTCAGTGCCAAACTCTTGAGCTATCTGACGAATAGGTAATCTAAAGTACCTAAACACAGTGTCTGGAATACCTTTAAAGTTTTCAGCTATGAACAGCTCTGTGATTGGAATAGATTTAAAAACCAGTTCCTTCTTATTATTTTCTTCAACTGCTTGAACAAACAAACACGCTGTGCCGTAAGCAATCCAATCTGTCGTTACTTCAATATGTGGTAAGTTCCATCCGTCGTTCAGCGTAGCGAAGATCTTCTCGCTGAGCTCATAAAGAAACCGCCTTACATTCTCATTTGAATCTAATGTGGGATCTTTAATCCTTAAATCAAACCAGCGATCGTTCGGGCTGGTCATATCTGTCAGCACACGGGCTGATAAGGTTCTAGCTGCCACGATGCCGGTAATGTCTAAAATCTTACGGTCACGTCGTTGCGCTGGTGTGTTAGAAGTTATTTGAGAGTAGCTTCCACGGCTGGGTACTACGAAGTCTGTGATCTCGTCCCAGATAGTTTCATAATTAGAGCGCATGGATCGTAAGGTATCGAACCGGCTGAGCACTCTTTGGATAGTCATCTCTTCTTCATTATCTGCTCTGTCTACAAAGCCGTTCTTTGCATCAATACCTGACATCATTGGCTATACTCCATACTACTCCCCTAATAGGGTTTTCTTGTTCTGCTCTAAATCTGTCCCAGTGCCTGTGGTTTCTGCATCAGAGCCTAGCTGACCTGCTTTAAACCTAAGACCGCGCTGCTTCTCAATCTCTGCCTGCATCGCTGGATCAGGTCCTGGATCCTCAGCTGGAGGCGGTGGAGGGGCGGGCGCAGGAGGTGGAGGAGGTGGAGCGCTTTTACCGCCTCCGCCACCATTCAAAATCTTAGCTAATTTGATACTTGTTATTTTCATTACATTCCTCACAATTTAAGTTAAAGCACCGACCACAGCCGACACACAAATGATTTTCATTATCTAGGGCGCATATTCCGCAGCACATGGTTTAACCTCTCGATCTAATAATTGGTGTAGATACTACCGGCGTGTTAGGTTTAGCTATGCCTAACAACGTCGTCCTCGTCTTAGTGTCAATACCTGTCTGCTTTGCTTGCGCTGATTGGGATAGCGCGGCAGATGCCGAAGGAACTGAAGTGGCTGTGTTAGCAAAGTAAAGGTCGTCAAGTGAGGACAGAACTGTCGCTCCTGAACGGGCGGAGGTTTGGCTTGCTTCTGTTAGACCGGCTTCTTGCACAGCTCTACGATTAGATTCTGTGGTAAGTCTTGCGGCTGTTGAAGCATGAAGACGGGGGTCACTTAAAGCGCCTGTTTTAAGGTTAATGCTTTGACCTGGAGCTAATGTCGATTGATTATCCCTAGCCCCAAAACCCAAGCCAAAAGTATTTACGGCGCCTGTGCCCCAAGGATTGGTCAAAATATAATTGTCTTTAGTGGGAGTGAACTTTACGTAACCGCTATAGTTTTCTGTCGGCGTCAGAGCGAGCTCAGTGTGTTCATAGTTGCTCGTAGTTGGAGATTGGTTAAAAATACTGAGGACCGTTCTATCAGTTGTAAGTCTACGAAACCAACCTCCCCAATCAAAGGAAGCGCCGGCTGAGGCCTTCTGAGGTTGATATTTAGTAACCATTTGTCTTACTCCCCGAGAAGTGTTTTATTCTTTAAAGTCTTTTCATCAATGTTTTCTTGTGTTAAAGCTACGCCTTCTCCACCGGTGTTGTCAGTTGAAGATAGGCCTTTAGCTCGAGAAGCTCTTTGTTCTTCAAGCAAGCGCTGCTTCTTAACTTCTTCGCTGTTGTCAACTGTAGGTGGAGGAGCTGCTGCTACTGGCGCAGGAGGTGGTGGAGCTTCAGGAGCCTTATTAAAAACCTTTAATCCCCTACCCTGTAGGATTGAAGATGTCGTATTCGAAATCACTTTGATCATTTGGCTGTCTCCCAGAGTTGGTAGGATCGAAATAGTCGTAGGCTGTCATGGCATAAGCGTTCTTAAGTTTGTCAGTACTGAGGCTATCCTTGAGCCCAGTAGCTAGCGTTCGAAAAGCGTCAGCGGCATGGCTGTGTTGGTCATGCAGAGGGTCTTCAAGATATTCGCCTGTGCGCCTGTCCTGCTTAGCTCTGTACTGCCTTAAGTGCGACAAGCCGTCTTTACACCTTACCGCGTCAAACCTGCACGTGTAGAGCATTGTTTGGGCCATGCTGATGCCTTCTTGAATACCTACCTTACGTGCAATCTTAATAGTAAAACCATGTTGCCGAAAAAGATCTAGCCTTGTGCGCCCAGTTTCCCAGGATACCTGCGTTACGTCATGTGGCATTATATGGTGGTCGTAGCTGTAGCCTTTATTCTTGATGACAGCGATATAATGAAAAACATCTTTCTCACTGTTTTCATAGTAGTCAACAATACGAATAATGCGGCTGTCATGCTTATCTTTTTGTACGAACCAGATAACCGTAGAGTCTGTCGTGCCAAGGTCCCAAGCTGTGATAATAGGGGTTGCTGGATCGAGAGGCACGTCCGCTACAATCCCTCGCCCTGCGTCATCAATAATAGGGCCGAAGTAAGTGCCTTGTATGGCTGCGCTGAACGAGCAAAGATACTCTTGTTCAAACTTAGGGAGCGGCATTGTAAGCCTTAGATCTTCAATCTCTTCTTTTGTAGCTACTGAAGTATCGAAGATAGTCTTCATGTAAGATACCCAGCCTTTAGCTGTCTTACCATGTTCAAACAATTCTTTAAACAGGTTGTCCCCCTTCGGTGTACCTATGAAGAGTGCGCCGCCTTGATTGGCTCGTAAGCCAGGATAAACAGCTTCGTACCAAATATCGCGGGGCATTTGAGCCACTTCATCTAACACTACGAAGTGAGGGTGTTGACCACGAAGACGATCAGGGTTATCAGCACCGGCTAATTCTATCGAGGAGCCATTAGGAAAGGTGATCGTTAACTCAGCTTCGTTAGCTGTATGAGGTAAGTCTTTAACGAAGAACTTCAATTCTTTCCAAACAATCTTCTTAGCTTGGAGTTTCTCAGGGGCTACATAGATGAACTTACCGCCTTGAGGGGCCGCACAGGCCCAAGCTCTACGAATAAGCTCGTTAGCTGCCAGCCATGTCTTGCCCCAGCCTCTATGGACAACTACAACACCGAAACGATGAGAATCTAATAGCTTATGAACTTCTTGCTGGTGGATAGAGGGTGTATAAGGAATGGTTAATTCTTTAATCCCTGACTGTAATACTTGCTGCTGTTCTTCAATTCTATGTTCAACGTTATCAAGAAGCATAGCTTGTTTAAGAATCTTAAGGTCTAGCTGCTTATCTTTCTTAGGGTTGGAAGGTCTGCCTACTTTGCGCAGCTTCTTTTCTTTGGTGATAGAAGTCTCAGCTATTCTTCTTGTCAGCTTGTCTGTCGTTGGCTTGATCGGGCGTTGACTCATCTGGTAATTTCCTTTCATAATTATCGACACTGAGCTCAATAAGATTCTTTTCATTCGAAGGTAGCTCATCAGGAGTTGACCATCGAAGAGTAATTGTATGAGTAGTATCAGTCTTTGTTTGAATTGCTTGTAATGAAGCGTGCTGTAGGGCTCTAAGCTCACGGGCAATCTTCAGGCCTTCTTCCCAGGTGCTAGCACGGAGGAGGGCTCTTTCTAAGAACTTCCGAGAGTCATAACCAAAATAGTCTCTATCAGCTTCACTTATCTTGCTTTGAAGGGTTTGACGGTTCTTTGTACCTACAGGGCGACCAGTTTTCTTAGCTTCTTCATCTTGGGACATGGCGCAACACCTTGAGTTAATTTTGAAAATAATAAAAAATTCGTGGGCGTACCGCTCTCACTCTCACACACTCACATGGGGGGAGATACCCCTACCTCTTAAGGTATAGTGTTAAGAAGCTTTAATAGATGCTTGTGGTGTTCGTAAGAACTCACTCTTATTTAATAGGTAAGCATCAAGCCCTTCTATCCTTCAGCCATATAGCACACCACTAGCTCGGGGGTTGGTGTTCGAAAACACAAATGAGTTAGCTGTTGACCTAGTGCTAGCGCACATTAAGCGTGTTTGTTACGCTTGTTAGCGGTAGTGGAAACTCCCTCTCACAAACTCACAGTTAATAAGCGGTAGTGGAAACTCACCATTAATATATGCTTTAACAGTTAATATATACTTTCACCGTTAACATATGCTTTCACCGTTTAAATCCATATGCTTAAACCCTAATGATTTAACATACGATGGAATATAAATGCTTATCTACATAAGGGCCAAACGATGTGTATTAGCCACTGTGTAAGACTCTTACACAACAGCTAAACACAAGGTTTGGACCGCTTTACACAAGGCTTATTAACATTTAAACATGTTGTTACATGGGATTTATCTGTGTTAACAGCTTTAGTTAAGCTTGTGTATTTATAATCATTTAATGAACATCAAAATGCATATTGTTTCTTATAGATATGTCTTCTTAAATATGTGTACCACAATGTTAAGTCTTCCCTTCGTCCTCTCAAGTACTAAAGCTTGATCTTACAATTTCATTGTTTTCGAAGGGCTTCATATCTACTAAGTGTGCATCTTATACACATTATAAACACGCCAACTACTACTTTTTCAGCCATTTTCACTATGCTAATTTCATCGTATGTGTTTATTGTACGCTTATGGGATTTTAGTATACTCTTTTTGCATAGCTACTGCGGTATACTCTATTGCGACTGGGATTTTGATAAAAGCCTTGGGGGTTTTTCTTCGGTAGTAAATACGAATTTGCTTGACTTTGAGAGGATTAGAGCTATATTATACTGTATAGATCACATACGATAAAGGATATATATCATGACTAAAATCAAACTATCGAGAAGAAATAGGACAAGACTAAATAAGCTTCTACATAAATCACAAGAGATTATGTTTATATGTGCTATACTGTTTGGCTCCTTAGCATATTTAACCCTTCTTACACTGATTCTTGCTGCCCTGTAAGCCCCAAATAAATATAAACAATTTTATCTATGTGTTATATATTTAACCCTTGGCAGTTGACTTATTATAGGGTAATATACGATAAAAGTCAAGAGCTGATATACCACTATTTTATATTTATTTTCTATTAGCTATTGACTTCCCTATTTAATGAGCTATATATTACTGTATAGAACAGACACAATAAGGAGAACCGCTATGTTAGATAAGATCGTACATACAGTGTTGAATGCTATTATCTTTGTTCCTTTCTGGGGAGTATTGATCATTAGTGGTTTGTATCTCGTACAAGATTTAGTAAACACCACGCTCATGATTGTAGAGTCACTATTCACCGCTATATTTGGAGGTTAATATGGAATACTATGAAGACAGAAGTCAAGAAGAGCTAGACAAGCTTGATTACTTCGATTGGTTAATAAAAGCCGAGAAAGAAGAGAGATTTATAAACAGTGAGTCCTTAACGAGCACAAAGGAGAAGAGCAATGACTTACACACCGCTAGCTAAGCGTTTACATAACCGTACAGGCCTATCATTTACTTCGGACGGGGTCTTAGTCCCAAATTATCAATTAGCCTCTACACGGTCTTTAAAAGCTTCTATTGCAGCACAAGATATTGAAGCTTTAAACAAAGCTCTACAAGACCTGAGAGTAGAGATCGATACAGTGAATACTAAACTAAGCTTTGAGCCAGCAACAGCAGCTATCTTTAAGTATGAGCTTAGTAACTTAAAGGAAGAGTATGCTATTATATATAATACTCATAAAACTTACAGTTATTTAAAAAATAAACTTTAATAACACTTGACTTCTTCTAAAACAATACTATATTGTTTATTATAAATCACAAACAAGGAGTACGTGCTATGGAAATGACCGTACTTATTGCTATGATAGACTGGAACGCTCGAGAAGAAGAGCTTATTCAACTAGGTGATATAAACAAGTTGCAATCGTTCTATGATCTTAGAAAAAAAGTAGAGTATATGTTAATGGGAAAGTAAAGGAGTAAGTGCCATGTTAAACATCAATTTAAGCCCTTTAAATCTAATGCTGAGTGCCGCTGTAGTAGTAGGCTTAGTACACCTCAACTCAACCGAGACGGGCGTCACAGCCTCAAAACAAGTGGTATTATTAAACACTGACGTAAATCAAGTAAGTGCAGAAGATACAGCTAAAAAATTAGATGATTTAGAAAAGCGTACTGGTAAGCCCATATTATTACATATCAGCTCGCCAGGCGGTGAAGTTCTCTCAGGCAGAGAAGTGGTAGAAGAGATCAGAACAAGTAAAGTTGACGTAAATACACTTGTAACTAACTATGCTATGTCGATGGGGATGGATTTCTTTTTAACGGGCGATAAAAGATTTGCCACTGCTGATGCGTTAGGAATGATCCACAGAGGCTCAGCAGGCAATATGACTTTCGGAGCTCTTAAAGATGCTTTAGCTGTCTTAGAGCTTGAAAAGCAATTAATCGATGGAGGAATGCCTACAAGCTCGCAGCGTCGCTTAGAAGTAGAGTCTATGTTAGAGCAGCTCAGGTCAACAGTACAGGTCATGGATAAGTTATTTGAACCTACCTTTAGAACGTTAAATAAGCTTTTAGAGACTGCTCCTAATAAAGAAAAGTTAAAAGCCCTTATAGAAGAGCTTAAAGTGGGTAAAACAGATATCTATTTAACCGCTCAAGAAATGTTAGAAGTAGGAATAGTTACACAAATCGTAAGCTCAAAAGAAGAAGCTGAGGCAATCACAAATGCGGGTCGCTAATTATCACATCCATGGAGAGATCGGGGATCCTGGCCTCATCCATTTTTTAGCCGAAGAAATTGGCCTGTACGGGTCAGAGGAAGCTGCTAGGATAGTTCTACACATCAACAGCCCTGGAGGGGATCTGTTGACCGCTATTCAAGCCATAAACCTTATACGATCGAGCCCTATACCAGTACTGACTATTTTAAATGGGTCAGCAGAGTCAGCAGCCCTTCTAATTCTAATGGCAGGACATAAGAGAGCAGCTTTTACCACTTCCTTCGGTATGGCACACCACTTAGCCACAATGATTGAGGGTAAGTTTCATGATATTAAGAGCTCAGTAGCTCAACTAGACCTTCTAGACGGTCTCATGATGAATATGTGGAAAGAGTTCACAGGTCTAAAAGCCGAGGTTATTCGCTCTACTATGTTAAGTCCGCACGATAAGTATCTAAGTCCGACAGAGTTAAAGAAATATAATATCATCGACAATATTATTGTTCCAGGGCCAGGCCTTAGTCAATTTATCGCAAAGGCATCAAATGAAAAAAAAGCTAAGAAGCGGTCTGGAAGCGAAGGTGTTGTCACCACTTAAAGAATCTGCGTATATGTACGAAGAGATAAAGCTACAGTACATTAAGAAGCCATCGATATATACTCCGGATCTTTTATTAAATAATGGTATCTTTATTGAAGTGAAAGGGTATTTCGATGCAGAAGATAGAGCAAAACATCTACTTATTAAAGAACAATATCCAGACCTTGATATCCGATTTGTTTTTCAATCAGCTAATAAGAAGATTCATAAATCCTCCAAAACCACCTACGCTGATTGGTGTGACAAATATGGGTTCCTTTATGCCGAACGAGAAGTCCCCCAAGCCTGGCTCCGAGAGCGTGGAAGCGCCACAGGAAGGCAAATATTTAAAGACAGAAAATCCTCTGGACGGAAGACAGCTACAAAATATACTTCCGGATGTGTCAACGCTTCTAACCACGGAGAATGATCATGGAAAATAAACCAGAAATAAATCTAAAAGTGTTTGTGGAAGAGTTGATAGAGTACGGACGCAGCATTAATGTTGAAATGACATTTAACCCCTATACTTTCGAACTCATTCATATTTATGGTCTTACTGCTGCTAAGAAAGAGCTGTTGTCTGATACGTTGGACTTAATCATTGACGAAGTTCTAGCAGCCTCTGAGAATGTTGAAGATGAAGAGGTTGATTTAGCTCTTAATAGGCTAGGAACCTACATCGAACAGCTGAACGCTGTGTCATTAGTAAAGAAACAAGTCTTACATTAGGAGAGTTTCATGGCTAAACCATCTAAAGCAGTAGGAAAAGGTAAAAAAGCAGGCATCGTTATTGAAAAGCTTGTGCCCAGGACCCAGAATCAAGAGTTAGCAGTTCACGAACTACGCTCGAAACAAGTTGTTATTTTGGAAGGCTTGGCAGGTACAGGTAAAACTTACATCGCTATCCACCATGCTTTGACAATGCTTGTCAAGAAAGAAATTGATAAGATTATTCTTACAAGGCCTTTAACAACAGTAGGAAATGAGCGCCTAGGGTTTCTACCTGGCGATGTTAACGACAAGACACGACCATACGCAGAGCAATTCTTTGAATACATTGAAGAATTTGCCCCTATGCTGTCATTCGAAGACATCAAGACCGTGGGAGACAGGCTTGAGTTCATTCCGGTAGCCTATCTAAGAGGACGAAATTTCTCTCGTAGCGTTGTTATAGCTGATGAGATGCAAAACAGCAGCGTATTACAAATGAAAACTCTACTTACTCGAATAGCTGAAGACTCGCAACTGGTTTTGCTTGGGGACCTTAAACAAGAAGATGTGCAAACCGGTGGTCGTAATGGTCTTGCTGATTTAGTACAGCGTGTTCAAAACGATGTTGACCAAGAGTTCATTGGTCATGTTAGGTTTGGTCTTGACGATATTCAACGAAGCGAGTTTGTTAAATATGTAATGAAATTATATGGAGATATCTAATGATCACAGCCCCTGATAGTTCTTTACGCAAAATAGCAAAGCCAGTAGATGTACAAACAGATGATGTTTATGGGTTCTTAAGAGTTATGCGGGCTGAGATAATTAAATATAACGGGGCCGGAATCGCCGCTCCTCAAGTGGGGATTGATAGGCAGTTAGCTATCATATCACCTCCTGAGCGTCCTTGGTACGTAATGATCAACCCAGAGATTCTGCACAGCAGTGACGAGGTTGTGTCAGGTTTGGAAGGATGTCTCTCTGTTACTGGGGAAACTGTTAAGGTGGTTAGAGCTCAAGAAATAACTGTAAGATTCACTGATTTATCTGGCAGGGTTGTTACACGGCTTGCCGAGGGGTTTGAAGCTAGGATCGTTCAACATGAAATAGATCATCTACAAGGAAAATTGATTATAGATCATATGTCCAACGTAGTTAGATTAATGTATCACCACAAGAGGAAGAGATGAGGATATTAAAACTATACAAAGAGGATTGCGCTCCGTGTGAAGCGCTTACAAGAAGATTAAACGAGGCGGATATAGAGCATGATTCATTAGAAGTGACCGCTTCTGTAGCAGCAGATTTTGGGATACGCTCTGTACCAACATTAATTTTTATAGATGACCGAGGCAAAATTGTAGATAGGTTATTGGGCTTAGTGTCTATTGATCAAATTAGGAGTAAATTAAATGACAGTTAAAACTCCCTGGGGTCCCATAGGATACTTCGTTTTCAAACGCACATATGCTCGTAGGTTGTATGAGGATCCCAACGCACCAACAGAGTCCTTCGAGCAAACCATTGATAGGGTATTGACTGCCGCTAGAGACCAGCTCCAGGTCCCTGATTTAAAAGACGCTTCTTACTATGATAAAGCTAAGAAGCGCTTTTTGTTGTTAAAGGGTTCGGTAGCAGGCAGGTTTCTATGGCAGTTAGGTACACGCACTGTAGATGACCTAGGGCTTATGAGCTTACAGAACTGCGCGGGTGTCGTAGTAAATGACCCTGTACGACCTTTTACCTGGACTTTTGATGCGCTGATGCTTGGTTCGGGCGTTGGTTATAATATTCAGCTTAAACATGTGTATTCATTACCAATCGTACAGCCCGTAATTATAACACATAAAGCAACTAAAGATGCTGACTTCATTGTCCCAGATAGTCGCGAAGGTTGGATAGCCCTTCTTCATGAGGTGCTCACTAGCCACTTTAAGACCGGCAGAAGCTTTAGTTACTCAACAGTGCTTATAAGAGGCGCTGGCGAGCTTATTAGAGGGTTTGGAGGCACGGCATCTGGCCCGTCCATTCTCATCGAGGGAATGACTAAAATATCTAACTTGTTGAACTCTAAAGCAGGTAAAAAAATATCGCCTGTCGACGCGTTAGATATTATGAATATTATTGCTAGCGTTGTTGTCGCTGGCAATGTTCGGCGCTCAGCCCAGATTGCGTTGGGAGACGCTATCGACAAGAATTATTTATATGCCAAGCGCTGGGACTTAGGAAACATCCCCTCGTATCGAGCTATGTCCAATAACTCTGTTGTGGCAGCTTCTATTGACGATCTCCCTGAATATTTCTGGGAAGGGTATATGGGTAATGGAGAGCCTTACGGCCTCATAAACCTACCGCTATCCCGTAAGATAGGGCGACTTGGAGATACTCGGTACACAGATCCGGATGTAGAGGTTTATAACCCCTGTGCAGAGCAGTCTCTAGCTAACTACGAGACCTGCTGTTTGGCAGAAGTTTTCTTGCCCAACGCTAGTTCAAAGAAAGACTTGTGGGAAACGGTTGAGCTATTATATAAGATTAATAAACACAGCCTAGCTCTTCCCAGCCATTTAAAAGAAACTGAAGCAGTTGTTCATGCTCACATGCGCATGGGGATCGGCATTACTGGCTATCTACAAAGTTCGCCAGAGCAAAAATCTTGGTTGAGGGATATCTATGACACACTTAGAGAATTTGATGTTGAATACAGCCGGAAGCATAGCTTCCCTACAAGCATTAAGCTTACAACTGTCAAGCCCTCTGGGACACTTTCGCTTTTGGCAGGCGTTACACCTGGCGTACACCCTGGATATAGCCAACATCACATACGCCGCGTTAGGATCAGAACGGAGGATCCGCTAACCTCTCTGGCGAAGCGCAATGGATATCCTGTGGAGTATCTGCAAAACTTTGACGGAACGGAGAACTACGACACTTCTGTCATCTCATTCCCGTGCAAGTTTCCTAAAGATACTGTTGTGGCAGCTGACGTTAATGCTATTCAGCAGCTAGAGTACGTGAAAGAACTGCAGACTACTTGGTCTGATAACTCCGTGTCCTGCACGGTCTACTACAAGAAAGAAGAGCTTCCAGCTATAAAGACGTGGTTGAGAGAGAATTACACAGACGGCGTTAAAACCGTTTCATTCTTACTACATAGTGATCATGGGTTTAATCAAGCTCCTATTGAGGAGATAACGAAAGAAACTTATGACTTAATGCTGAAAAAAACAAATCCTCTTGGAGAGTTTGACACCTCTCACACGGTTGATAAGGACTTGGAATGTAGCGGAGGAATCTGCCCTATAATTTAAGAGTTGACTTTTTATACCTCCGAGCTATATAATAACATATAATACTTAGAACTGGGGTACTACCATGTTAAAACATATACGAGAACGCATTCCGTCGACTAGGTTTGTTCGTTGGTCGGCGGCTCTGTTAGCTGTAATCATAGTGGAAATATTTTTAACTGTGGTTATCCCTGAGTGGAGGAACTTGTTCTATAATGTGCTGGAAACCAAGGCTCAGAGCGAGTTTGTTTCATCCCTAGCATTGTTTGGCTTATTGATGGGTGGGATGGGATTGGTGCAAGGATTAAAGGTCTGGGTAGGACAAAAACTATCTTTCTTAGTAAGAGAAGCCCAAACAAAATACCTATTTCGGAAATGGGTGCATGGAGATAGACAAGCGCCGCACTACACTCAGGCAATGACCGAAGCGGTCAGAAATTCCACTGAGATTTACTTAGAAATTTTAGTTGAAATCGTCATCTCCCTTGCGATCGTAGTAGCTTTGCTTTTGGCCAATCTGCACAACCCCCTCATTCTGATTACTGCGGTAGGTTACACCGCCGTTGTGTCGCTCCTCGCTATCTTATTCAACAAACCACTTATTAATAAAGATATGAGCTGGCAGAGGGCCGAGGGATTGTTTCGCGAGAACCTAACTAACATTGCCAACGGAACACACGACTACTCTTACTCTGAAAAATGGGCGCACGTGTCGAAAACATATTCTGCTTACATAACCACTCTGATGCATTACACGCTGTTCACGAGATTTAAGGGCAATCTGTCGTCTATCGTTCCTTACCTAATACTGTCAGCCCCGTACTTTGCAGGGACTCTAACGCTGGGAGGTTTTATGGCAGGCGTGGCTACGTTTGAGCTCATTGTACTGAACGCGACGATTGTCATGATGCTGTATCCAAAACTAACAAAAGCCAGAGCGTCGAAGACTATTATCAAAGAATTTACAGATAAAATTTAGTGGAGAATAGAATGGACGAGAACCTACATTTAAGACGAGAGCGCATATATAATATAACAGCTACTGAAATGGCCATCTTACTTGGACTAAATCCGTATGAGTCTCCTGCCAGTCTGCTGGAAAAGAAGCGTAATCCTCAACCCATCACTAATAATCATGTGCGCCGGGGCAAATTAAAAGAACCGTCTGTACTTGAAGCTTTTTATTTAGATATGGGTATGAAGACGAGGAGACACTTTGAAGGTACTCTGCAGTTGACGGGCCATCGAATAGCCGCGACACCCGACGCATATGTAAAAAACGAAGATATAGTAGTAGAGTGTAAGTCGGTTACGTCGCGCAACATAGAACGATGGTACGACAAAGTCCCTGACTATTATCATCTACAGGTTATAGTGCAGATGCTGGTCGTAGGCTCCTCTTATGGCTATATCGGAGCGCTGGAAGAAGGAGACCCTTACGAATGTGAATATAGGTTTGTGGCCTGGAAGATCGACAGAAACGAAAGAATTATAGAGTTGTTGAAGCAAGAAGTGGCGAGGTTTTGGGAGCTTACTGATGCTGGCCAGCTCTTTAGAGTGAAAAGCGCGATAAAGAAAGAGGTTAGCGACCTTCTGTCGCACAACGCGACGATGGCCTTTCCCTTAGTCAGGCCAGTGAAGGAGGAGGCGAGCTATGAGGAGGAAATTTCCAGAGCACTATCCATATTTCAATAGGCACGGCTTGGTATTTACAGAGGAAACCCTTAATTTAATTTCTAAGTATTTTTTAACAAAGAAAAAACCGCTGTCTCTAGAATTAGGGTTGGAAATAAGCTATATATTAATGTGGTGTATGGAGAAAGCAACTGACGAACTTCACTTCATAAAACTCATGTCCTTCTTCTTTCGGAAGCTTATACGGACGGGTAGAAAAAAATCTAAAGAAGTTCATTCAGAGCTGCTGGAGCAGATTCTAGATCCAGAAAGTCAGAATAGGGAGGATAAGTTGTTACAGAAACTCGATGTTAAGAGAGTCATTGGTGGTGAGAAAGGCATACAAGACTTGTTAAAAATGCGCGCGCGGGACCGTTTAAAAGAGATTGAACGATTAAAAAAACAATGGGAGGGTTAATATGAGCATAGATTTAAGAGAAGCTAAGATTGTGATGCAGAACGCCTTGGCACACGCGACAAAGATCAGTATACACAACGCAGGCGAAAATAAGGTTGACGTTGATGACGTTATTATAATGGCAAAGAAAATAGCTGCAGAAGTTTTAAAAATAGGAGTAAGTAAATAATGGCGAATATCTCACCAAAAGGTAAAGCAGGGTGGTCTCAACTTCGTGAAGCTCGCGGCTTTAAAGGCTCGGACGAAAATAAAAAATATAGTCAGGATCTCATCCTTACTAAAGAAGATGGCGAGAAGTTTGTTGCGCTGTTGCAAGAAGAAGCTAACCGACTTCATGCGCAGGAGATTGAGAGGGCTAGGAGGAACGGTAAGAATGTTAGGTACGCCCCGCCTTTGATTAATTATAAAGATCTTGAAGAAGGAGCCATTCAACTTTCTTTTAAACGAAAAGAGTCTAACGGCATGCCCGTTGTTCTCGACCTCAATAAGAACCCCTACACCGGCACCATCGAACGTGATCATGTAATCGAAATAGCCTATGAGATGCGCCCATATGTCTTGGCCACTGTGTTCGGCGTAACTCTTAAATTAATAGCTGTGCGTGTTTTAGAAACAGAGATGAACGCAGCACGTGTCGCTGAGTTGTTTGGAGAGACTCCAAAACCTACAAATGCAACACCTGCGGAAAGCGTCGACGACTTATTTTAGTAAGGGTGATCTTCATGAGTTATGTACTTACTCTAGATTTTGAGACACGAGATCCGTCCATAGGCCTTGGCAGAGGCGCCGGGTGGGTTTACCGAGACTTCGATATCTTGGGCATGGCTTATCAGATTGAGGATGGGCCGACACACTGGACGTCTAACACACAGGAAATAAAGGATCTTGTACATGGAAGTAGAACTCTTGTTGCTCATAATGCTCAGTATGATCTTGGCTGCCTTAGTCGCCTTGGCATATTATTTAACGATAAATTATGTGTAGATACGCTAATCCTGGCTAAACTATATGACAATACCGGGTTTAGATATTCTTTGGACAGGCTCGCTGCGGATTTCTTAGGAGATCGAAAAGACTACAGTTCATTAGAGTTGGCTGCCGCTGAAGTAGGTGTTAAAAAGCCCAGGGCGCATATCGCAGAGCTATATAAACACCGACCCGATCTAGTTATTAAATACGCTAAACAAGACGTAAGCTTAACTTATCGTTTGCTGCAGTGGTTCAAAGCCGAGATGTATGAAGATATGAAAGCTCTAATACCCTTCTACAGCGATCTTCTTAAGGCGCTAGTAAAGTGGCGAAGCTCGGGCGTTAGGATTGATTTGGCGCAGGCGGAGAAGTCTTCCGCAGCTTTGTCGGCGCTGGAGCAGGACGCTAGGCCTGCGTTCACGCGCTACTGCGGGGATATTAATATTGAGTCTACCGAGCAGCTGGCGGAAGCTTTAACGGCTTTAGGCCTTGTGGTGGGGGTGAGCGCTAAAGGAGGGCCGTCAGTAGACGCTGCCTGGCGAGCCACTCAAACCCACCCTGCAGTAGAAGCTCTGTCCGACGCTAAGAGATACAAAAAGCTGCGCCGAGAGTTTGTGGATGGTTTATGGGACCGCGCTGAAAACGGGAAGATCTATCCCGAGATAAATATTTTAGGTGCTACTGAAACTGGTCGGATGTCTAGTTCTAACCCCAACATCCAACAGATACCGAAGAGAGATGAATTAGCTACTTCTCTTATCCGAAGTTTGTTTGTCGGTGAGCCTGGCGAGAAAGTGTACTCGTTAGACTTCTCTTCCCAAGAACCTAGACTCCAGGTCCACTACGCGTACTTAGCTAAGAGCCCAGGAGCATCTTTATTGCGAGAAGCCTTCCTTTCGAACCCACAGCATGACCTTCATCAGCAGGTAGCTGACTTAGCACAGATAGATCGTAAGACAGCTAAGACTATTAACCTAGGCATCTCTTATGGTATGGGGATTGCTAAACTAGCAACGACTTTAAAGCTCAACGAGAAAGAAGCCAGCAAGCTTCTCTCACAATACAAAACCCTCACTCCGTATCTGGCACATCTTAGTAAAGCTGTTCAGGCTGCCGGCACTAGAAAGGGTTATATTAGGACACTATTAGGTCGTCACCTGGTAATGGATATGGAGAAACCATATAAAGCTTTGAACAAGCTGATCCAAGGCTCCGCGGCGGATCAGACGAGTATGGCTATGGTTCAAGCGTATAGAGAAGGAATTGATATTAAGTTTGCCGTGCATGACGAACTAGTCCTAACGACAACAGATCCATCAAAAGCTCAAAGACTAAAAGAGATTATGGAAACCGTAGCACCGCTAACAGTTCCTAGTTATGTAGGCATCTCTGAAGGAGATAGTTGGGGAGGTTAAATGTTATTCGAATTAGAGGAACGTAGAAGCTTCAGCACCTCCTGTCCAAAATGCTCAGGAGATAGAAAGAAAACCAACACTAAATCCTTGTCCGTCTATAGGGACGAAGATGGCGTTATTCGTTATCAGTGCCATCACCCTGGCTGCGAGTGGAATGCTTGGCAGTGGCAACGAGATCCTGCTCCCATGATATACACTGCTGACGAAGAGAATATAATATATCCAATCCCTGCAGACGTAGAGATTCCAACCAATTATAATGGCGACACCCTATTTTGGTATCGCGACGAGAAAGGAAGATATTTATTTGCGAATAGACGAATTGACCTCCCTGATGGAAAGGTATATGTCCCCTTTATTTACACAGCTTCTGGATTTGTTTCGGGAAAAGCTGCCAAATGGCCTAAAGAGTATTCAGGACTATACGGCGCAGAGACGCTTGAAGGTAAGGAAAAAGCAATTATTGTCGAAGGCGAGAAAGCTGCTGAAGCGGCTAAGGCGCGTTTCCCTAAGCACGCGATAGTTTCTTGGCTTGGAGGAGCTAACAACATTTCGAAAGCAGATTGGGAGCTCCTTCGTGGGATACAGTCTGCGCTCCTCTGGCCAGACAACGACGAGGCTGGAAAGAAGATTATGCGGCAAATCGCTCCCCTGCTTCCTGTAGGCAGGGTGCTTATTGCTAACGTAGAGCACTTGCCTCACAAGGCTGATTTGGCTGACGGCTTGTCTGACGAACAGGTCGCCGCCGCTATAAAAACCGCTTTCGATGTAACGCCGGGAATGCCTGGCGCTTTCTCAGTAGCGGATATTAAAAAACAGATCGCGTCTTCCGGACGCTCGCGCTCTTCCGGATATGAGATACTAGACTCTGCAACCCCGCTTCCAGGCAGTGGGTTGGTAGTGATTGAAGGTCGTACTAAGCACGGTAAGTCAGCCTTGGCAGTGGCCCTAACCTCGTCAATGCTGAAGAAAGGTCTGGAACGATCTGTAACGTTCTACAGCTACGAAATGACAGCCGCTAAAGTATTCATTCGCTACCTAAAGACTTTAAATAGCAAAATAACTATCGAGAATTATGAGGACTTCCCAGAGACGGCAACAGTGTCGGAGTGGATTGAGTCCAGCAAGCTTAAGATAGTGGACCAAAGTGCACAGCTTTCCATAGCTGACCTTGTTCTACTTTCATCTAAGCCTCAAATGCGAGGTGGAGTTATTGTTATCGACTATCTACAGATCGTACCTGCGGCTACACAGTTTGGGCGTAGTAGTAGGCAACAGATGTTAAAGGAGATGTTGGATGAGCTTAGAGTGTCTAGCCATAAGAACAATGTGTTAGTACTAGTGCTCAGTCAGCTTACTCCCGACTATATCGACCCTAGAAATGATAGTCCTAGAGAGGCCAAGGATATTCACTATTCTGCCGATCTGGTCTTACGAGTTTGGAATAAGTTGGTCGGAGAGGCTCACCCTACGTACGCCAACCTTCCAGGCAACTATATCATACACACCTACCTGAATCGAGATGGTGAGTCTAATGTTAAATACGAAGGTAATCTAGAGGCTGGAAGCCAGCTCACCATCAAGAGAAGGGCACGAGGTAAATGAGCGAGTTAAAAATATTGTTTATGGATTTGGAGAATGTGGTTCAGCCGAGGCACATCTTCCACCCAGGACAGCGCGGTAAGTTTGGTCGCGCCGCTGGGTTCTGTAGTGACCTGGCCTACATCCTTGTCTTTGGATACAAGTGGCTAGGACAGCCGTCACAGTCTTTACAAATGACCAAGAAACAGATGAAAGAGAACCCGCTAACCGATACGTATTTGTTGGAGCGCGCTAAAGAAATTATGGACTCCGCCGACGTGGTGGTTACTTGGTACGGACGCGGGCATGATGTTCCTTTCCTAACCTCTAGGTTAGCAAAACATGGAATGTTCTTAGACCCTAAAATAAAACACATCGATTTATTTGACGTCGCTAAAAGAAAGTTGAGACTATCCTCCAATCGGCTGGATAATGTCGCGTCTTTCTTTGGTGTTGAGAACAAGACGAAGGTCTCGCATCAGCTATGGCCAGACACTTGGGCAGGCAATCACAACTCCCTACTAGAAATGGCCGCTTATTGTAGACAGGATGTAGAAGTTCTTTCGCAGGTCTATGATAAGATGCTGGGCTTAGGACTTCCTCTGCCAGACGTAGCTAGGCATAAAGGGCTTGAGACTGGATGCCCTTCGTGCGGAAGCGCTAAGCTTTATGGCAACGGTTATCGAGTCACTAAGACTAAGCGCTATAGAAGATTGAGATGTGCTGATTGTGGAGCACACACTACAGGAGAACTAGTTGAATGAACCACTTGACTTTTATTAAAGCAGCGCTATATACTACTATAGTTATTCATGTAGTGTTCGTCCTGTTTTTAGCCGCTTCGGTACCTCTTCTCTTTATTTACGAGCCGTGGTACGTGGCGTTACCACTGTCGGTCTGGGTTATGCACTTAGCTAAGGCCCCGTTCCGATGCCCATTAACTCAATTAGAAAATAAGTTTAGGGTACAGCTAGGCTGGCCTAAAATACATGGATTTATCAATCACTATTTTTTAGGAGGTTTGTAATGTCGAACATACGGTTTTTAGAAAAAGAGTTTCTGGACTTCTTGCAAGTCCTTGAGTTTGGAGCTAAAAAGCACGGCGATTATAACTGGCTTCGACCCGACGGTAAAAAATCGAGTCATGAAGATATGCACGCTTCTATGTTTAGGCATTTAGCCGAGTCCTCCGCTGGTCATAGGGCAGACGCTGAGACAGGGCTGGATCCTTTATTACATCTTGCTTCTCGTGCGTTAATGATGTATACTAGGCTTAAGAGAGGGGTTGGTGAGTTGAAGGTTCACAACACAACAACTGTTGAAGTTCTTGATAATGGTGAGCAGGTGCTGGTGTCACGATTTAAGAAAGGATAGACCGCTATGTGCAGAAAATGTTTAAATATGAACGAGTATACAACTCCAGAGATGTTCTACACCTCCTCACACGGTAATGGCTTTGCGTATGCTAACCAGACCAACAAAAAGACAGTAGCGCCAGAGCCGCCTACAACCACCGACAATTCTGTGGATGAACTGTGAATAAGTTTTCACCGCTCAGCCATACACAGTTCCTACCTCCTCTAGACAGGAGTTATCAACATACTTATACCGGAGCATGATTATGACACAGCAAGACAAATTAACACAAGCTGTTGAAGCAGCACAAATTGTAGCAGAGCTCGCCTTTCTTGACGGACCTACGGTGTCCAAGTCTTTAGAGGCACGCCTTAGGAATGTAGCCTATGTCTTGGAGGACAGACTCCTTTCGGGAGACATTAAACTCACGCCCTCTAAGCTTCAAGCACACGCATTCTTACGTATGAGTCAGGGTCAAGAGTTAAAGCTTGTCGACAAATACCTAGGGGAGGTACTTGCGTAATAAGGAGACAGAGATGAAAGTTAAGCTTGTTTCTAAGACAGTCGGCGTGAATGGCGAGACGCCGCAGGAGATGATTGCCTATTGCGCAAGAGTGTCCAATCCAAACAACCAGACCAACAAGGAGACAGCAGCGAGGCTTCTTAAATACTGTTTTAAACACGGCCATGTGTCGATCTTTGAAATGGCGGACTTCACCTTCGAGATCACAACCTCGAGAGCGATTGCTGCTCAGATTTTACGGCATAGGCATTTCAACTACCAAGAGTTCAGTCAAAGGTACGCAGAAGTACAGGCGTATGAAAGGTATGAGCCTAGGTATCAAGACGAAAAGAATAAACAGAATAGTGTGGAGATCTTTGATCCAGATATTCATTTGTGGTTTCAAGAAGCTCAGCAAAACGTTGAGAATAACTCAGAGCACTATTATCGAGAAGCGCTAAAAATGGGAATAGCGAAAGAACAGGCACGCTTTCTCCTGCCTATGACAGTTCAAACAGTTATGTATATGAAAGGTTCTCTGCGCTCATGGATTCACTACCTAGCTATTAGGAGAGGTCCAGAGACTCAGAAAGAGCATCGAGATATTGCGGACGCAATTTATAAAATCTTATTGGTAGAGGTGCCGGCTGTCATAGCCCTACTCCCAGACTTTGAGATCTTAACATCGAATCCATATGACTAGGAGATGCCAGATGTCGCTACTTAAAAAACTAGGTTTTGATTTCCTAAAAGACGACCCTAGGGACTTACTTTTTACAGCCAATATCAGTAAAGCCACATACCATTATAAAATCGTGTTACAGGCTTTAGATGTTCCAACCTCTGTTGATATCGTACCGCAGTTAGGGTTACTTACTGTTGCGGGAGGAGGTCAAACCAGCAGCGCGGTTGTTCTGCTGGTAGACCAATTCTTACATTCGAATAGGGAGTCAGGACGTCTTGTCACGGTGGCCAAAGGGTTTATAAACAACACCGCAAATTTTCATCTACACACAGGACCTATTAGAGGACTTCTTGACCAACTAGAAAAAATGTTATTAAAGAAGATATTGGTACGCAACCATAAAGACGGTGGGACTATAAATGATTGAAGCATTAGTAATACTATTAATAACTTTAGGTAATCGAGTTAGAGGAGGCTATGGTGGAGACAAAATCAGGAACATTATTCCGTTTTATGGGACTACTGTTAGTAGGCTTAGCTATGGTGTACTTCTCGGGGGTAGCGCTCTGCTTCTTGGCAGCAGTCCTATTCTCTCTGCTGTGATGATTCTAACAACTTATCTAGGGCACGCCGTAGCTCCGTTCGCTCCCTTTCAATTTATGCAGCGATCAAACGACATCCTGATAACAAGCCTTCGTGGTTTGATTTTAAATGGGGCTACAGCTGTTGCTATCATGGCGCTACACTCTGTATCAGGTGGGCTAGTGTTTCTTGCTGGCGGGCTTCTAATGGGCCCTGCTTACAAGCTGGGAATGACCCTGCCCGTAATCCCACTATTTAATGATGGGACAGTGGCTGCGCACGAGAATGAAACGTCAGAAATATTGTTTGGGCTATTGACTTCTGTAATATTAATTCTATCTATGTTAGTGTAATTAAGGAGGGCTCAGTATGATTCGTAAGAAAACAATAACTCTGCATGATCGCATAAACGACAACTCTATTGACGTGCTGATTCAAGTAGGCGACTACGCCAGTCCTACGGATCAGAAGTTGATCCAAGCTGTGCAAGTCACCGACAATTTCGGTACTAGTATTCTTCACTATACTGACGAATTTGAAACAATAACGACCGAAGAAGATTTAGACAGCTTCCTAGCTGGCGAGTCTTTCACAAGCAGTGTAGTATACGCTCTACGAAGCGCGTATGATGCGCGTCACAAGATTGGTGTCGCTTACATGGACATGAGCGGCTGCGAGGATTGTGGTGAATATTATGAATTTGGTATATTAAGGCGTCTGCCGTGTGAAAAACACTACAGAGCGCACTATGCGTCCCACGGAATACCAGCACCAGAATAAAACAAAAGGAGGGTCTTATGGCACAAACATTAAAGCACATTCATATTTTAGTCAAGGCCAAGGTGCGTGAGCCTAAGGCCCTTTCTATAGACGGGTTAAAAAGCTGGGTGAGGATGATTATTATGAGGCAGAAGATGGAAATAGTCTCTGGCCCACATGTAGTTTATGTCGATGATCCTGGCAACGAAGGCCCTACAGGCAGCGCTAATATTAAAACCAGCCACATGGCGTTCCATATTTGGGAGAACCTAAACATTATTCAAGCGGACTTTTACACGTGTGGGTCTTTAGATGTCCACGACTTTATCGAATCTTTTGAAGCTTTTGATCCCGAAGAAATCGAATTCCTTGTTATTGACAGGGAGAACGGGTTTAAGATCTTGGAAGCTAATACTTATTTCTATGACAAAGGGGAGGCATATCATGAATATCTCTCAGAACAAGCCGACAGAAAGCTTTGAACACTATAAACTATTTGCGTACGCGTGGAAGAAAATCCATCGTTATTACGGGTGGAATGAGGACAGGAACGATCATCTGTTCCTTCCGATGTACGAGTCTATAATGTCAAAGTTTGATCCCGACAAAGGCACTCTCTCTACCTATGTATTTCGCGGGGTCTACATGACCTTAAAAAGCAGAGGTCGATCTGAGTTTGCAGAGTCTCAGAGAAAGTACATGTACAAAGGAGTGGAGCTTTCTAAGACAGCTCCTAGTCACGAGCTTACGTACTTGGACAAACAGCTTGTAGGGAAGCTTATCCAAACAGCAGGACTCACCACTAAAGAAGCCCAGCTGCTTGAGGAGATGTTTTTTAATTCTATGGGCTCGGTGGAAGAAGCCCGTAGGAATCTTGGAACTCCGTACAGTAAGGCAAGAGGAGGCCAAGTATACACTAGTTTAATCCAGAAACTTCGTAAAGCTTACTACCGATTGGAGGGACGACCATGTTAACACATGAAATGATTTATAAGATATCTGCTCGAGCTAAAGCGGATATTGTGGAAGGGTTAGTGGAGTATCAACACCTGTTAGAAGAGGCGGAGATCTTTAAAGGTAACCGCCTAAACTTTTTCTTGGCGCAACTTGCTCACGAATCAGATGGATTTATAACAACTCGTGAGTACGCCTCTGGGTCAGCTTACGAAGGAAGAGCTGACTTAGGTAATACAGAGGCTGGGGACGGTAAGCGGTTTAGAGGTAGGGGGCTTATCCAGCTTACCGGACGGGCTAACTATGATAGCTTCAACCAAGAACTGCCTGAAGATATTGATATTCTAAAGTATCCGGAACTAGTAGAAAGCTTTCCCCTGGCTCTACATGCCGCTACTTGGTTTTGGCAGGGAAGGAAATTAAACGAGCTGTCAGACTTAGGAGACTTCCGCAGAGTGACTAAAAGAATTAATGGTGGTTATAACGGTCTTCAAGACAGGCTTAACTATCTGGCAAAAATAGAAAGACTTAAACTATGATCGCGCTGCAGTACATAGGCGCAGCTTTGGGGATGGTTGGCATGGGCATGCTGTCCCTCTTCCCTAAACATATTATTCTGTCGTTAATAATTACCGCAGCTTCTTGCGTCCTTATGGGAAGCTACGGAGCGCTGACAGGTCAGTATGGAATAGCTGTAGCACAGAGCGTTTATTTTATATTCAATCTAATCGGTATTTACAAATGGAGGTCCGTCAATGTTAAGCCTGATCAAGATTAAAAAATTACAACAGAATGCCAAGCTACCCTCGAAAGGAACGTTTGATTCTACGGGCTATGATCTAGCGTCCGCAGAGTCTGTAACCCTTCTTCCCGGAAGGCGTGCGGTGGTGAGCACAGGCCTAGTTCTCGATCTCTCCAAGCTTCCTGCGGGTGTAGACGCTCAGATACGTCCCAGGTCCGGCCTGGCGGCTAAGCATGGTGTGACTGTGCTTAACTCTCCAGGCACCATCGATAGAGACTACCGAGGAGAGCTTAAAGTTATTCTTATCAACCACGGCGAGGAAGCTTTTACGATTGAGCAAGGAGATAGAATTGCTCAGATGGTGTTCGGTATAGCTTTGTCACATGTCACACTTGTCCCAGTCGATGCTATTGACGAGGACACAGAGCGTGGGTCTGCAGGTTTTGGATCAACAGGGAATAAATAATTATAAAAAAGACTTGACTTCTTATTTCAGAGAACTATATCTTGTGGTATAGAAGCTTACAACAGGAGTAACTCTAATGACAAACCTCATAAACTACGATTTAGATTTCAACAGCGACAAAGACGCTGAAGATAGTGCAACCGTTAAGATGATATTAAATGGATGTATGAGCTAAGAAAGGAGGTGACCAGCTTAGCCGAGCTGGATAAATATAGGCTTACTCATTGTTTACTGTTTTTATGATACGAATACAAAGCCTTAAAACACAAAAACCCCTGCAGGAGTCATGGCCTACAGGGGTTTTATTTTGTCTTATTGACGCCACACTACTCCACCAGCCTCAGGATCGTTAACAAGCTGACCTTTAGGTTTCTCTGTCGGAGGAATGCCTATAGGGCTGTTATATCTACTATCCACGAAATGTACTCCCAGCATGGCAGAGAGTATGGTCATAATGCCCGTCATATCTAACATAGGTAGAACAACAGCTACGCCGCCTACCGATAGGATGAAAGCTAAGAATTGTTGTATGACGAAATGATAAGCTACAGCAGCTGCGCAGATGTATCCAAGAAATTCCCTCCATGTAGGCCACGTTCTGCCAGGCGCTCTAGCTTCTTCGAGATTTATGTCCAACTGTTTTAGATCTATTTGAGAGACCAGCTTCTGGACTTCTAACTCAATCTCTAAACGCTTATTTTTTATCTCGTCCGTGGACATATCTACGCCGAGCTTAGCTCCGACAGTGTCAACTACCTTACCTAATAAAGGACCTAACACGCTCAATAATATCGGCAACATTTGTTTTAATCCTTTCTAAGAATAGTTGCAATCTTTTTCGTCTGTGGTATACTATCTCAGGGCCTTTAACAGCTTTCAAAATCCGGAGAAGTACTAATATATTTATCGCAAGTAATATTTCTACTATCATTTTAAACCTAAGAACTTTCCTGTTGTTAAGAGTTTTTGAATACGTTCACCAAACGTTCCTGAGTCATTGTTAGCTACCAAATCGGCTGCCCAAGGATTGCCAGCAGCGGACGCATCTTGCAGAGCTTTACCCATAGTGCCCGCTGTGTTGAATTGAGATGTAAGAGCTTCCCACACAGAAAATGACAATGTCTCCGGCGTCACTT
>ERZ869907.43-NODE-43-length-46007-cov-24.723712_pt1 | contig 46007 bp, 57 predicted proteins | sample MGYA00579309_ERZ869907 | MGnify/ENA primary metagenome ERZ869907 (study PRJEB32216, sample SAMN09231814) | wastewater metagenome | place: USA: Maryland | collected 2016-07-30 | study: EMG produced TPA metagenomics assembly of the PRJNA472060 data set (Reclaimed... | reverse complement strand
TGCTGCGTCTGCTGCTGCGCGTGCTGCTGCGCGTGCTGCTGCGCGTGCTGCTGCGTATGCTGCGTCTGCTGCTGCGTCTGCTGCTGCGCGTGCTGCTGCGCGTGCTGCTGCGCGTGCTGCTGCGTATGCTGCGTCTGCTGCTGCGTCTGCTGCTGCGCGTGCTGCTGCGCGTGCTGCTGCGCGTGCTGCTGCGCGATTCTTCTCAGAAGGTTCTTTTATATACTTCTTAGCTACTTCAATAGCTTTTCTTGGTCTATCGTCGTTTGGGTACTGTTTCTCGTAGAGATCGATAACCAATTCTGCCGCAAAAATAGCTAGTTTAACGGATTCTTCCTTTGTCCATTTGTAGGCTTTCTTTATCCGCATTTCTGTCCAAGCCTGTTTATCGTCTTGTATATCTGAAGTGCCACGAACCTCGACACGTGCAAGAACCTCTCCTTGAACATAAGAGAAAGCTTGATAGATCTGTTCTGAGGCATGGAAACCTGTCGAACAGAGTTCTACCGAGTCTTCTTTCTTCCACTCGCCGACCTTCCATACACATGTTCCATACTGTGACTTCATTCCTTCACGTAAGAATTTCCAAAGGAGTGGCATATCATTCGCACAAGAGAGAGTGAATAAAGGAACTAGTTAGAAAATACTTGAACAACGTAGATCGTTCCGTCTGGTGCATGGGCAATACCAATTCCTGTTTTCCGATAGTCTCTATCGAGAATATTGGCTTTATGCGTCTTGCTGCGAAGCCATGCGGCCTCTAGGTCCTCGACGGTTTTGTAGCTTTTGGCAAGGTTGTTGCCGAGTACCCATGGGCTTCCATTGAGCGCACGAACAATAGACCACATACTCTTGCAGCCAGGCGCTTGATGCGCAAAGCAGCCCGGTTTCAATAGATCATTCGCCTTTATCTGAGCAGCTTTCACCAGCATTGCATCTGGTACAAGTGCTTTCTCGTGATGTTCGATGCGTACCTGGTTGATCGCCTGGTACACAGATTGGCCAGTTATGGTCATAGTGACTCAACGTTATAGATCTTGGTTAGCTTCTTGGGAAAGCGAGAGACGTTCCATCCATTATTCGTTAGATACACATACGATCCTTTTTCAGAAATGAGTGTGAATATAGGACCGTGGTAGTTTGGAATAATCTTCGGACGAAGGTTCGGATGCAACTGTAGGTGGCCTTCTGTCGTGAACCAGCCCTGACAGCCAAGAAAGCTTTTCCATTGAATACGCTTCATATTAAGCGTTTAAGTGAGCAATGACACGGTCCGCTATCTCCTGGTTCAAACCTCCATCTCCAAACCATTCAGTTTTGAAGAAGTTAGGTAACTGCTCTGGAAGCATGTCGCTGTTATCATCTAGAATTGCGTACCTGGTGACTTCTGGATGTCGATCGAGCCAATCTTTGATCTCATGGCCTCGTTCATGAGGAGCGTAGACGCCGCTGAAGAGCCTTGGAGTGACGTCAATGAAGTCACATACCTGCTTACGAACTTCTTCTCGTGATGGTTCGAACAAGCGCCAGGTTGAAGACAGAACCACTTTGCAGCCTGTAGATTGGATGATCCGATCCACGAGCAGTGCCATATATGGATCAATGCCAATCACACCTCTATATCTCTGGATTGTCCGGTGACAGTTCACGACACCGTCGATGTCGAGGAAAACTATTTTCACATCAATGCTTCAATTTGCCGTGAGGCTTGAATGAGACTTTGAATACCGGATTCAATATGTGCTCAACGTCTGGATCATCGATCTCGACGGTCTGTCCCTTCATGAGCTCCGACATAGCAACATCAGTCAGGAGCATCTGGTCTTCCTTAATTTCATTGTTGCACTTTTCAATGCTGAGCAGTTCGTCGCGTAGATCGTCCATCAGGGCAGCTTTGACTTGTTTTAACTTCTCTTTCGCTTGTTCAACAGCCTGCAATGCTTCGTTGTACGCACGCGAGTTTGTGAGAGTGTCTTTGACAATCTTCTTCAAATCCTTGCGCTTGCTTTTCTCTGCCTTGATCCGATCATGGATCTCTTTCAATCGTAGTGACATAGCTATTTCCAGTAGTGGAGCAAACCAATCATGAGTAAAATGGTGATAACCGTAACGCCCGCGCCTACGCCTGCTGTGATAGGTTCTCTTGGCCTGCCAATCCCTAAAATAGTTGCTATGGCACCAAGAGCGAAGTAGAGGAGTAGTAAGTATTTGAACCACATACTATTTTTCAGAAGTGAGTGAATGAATCGTTTCCGCGAGACGCTTCAGATCGTTTTTGCTGACCTGTAGGTCTAGATGCCACATTTTCCGCTGCTGCCACCACCAGCGTACTGCTTGGAAGAAGGTGGCTGGTTGAGCCGTAACGCTTAGCCAATAGTCCTTGATGTATGAATCGTCATCTACCGTGAGTTCAAGTTGTTCGCCGCATCCATAGCCACCAACACAGTCGCAACGGAACAGAACGCGTACCCCATCGTCTTGGCTAAATGTACTCATAGAGACTGTCTAGAAGATGCTTGCTTTCGTACACGTTCCCAACAATCTCGAACTGGGATGTGACTTTGGCCGACAAATTCATCGAGTATTTCATTGAATAATCTCCTTTACCGACCATTCGGAACTCTCCATCAATCCAGACTACCACGACGAGTATGCCCATGTTCCGCATGATGTCACCCTCGAAGATCTTTCGCTTGTGCTTATCGAGCTTGTCTGTCCAGTGCATGAGCACATACGCGCCAAAAGCATTGGCTCCAACTCGTTTTAAAAATCCGTACAAACTTTCTGAACTACCGTGCGCACCGTCCTGATAAAGCATGATCGGTTCGAGCTCTGTGGTCTGTGGAATCCACGCTCGATACAAAACTGGCATCATATAATGAACTACTTCTGTGTATGAATAAGACAAGCATTGCTATCCATCTCCTTCTTCAAGCTCTTTCAAATCATCGGCTGTTGGCTCCCCAAAAATATAGTCTTTCATCTCCGTCTTTTTCCATTTGATACCCGCGTAATCGTTACGCTTGGGGACACGGACCTCGAAGTTCTTACTGTAACGGGTACGAACAATGCGGGAGGGGATGGACTGTCTTTTAAGTTCCCCTACCCGCATTTCCGCTTCCGCTCTGGTTGCACAGGTAAAATATACGAGTTCCATTGCGGAGTAGGCCATATCGACCTAGACGCCTGGGAAGAACCGACCGAGTAGACTAGCCTTCTTTGGTTCTACCGTATCTGTTTTGCGCTCTGCGCTGTACATGTCGGTCTGGCCTAACATGTCGCCAAATGGTGTGGACGTCATTGACTCTTCATCGTCGAGAATCCGCACCTTGATGCGCTTCACTGGACTTTTTGCATCATCCTTGTGCATGAGCGTGTGGAGACGCATGGTGATGGATGCAGAAGTGCGACCAAGATGTTTTGCGATTGCTGCATGCGTATCCTTGTGTCGATTGTCCAAGATGTAGGCATCCTCTTCCTTGGTCCAACCTTTACCTTTGTTCTGGTGGTATCCCTTACGAAGCTTTGGGGTCTCTTCTGTCTCTGTAAGGACACGGACCGTTGGTTTTGGTTGCTCCAACGTCTTAACAGCTGCGTCAGGCTGTGACTCGATCTTCTCGACAAAACGGAGAAGTTCGGACAAAGTATTGAAACTTGCATTGAACTGGAACATAGATGAACTATTGTGAAGGAATAAAGCGCCTTTGGTAGAGGCGTTTTAATTATGTGGGGCTTTTGCAAATAAATCAAGTATAGCCACATATATGGCTACATACAGCCAATAAATCGCTGTTCTTGCCAATTCATACACAGTGAATTAAGCTGTTTTCCATATGGATGACACACTTATCACAGCACACGAAGCAGCCAAGTTGATCGACGTAGCACCGTCTACCATCATCAAGCACATCAAGCTTGGGACAATCAAAGCCATTCAGAAGGATCGTATTGTTCCTACGTATTATGTTCGATCAGAAGAACTCATTCGCATCCGAGAATTCTATTTGTCCACAGAGAAGAAAAGGGGACGCAAGCCTAAGTGGATTTTGGCTAAGACAAGCGGGAAATAGGAGTTATTGACGAATTGCAACGACGTTGTTATTCTAGATTCAGAAGGTTGGTCGCTCGGTTACGACTGAGCAAACCGCTTTCACCTGGGGCGAGAATATACCCAACGGTTTATTCAGCAGAAATCGCCCCAGGGTCAAGCATCTCCTTTCCCACTTTTATACACATATATGAATACATCACCCGCCTGTATCACCACCGCCAGAACGTACCAAACCATCGACTTCTGTCAGCACTGCAAACTCACTGTTGCGTTCTACACAGAATCCTATGTCGACATGGAAGGTAACTGTTCTTCCGATGGTGAATTTTGTTCGAATTGTGACGAATCCAACAAGGAAGTTGCTCACGTTGTCTATTCTCTAAAGGTATAGACCTATGCCAAACAAATACTGGAAATACGATGGACTCAACGTGGTCATGGCTACACATCCAAAGCAAAAAAACTTTGACCAGAGATCACGTAGTCGTTGCAAGCATTTAAGAAAAGCGGATGACAAGGAGGCTACGCTTTGTAACCTGTTCGTCACTGAGTGCCATTTGTGGACACCATGGAACTCCTCACCGTCTACCATTCTTAACTCAAAACTGTGTATTGTGTGCTTCAAGGATCGTTTCGACGAATCACTACTAAAGCCTGAATAGAACATACATATGACACATGCACTTACCGTGGGTGGGAACACCCAACAGCTTAACCCTGAGCAGATCCAACTCATCAAGAACACAGTCGCGCGCGGCGCAACAGATGATGAACTCGGCCTCTTCGTCATGGTGGCAAACCAGACGGGACTGAATCCATTCACTAAGCAAATTCACTTTGTAAAACGTCGCGTCTGGAACAAGGATAAAAAGGCCTATGACGAGGTTGGATCCATTCAGACAGGTATCGACGGCTACAGAGCCATTGCAGCCCGTACGGGCAAGCATGCAGGCACGGACAACGCAGTGACGGAAGAGACGAATGGTCTGCCTGTGAAATCTACTGTTACGGTCTATCGCATGGTCGAGGGCGTACGCCAAGCCTTCACAGCTACAGCTCGCTTCGCTGAATATGCTCAGTACTATGAGAAGGACGGAAGAAAGGAACTTACAGGGCAGTGGCTCACGAAACCATTTCTCATGATCGAGAAGTGTGCCGAAGCGCTCGCGCTACGCAAAGCATTCCCATTCGAGCTTTCAGGGATCTACACGGACGAAGAGATGGGCCAGGCAGACAGTGGATCAACTGTAGGAGGCAAGAAGAAGGCCAAGGTCGAAGTCATTGAAGTAGATGCAGTCACGAAGGAGCAAGAAAACCAGAAGAAGCGCATTGTGACGCTCATGAAGGCACTTGGCATCGCACCAGAAGCAACAGCTGAGATGGTTGAATGGGAAGAAGCAATCAAGAAGGCTACGCAGCTAGATCTAACTCCTGAGAACTTCAATGAAATTCTCTCTCGCCTAGAAACCATCCAATATGAAAGACAAACCCAAAGCTGATAAGCAGCTATACAGCCTCTACGGAGGGAGCGTGCAGATCGAGTTCACAGAGAACCCATACCACAAGTACGTATTGCTTGGTGAAGAGGAAAAGAAAACGCTTTTGTCCGTGACAGCAGTCACAGGTGTCATCGATAAGAGCGGACCACTAATGTTCTGGGCTATCGGCCTTGCAGACAAACACCTACGCAACTTCATCTCAGAGCGAGGGGAAATGGTAGACTCAGAAGAATTGCTGTCAGTTTGGGATGTTGCATCACGCTTGCATACACAGAAGAAGACAGAGGCCGCAGACTTCGGATCCCTTGTTCATGCTTGGGCAGAAGGCTGGGCAACAGCACAGGTGAATCACACATTGCCACCACCAGTAACGTCTGATCTTCCAATGGAAGTGGCGAATGGTATCAATGCTTTCCTCGATTGGACAAGCCAGCACAAAGTTCGTGTCACAGCGTCCGAATCGCTGGTGTACTCCATGGCGCATGACTACGTTGGGAAGCTTGATGCGGTGGCCGATGTTGATGGAGTATCTACGCTTGTTGACTACAAGACTGCTAAAGCGATTTACCCAGAAGCAATCTTACAAACATCTGCATACTGGTACGCCTGGAATGAAGAGCACCCAGAAAAGCTGCTCACACAGGCTATGATCGCACGATTTGACAAAGAGACTGGTGGATTCGAAACCCGTCTTATCACCTTTAACGAGCTCATGGCTGCTCATACAGCATTCCGTGGCCTCCTAGCTGGCAAGAAGTGGTTGAAAGAGCAGAAATAAAAGGAGGGGACAGTTTGTCCCCCCTCTACTGGGCAGAATCAGTTCACGCGGGTGACTGGTTCTTCCCAAGAGGGGAAGCTGGAAGCGATTGCCGTGGCAACACGGACATCGCCTCATGGCGAGAAAATCCAAAGCGTTTGCGGTTATGACAGTAACCAAGAGAGACGCCTACCATCTAGGTAGAATGTTGCTACAAATACCTATCCGTAAGGAAAAAAGCACCGCTAGAAGTTCGACACCGTGAAAACGGAAGGCTACTAGCTAAGGCGAAGGTACAAAAGCGGCCTGTTCTCCTCGCCAGGAGGCGGTGAATCACATCGCACATTATTCATCAATTATTTTTTATGAAGCTTGCAGAAGCCCTATTGCTCCGCAAACAGCTCCAAGAGAAAGTCGACCAGTTGAAGCCTTTAAAGCTCAACGGCGACCAAGGCGTGTATAGAGACGAGGTAAAACGTGTGAATGTGAACGAACAGACGGACGATATCGTAATGAGGGTTGCTCGTATCACGGTTGAAGACATCACAAAAACGTACGACATGTACGCCAGTGAACTCCGAAAACTAGACACAGCAATCCAGGCTGCGAACTGGAAGTACGATATCGAGTTTGAGCCAGCAACCAAGCTCTAAGTAACAAATTCCCCACCACCATCCGTGCAATGACCTGGGCGAGTCAGGGCGCGGGAGCAGGCCCTTATCTGCTACTAGGTGGCCATCTAGTTTCCCATTACTTGAATTAACCGCCAGAGTTATTTGGCTCAACTATTCAAGGCAATCAGCCAAACTGAACAAGGGAACAACGAAGAACACACTACGGCGAAAGCCAGAGGGTAGTATCCATCGGGACGCTGAGGGCTACTCTCATGAACATCCGAATACTAGAACTGCGAACAACTGAATCTACACTTACCGGATTCGCGGGTTGTTGTACGGATGGTGGTGGGGAAAATGAAATCTATGGACAATTCAGAAAGAGACCGTTTGACTAAAGAGTTTGGAAGAGACTACTGGGAGAAGAACTGGGATCGACTTCGTGCGGGTGTTAAAATCAGAAGCAACTTTGATTCCCATGAACCATTTACTGGAACAGTACATTCAGTTCTGACTGAAGATGGTGAGGTAATGGTGGACGTAACAAGGGACGATGGCGAGACAGGAGGAGGTAACAGAATATTGGGGTACGGAAGTGCGTGGAGATTAAGAAAAGACAGAATCAGCCCAGGAGAATTTATTCAAATTTTAGACACATCTATGTCAACCACATCAAATGCATTAGAATTTTTTCGCGACATGAACGACACAGAAGACTCTCGTCTTTTGAAGAAGTATGGATTGGAGAATCCAACGAATGTTCCTACAGAAGCTGGCTACCAGCTTGCGCGCGAACTCATGTACGCAGACTACCGCGCAAAGCTCATTGAGATCGTGAAGAAGATGGAAGCAGCCGCTAAGTCCAGCAAGAAGGCTTCTGAATAATATGGCACGCAAAGTCGCAAAGAAGCCTGCGAAGCGCTCTACACGGGCCAAGGTAGCCAAAACGATTACAGCGCCTACCGTCTGGCGTCTGGTCCTATCCATGGCTGGTGGTGAGCAAATTCAGCTTGATTATAGATCAAAGGAAGAGAAGGAACTATCGCTTAGCGTTGTGCATGCGTCAGGTGATGCGATGGTCCCCATGAACAAGAATATCTTCGTACGTCCTACCCATGTTTCTGCTGTTCGTGACGTAGGTGAAGTCATGGTGCCTTCTTCGCAGGTCTAGAAATACTCTGTATATTGCTGTGTGGCGGAAGATAGACGCAAGGAAATGGGGAAGATTCACTTTGCCTAGTATCCCTGCGCATCAGTGGGGAGAAGTTGGGCGAACCGTATTGTCAGGGAATCCCTGAATTGATGCCGAGCAATATCGTGAATCGTCCAAGGGTGAGAGTCCCTTGGCACAGCAAAAATGACAAATGGTCGAGAAGACAGGCAGACACGGGTCTACAAAACCTGAGACGACGGGGCTAACCTACCGTCTTTGTCATTAAAAGCGTTCATCTGCTTGTAGGGTAGGCTGGAGAAAAACCAGCCACATTCCTCGAAAGAGGCTGACATGAAAGCTCATACAAGCAGGTGACTCGCCATGTGGTGATGATCGTCTAATAGCAGGACGCGAGGCGCGCCATGTCGAAATACGGGTGCAAGTCCCGTTCATCATCGCTTCACGGCGGGACTGAAAATCGAATCTGAGGAAGGGATGGTGCGCATCCCCTAATAGCGCAAATTACTCAGACAAGACAGTAAGAAACGCAGGCGTTACATCGCAACGAGCGGAGTCCACTTAACTCCCCATAGACGTTGCCTCTCGCCGGGAGAAGGTGATGGTGTGGAAAAGCATCTCGAAAGAGGTCTCTTCATAAGCACACATCATCATCCTTTTCCGGCGGGATAGACTAACGGTCAGTCCCTGGGCCCATATCCCAGTCAAGCCTGTTCGACTCAGGCTCCCGCAACCAAGGTCCATTCGTATAACGGCTATTACGCTCCCCTGTCACGGGATAAATCGGGTTTCGACTACCCGATGGACCGCCATGGTGAAGTTCGTGTAATGGAGCGCACATCGGTCTGTGAAACCGAAAGAGGCGAGTTCGAATCTCCCACTTCACCCCATATAAATAAGCTATTTCACTATGTCATACGGAGCTACCCGAAATTTACTGATGAAACTTGGCCTGATTCGGGAAGCGTCGAAAGCACCTTCTATGGATATGAACGATCAGGAGCCAAAACGGACGACACGAGCACGGCGATTCATCCTGAAACGGGACATTGACCCAAAGGGAATGAGTGGTACTGGTACAGTCGCGGAAGGTGTCGAATTTACAGACGGAAGTTGTGTCATGAAGTGGCTAAGTGTCATTCCTTCTGTGGGTCACTATCAAAGCGTGAAGGCAATTGAATACATCCACGGACATGGTGGCAACGCCAAGGTAGTTTTTCTTGACTAATATGCACTTCAAACGACGCACGCCACATGCGCAAAAATCAACAACAGATTGGGGTACACCAAAATCTCTTCAGAAGAACCCTGAGCGTGGTTTGCGTCGTGGTAGCCTGAAACGCCATGGCAAGATTTGCAGTAAAACAGGTAAGCCACACAATTTTCAACACACGAACATCAGGAAATGGTCTTTTTTGAGCGCAGAATCTATCCACTACAAATGCAAGGACTGTGGGAAGGAGGACATTGATTTCAACTGGCCCCCCAAGGATATTGTTAAACCAAAAGTGTAGTGAGATCATGATTGCAATCGACGCTCGCTGAGAACTCGTTACAACATGTAACGGTTTGCCAGCGGGATAAGTTCATGGGCTGAACATCGGTCGATCTTTCGTCCCGAAGGTAGGGCGTTCGAGTCGCTCATTCCGCGCTAGGAGGGTCCATGCGTAAGAAGGTTTTCAAGGTTCGCATCCGCATCTACAAGATCGGTCGCCGTCGTGTGCTGATCGGAAAGGTGGTCAAGGTGTGATGAGCGAGATCCTCGCAGTTCTCCTCATGGTGGTACTCTTCGGGGTGATCCACTACCGCAACTTCTACTGGCGCTCGCGCTGGGAGAAGATGACAAAGGAGCTTCGGTGAAGTTCCTCGTACAAGGACATGGAGAGTTGGAGATCGATGGGCTGACTCAAGCCTCTCTCCCCGCTCTCCGCCTCGTCCAGTACCACTCACCGAATCTCACGGTGAATGCGCACAACGGGGTCGGTTTTCTCCGCGTGAAACTCGCGGACATCGATCTCCAGCCGTCATTCACCCCTTCAGAGCCGCTAAACGCGGACAGGGCACAGCTCTCAAAGCTTGGGGGCTGAAACTCCAACCACTGGCCGACATCGCAAGATGCGCCATGCTCGAAAGAGCAGCGAAAGAGCAGAGGTGACGGACAAAGGGTTGGCGGTTCCCCTCTAAGAACCGCCTGCCTAACTCACATATATGAAAAAGAAAGCATGCAAGAACTGCGCTCTCTACCCGCCTAAGTGCATCATGTGTCGTTTCTACGACAAAGAAGAACTCACTGCTGAAGAACGTAAAATCTGCGACATTGGCCCTATCAAGATCAACCGAGCGAAGTGTCCAAAATGCGGAGATATCGTTACGAGCGACAACCGTCACGATTTCAAACATTGCAAGTGTGGACATATCTCTGTAGATGGTGGGAGCTGGTACGCTAAACGTGGATGGGGACGTGGATTCCCAGCACCCATCGAGATGTCAGAGAACTACGCCGACGCGCAAGATGAATAATTTACACATATTTTCTATACTATGGCCTCGCCAAACATGTTGAAGAAGAAGCAAGAAATCGAAAGAATGCGCGCTATGGCACGCATCACCCCACCTAAGCAGGACGATCCACAAGACAACTCAAGACCTGCTCGACGCCGACGACTTGCTATTGCTCGCAAATTGGAAAAGAAATTACGCTAGTATGGACATACAACGAAAACTCGTAACCTTCCGTACTGTTTCAGAAATCATCCCAATCGAAGGCGCTGAATCTATCGAGCTCGCCAAAGTGGATGGATGGCAGTGTGTTGTGAAAAAGGGTGAATTCAAGGCTGGTGACTCCGGTATATTCTTCGAGATCGACTGTTTGCTCCCGAAGCTACCTGTATTCGATTTTCTGTCTTCACGTGGCACAAAAAAGATGTTCGTTAATGGTAAGGAGATTGAAGGCTACCGTTTGCGCACTATCAAGCTACGCGGGCAATTGTCACAGGGGCTTTTGTTGCCTGTAACGTCGTTCGATCCACCACTTTCCACCATAGATGACTGGTCCGAGCACCTTGGCGTTATCAAGTATGAAGCGCCGATTCCAGCAGAGCTCGCAGGGCAAGCCAAAGGTACATTCCCTTCCTTTATCCAAAAGACGGATCAAGAGCGCTGCCAAAACTTAACGAGAAAAATAGAGGAATGGGCACGCGACGGTGTACGGTTTGAAATCACAGAAAAGCTCGATGGATCCAGTATGACCGTTTATTTGAACAACGGAGAATTTGGGGTCTGTTCTCGAAACATGGATCTGATCGAAACAGAGGGGAACACACGCTGGCGCTTGGTTCGTGAACTCGATCTTGAAACGAAACTCCGTGAACTTGGGCGTAATATTGCCTTACAGGGTGAGCTAATTGGTGCAGGTGTCCAGGGAAACCCCTACAAGCTCGCAGGACAGGAGTTCCGTATCTTCGATGTATTCGACATCGACAAGAGCGAATATCTATTACCAGATGATCGTATCAGCCTTCTGGAAGAAATGTGCATTGACCTCGACAGGAACCATGTACCTGTCATTGAATCTGCATCTGCAATCTCAGGTGACACGGCAGTACTTCTTAGACTTGCCGAAGGCAAGGCAACACTCGCTGATGTAGAACGTGAAGGTCTTGTATTCAAAGCCACGGGCAACGCTGATGGGGCTTATCGTTCGTTCAAGGTCATCTCTAACAAATTCTTGTTGAACGAAAAATAGCTAGTACGTATGCGTCTGAAGAGCTTCAAAATTGAAATGGTCTCAGATAAAGAGGCCAAGTGCAGTATCTGCAAGGAAATCAAGAACATAGACCAATTCCGTTCAAACAAAGGGCAATGGGCTGGCAGGAAATTTCGCTTATCGTTTTGTACCACTTGTAGGAATAAGCGGCGCAATGCCCAGCTCAAAAGTAACCCACTCTCGATGTTAAAGGCAAAACTCCAAGGTGTGCGACAACGCTGCAAGCAGAAGAAAATTCCTTGTGACATTACTGCTCAATACTTATACGATATGTACATCGAGCAGAAGGGGAAATGCTTCTACTCAGATAGCGAAATGTTCCTTGGAAACGACATGTGCAAGCGCCAAACTTCCTTGTCAGTAGATCGGGTAGACCCAAACAAGGGCTATACAATGGGCAACATTGTCCTTTGCACGGATCGTATGAACTCGATCAAGAACAATCTGAACCTCGATGAACTCAAGTTCTTCATACCAAGAATGTTCAACAGACTGAAAAAGAAGGGTTTTATTCACTCACAAAAATGACATGAAGATAGACCTTGGCCCTTTACGGAAACTGGAAGAAGAAGGTTTGATACGTTCGCAAGTACATCCAGAGTTCCCGCTCATTATTTGGAATTACACTGAGCAGACGCAGTTTACGAAGGCCTGGAATGAGTGGACGCTCATGGCACGTGGGCTCATCACGGACCAGGAAGGGAACATCATAGCTCGCCCATTTAAGAAGTTTTTCAACTATGAAGAACATACCGAAGCGCTACCAGATGGCACGCCGGAAGTTATTGAAAAAGTTGACGGGTCACTCGGCATCGTATTCTGGTTCGGTGGGAAATGGAATGTTGCTACGCGCGGTAGTTTCACAAGCGAGCAAGCGATCCATGCTCTCGGATTGCTTGAATCAGTGTACGGGTCGGCGCTGGACAAGATGCCTACTACCGCCACACACCTGTTTGAGATCGTATTTCCGCAAAATAGAATCGTCGTTAACTACGGGGAAACAGACGAGCTGGTTTACCTCGGCTCGATTGATCTTGAAACGGGCCGCGAAGAGACAGCAATGGTATCTGATGGCTTCCCCTGGCGTTCAGCTGAAATTCATAAAGTGGGATGGACCAAGGATGAGCTATCCCTATTACGGTCTGAAAATCGTGAAGGATTCGTTCTCCGTTGGCCCAGTGGCTTCCGTCTAAAGTTCAAGTTCGAGGAGTACAAGCGCTTGCACAAGATTCTCACCAACACGACAGAGCGCTCGATCTGGGAAAACTTGAAGGAAGGAAAGGGCATTGAAGAGTTGATTCAGGTCGTGCCAGATGAGTTCCACAAATGGGTACAAGAGGTCGTCATCAAACTTGTAGGGCAGTTCAGTGACATCCAAGAAGAATCAGTTGCGATATACAAGCGCATCGTGAAGAAAACGGAGGGTGACAGAAAGGAGTTTGCGTTGCGCGCCCAGAAGGAGAAGAACCCAGCTATCCTGTTCAGACTGTACGAACACAAGGACACGTCAGACCTTATCTGGAGGCTACTACGCCCAGCAGCTACTAAACCATTTACAGAAAAAGAAGACGTATGAAGAAGATATTGATGCTACGTGGGCTTCCTGCCTCCGGGAAAACAACTTGGTCTAAAGAATTTATTGCCAAACAACCGACAGGCACTTGGAAGCGCTTGAATAAGGACGAAATGCGAGCGATGATCGACGCTGGCAAATGGAGTCGAGGCAATGAATCAACGATACTCGAAGTTCGTGACCTTCTCGTACGTAAATTCCTTGGCGAGGGAACGAACGTTATTGTAGACGACACAAATTTTTCAACTTCTCATGAAGAGAAACTTCGTGAGATTGCAAAAGAACAAGGAGCAGAGTTCGAAATCAAAGATTTCGATATTGAACTAGACAAAGCAATTGAACGCGATTTGAAGCGCCCGAATAGCGTAGGTGAAAGAGTAATAAAGCGCATGTATTACCAATATGTATATTCCAAACCAAGGCTCACAAAATCTAGCTTGCATGCAATATTGTGTGACCTGGATGGCACGCTTGCACTCTTGAACGGACGTAATCCATACGATGCTTCCAGATGCGAATCAGATCTTGTGAACGAACATGTTGCCAATATCGTAAAATCATACCAGAGGGCTACGAACTGTCTGGTGGTATACATGAGTGGACGAGAGGACAAGTACATGCCCGAAACGCGACGATGGCTTGAGAAGAACGGATTATGGTTTCTAGACTCATCTCTTCACATGCGAGCTACCGGAGATAACCGAAAAGATTCAATCGTGAAGAGGGAACTATTCGATAAGTGGGTAAATCCAGGTATAACAGTGGATTTTGTGTTGGATGATAGGCTTCAAGTTTGTAGTATGTGGCATGCAATAGGTCTTCCTCTGTTACGTGTTGGTGACCCAGATGCAGACTATTAGAAAAGATGATAGTACACTGTAGTTATCATATGACGCCATCCACTCTAGAAGCAATTCTACTTGGGCACAAGGAGAAACTGACTAACCGACAAATTGCTAAGAAAGCTAACTGCCACCATAGAACTGTCGGTTATCACTTGAAAAAACACGGTTTGAAGCCTCATGGGCATCATCGTAAACCATTGACGATAGTTTCAGAAACGGAGGCAGAGTGTAGTAAATGCGGAGAAACAAAGCTGTTGAGTCAATTTCTATTCAATCGACATGGGAAAAAGTACGAGTACAGATTCACTTATTGCCTAGCTTGTCGGCGAAAACAACTGACGGAAAATTTGAACAGCTCAGTAGGAAGCTTCCTAGGTGACAGGTACAACCGTCTAAAGCTCAGAGCAAAAAAGTTCGGCGTAAAGTTCGCAATCAGCCGCGAAGAATTCATTGAACAGTTCCACAGGCAGAGGGGTTTGTGTTTTTACACTGATGAGGTACTTAGGTACAAAGTTGGAAATGGATATGATATCCGATGCAGTCTATCGATCGACAAAATCGTACCAGAAAACGGGTATGTACAAGGTAATATTGTGTTCTGTACATCTAGGGTCAACACAGCAAAGTCCAACTTCTCCCTAGAAGAGATGAAGAAATACATGCCATCGTGGTACCAAAAATTGCTTAATGGAGGTTTCTTGCAGTAACTATGGCCTTCCAGTTCAGACGATCCAAGTATGGGAATAGACGAACAGACGGCTTCGATTCAGCGCTAGAAGCTAGGTTCTATGAGAACTATCTGTACCCATTGTCACTTGTAGAGAAATTCACCGTCATCAAGCAGAAGCAGTTCAAGTTGGAGCTGAATGGAGTCCATATCTGTGACTACTTCGCAGATTTCTACGTCCCAGAAAGGAATATCGTGTTCGAAACGAAGGGTATGTTCACAGATGAAGGCAAGATTAAATTACGTCTTACACAAGCATTATATGAACCACGAATCATTGTTGTCAGGTCATTATCCAAGTTCGAAGAAGTACCAATCTACCGTGCCAGAAAGCCAAGGCCTATTTCGGACATCGGACATCTACTTGGGGGCAACCCTGTGTAGCATGGGATTCCCAATAGAAGACATCATCCATCTAGGCCAGGGAAAGAACGAGTTCGTCTTCGCAACGTCTGAGGAGCTCTGGGCGGCCTGTAAGGACTTTAAAATGCTGCGGGTGATGGTAGAGCCTAACAAGCTCTTCGAGAACCTGCGGAGACTGAAATCACCTCTCAATTGAGGGGTGATTTTTTCTTGTCATTCTTCTTCTTTGCTGCCGCAGCCGCTCCAGCACCTGCCACGATTGGCGCAACAAAGGCTTCGACAGGGGCTTTGGCTTGTTCTGGCTTGATCCGAACCTTCATCCAGGAAACACCATTTTCATCGACGAACTGCTCAGCACCGTATTTGCTCTTCAAATACTTGCCCATTTCTTTTTCGTAGAATTTGTAGATCGGATTGTCTTTATCCAAGTCTGGCATGTAACCCATACCTTCAATCTTCATTGCCGTCTCTCCTGTTGGGAATAGCACATCCGTCTTCCCATCCTCAGCCGCCTTCTTGATCTCTTCACGCACCATGCGGAAGTGAGCGGTTGGATCGTTATACTGAGTAAGTTTGGATGCTTCTTTTTTTCTATTCGCTAGTCTACGTTGCAATTCTTCTTGTCCAATTTTATTAACACTCTCATCGCCATTCAATACACTCCACTGATCTGTCTCTTTTCCTAGACCGCCCTTCTGGTACAGATCACTCTGCACCTCAATCACACGACGGGTTTTTCCATCAGCCATATCTTCAACGCGCGTATGACCGAAGTAACCCTTTCCTTTCGGCTCCATGAACGACCCTTTTTCCGGCGTGTAAGCTCTCTGACCAAAATGAACATTGCCAGCGGAAGTCTCAATAGGCGAATCATAGATGTGTTCTGAATAGTTAGCGACTTGGCCACGGATGTCTTCATGGAGAGTAACTTGATTCTCGTACTTGGTCCCTGCGTCAATACGTTTGAGCGGTAATAGCTCGCTCTTCACTTTATTGGCAAATTTGGATACATCTATCTTGTCTCCTTCATCTTCAAGAATTTTACGGATCAAATCACGCTCAACCTGTTTCACGTCGCCGCTATTCGTCAGATCTGTGATGAATTGCTTGGAAACCGTAGACTTTCCTTTCAACTTTTCAACAATCTTGGTAGACAAATCAGAGAGACCAGCAAACTTTTCTGGTTCCAACGCGGAGCTGTAGCCTTTTTTACCACGAATTTTCTGAATAAGGTCATCGAATTTATTGGCAATATCTGCGATAGATCTGCCTTTAATACCAAATTTCTCAGCCAAAATGCTCGCATTTTCCTCTAGCTTCTGATTGAAACCCGGCTTCAAGCGCGCGTAATCAATAACCTCGATCATCTCCTTCTGCGTTGGTACGTCGATTTTAGGGATCTTCCCTTTGACCTTCGATGCGACCTTAGACGCAGCTTCCTCTGCCATAGATCTAGCTAGCGGAGATGCTACGCTGTTCATCTCACCTGTAGAGCCCATTACCATCGCGCTTGTTTCATCACGAGCCACTTTGCTGGCTTCTGGATAAAAAGCGCCTGTGTACCCAGCTGGTGGTGTATCAGCCATCCCCTGGATCATCCCCTGACCAACCATAGCAGCCTTTTCTGCCATGCTCTGAGCGTGTGATTCAGGCAGCGTCATGAGCTTCTGGCCTAAATTTTGTTTTGGCTCTGTCACTGGTTTCTGCAAAACGGGTTGCTGTGGGTTCGTAGGGAACGCCATGCTCTGCTTTTGCAACGACGAAGAATTGACTGGTGAGCCGGTCTGTGGAACCATGGAAGTTGAATTCGTACTGCTAAACCCTGTCTGCGGCGCAGATTTGGCAAAAGCAGTCTTCAACTCGCCAAGCTTTTTACTATATCTCTCGATCAAGTCACCAATAAACATATGAGTATCATCGTGGCATTACTGATTTTCCTGGTCGGAACCTGGCTTATCAAGAAATGGTTCTATTAAGTCATTTTCTGTATCGCGGTTCTGGTTCTGTTCGTACTTATTGAACAAATCCCAAAGCTTGCTCACGGCCACTGGAAGTGCTGTAGATCCTTTCATGAGCTCTTTGCCTGCAATTTTGGAGGCTTTATTCAGTTGGATAGCCAGATTTGAGCGAACACCTGGAGCTGAAGCGAGTTTGTAGAGCAGACCGATGACTGGGAAATTACCTAGACCAGCTTGGGCACCAACGCCAGATGCCTGTTCTGCCGTAAAGACCATAGCATCTCCAAGCGTGATAAGGTCCTTCTTCGACAAGCGATTTGTAGCCTTGTCGATTGCTTGTGAAAAGTCGATGAGTTTCTTTTCGCGCGCGTTCAGACCCTGAACTTCTGGCACCTGCTTTGCGATCTCTTCTTTCATCCCACGCGCAAGCTGCTTCTTGGTCTCTGCTGTGACCGATGGGGAGAGTTTGTTGTAGAAACGCTGAACTACTCCATACGTAGACTTCTTGATTTCCTGAGCCTTATCAACAGGAATGTAGCGGCCATATTGCTTTCGCAATGCCTTCATGGACTTCTTGGTGAAATCATCCAGCTCTTTGACCATCTCGTCGCCACCAATCGAATTTGAGTAGAAATCACGTAATTCACCTACGTAGTCATCAATTTCATTCAGATCGACCTTCTTTCCTTCCTTAGAGGCTGTAGCAATCAAATCATCGACCTGTGTATTCAAAGATTCAATGAGGTTATCGACTCTCTTGGCTCCACGTTCAGTGATAGGGATTGCTTCTTCAAGACCCGTTTTCACAACACCTGCCTTCGCAAGCTTGTCCGTTGGCTTCAAAACACCCCCATAGATGCGTTCAGCCGTTGAAGCAAGTTTTGGCCCAAGTTTTGAAAACAATTTGGAGGCACCTGGCATCCCTGCTTCAAGATACATTGAACCAGCTTGGATTGCCGTTTCACCAGGACCTTGCGCGTTACCAGACTCTGTATCGCGTGGATCTGCAGACAATGGCTTCACTTCACCCAAAAACGGTACGTCTAGCGGACGCTGTATTTTATCGCGGGCTCCTTCACCTGATAAAACTCCCACCGCTTCCGTAACTGCTGGGTTTTGAGCTGTCATTTGAACCACTGTTTTCCCAGTATTGCGCACCGTGTCAGCAGCCATTTGGGCAGACTCAATTGGATGGTTTCCGACGTACGCAGCAACAAGACCAGGAAGGCCTCCTGTTACGCCTCCTGTAATGTAGCTAGCTATATTCTTCGCTTTTATCCCTTGTTGAACAGGCTCACTCTGGATGAGGCTTTTTGCCTGATCCATGAACCCACCCCCACCTTGTTCTTGGTTGGACATGGTTGGCTGCTGTGGGGTAGGAACTTCCTCAAAACTATGCCCCTCAGCACGAAGTGCTGCCATGATACCCTCACGCGAAGTCCCCTCTGGAGCCTGGCGCAAGATCGTTTCAAGTTGGACCTGTGATAGACGTGCCATAGTTATTTGGGAAGATTCAATGAGCGAACGTAATCAATATCACGATTCGTTGAAGCTGGCTTATATGGAGCGAGCATATCGTCTGTTTTGCCTTTGAGATCATTATAGACCTGGACGAATCCAGACATATCACGGCCAGAAGCAGCATTGATCGAGATTTTATTCTCGACTGCGTTCTGTACCGATTTGACCGTCATTGCAAGCAACGCATCCGTTACGTCCTTTTCTGTCTTTAAGTTAGGCAGTGTTTGCATGTAGTTCTTGATATCCTGGTCAGTCAATACACCAACTTCTCCGTATACACCGCGCGCCAAGTTTGGAACAGTCGCGCGAAGCTGCGCCTCGATGATTTTTGCCTTTGAATCCCATGGATTCTTGCTACGAAGCGTACCGACGATCGGACCAGTCAATTCATTCTTAACAGATGCCTTTAATGACGAAAGTTGGCTGATAACAGAAGCTACTTTTTCAAATGATTGGATCGTAGCTACGTCGAGTTTGTCACCACCAGCAGACGCGCGCATAACACCAACAAGGTCACCGGATCGAAGCGCTTCATTTTTCAAGCGCACAAGCTCTTGGTTCACTGCGTCGCGTTTTGCTTGTGGAAGGTCTGATACCTTCATAGTCGATGAACCGTCAAAGATGGCTTGGGCAGTCGCGCGCACATCTTGCGCACCCCTACGCGCACTCGACATTTCAGGTGATACTTGGTGCTTAGCAAGCCACTTACCGACTGCATCAACGCCAGCCTGCCAACTTCCGTAGTTACGAATATTGCCAGCATCATCGTTCCCGACGTTTCCAGGGTTGAAGGTACGTGCACCCTTACCCTTCGTACCAAGAGACGAATCCTGTTCCATCATGGCAACAAGCATTTCCCACGGAACACGGTTCTTTGCTGACGCTTGAGAGATCATCGCTCCAGTGATTGGACTTCCAGGATACTTCTGTTGGATATAGTTATCCACATCCTGTAAGGTGTTGAACTTGCCGATGTTTGTGACGATGTTCGCAACTGCCTTCTCATGATTTGGATCCGTCGCATAGCTTGAGATATCAAAGCCATTCACTATGCCACGATTCAGGTCTGTGTCTTCTAAAAGCTCGTTGCCACGGAAGAAGTAGCCCTTTTCTTCCGCATCCAGGCGATCCTGGATGGTTGGAGTGTTACGAAGTGACAGATCGTTGTTGTAATCCATCTCTCTAAGCTCTTTCTGAAGATCATTTTGTAAACGGATAATCTTGATCTGCTGCTCATCCTGACGCATTTGTTCAAGCGTTTTGTTCAATTGGTTCGATAGGAATTGGTAATCTTCTACTGACTTTTCGTATCGGCGCTGGGCGGTTGTCGCTTGAGTCTTGTAGACGTCAGCCATTTGGCTAACGACGTTTGCGAAATCAGCACGGTTGGCATCGAACTCTTTTCCTCGTGCAGCGAGAGATGATGCAAGTGCGCCGTAACCACCAACACCTGCTTGTTTGAAAATCTCGCTCTCCCCGATAGGAGCTTGCGAGAAGTCACGTGGGCTAGCTTTTGCTTTGATCGCTTCCTGAAGAACACGAAGTGCCTCGTTTCCAGAGGGCATGTCATCATAGGCTTGAAACGCTTGGTCTGATTGAGTTTTAGCTTGATTTGTCTGATCCGTGAGCGACTGAATGTATGCAGGGTCAGCACTCGAATTCACATTTGGGATAGCTCCAGCCTGTGGTACAGGCGGCTTATTGACACCTGCGTCATAGTACGAAGCCGCTTCCGTAGCTTTAAACTCATCGGGAAGATCGTTCACGGTTGGGTAAGCGATGCGATGTACGGCTGCCCAATCCTCACTGCTTGAGGGAAGAGCGCCACGCTGACGTTGGAACACGCTGATCGCGTTCTTTTCTGCTGGTAGATTTCGAGTAGGCATACTAGGTAGTGATATTAGTGTTCAACGTCTGTTTCTTGCGATAATTATCCATAATTTGCTGAAGTGTCTGACCGTACTGGCTCTGCTTCTGTGTCTCAAGTGCACCTGTGATACCTCCCTGGACCGTCGCGCCCGCCGCTGCCGCTGCATTCGAGCCAAGCTGCTGTTCAAGAGACGCATTAAGCGCATCCATCGTTGCCTTGTTCTGCAAAGCCGTAGAAGAGGCCATCAAACGATTCTGTTGGTTCACTTTACCCTCGTAAAAGAGTCCACCAAATGGCTGTTGCTGTGGGATAGCGCCACCTTGGGTGGTGCCAGGCTGTGCGTAGGCAGAGCTTGCGCCAAGATCCTCAATAGCTTTTCCACTGAATGTCATGCCAGACTTTTCAAGACCTTCCCTCGCTTGACGGATATTCTCGCCAGCGTTCGTACGAAGGGTCTCTTGGTCCATTTCATATTTTGCCTTCTGTTCATTCAAATTCCTCTGGAAATCCCGTGAAGCAATCGTGGCAAGTTCAGCAAACTGTGGATCAATCGTGCTCGTCTTGATCTGGTTGAATGTCTTCAATACCTCATCGGCGTTGTATTCCATGCCAGATGGGTATGATTTCACCGTTGCTGCCCATAGATCCTTGAGGTTCTGTGGGAGATTCGAGTTGTTGATGATGTTCATCGCAGCTTCGAGGCGCTGATTGCCTTCATCCTTGAAGTACGACGAAGTATAGCCGTATGTTTTGGCTTCTTTTTGCAAAAACTGATCGAGTGCCTGTGGCGATTCGCGCGCCCAGTTCATCATTTCACTCGATGTGGCATCGCGATCGAAGTATTTTTTGTAAAGCTGGTTGATCCAGGTGCGGTCTGCTGCATCTACTGAGTTGCTTCCCATTTGAGTAGGATCTGTACCCATTGCAGTACCAGTCCCTGTGCCACCTGTTTCCTGGTTGCCTGCCACTTGGGAATAGAAGCGGCTTGTCGGTTTCAGGTAGATGTCCACCCCATTACGCTGAATATCGTTCTCTGTAAGCCCCTGAGCCTGTAATTGGCTGAACTGGGAAGGCCTAAGCAAGACGTTTTGGCCAGTCTGGCTCGATGTGCTCGGTGCACCTGTCGAGCTTCCACCTGATGCAGCCTGGATGTTGTCTAAACGGCCACGTACAGGCTGGCCAGTCTGTGTGTTGAGCTGGCTACCATCAGCGAATGTTTGGATGTTCCCAATCGTATTTGGGATGATCTGATTCGTTTGTGGGTTGATTTGAATGGTCCCAGGAATCGACAAATACTGCGTATATTGTGGGTCACTTGCCGTGATACGTCGGCCGTCAGAGGTGATGATATCCGGCGATTGACGCTGATCTATCGCTCCACCTGTCTTTGTCTGTTGCGTGTTCTGGCTCTGGTTCGTGAATGGTTCAACTGGAACACCAGGGGCTTTTTCTAATCGATAACCCTGATTCATCATTTCTTGCGAAGTTGGAACACGTGATCCTGACTTTCCATCGGTACGGACCACAACGCGCTGACCTTGCGCGTTCACAAGCGTTGCCTTTGGAATTGGATAGGCGTACGCCGTTGTTACGACATTGTTGCCAGAGAGACTTCTGACAAAACGGATGTCTTCGTAGTCCGTAGATGCGCCGCTTTGCAACTGATTCGCTTGCTGTTCAGAGATGCGAACATATCCGGCTGGGATAGAAGCCTGGTCTTGTTTCGTTGTCTCTGGCGAAAAAGACGTCTGACTAGAAGGCGCTGATTGCGCTGGTGAGGGTGTTAACGTTGCAGGAGCGGGCGTACTCGCCTGTGGTTGAGCCGAGGGCTGGCTTGTAGACCATCCTTGGCTAACCCAATAACTCACGTCGCTTTGTGGGACGTTGTTTTGGGCGATACTTCCATCGCGGTTGCGGTAGTAGAGAACTGGCATAGCTTAAGTGTATAGGAAACTTTTCTAAACTTGGAGTTGAATAGTCACGCCCGTCGAAGAAGATGTTGCTGCAGACCCAGCGGCACCGTTATCTCCCGTATGTCCGCTATCGTCAGCTTTACCAGCACCACCCGTGCCTGCTGATCCATTGGAACCTGCGACTGAGCTGATCGTTCCTGCTCCAGAAAGAGAGGTATAGATAAGAATAATGGTTCCACCAGGGCCCCCAGCACCCGCACCACCGCCACCGCCACCGCCAGGAGCTTGTACAGCGGATCCACCAGCTGGGTTTGCGGCGTCTGCACCATTGCCACCATTGCCACCATTGCCACCAACCGACTGGATGCTGCCTGCATTTGAAATGACACGCGCACAGATCACAATGGTACCTCCACCACTCCCATTACCACCTGATCCGCCCCCTGCGCCTCCACAACGCGCGCCAGATCCACCTCCACCAGCCCCACCACCACCCGCGCCAGATCCGCCAGCCTGACCGTTGTACTTCAAGTACTTCAAGTTCTGGCTATCGTCACGATCGAACATGTCGATGGCGAAGGTAGCCGAATAAGGCCGTACTTTTGAGGCTGTGAGCGTCGAAGCTGAGCCAGCTGAACCACCAAGGCCAGTTCCTTCAGAACCGCCATCAGGTCTTCGTACTCCACCACGTCCACCTGCCCCACCATTCCCAACAAATGTGAGGGCAAAGCAGTTTGCGATCGCTGCTCCGTTTGATCCGCTTCCACCATTTCCTCCACCATACCCACCACCAGACGAAACACCATTTCCACCTGATCCACCAGAACTTCCCGCAAGACCAGCAAGCGAACCATAAAGCCCGGCAGATGTGAGCGCCGTGCCAGCAGATCCACCAGCCCCTCCAGCGCCACCAGTAGATGTATTTGAAAACGTCCCATTAGAACCATTTCCTCCGTTATTTCCATTCCATTTAATAACACAGCCAGAACCTACTGTGAGCGATGTTTTGCAGAAAAGTCGATACCCGTTCGTAATCAGGATTGCGGATGATGACAGAGTGACAGTTGTCGCAAAAACATCCATGAGCTGGGTGTAAGTAGACCCAGACTTTGAGAAGTAGGTAGCGTAGGTATTTGTCCCATCAAGGGCGAACGCGCCGTCGACTCCCGATCCGAAGACATCGTTACCTGCGATTGTCGAACCGTTTACGCTAAGTACAGACCCATCCCAGGTAAGCGAGTTCGAAGTCGTCGAATCTCCAATAGACAGTTTGTAGGCTCCGCCAGAGTACCCAAGAAAGAACCCTGTACCCGTATTGTAGTCTGTTTGGCCTCCGCTGATAGATCCGTTTACGCCAACATCAATAGTGCCTCCACTAAGCGCAAAAGCGCCCGTTGCGATGGTATACTTGAGATATCTAGCGTTGGATGCAGAACCGAAATAGACACCGGAACTCGAAATGTAATACCCAGCATTCGTCGAGTCTGAAAAAGAAGTCTTTCCAAAGTTGATTGAACCACCTGTAAGCGTCAGGTTGTTGAATTCCGCGTTTCCTTGCCCATCAATACGCCAGCCAGTCGATCCTTGGACGTACCCTGTTGATTGAATGTAGGTATCAACAGATAACGTACCTGCTTTCAGCTTTGCAACGTTCAAGTTTTCGATACGTTGGCCTTCAATTCCGTTATCTGGGAAGTACTGACGTGTGTTGACGAGCTGTTCTTCAATATTTACAGAGATCGGCTGACGCAAACCAACTGGGTCAAAGCCCATTTCTTCAAGTGCTGGATTCGACAAGCGCGCGATGCTGCTCATAGCCGTGATTCAGGCCCAAAAAGAGCGGTAAAGCCATGGAACTTCCATGGAGCACGGCCAGACATCTCGCGACCTTCGAATTGGATGAAGTAACCGTCGATTCCACAGGGGAACTCGTTGATTATCTTGTCCAAAACCCCAATCTTTTGGAATTCCTGCAGTCCTTCCTGCTTTTTATTGAACAAACGGTAGTACAGCACGAGACCAAGACCACTTTCCGCATAGGCAACGGTCTTGATGATGTGCTTCAAGATAGACGGATCTCCAAAATCGTACGCTTTGGTGCGGAAATGGCTCTTAATGGCCGCTGTATTATCCGTTGTTACTAGGATTGCATCGGTATATTTCCCCTTCACGTGCACATCGCCATCGCTTGCACCCATGTACAGATAGTCTTTTCCGCTCAACGTCACACGCGCAAGCGCCGTTACCACATCCGCAAGCTCGCGCCATCGCCACATGCCTGTATCAAGGTTGTAGACCGCCATGCAGTTCGTATATGAAAGGCCATTGGCTGAAGTATTCCCAAGGTAGAGGACGTATTCACGGTCAACAACAGCGCTGCGCCAGTTTGACGACGAAGATTGGCGAATCAACTCTTGAATATCTGCCCCAATCGGCACAGGGAAGCCACCACCACTTGAAATGAGTACCGTATCTTTGTTCGCCCAAATCATGTACTGACCGATGTTCTGAATGGACCGATGCTGCGAGCATCCAACGTCCCATATTTTCTTCTTAGAATCCTGGTCGTACAGATAGGCAGAATAATCCGTGAAGATGACGAGACGGTCCCAGTTAGTCTCAATTCCTGTGATGGATTCAGAATAGTCGACATCGAAGAAGTCGCTTGCCACGGTCCAGGAGATTGAACCTGCACTTGGAACAGAAGAGAAATAGACACGGTAAGGTTGAGCAGCTGCATTGTAGCAGTTGGCGACGTAGAGGCGATCACGGTAGCGCTTGATGTACTTTGCGCCTGGCATGGATGTTGTGAGCGTTGTGCCAAACGTTGTGCCTGTGAGCGTTCGGTTAGGAAGAAACACGTCATCGGTTGCATCGTAGCCGACAAAGAAGCAGTACCCAATGAAATCCTCCATCTCGACAAGCGCATCTTCGTAGTTAGCCCAGGCTGTCTCTGCATCCGTGAGCTCTGTCCATGAGCTCCCTGTGGAATAGAAGAGCTGAAGTGCCGTATCTCCTGAGTTGTTCACCGTTGCTAGAATCTTTTGGACTGCTGATGTCTGGTGGAAGTGGTGGAGCCCAGTGATAGACTTCCCTGATTGAATGGTCGAACCGACGATGGAGTACCCAAGATCTTTGATAAGAACACCTTTTTTGTACGATGGATTACAGCCGTTTGCGATCTGAAGTTGGTTGTCGCCTAATAGAAAATGGCTCAACTCCGTAGTTGGGGGTTGCAGGAAGTGCGGAACGTGGAATGGAGCGCGATTTTCAGCCATAGGTCTAGTCTAAGAATGTGGTCGTGGGCTTACTGCCAAACGTGTAGTAGTCGTACTCCTCCAGGGTAGGGAGCTTGTACGTCATGGCATTGTTCTCCATGTAGGCATTGAACTGATTGATGAACTTTGTTTCATCATCAAATTGTTGCTTACGAGCGGCGATCTTGGAGGCAATGTAGATCGAGAGGATGTTGTAGAACGGAATCTCAGTTGTCGTGGCAAACGAAGTGAATGGAGACAAGCGCTTCAGATACCTGAATTTCAGCTTGCGACCTGAGTAGGTCGAGCTCACCGGAACGTTCAAGATGATTGTATTGTTGAAAATGGCGTATCTATCAGGCAATGAAGGCGCGACATTCTGGTAAACGTTCGTTCCTGCGGCAATGATGGCCGTGAAGGTCGAGGCAGAGAACCCAGAGAGTACACCTGTCGATTGCACGTTTGACGTGTAAGGCGCTGCACTGATCGTTGAAACGTAGATCGTACCTGTTTCGCCAAATTCATTGGAATCCGTAAGCGTAACCGAGGTATCAGATACGCTAATCTGTGAAGCAAGCGTTGTTTTAGCGGTTCCCTCGTAGAGCTCATCCATCTCGTCAGGCTGAATGACTTTGAGCTCGCTATTGCCAAGATAGACATTCATGATGCCTTGTTGAGTCCCCTTGTACTTCAAAGAGTAGGTTAAGCCAGATAAAGCGTATTCGTTCTCGTTCGTGGTAGTTGCAATCGATGTGTCGTTTTTCACGAGTTCAAAGATCCAATCCTGCTTCTCTTGAACACGGTCAATCGCATCATTCGCATCACGTAGGAGCTGCGCTTCCTGCGCGTACTGGCTCCCATAAGGCACGTTTGCCATCGAACACGCTTCCATGGCGATCTTCTCAAAAGCCGTGTCGCCATTGCCGCTATAGGAGGTTGCATCACAGTACCCCGAATAAGTAGTGGCTGCCTCATTCTTGAAGCGGAAAAAGGCGTACCCTGTGGTATTCGTGACGTCCGTATACACCGTCATCAGTTGGTCAGCTGTGATGTTGTATGTTGCGAGTACCGATTTCGAGCCAGCCACGGTTGTTGCACGACTGAATTCCACCTGATTGTAGTCAAGGACCGTAACAGGTGTATCCGTATAGTGATCGAAAACTGTGTTGGCATTCAGTGTCAACGTCGTACCAGATGGGGTTGTTACAGTATGCACACGGCAGATTTCGGCCGTTGGATCTCCCCAGTTTCCTAGAAGCACGTACTGCCCAACAAGAAACCCATATACGTTGTCGACCGTGAGTGATCCAGAAGAAGCCGCCTTGTCCGCTGTCATGCGCGCGGAAGGCTTATTCTCTGTAAGTGTCGAGTGGTAGGCGACAAGGGTGTTGTTGCTGACGCTGAGGTTGAGAAGCATAGATGGTTAGGCGGATTTCGTGAAAGGCAGGCCCTTTTTCAGAGCATCCACCACTTTTTGGTCGAGGACCTTGATCTCACCATTGAAAAACTCAAGGTAGAACTCCCAGGACGGGATACTGTGCAAGATGCCTTTTCCATCAGCCCAGTAGACAGATGGAGACGTAGCCCCCTTCACAAGTACGTTCTGAAGAGAGGTAGTCGGGCTTACAAGAGCCATGAACTTGTCCATATCGAGTCCTGGACCCGTACAGGAAGGCTTCAGAGCGTAGATCTCTGAGTGTGTGATGATATGGTCACGATCGAGTGGAATATCCCAGCGCTTTGCAATCTGCTGAACCAGTTCTGCAGTCGCTTTGTACTGTTCTTCGGTCCAGATATGCCCAGATACACCCTCATGCTCGATAGAAACAGTGTATAGGTTTGGATTTTCCGGTCTTACAAGCTTCCAGGTTGGTTTGTAGACGCGACCATTGCCCCAAGCTGTGTCTGCTTCAGCGACCCATTGATACACCTCGCCTTTCTTCCCTACTCCGTAGTGCGTGGAGGCCTGCGACTTGGGATTACGAAACCAAGCATCTGTGCCTTTGAGTGTCCCGTCCATCAAATGAAGAACGATCGTCATTGGCTTGAAGCCAGATCGTCCTTTTGAGAAATTCACGGGAATGAGTCGCTTGGTAACGTTCATAGTGTGCTTAGCCCTCTCCTTTTGTGAGTAGGAGAGAGGAAGAACGCTACGCTAGGAGCTTTAAAGCTCTTTGTCTTACGTACGCAGGAAGTTCTTCGTACCAGATCACTCTTGTGCGGCAGGTGGCGTAATTAAATCCGAAACGTGTTCAGGCTTCCCGCTCATGTCGTGAGACTGAACGTCTGCATGGACTTCCGCATCCGCTTCCGCCTGGGTCTGGAATGGGCGAGAGCGCTGGTCTCCACCCTGGGCCTTCCAAGCGAGAGCTCCGCCGATAGCCGTGTTCAGAGTGCTGTCGTTTTGGACGATAACCCATTGTTTAATGACTTCATCGAGCGTAAGACCAGCGTCTTCGACGAGCTTCACTTCTTCGTCGGTCCAAGCTGTGTTGAGAATGTCCTTACCGACACGCTGGCCAAGGCCAAGTTCTGCATTTTCCATAGATATGTGAGAAAGTGAGTAATTATTCCTCTTTTGAGAGAGGGGCATTCACGTAGTCTGAAACTGGCACGCTTGGCGCAGCTCGTAAAAGTTTCGCCAACAGGTTCAGCGCTACGCCGAGGACAGAGGTGAGCTCTGCGCTCAGGTCTATATTAAACAACTTCTTAGCAGATAGGGCTAATGCGATAGCGATAGCTCCACAAACCGCGATTTCAAGGAAGTGAAACAGGGTAGATAATAGGGCTTTGTTCATAGAGAACTGGTTAATTTCTTACTAATTAGTGAAATAGCAAGCGATCCAATGGCACCAGAGATAATCCCTATTAGGGACATCTTGATGCTGAGGACCGTTGTATCTTTTTCATTTGCACGCAGACGATCATCCAGGCCCTTGATCGTAGTAGCCATGCTGTTGATCGTACTCATGAGAGCCTGAACCTGGCCCATGAGGCGGCCTAGCTGTAGGTTGATCTCAGATACTTCGTCTCTCATATGTCTAGGTGATTGCGATACGCCCTGGATTCGTCGTAGGAGCGAGATAGATATCATCGAACCAGGCTGTCTGTGCTGCTCCAGCGGTAGGGATCTCAGCGCTCAACACAAGGTATTGAGTTGTAGCCGATGTCGTGACGGTGAATGTGATTTGTTGCCAGTCAGCCGTCCCAGCGACCGCCGTCGCACTCGTCGAGGTAACACGAACACCCGCTCCATCATGCTCATGCACTGCAATTTTTGCTCCTCCGCCCTGTACGTTTAGAGTTTTAATCCAATACGTCATCGTGATTCCGGTCGATGGAGGTACACGAATCGCGTAGAGGTTCAATTCACTGACAAGAAGAGATGCCCCTGTACCCGTACGAGATCCATAGCAACCGCGCCCGCGACCCGTTGCATCGAGACAATCAACTTTCAATGAACCTGAGCCAGAATGAGATACAGTTCCGTCAATTGAGATCGCGCACGATGTAGCATCTATGATCTGTGACCACTTATAGGTTGCGTTTGTGCTACTCCCCGCTGCCGTTCCATCAATCCAACGGCTAGAGGTTGTTCCTGCTGCTGTGAATGCCGGTATTACCTCAAAGTCAAAGTTCTTCACCAAGTTTCCATTTGCAGGGACACGACCTTCTGGGTAGACGGGGGTGAGGGAAATATCGTCGAACCAAGCTGTACCTGTAGAATCACCCAGAATGTACATCTGAACATTTACCCATCGTGAAGTTGAGGAAGTCGTGAAGTTTATGGTACGTAACGTCCAATCTGTAGTTCCCGAAACGTAAGTAGATGCGGTGGAACCGCTATTTGACGTACTCGCACCCGTATATTCGACGATATTGAACCGGGCACCAGTAGCATCATTTGTAATTAAGCTATCCGTTTTGATATATCCAGTGAAGGTATAGGAGGTATTCGGAGTAACAGGAATCATGTACGCGATCTGGTTCGCTATACTCGGTGCACTTTGGTTTGTTAAACCTACATACATCCCTACGGAGCTACCTGCATTCGCTACAGTGCTGACAATCTTCAATGAGGCATTTCCATTTCTTTTGACCGCTGTATCGAATTGTGCGGAACCTGTGACTGAACCACCAATGACCATGAAGTAACCAAAAAGGCTATTTGTAGTACTCCCACTAGCCGTTCCATCGATCCAACGTGAGCTTGTTGTCGTCGCCGCCGTAAAGGGCGGCGCATACTCGAAGTCACCGTTCTTCACCATGTTTCCATTGATCTGTTTACGGGCTTTCATTGGGACATCGGCGGAATACGTAGCACCTGTAATAGTTCCGTTGTTCGCCGTAGAAGAGATATCTGTAACCGTACTTCCTGCACCTTCATTGAAGAGAGATCCCCATACCAAACCAGAAGTAGGAATATCACCAAGAAGATATAGGTTAGAAATCTCTTGAGCGGTGAGTACGCGATTCCAAACGAGTGGCTCGTCAATCCAGCCGTCGAACGTGCGGTCTGTAACACCGGAACGATTGCCAATCGTGAGGGCGTTTGTGGTTGTGATAGCTGATAGAGCAGCCGTCGCGGAAGGAGTCCCGGACACTGCCCCGTTTATGTAGTGCGTAACAGTTGCGTCGGCGGCCACGGTCACTAGTACATGCTGCCATCGGTTCAGAACCACTGAGTTTGTTGCAGAGTTAACACTAATGGAATCAACACGTAAACGCATTTGTGCTGTTCCAGTAAGCTGGAAAACGTAACCATCCGCACCATTCAAACCAGTGGATTTGTCGATGACATTTCCCAAGCTACTTTCTCCAAGTGTTCTTGGTCTAATCCAAGCGCTCAGAGTAAATCCGTTCGTCAATAGTTGGTTTGCATTATGCGGAACAATAACAGTATCAGTCGTACCGTTAAACAAGAGGCTTGAAACAAAGTCTCTTGTCCGGAACCTATTTGTCACCGCGTTCCGTGGCATATCTACTCAACAGGTTCAGTAGAAGCCTCTTTTACGGATACTTTTCCACCATCTGAAACGATGACTTCCATGACTGGCTCTTGGGGAACTTCATTCAACGCTTGCATTTTGTCCTTTTCGCTCTGGATGTGGAGGGCAACACGTGTCATCAGTTCTTCCTCTGTCTCTTTGCCATCCATCATATAGGTACAGATTTCCGATACTCCGTCATTCGAGGTCACGTTGAACACGAGCTTGGAACCATCTAGTGAGATTTTCTGGTAGGTAGGCATAGGTTTAAGAAACAGCTGCATCAGCGGATAATGGCTGCCAAACGATGAACCACTGGATAGCTCCAGAGGATGGGGCGTCAGTCGTCGTATAGCGATAATCAATCGTTGTAGTTGCTCCAGTCTTCTTCGTAACCTCGAACGGGGTGAAGACATCAGCGCCTACAGCCTGAGCGTCCTGGAACGCTCCAGCAGCGTTTGATTTAAGCGTCAAGGCGCTCGCCACGAGACCTGTACGCATGAGGATCGAGCCAACAGGGGCTGCGGAAGCAGTAACACCTGCAGCGAGCGTAAGATCGACCGTTGCTGATTGATCGTTCAAACGTAGGTGGGCAGCTGTGTGGTTGGCTGAGAGCACCGTAGTGACCACTCCATAGATCTGAAGAACCTTGATAGACCCTGTGATCGTGAATACGACGATCGATCCTGTCGTGTTGTTGACGTTCGTCGTAACCGTCTTCGAAAAGACGTTGGTGGTGAGCCCTGGCTTGAAGATAGGCATAGACTATTTGTAGTTGATTTCAGTGATGTGATCCGTTGCCGTTGCAGCCGTGTACGTCGCTTCCGTTGTCGAGAACGCGAAAGCAATGCCTGTCGAGAAGTTGATACCCTGCTCACCAAAATAAGATCCAGTCAGCTCAAGTACTCCACCCGCTGGGACAAAGTATGTACGAGCAGGAACAGCGCCACCTCCAGGGGTTGTGGCTGTATTGTGAAGCTGGAAGTAACGATCACCGCCAGACACGTTGTGGCAGTAAACAGATTTCACGTTCCCTGGCGTCGCTTTGACGTTCAAGGTCGCGTTTGCACCAAGGTTCTGAAACTGGGTCCAGGAGTATGTAGAAACGGCGATGGGCTTAACAACCATTTGTCCAACTCCGTTTGTGTTATCCACAAGCTGGTCAACATAGCCTTCACGGCCCCAAATGTGGCCAAGACTATCGCTGTTTACCGTCACATAGTCCCCATCCGTAGAAGAGCTTGAAGCTGCTGTATCCGTGCGTTTTGCAAGGAACATGACACCAACATCACCAGAGGTATGTGCGGCGTCTTCTGCCTTACCGAGGTTTGTCGCGCCTGTACCTGGAACAACGGACGTAACGGCTGTTCCACCACCAGAGGAAGATGTCGCACTCGACTTGTACTTGTAGGTCGTGGACGTCAAGGTTGACGCTGTTGTCGTCTTTTTTCCGTAGATTGTGCCAGATGCATAATCAACAACGTACTGACCGTTCGAGAGCGCGGCCCCAATCGCTGCCATCTTATTGAAGATGGACGTTTCATCGAGGTATTCAAACTGTGTGAAGTCGAAAAGAACCTCCGTGGTAAGCGCTGTGGACGTGAAAGAAAGCGACGTGTCGCCTTTAATCGCTTCCATGCTTCCAAGGATGTTCTTGATGTTGTCGTACGCGAGCTGACCGACAACGATGGTGCCCGCTGCCTCACCTGCGTCTGACGTGAGCGTGCCAGAGGAGTTGTAGTAAAGCTGAACAGTTTCACCTGTAACAGTTGTGATGCTCGAAGACGATCCCTTGTCGTCGACAGGCATCCCACGGAACGGAGAAACATTTTGTAAATGCTTGAGAAGCATAGTGGTAGATAATCCTCTTTCGAGGCCCCATTATCGTGTTCACCTTCCTATCCCTCCCCTGGACGAATCGAGGGGAGAAGAGGAAGGCAAACGCTTTCGATTAAGAAGGAGTTCCAGCCTCACCAGCCTGAGCGGATGTGACAGGACCGTATGTCTTCACGTTGGCAGTCAACGTGTTACATAGGTTCGTACAGTCGAAGGAAGCAGGCATGTAGAGGTGCAAGACACCATCAACAAACGAACCAACCGACTGCACAGCATTCGTGATGGCGACACCACCAGAACCTGAACAAAGCGTTGCGTGGAAGCGAGGACGAACCATGACGTTCAAGAACTTCGCGCCAGCCGTATCAACGATCTTCACGAGAACAGCACCAGCCTCCGAGGAGTTGATGATCCATTCACAATCAATGAAACGGTTGCTCTTGGCACCATCCGCAGACGAAGCGCCTGAGATGGCATCGAACGCCATGACGTTACGTGCGGCAGAAGTTACGAGAACGTCCGTACCGAACGAACAGTTGACGAATGTACCAGAGTCTTCACCCATGAGGGCTTCACTGGAGGTCGTCAGATCAAGGTTGTCAGCAACACCGAACAAGAACGAACAGTTCTCGTAGTAGTTTCCTTCACCAGCGAATTGCACAACGTACAAAGCGTTCGCGTGCGTCGATGACTGAATAAACTTGATGTTGCGGAACGAGTTACGGGTTCCTGTTACCTTCAAGACGGCGGCTGTATCAACGGCACCAGAGATCTGGATCTTCGCACCTTGCTGGACCAAGCGACCTCCGCCATCGAATCCAACCACGTTGATGCGACTCTTAGACCACGTAAGCATCGAAGAGAGCGAGTGTGTGGAGTGCGCGTCAAGACAGATCGTATCGTTGTTATTCGATTCCGCTTCTGTGTACGCGTCTGAAAGAGACGTGAAGAAGCGAACGCGACCAAACGGATCTTCTTTCGCAATTTCCTGAATCGCCTGATAGTTCTGGCTAGCAGAGTCAGACGAGTTGAAAACGAAGAGGATGCGACCAAACGCTGGGAGCTGAGCGGCGATGCCGTCAATCAACGCGCGACCGTACCCCACATTCATGTTCCAAGTAGACATAGTAGATATAGGGAGAACACCACCGACCAACCAGGTTCCACGAATGGATTTCCCTGTTCTCCGTTATTTCAGGTATTAAATCTGCGAAGTAGCGGCCTCCTGAGGGGCGACTACTGGCTCTACAGGAGCCACTGGCTCTGAAACGACAGGCGCTTCTAAGACTTCTTTCACTTCTTCTACAGGTGCTTCCACTGCTGGCTCTGGAGCCACGATAGGCTCCTCGACTACCACAGGGGTTTCAGCCACAACAACTTCGTCTGGCTCGCCTGAAAGGCACTTATCAAGCTCTGCTTTTGGCATGACGGTTGTCGTGCCATCCGCAAGCTTAATTTTCTGCATATCAAGGCTCGCAAGAGCTTCGTTTTCCGTGACAAAAGGCTGGATAGAGAGCACACGTACCTCTGAAAGCTTGCCTTTGTAGAGAAATTGGGACATAGAGGTTTGAACAAAGGGGGGATTATTTACGGAACATCTCTGATGAAGTTTTCTTCATGTGACAATTCGCACAAAGTATTTGATATTGTCTGAAATCGTATATTCCTTTCAAAATTCGCTGGAATGTTTGGATGTTGCTTGGCCGACCAATCGGCTTACGGATTGGGATTATGTGATCCACCTGGAACACGCTACGATCCTCAATCCCACATCTGACACATTTTCCACCTAATAAATCTAGGACATGATCTCTCAATATTATGTACTTGCGTCTCGCACATAACCTTCTATCTTCGAGGTTTTTGTAAGGCATACGCCATCCCCCCTTGATTGTTCTCTAGCTACCGTCTCCCTTAGAAATCTTGATCCAAGCAGCCGACACAGTAGCGATACCGTATCCACCGCGAGCACCGAAGTTCCAGTCGTCCGTTGCGAAGTCATCCGCGTTGTTGCCTTCCGAAGGAGACTTCAAGCGTGGCTCTTCCCAAACGCCGAGGTAAGCAGTCGACATGTCTGTCGAAGCAAGACCCCAGTAATAACGCTTCGTGTTATCCACAGCGCCGGAAGCGGTCGTAGCAACACGAGGCAAGATGACGTGCGAGTACTTCGACATGTAGACGTTCTTCACGCCCGAGTTTGCACCTTCAACATCAGCCGTCGACTGAAGATATTCCTTGGCGGTGTTCACCGTGTTTGGATCATCTGTCGTCCAGAGCTTGTTGAAGCTCATCGTCATCTTTTCACCGAACTGGTTCAACGTCTGTTCAACGACCAAGCGTTCTGCGGCTTCCAAAGCTCCCTTAGAGAGACGTGGGTTACCAGAAACAAGGTTGGAGAAGGTGGAAGAACTGCCACGGAGTGTGTGAACTGCGGATCCGAGGGCGAGGGTATCACCAACGGTCACATCAACGGTTCGTCCATCCATGTCCGTGTAGGACGTCGAGTGGGCGAAGGTGATGCGGTGGGCCAAGTCCAAGTCCATGCGGTTCGCCACCTGCTTACCAAGGTTGGTCAGCTTGCGGACAACTTCTGGATACTTGTTCTGCGTGCGCATTTCATACGAGATACCGATATCCAAGGCCACGCGGTACATGGTCATGGTCTTCGAGTAGCCTTGCTGCACGGACGCGCGGTTCGCCTGGTCCGATTCCCCCTTGTAACGAGCGTATTCCTGACCGTCGATTTCCGTGAACTCGCGTGTGTTACCGCTGTTCATCGGCACCGGGACGACCTGGAACAAGCCAGAGTTGCGCATGACTTGAGGCACCGAGTTGTAGCCTTTCTGCCAGAGCACGTTTGCCAACTTGGTAAAGTCGGAAAGTGAGACTGTATTAAGCTCCATAGTAAATGATTATGTGAGATTAGCCACCAACAACGCCCATGCCACCGATGCCGAGGTTCAAAATACAGTCGCAAAGAGTCGTGGACTTATAGCGAAGGATCTGAACGGCGTCGTAAGTAGATGCGCCACGGTTAATCGTGAGCGAGTCCGTGAGGTCACAGAACAAACCAACGTCGGATGTGACGAGAGTTGCCGTGACATCACCTTCCCAAACCACGTTTACTTCGGTTGGGACTTCAACAGGAACGAGGCGAGCGGTCGCGTAGTCCGAGTCAGTTGAAGCGATCGTCTTCATAATGACGCCAACATGCGTCGATGGAGCCGATGTGGTCGTTGCAGGAGCAATCAGACCAGATGCCCAGCGAACAATGGCACCTTTCGTGAAGGCGGTAGATGTAGTGACTGGAAGCCACTGGACTTTCGTTGCTCCTTGTTTGCGAACAAAAGACATAGAGATTAAAAAATGATGAATGGAGTGTACGAGCATCCATCCTGGTTCTCTGTCATATAAAAAATGACAAGGATCCCCGAAAGGATGCTTGTCATTTTTGTCGCGCTACACTTGCGTGTGTTGCGGCTGACGACTGGTTGTGTTCCAGCGAATCAAGCGAGTTTTTGCCAATGAAGGCTAACAACGTGTATCTCCTCACGCGAATAGGTTGTGCCTGACAATCGGATTCTAAAACAACACTTTTGTCTTGTGAAGTACTAGCAACCCTTGCTGCCTCTATTAGACTTCTTTGTTCCCTTCTTCATGTTTTTCACCTCCTTCCGCAGCCGCAGCCTTAGCGGCTTGTTCAGCGGCCAAACGTTCGTTCTCCTTCATCGCCTCGTCCTCCTGCTCAGCGGCATCGGCTTCAGACAACATCTGATCGAACCCTACCTGCAAGATGTACTTGTGGCCGAATTGACGTGTGAAGGCGCGTTCCTTTTTCACTTCTGTAATGTTCTCGATCGCGTTCATGATGTGCGAGAGCATCCCAAGCTGGATTCTGTTCATCGCCAAGCCCTTCAAGAGTTCCGTTGCGAAGTAACTTGCAACCAACTGGGTGGTCGTGACATTCGGCACAGGCTGCTCGGTCTGGATCTTGAAGAAGAGCGTGCCACTGATTTCAAGCTTTTCCCCATTCACGAAATCCACAATGATCCAGTCTCCATTCTGCTCTGCACGAAACTCTTTGATCTCACGTTCTCCAATAAAAGGCATAGGTTTTTTGGCTAAGATTAGCCATTAAGGTATTTAACTCCGATGTTCAATCGTGTGCCGTCCTTCGTCTGAAGCTCCCAAATCGCCTCACCATTCAACGCAATGTCAATGTCTTGCGTCAGTACCTTCTTCGAGAGGACCGTGCAGATTTCCAAAACGTAGTTCTTGGCCCAGATCGCGTAGGGAACTACTTCTTTCGATCCATCTTCGTACGAGAGCTCAATGTTCTGATCCTCACGCCAGACACCATTTGGGTTCTTTTCGCAGGTGTTCGACGTCATCACGTAGGACACAATGCGCTTGCCGTTGTAGGTCTTGATGCCTGCTTCGGTCCCTGGCTTCTCCTTGTGATCCTCATCGTACTTGTGGAGTCCTGCCTTGCTAGCTGCGGCTTCAAGACGTTCCAAGCGATTTAAGACAGCCTCGAACTTGTCTCGATCAACAGTGACGGTAGCTTTTTTGGCAGGTGCTGGAGCGGTTGGCTCTGGGGCAGCCACAGGTGGTTGCACAGCAGGTGCTGGAGCGTTCTGGTCTTTCTCGTTCGTGGTGTTCGTGGACATAGGTTAGGAATACTTTTTAATATCTTCGGCTGAAATACCCATCTTGGCAGCAAGATCTGCAACTTCACCCGTAATCTTTCCCGGTGGTTGAGCAGCATGCGGCATACCAAGAGGTGCTGTTGCTACAAACATCGGGTTGACACGCATGGAAGGAGATGTGCCTGTTGCAATCGTGATGGCATCGCGCATCTTGGACACAATCTGTTCTTCCGTCGCGTCTTCGTCTTTGATGCGGTCATAGTTGGCGAGGACCTTGGTGCGCGTCTCTTCGTCGTACACACCAAAGCGAGCAAGGGCGTTCGCCTTATAGGTATCACGCTGACGCTGGTCCATCGTGCGCTGACGCTCCTCGATCTCTTCCTGACGCTTCATGAGCTCCACTTCCTTTGTGGATAACTTCTTCATCTCCTCTTCAGTCATCGTGTTCAGGCGCTTCCAGTTCATTTCCTTGTCATCCTTTTTGGCAAGAAGCTCCTTCGCTTTGGCTAGCTCTGCTTCAGCGGCGGCCTTGGCTGCAGCTGCGGCCTTCAAATCTTCAATCGAAGCCTCGACCTGGATTTCATTACCGTCTTCATCGAAATACTTTGGCATAGGTTACCAATTATAGTTATTAAGTAAGGCCATGAGCCCATTGTATTCACCCTGCATCTGAGCGAGTTCCGCACGCTTCGCATCGACCGTCGCATTAGAATTCTTGATGTAGGCTTCAAGATTCTTCGACTCCGTTTCAAATTTCTCGCGCAATTCTTTTACGCGCGCCTCGACATCTGGCTTCGTGAGTGGTCTGGACGCTTTTGGCGTCTTTGGAACCCTGCTCTTTCGTATCTTGTTCATGGTTAGACGATATCAAATTTATTAAAGATGTCCTTCTGATGGCTCTCTTTGAACGCGTTATTCAAGCGTTCAAACTCTTCTTTCACCTTCTCGATGCCGTTGATTGTGCCGCGTGAAAGCACATCATCGTCATGATCTCTAGAGTAGCGCGCGATGTGATCTATCTCATCGAAGATCAATGGCTCTACAATCTGGGAAAAGAAGTCATTGCTGAAGGTTGAATGGGCGAACGCTAGAAGCGCTTCTCGTTCGTCCTTCGGCATACCTGTCAGATCAAGCTTCACTTCGCGGTCTACCTTGCTGATCTGTGTGCGGGTCAGATCGACAATATCGACGGGGTAAAGCTTCTCTGCAAGCCATTTACGCACCTTCTGGATGGTCGTCATCTACTAGGCGGAGCGGGCGAGAGTATTTAAAGAGGGGGCTGCTGGGGGTTTGGCTGCCTGCATCATCTGAGCCGGAACCTGGCCTGCTCCCTGCTGGGTAGGAGCGCCTGGTTGACCTGGCATGCCTGGCGGCATTCCTGGAACACCTTTCAAGAAGAACTTGTTTGGATCTTCCTTAGCGAGCACAGCAAAGCGCTCTTTCAGGTAGTCCATATTCAGAGACTGGATGCCAAAGATACCCGCTGCATCACGCACATTCTGGGTGAAGAGCACACGGTTTAGTTCCGTTGAGTCCTTCTCGGTTGGCGTGATCGTGATGTAGTAGGTCGCTTTGATCTTCTGGAACTCAATAGGGTTCAAGTAGACCTTGCGTGTTTGCACACCTGTCTCAGCCGTCAAGAACTTCTCTTCAGCCTGAACTTGCTCAGGAGTGAGCGTATTCGCCATTTCTGGGTTGAATTCGATCACACGACGACCTTGCTGGCCATTCTCGAGCGTCGTGTCAATCGACACCGTACGATAGACGCTCTTCTTCAAGCCAGACTGTACACCTGTGACTTCCTCGTCGATTTCCTTGGTCCAGTTGGCCACGATGTTCTGAATGCGTAACCAGGAAAGCTTCTTCTCGAATTGAATAACGCCCCAGATAGCAAGACCAAGCTTCATCATGGATTGCTTCTTGAGTTCCAAGATCTCTGTGGCTGTTTGGCTACCAGCGGTCGCATCGCCACTCATGACAGGAGAAGAACTCTTTTCGTCTACAATCTGCTTGATGAACTGATACGCAGAGAATTCACCAGGAGTGACACCTGTTGGCGTGATGATCGGCTGAAGCTTCGATGGATCAATGTCGTTGTGGATCGTCCCTGGCGTGAAGATACGCTTTGAGAGCGTACGCTTCGTGTTGTTCGCCATTGGCGGCTTGAATGATTGCTGAGTCTTCAGAACGATCAAGCGCATCATCTCATCGAGCACAGCCTGGTCAACCTTGGTCTTTGCAGGAATCGACTTCGAATAGGCGAAGAACGACGAAATTGGCTCAATGGAGCCCTTGGCAATTGTATATTCACCAGATGGAGAGACGCACGTCAGCGGGAACCCTACTGGGAGCATCATGACGCCATTCAGCATCAGCATGAATTCATTGGAGAACTTCGACTGATACTTCACGACTTCCACCATGTTTGTCTGCACTTCCTGGAGCGTCCAATCCTGATACCCATTCATCCGCTCTAGTGGCTGTGAACGGACAAGCGTACGTGGAACGTGCACAAAGCGTTCCCATTCTGAAAACAGGGAGGCTGCTTCGTCGTATGAAATGATGTAGACAATCGCGATGTCTGGCTGTTTACGCTCATCGAACTCACGGATGTTGCCCATGTAGACCATCGTCCCAGGGAGCATGCGTGATTCACACTTACCCGTAAGCTTCTTCAGCTTGCCAACGACCTTCTTCATCTTCATCTTGGTCGCCTCATCCCAAGAGACATTTCCCTTGTCTACGGAGTAGTATTCGGACCACATTTCTTCAACGAACACGTCGCCCTGGTCAAACATCTCTTTGTAGTAGAGTGGGCGCTTCGAGTCATAATCCTCGATTTCACGAGACTTTTTCACCATGTCCTCGACGTTCTTGCCGAGACTATCAATCACCAAATCCTGCTTATCAAAGGCAACAATTGTTGGTTCCAAATTGTAGTTCAATGTTGCAGAGAGCAGTGTCACGCCCTTCTCATGGGTCGTACCTGTGACAACACGCGTATCATCTGCATTCTGTTTTGGAGCGATGTAGGAGTTCGCAGCACGAGCATTCGTCTCGTAGTACGTGAGGTAATCCATGTCATCGAACTCAGGGTGTTGCTTATCACGCTGAAGACGCATGTTTTCCATGCGTTGAATGATCTTGGCGCGGTAGGCGGCCTCTTCGTCCGTATAGGGGACAGCGGGGGGTTTGTATTCGGGGTTCAGGATGTCTTCGAGCTTCATATAACAGCATGTCGATCAAAACGATCGAGTAAGGTGTCATATGTATCATCTTTTGGCTTACCCAACATCCTGTCTCCAACGTCCCAGGTAGCAAGCGCGAGCGACATGATGCGGTCATCATGCATCCCATCTGGCACCTGTACGCGGATCTTTCCCCTGTCAGTCATGAAGAATTGCATCGACTCTAGTTCGTCGATCAATCCCTCATCATTCGGCAGCTTGATCTTACGCTGCTCAATTTGAATTGCCAAATTGTCAAGGAGTTGTCGACGAGAACTCTCTGTGAATTTGTAGTTATCGCCCTTCTCAACGTCGATAGACAGCCCCTTGGAAATGAGGTCTTCAACGATCGGATCGCCAACACCTGTCGAGTCGATCTTAATGCGCGGCTTGAAATACTCATAATAGGCAGACGTGATGCGCGCCTTCTGCAGGTTCCAATCTACCTGATTGAAACGATCCTGCTTCAACACACGGAAGTCGTTCAGACAGAATGGTGTGATGACAGTCCAGTCTTGGTACTTCGCAAGGTCAATACCAAGGTCGTAAGTGTAGCCAGGCGTTGGGTAGTACTCTTCAAGGTAGATACAGTCACGCGCGCCTCTAAAGAAGCTTGTAGCGCTATCCAGGAACTCACACTCGTATTCCTGATCGAAGAAGGCCTGCGTTGTTGTCGCCTTCGCTTCCTGCAACATGTCAGACCGGATGATTCCAGACTGCGAGGCCTTCAGGTGAGACGCGAACCACGCTGGATTTTCTCCTGACTTCGCATAATTGAACTTCACGTAGAAGTCATTGCGACCCTTTGGTGTCCCCATGAACCACGTCCAACCCATCGGATTTGCCATCATGATCGGCTGCACAATGGCAGACCAGATCTCTTTCTTCATGTCGCCGTATTCATCCAGCACAACCCCCCGAGGGTTAGGACCACGAAGAGAATCAGGCTTATCCGCACCAAGAACATACAGAATCGAACCATTGGGAAATTTGATCGTCAGGTCAGAGTTATTCCGATTGTCCCAGATCTCCGGCGGGCAGTACTTCGGGAGCATCTGCGGATCCTCCCACACAATCTTCTTTGCTTGATTCAAGTAAGGCGCGACATACCAATACGTCCCCGTCACTGTCCCCGCCCACCGTAGGAGCTCGTTGATCGCCAGAGTCGTCTTGTGAGCCTTTCTGTGCCAAACCATCACCTTGAAGCGGGCTGGATTGAGGTACACCGGCAACTGGTGCCGTTCCGGTTGCCAATTGTGTGGATAGGAGATCTCCCGAGCCATATGTCATGACGTTAATTTTAAGTGCAGCACCATCAGGCCCAGAGATTTCTTGCTGGGTCTTGTCGCGCATGTCGGTGATGTTCTTCGCTGTGAAGACAGCAAATTGCGGATTATACAGCCCAGAAAGACTGTTCTGTATCAAAAATTCCTTCTGAAATTCCTTCGCGCACGCATAAGCTTTGAGAAAACCCGGTCGCTTACTGGGTAATCCCTCCTCCAATAATTTCTGTTCCTCTGCAGCCCAAATAGACAAAAGACCTACTGATAGCCCGTTATTGTACTCAAAACGGCTTACGTAAGGTAAAGGCTTTGGGAAGCGTTCATACTTCTCCACAACATCACCAGATTTCTTGTGAATCTCCATGGTCAAACGATCCTCGTAGCGATCTTCAGTACCGAAGTATTCAATGAGTCTATCGTTGAGTTCTGGAGTCCACTTTGTAGGACGACCACCTGGTTCACAGTCAGAACCATCGCACTTCAAATGACCGTAGTGACACCGTGGTAAATCATCCTGTCGAACAACAATCGGTTTGACTGGCATGTGGATAAGATACTGGGATGCTTTTGAAAGAGGAAGACAGACAGGCAGCAACTCATTTCTGCTGAATGAATTGGTTGGAGAATCGTAAAAGACTCACAGAGGTTGGCTCACGAGGCTTGCCGATGATGAAAGCGCTATGTTCTGCATGTAGTCTCCTGTGACAATCAACACAAAGAACAGCCAAATCAGACATTTTCTCCATGCCAAGTCTAACATACGTCTTGTGGTGAACGTGCAAACGCTTATCCGTTTTGCAAACAAGACATGCGTTGCCATAGAACGTAATGGCCTCCACTCTTTTTGCATGCCATTCAGCGCTTCTCATATACGCGTAGTAGCCTCTGATCGGAATACTTTTCTGCTTCTTTTTGTTGTAGATCTTCAATCTTTTTGCTTCTTTTTTCAATCTTTTCTTCTCTCTTCTTTTCTGACTGTAGGGTGAATTAAAATCACGACGCTGGCTCTTTTTTGGCCGCCTATCAATGCCAAGATTTTTTAAGCATTCAAACATGGGTGTATGTAAGCCGAAATAGATAATCCCCTAGCCCGTATGGGTAGGTGTAGCTCGTTGCCATTCTCGATAGCTCGTGGCAAACGTTCCTTTCTCTCCTCGCCGGTGCAACAGACCGGATTGGGTAATCCTTCGAAGGCAAAGGAATTCGCATAGCCTTTGAAGTGATGGGTAGCCGCGTATAGAAGGCTCTTTACTTGCCAGAGCCTCATGGCGAACCCTCCCTACGATTTAAATTGGCGTCCAATAGCAGGCTCGTAGGGTTGGCCCTACCTGTCTATCAGCGGGTGATTATATGCCTGAAACAACACAAAAACCCCGTATTGCTACGAGGCTTTTGTGAAAACAGGCAATTGAAGTTGTGCTCCGGCCGAAAAAGCGGGAGGTAACAAAGTTACATTCCAATTGTGCCTGTTTTATGGGCATGTGTCCAGAGTAGTGGGAGGTTTCTGAATCAGCAATGACAGCCTGGGGATATCGTATAATTTGTGTAGATCTACGCTTAAATACAAATATACATAGAACTTTTGTGTTGGTCCTATGTATATCAGCCTGTGGATAACTTGTACTTAGTTCTTCTCCACGTACACCGTGACGTTCTTCATGAGGCCGTTTTGCCATGCCTCACCGTGCGAGTAGCCGAGATACCAGTCGATACGGCCTTTGCCCGTGTAGCGATCATTCATACGGTCACGGACCACACAGTCACCCACACCAACAATCGAAAGCTTTGTACCAAATTTGTAATCATTGGAAGCACACGTATTCAATCCCTGCTTATAGAGCGTCCAGATATTCTGGCCATTCGCTGCAATCTCAGGGCTTGAGTCCGTCTGGCGCACTTCGGAGGTGTAGAACGAGATGGTCGCCTTCTTCACAGAGGTCTTGAGCGCCTGGTTCTCATTGTAGAGATCCTTGATCTTGGAATCCTTACCGGCATCGTCTCCACAGAAGAACTGGTGATCGGCTAATTTGAGGCAGGGAGCGTATTCTTCGGTCGAGGTGGCATTCGATACCTCTTCGGCCTGTGCTGAGCCTGTAGCGGCTTTAAACTCGATCTGGCCACGTGTGAAGCCTACAACGATGGTAATGGCGAAGAGCGTCATGAGGATCTTCTTGCTGAGCGGCATGCGCTTCTGTTTAAGAGCGGGCGCAAGTAGGATGTATTTCTTGTATTTCATATGTGTAGAGGGTGAAGGAGGGGTTAAGCTCCTCATCTCCACTATAGCTTTAAACAGCAATACACAGCCTAATTTCGCTCAATCGAGCGAAGAAATAGGCTGTGGGTAGAAATACCGCCCTGTGTATGACCTGTTGATAACTATAGGACCAAACCCACCTTCCGAAGTCCATCCATCGTGTTTCTCTTGGATAGATCTTCACGCTTTGGGTTGAATGACTCTGCAAATAAGTCACGAATAACCGATTGCTTCATGCCGTCTTCATAGCCTGGTCCAAAATGGATCAAAGTTTCTGGCGATATCTGAAGATCACGGCACAAAGTACGGCCTGTATACATGTCCAACAGCTTGAATCGGTATTCACGCCCAGACATGTAGTCCCTATATCCCTTTTGCTCTTCAATCTTCAGGTGCCACCGATAATCGTCTGCTGGGCTATATCGAGCCGGATACGCACGGGCAAGTATCGCTTCATTCTCTAGCTCCTTAACCCGCGCAATCAAGTCCGTACACAACCGTTTAAGTCGTGCTGGGTTCAGGTTGTCTTTTGGGTAAGTAGCTTCTTCGTATTCTTGAGAGAGTCTTTGCATGGGTGTCATACGTAAGGATTCGGGTCTACCGAAACGCTCACGATGAAACGTGAGCCGTCTAGGCAGGTTATTTTCAATTCTACACTCTTCATCGGCTCCACATGATCTAGGTCCCTGAATGCCACTATGAGTTGACCTGCTACTCTCTCGACTTCCCGCTCTCGTTTTTCTGTTTCAGGTTGCATATCACTAGCACGTTACAGGTGGTACATGAATCACGACTTCTTTCTTACACCTAGGGCATTGCCAGACGTGCATGCCAGGCTGTAGGTGGATGTAACCAGGAGGATCGTGTTCAAGGTCGTTACAAGCGTTTTGGTTAGGTGGTGGAATGTGTTTAATAAATGGCATACTCAGAACTTAATAATCCCTTCCTTCATAAGATAAATGGCTAGTTTTGCGAGAGCGTCGCATGGATTTGCGTCCATCTGAGCTGGCAAATTCATACTTGGTACCAACCTCCTTGAATCTTCATCCCACCAGTAGGCGGCATTCCAGACAGTGTCTTTCCATAGGTTCAAGTCGTAACGTAGCCCCTCGCTGTCTAAGAAATGTGAAGGCATCCGCTCCAGCAGCTCGCTGGCTAAGGGGCTAGCGATAAAACGGTCAGGCTCAATAGCTGAATCGGGGTCATCGGGTGCATCTTCTGAAGATAGAATGGCCCAATCACCAAAATCGTCTTTCCACCAATAAAACGTGCTTCGATTCTGCGGCCAACCCAACTTCCTCAACTCCTCTGCAAGTTCCTGCGATACGACGTGGGGGTGGAGCATATTAGCTGAATTCCTTAGGTAAAAGGACATTCTCTGGCTTGTCGTAGTCAATGAAGCACTCTCGCATCTCTTCCTTCGTAAATCCTGCAATCCCACATCCTACGAGTGTAACGAGGAACACCTTTTGTTTATTCTTCTCTGCACACTCATACAAGTTTAGTACGCTATCTCTAATCTGTGGGAGAGTACGCTTAGAGAAGTCTTCGTTAAGCGTCGGGAATGCGTAAGACTGCCCTGTTAACCCCTCCCCAACCCCTTCTGCTGCTCCGAAGCGTTCTGCTGCATACCTAGCTGCTCCGCCTGCGTGGACACCGCCCATATTAGAGCCAAAGACGAAGATCTGTTCTGGTTCTAATTTCTCAATATTCTCTGGGGTAAACATACTATTTAATCTCTTCTAGCTCTTTGACACGAGAAAGAATATATTTCTCGATCTTTTTAAATAGTTCCTTTCGGACTGCTGCGTATGCTGCGTATGCTGCGTCTGCTGCTGCGTCTGCTGCTGCGTCTGCTGCTGCGCGTGCTGCTGCGCGTGCTGCTGCG
>ERZ869907.41-NODE-41-length-46764-cov-47.030508_pt1 | contig 46764 bp, 71 predicted proteins | sample MGYA00579309_ERZ869907 | MGnify/ENA primary metagenome ERZ869907 (study PRJEB32216, sample SAMN09231814) | wastewater metagenome | place: USA: Maryland | collected 2016-07-30 | study: EMG produced TPA metagenomics assembly of the PRJNA472060 data set (Reclaimed... | reverse complement strand
TTGGCCCAACGCCGGAAGCCGCTAAGGCTGATCTCATTGAGAATTATGACAGGCCAGCACCATTTGAATCCGAGGAAGCCGAAATTCTTGCGGCCATCGCTCAGAAATACCGTGGCGACCACAACATAGAGACGCTGCTCGTCATTCTGACGCGCGTGGCATTCGAGCGGCTCCAACTGTTGGACGCTCTCAAGGGCTTGATTGAAGCGTCCGGCAACATGGCCCCCGTTGGTGCGGAGTCCAGGTACGAGAGGGCCATGGAGCGGGCGGAAGCCGCTATCGCCAAGGTGAGGGTCTAAACCATGACGCTTAAGAGCACGCCTGACGACTTTTCGTGCCCTAAAGAGCACGTTGCGGTTTCGCCCCCGCAGGTTGGTCCGCAGCCCTACCAGATGAGCGACCGGGCCCTGCTGATGGAGTGCCTTTACGTGCTTCACAGCTTCGCCCTTGAACAGACGGGCTGGCGCGGTGTTTTCCGGCGCTGGTACTACTCGGATGAGCCGCTGCGGCACGATGCGGCCAATCTCGTCCGACGCGCCGAGTTTGTGGCGAAACAGCCGGAATGCACTCGGTTGGTCGGGGAAGGCAGATAAGCCATGCCCCCTTTTGCTGACGTTCTTCAATGGGAGCACCTGCCGTTCCCGAAATCGCTCCGAGATTTCCAGCGGCTCTTTCCCGATGACGACACGCTGCACGGAGCCGGCGACACTGAGGAAGAGGCCAAGGCCGCGCTACTGGCGGCAATCGCCCGCCGCCGCGCTCTCGCAGACAAGGAGAGGGGATGATGAAATCTTCAATAAAGAAAGACCACCGGCAGAAACCCTGGCCGCTCGAACGAGCCGAGCTTATTCGGCGGCACGAAATTATCCTAACTGAACTAAAATCTGAAGTTGAGCGAGAAAAAGCAATTCTTCGAATGAGGTCAGAGCGTTCTCGAGAGATTGCCCTAGAAGAATTAAACCGCTTCTACATCAAAAACCAGGATATTCTTAAATACATTCATCAAAAAGTTATTGATACGCTATCTGAAAAAGTAGCGAATGAATTGTCAGCCCGAATTAGAGAAGCATACGATGAAATAAAGCCACGAGATATTCGGCATCAAATGCTTGATACTGCTCTTTCACGTGCAGTATTATCTGTATCCTCGATGCCGAATATGGTTACTATAAACCGTCTCACGATCCCGCCCATTAACTTCAACTACGCAACTGATCTCAAAGATATACCAGATTTCCCCTGGGCCAGCAACTAAAGGAACCTTCCATGACCCCTACCCCCGAACAAGCCGCCATCATCGAGGCCGCAAAAACCACCACACAATCCCTTATCATCAACGCCTTGGCCGGGGCGGCAAAAACCAGCACCCTGGTAATGATCTGCAAAGCCCTTCCGGTAATCCCTATTCTCTCCCTCGCTTTCAACAAACGTATCGCAGATGAGATGAAGCTCCGCCTCCCTTCCCACGTCGAGTCGGCGACGCTTAACTCCATCGGCCACCGCACCTGGTCTACCGCGATCGGCCGGCGCCTTATGGTTGACGCCAAGAAAACCTACACCAGCATCAAGACCTACATCGAATCCCTTCCCCGCCGGGACCAGGGCGAAGCCTACGAAGTCCTGTCCGAGGCCGTCCGGCTTGTCGGCACAATGAAATCCTCCGGCTACATCCCGGAGGGCAAATACCTTCCAATCAAGCGGATTATTTCCCGCGAAGCCTTCCTCGATTCCCTCGATGAGACCCCCTCCGAACTCGCCCTTGAACTCGCCGAATCCGCCCTCACCTCTTCCATCGAAGGAGCCTACAATGGCCTCATCGACTTTGACGATCAAATATACATGCCCACACTGTTTGGAGGAACATTCCCGCGCTTTCAACTTATCCTTGTCGATGAGGCGCAAGATCTTTCCGCACTCAATCATGCGATGTTGCGAAAGCTTGCTACGACCCGTCTCATTGCAGTTGGAGATCCATGGCAATCCATCTATGGTTTTCGAGGTGCAGTCTCAAATGGAATGGATTCTCTCAAAGAAACATTTCAATGTCGAGAGTTAACTCTTTCAATCTCCTTCCGTTGCCCCGCTTCAGTCGTCCGCGAAGCCAACTCCCGCGTCCCTCACATGAGGGCTCGTGAAGACGCCCCTGAAGGCCTCGTCGCCCGTCTTGACTCCTGGTCCGAGAAGGACATTCCAGAGAACGCTGTCATCATCTGCAGAAATAACGCCCCACTTTTCAAGCTCGCCCTTGAGCTTATCAAGCAGAAGCGGGGGGTATCCTTGCCTGGAATGGACATCGGGCCGCGGCTTCTTAAAACCCTCCGCGATTTCGGCAAACCTGATATGCCACAGGAACAAGTCTTTCACGCCATCGAAAGGTGGAAAGAGGCCGGGCTCAAAAAGCCCAAAGGTAAAGGGTCCATCCTCGACCGCGCGGAATGTCTCCGAGTCTTCGCCGAGGCCGGCCCAAACCTCGCTGCAGCCATCGCATACGCCGAGCACTTGTTCGCCTCCAAAGGGCCCATCCAGCTCATGTCTGGTCACAAGTCCAAAGGATTGGAATTCCCGGTAGTCTTTCACCTCGACCCCTGGCGCATCCCGTCACCCTACAGTGAAACCCCGGAACAAATCGAGCAAGAAAGGAACATCGCCTATGTCATCGCGACGAGAAGTAAAGAAACTCTCTACTTCGCTGACCTTGACAAGTTTATCACAGGAAGCGAAGGAGCGACGAACGGGTAGAATGATTGAATTTGTGTGTCAAGTATCGCCCATCTTCTTTAACCTCCAGAACGAAGAGTTCAAATTGAACCAGGTCGAAGCCGCCGCGGTTCAATTCTACCTTCACTACAAAGGAATGGAACTTTGTAATGCCCCTCAATAAAAGCCCCCTCGCCTACGGCGATTGCACCAAAGTCCTCGATCGCGCCCTTGTTTCCGAGAAAGGCATCAAGGTCACCTTTCCCACTCACAGAGAGGCCAAGGCCTTCCAATACCGCGCCATGCAGGCCCGCCGGAACGATCGGATCACTAACGCAACCATCTACCCTAAAGGCGAACCGATGCACGCAAAGTCCGCTTATGATTACCTGTGCGTTTCAGTCCGCGAAAACATCATCATTATTGAGAAGGTCGCCGAGCGGGACTTCGATATAGAGGAGATGTGATGTAGGTTTAATTATGGCTGTATCCCCCGGTAATACAACCATAACAATTCCTATAAAAATAGTCGCCACCGGAACCAAAAGCCGTTGACATACATTACCGAATCGTGTAAATTCCAATCATGGGGCGCGGCCCCATCAACCCCAGGAGCAGTCAAGTGGAAACGATCACCATCGCGGGCCGTCCCTTCCAGGCCCCCATCCGTTACAGCGCCGGCCACGTCCTTTCCGAGCACGAAGCGTCGGCCCTCAATCAGACCTTCCACGAAAATCTTCGCAACAACTTCGCGAAGCGTGCGAAAGACTCCGAGAACCCTGGTTCCCAGGAGGAGTTCGATGAATACGCAGCCAAATACGAGTTCGGTGCGCGCCGGGCTGGTGGACCTCGTGCTTCCGGTGATCCAGTCCTCGCCGAAGCCGTCCGCCTCGCCACCGCGGACATCAAGGCCGCTCTCAAGGCCAAGAACCGCGAAGCCTCGAAAGAGCAGATCGCCGAGGCGGCCAAGACCCTCGCCCAGCGTGAGGACAAGGGCTACATGGAGCGCGCTCGCACCATCGTCGAGGCCCGCAAGGTTGAGTCCGAGGACGATCTGTCCGACCTCGGCATCTGAGCTAACCCTCAGATAAAAGGGACCGGGAGCGTGCCATCACTCCCGGTCCCTTAATTGTCGGTAGATGTCCTGGGTGGTCCTTGACTTGCCGCTATGACAACGACTAGACATCTCGAAAGTCGTCAAGGCGGGCCGATCGAATGTCAAGTAATTACCTCGAACTTTGGTATCGAGCTTTTGCTTCAACCTTCGGGATTGTTATCCTCACCGATAACCCTGAAAGGTTGAAGCAAAAGCTTTACGCCGCTCGGAAGGATTCCCTTGATCCAGACCTTGAGTCAATCTCAATCATTCAATCTCCAACAGACCCAAACAATGAACTCTGGCTGGTGAAAAAAGATGCGCCGCAAGCTTGACAAACCGACCGAGAAGGTCACGCTCAATCTTTTCGCTGGCGACTTCGGCCAGATTCGTGAATGGGAGCCTAGGATGGGCGCATCCACTATTATCCGCGAAATCGTTCACGCCTGGGTGGCGAACCAGCGGATAAAGCGCCAGGAAGCCGCGCAGGAAGTGCTTCGGGAAGCAGGAGAGTAAGATGGCTGGAACAGATACTCCGTATAACCTTGGGTGGAATGCCAGTTATGATGGCGAGTCAAGTAGTCAGAATCCCTACCAAGAAGACTCTAAAGAATTTGATGAATGGAGACGAGGATATTTCGCTGCTGAGACTCAGCAAGAAGACGAGGATGAGGACAAAGACGAGTGAGCGACATTCAGCACCTCTTCGATCTCGATCCTCTCAAGCTCACCAAAGACCACCTGGACGAGATCATCAAGAAGCTCCGTGAGCAGCGCGCCTCCTTCGCCCTCGGCAACAAAACCGCCGGCAAGGTTAAGAAAGAAAAAATCGACGGAAAGCTCGATCTGAAAGACCTCCTAGACCTCTAACCTTCGGACAGTGTGATGGCATCACCTTTCATTCCCGGAACCCAGGTTCAATTTGCCTGGAATAGCACAAGCCTCGGCTGGCTCAAAACCTGCCCGAGGCTTTATCAATACTCCATGATCGAACAGCTCCGGGCGCGGGAAGAGAGTTGCCATATCACGTTCGGCTCTCACTACCACGCCGCCTTGGAGCACTACGATCACAAGAAAGCGGAGGGTGCCTCTCACGAGGACGCCCTCCGTTCCGCTCTCCACAAGGTCATGATTGACTCCTTTGAATGGGAGTCCGACCACAACCTCAAGAACCGCCCGCATCTTATTCGGTCCGTGGTCTGGTATCTTGAAGAGTTCAAAAACGACACAGCCAAAACCAAAATCCTCGCCAACGGCAAGCCCGCGGTTGAACTCACCTTCACCTTCGAGATCGACAAAGATCGCATCTTATGCGGCCACCTCGATCGCGTGGTCGAAACTGAGTTCGGCGACTTCGTGATGGACAGGAAAACCACCACCTCCACCATCAGTTCATACTACTTTAACCAATACGAACCTGATAATCAAATGACCCTTTACAACATCGCGGGCCAGATGATTCTCAAATCACCGATCAAGGGCGTCATTATCGATGCTGCTCAAATCGCCGTCGGCTTCACCCGCTTTGAAAGGGGAATGATCTACCGCACCCAGGACCAGCTCGAAGAGTGGCTTCAAGACTTTCATTGGTGGGCGGACCAATCAGTCCGATTTGCCGAGGCGAACTTCTGGCCTCAGAACGACACGGCCTGTCATAAGTATGGTGGCTGCACTTTCCGTCAGGTCTGCTCAAGAAGCCCCTCGGTGAGGCAAAGCCTGCTTGACAGCAACTACGTGAAGGTCAACTATAATCCGTTGGAGGTGCGGCTATGACCTGGCGCTTCTGGAATAAAATCTTCGGATGGGATTATATCGCTTATACCTGGGGAATATCTACCCACATTGGTAAGGTCTATAAGACCGGCATCGAGGGTCTTGAATATGTCAAGATCGAAGGTAGTATGTTTATTCTCTGTGATGATGGAATTCTGCGCGACACAAACAACTATTACGTTGAACGTCCTTACACCAGACTAACGAGGAAATCATGCGCCCACCCTTCACCTACCGATCTTTCCGCCGCGAAGAGGCCAAACGTGTAGCCAAGGCCGCCGGTAAAAAGCTCCGTGACATTTGGCAAGATTACACCATCTTCCCGAAGAAGAAAGGCACAAAATAATGCCCTCCCTCGCTGACCACACCTCTGCTTCAATCGCCAAGCTCCTTTTCCTCGGCGACTCCGGGGCGGGTAAAACTGGAGCCCTTGCCTCTCTTGCCGGCGCGGATTACAAGCTCCGCATCCTCGACATGGACAATGGGCTTGACTCCCTCGTGATGCAGATCAAGCAACATTATCCAAATAAACTCGGAAATGTAGGGTATGAAACCCTTCGGGACAAATACAAAGCTTCACCAGCCGGTCCGGTAATTGACGGTGCCCCGAAAGCCTTTATCAAGGCTCTTGAACTCCTCGATAAATGGAGTGACGGAACCAAACCTGAGACCTGGGGACCGGATCATATCCTCGTCCTCGACAGTCTCACCTTCATGTCGAACGCCGCGATGGAGTGGGCCGATGTATTCAAGTCCTCGAAAGATCGGAGACAGGTTTATGGTGAAGCCCAACGCGCTGTGGAGCATGTCATCGCTATGCTGACTGCGGAATCTTTCCGCTGCAACGTCATCATCATCGCTCACGTGGACTACATCGACCGCCAAGATGGCCTTAAGAAAGGCTTCCCTACCACGGTCGGCAAGGCTTTGAGCCCCAAGCTTCCCGCCTATTTCAATTCAGTTGCTTTGTGCGAGTCGGTTTTTAAGGACAACAAAGTTGTCCGAACCGTCCGCACCACTTCAACCTCCATGATCGACCTGAAAAATCCAGCCTCGATCAGGATGGCCCCGTCAATGCCGGTTGAGACCGCGCTGGCGGATTTCTTCAAGACAGTGAAAGGAAAGTAAGATGGCAGAAGAAGATCAAAAATCGGAAAAATGGCACGCTGGATGGGCTGCTGGAAGTAACGCTGAACATCATCAATGGAATCAAAAACAGATCGAAGAAATCGAAAGGATCTCAATCAACAAACAAATCTCCGTCAACACTCAGAAACTTCACGACAAACTCATCAACGACATCCTCAACAACCGCAAGGAAAATGACAATGGCTAACTTCACTGAAATCCTGTCCCGCAAGGCCGAAGAAGTCGAAAAGCCAAAGCCGCTTCCGGTCGGCCAGTATCTCTGGTCCATCCCGAACCTGTTCGAGCAGGAAGAGATCGGCGAGAACAAAACCCCGGCCTTGATTTGGAAGGTCAAGTGCGTCGCACCGCAGTCCGATGTTGATATGGCCGCCCTGGCCGAGTCTGGCAACGCGAAGGATCGGGAACAGCGGGTCACATTCTTCCTCACTGAGGATGCTTTGTGGCGCCTGCGTGACTTCTTGACCAAGCTCGGCGTCACGGAGTCCGGCCGTTCTTTGGCCGAGATGGCTGCCGACGCAACTAACCGCATGTTCTACGCCACGGTCAAACACCGCTGGAATAAGGACAAGACTCAGCTCTTCGGTGAGGTTGACACCAACACCATCGCGAGCGCTTCGTAATGGAAAAGCCTCTCGATCAGCTTCTTTCAGAAGCCATTGAAGCCTTCGATAAACTTTCGCCGGAGGAACAGAAAGCTCATCGAGAGGCACAACGTCAATCCTATGTGCGGGCCGAGTTATCTTGGCCCGCACCCAAATTCAGGATGGTAAATGGGGTCAAAGTTTATGACTCCTATAAAGATTATCTGAACGATTGAGGTCACTTGTGAAACTCATCCCCATCTCCCAAATCACCATCGAGCGCGAGACTCGCCAGCGCCGGGAACTTACTGGCCTGGACGAGCTTGCCGAAAGCATCCGTCGCAACGCACCGGCCATGCCAGAGACCGGCGGGCTTATCCACCCTATTGTCGTCACGCAGGAGCTTGTCCTTGTCGCCGGTGAGCGCCGACTCACAGCTTGCCGAGATATTCTCCAATACGACAGCATCCCGGTCAATTTCGTTGACGAACTCGACAACACCACTTTGTTGTTGCTTGAACTCGAAGAGAACACCCGCCGGATTGACCTCCCCTGGCAAGACAAAGCCCGAGCCATCGCCAAATACAACGACCTCCGAAAAGAGATCGACCCGGCCTGGACCCAGCAAGCCACCGCCGCGGCCCTCGGTCTTGGTCAATCTACAGTCGCTCAAAACATCGCCGTCTCCGAGAACCTATCCAACCCTCGCGTGGCCCAGGCCCCAAAGTTCTCCGTCGCCCGTGGCATAGTCCAGCGTAACGCCGATCGGAAAGACAATCAAACCATTGAGAACATTCGGGACTCCGTCTCCGCGCCCCGGCAACAGTTCATCTTCAACGCGGACTTCAACGAGTGGAGCCGGACCTATGAAGGACCAAAATTCAACCTGCTTCATTGTGATTTCCCTTACGGTATCGGAGCTGATAGATTCGCTCAGGGATCTGCCGGCAGCCATGGAGGTTACGATGACTCTAGCGAGACCTACTGGCGACTCCTCGGATCACTTGCACAAAATCTGGATCGAATCGCAGCCCCTTCCTGTCACATCGTTTTTTGGTTTTCTCTCAACTATTACCAAGAAACTCTCGAGTTTTTCGCCAAGAACACCGATTTCAAAATTGACAAGTTCCCCCTCATTTGGTTTAAATCTGATGGGTCAGGTATCCTCCCCGACCCAAACCGGGGGCCAAGACGAGTCTACGAAACCGCCCTCTTCGGCGCCCGCGGAGACCGAAAAATCGTCGGGGCTGTTGCCAACGCCTACGCCTGCCCTATAGTTTCCGGCCGGCATATGAGCGAGAAACCGGAACCGATGCTTCGTCACTTCTTCAGGATGCTTGTCGATGCGGAATCACTGGTTCTTGACCCGACGGCTGGATCTGGGTCTGCTATTCGGGCTGCTAAATCCCTTAAGGCGAAGCACGTCGTTGGTCTCGAACTCAATCCCGAGTTCGCCAAACTTGCCGCGGAGGCGATTGATGGTGGATAAAAATCTAGATGAAATTCAACGTGAGGAAAAGGCTTGGCAACTAGAACAAGCTTTCGGTGAGGCAGATCGAGCCTTTTACGAAAGAATCGGCCGCCTTCGCCAGGCCTCCGAAACCTGGTTCAGCCCTGGACTCCAGACCGACCTCAATATCCTCATCGAAATGGCGGAGAAGTATCGTGAACACGCTCGGAACTTATCCAGTGCAGAACATCAAAAGTCTGATCAAACCTGATGGCTTCTACTACATCGCCTCCCCTTACACCCACCCAAGTTCTAGCGTTGTTGGATGGCGGGTTGCGAGAGCTCGACAAATTACCGGCCTTCTCACCGAGGCTGGAATATTTTGTTTCTCCCCCATTGTCCACACACATCAAATGGCTAAAGAGCATTCCCTCCCAACCGATTTCACCTTCTGGTTGGGCTACAATAAAGTTTTCATGGATGCCTCCGTCGGAACTATCGTTTGCGAAATCTCAGGTTACGATCGAAGCAAAGGGGTGAAGCAAGAGATCGAATATACCAAGTCCGTCGGCAAACCACTCTTCCTGGCCCGCGTGAAAAGGGGAGAACTTCTCCTTGACCGAGCATAAAATCCTCATCCTCGGCGAGGCCTGGGGCGAGCACGAAGAACGCCTCCGCACTCCCTTCGTCGGGCCGTCCAGTAACGAACTCACCCGTATGCTCACCGAGGCCGGCATCCGCCGCGCGGATTGCTACCTCACCAACGTATTCAACCTGCGACCGAGGCCTTCGAATGACATCGAAAACCTATGTGGCCCTAAAGCTGACGCTGCACCTGGACGGGAACCGATCCGCGCCGGGAAATATATACGCGCTGAGTTTGCTGGAGAACTTCAGCGGGCATCAGATGAGCTTGCAAGCATTAGGCCAAATCTTGTGGTCGCTCTCGGGGGAACGGCCGCCTGGTTCTGCCTTGGCAGTGCTGGAATCTCTCGTATCCGTGGAACAGTCGCCCAGGGAATCCATGGACTCAAAATCCTCCCAACATACCACCCAGCAGCTATCCTTAGAGATTGGTCATTAAGGCACGTCACAGTCCTGGACCTTATGAAGGCCGCGAAGCAGCAGGAATTTCCTGAGGTCCGACGGCCTTCGCGGCAGATCTATATCGAGCCTTCTCTCGAAGATATGGAGTGGTTCTTCAATGAACACCTCGTCCCCGCGAAGCGAATTTCATTCGACATCGAGACTGCCGGCAACCAGATTACTTGTATCGGGTTCGCCGGAAGTATTTCTGCGGCTCTCGTTGTTCCCATATTCGATAACAGGAAACCCGGTAATAGTTTCTGGCCTTCTTTCGAAGCAGAGCTTCTTGTCTGGAACTTCATCCGTAAAGTTCTCGACCTCCCCCAGCCAAAGTTAGGCCAGAACGGCCTTTACGACATCAGGTTCCTATGGGAAACCTACGGCATCCCGGTCAGGAACTATGACGATGACACCATGCTTCTTCACCACGCGCTCCAACCTGAGTCCCAAAAAGGGCTCGGCTTTCTTGGCTCGGTCTACACCGACGAGCCGGCGTGGAAACTGATGCGGAAAAAGTCCTCCACTATTAAGAGGGATGAATGAGATGGAGACATGGTATCGCATTCATGACTTTCGTGAGGCGCCCTACTGTAATGAGTTCGGCGATCCCGAGGGAAGCAGCACTCCTGCTGTTGCAGTTCAAAAATATTTAGTTAAGAAAAGAACACCGAAGGGTGTATTCGTTGCAGACGGATCCCCCCGTGGAAGATTTATCTTAAATACCTCACATAAGAAATTTGCCTGTCCCACGATTGAACTCGCTATCGAGTCGTGGAAAGCTAGGAAGGCGCGTGAACGATCAATCTATGCCGCGCGAATCAGGCATATTGATGAAGTTCTTAAATGCAAAATAAGAGGGATGAATGATGAGAAATTAGAGGAGATTTATAAGCAACTCAATTACATCTCCAATCTCTCATACAACGAAGTCTCAGAGGAGGATGAAGAGTGACCTTCGAAGAAGCCTGCGCCCAAATCCCGCCCGGCGGCCGCCTTTCCTATCTCCAGGAATTTCCCGACCGATGGTCCGCCGCGATCTACATTGCTGAATCCTGGAACAATGGAGATTTCCGCCGTGGCGAGGGTCCAACACCGGCGGCCGCTATCCTCGCCGCGATAGCAAATCAAAAACCAATGGTGCCCGCTCGTGACTTGCTGAAAGACCTCGGCCTATGAAAATCATCAACACCGCAGACCTCACGCCGGAAACAAAACTTTCTTCATTTGAAAATGACTCTGTTTATAACGGTCTGGATTGTTGCCTAACTTTAGAAATTTTCGATGTCATATCAGAACAGCTCGATAATGTGTCCCGCCCGGTCTACGAACTCTCCAAATCTTTCCAGGCCCCGGTCCTCGAAATGGGCCTGCGTGGCATCAAGGTCAACGAGGTCGTCCGTGGCGAAACCATTTCCGCTTACGAGGCTGATAACCTCCGCCTCGAAAAACAGCTCAACCGCATACTTTACGAGGTCTTCGATCTCTCCATTAACTGGCGCTCCAACGCAGCCCTCAAAAACCTTTTCTACCGTATCATGAAGATTCCGCCGGTGCGGAAGCGGAACCAGAAAGGTGAAATGGTTGAGACCGTTGACCGTGACGCCTTGGAGCGACTCGAGTCTTACATCTGGGCTCGGCCAATAATCTCCCACATCCTCACTATGCGGGACATCGGGAAGAAGATCTCCACCCTCCGCACCAGTTCCGATGCTGACGGCCGGATGCGGACCAGCTACAATATCGCCGGCACAACCACCTACCGTTTCTCCTCCTCAAGGAACGAGTTCGGCACCGGCGGCAACATGCAAAATGTCGAGAACCGGCTCCGTCAACCTTACGAGGCCGACCCCGGTTACAAGATCGCCTACATCGACCTTGAGCAAGCCGAGTCCCGCGCGGTCGGCGCTTACTGCTGGAACATCTTTCACGACGGAGGCTATCTCGATGCTTGCGAGTCCGGTGATCTACATACATCTGTCTGTCGAATGGGCTGGACAAACCTACCTTGGACTGGTGACCTGCGAACGGACAAGCCGGTGGCCGAGCAACCCTTCTATCGTCAGCACAGCTATCGCCACATGGCTAAAGTCCTTGGTCACGGCAGCAACTATAACGGCAAACCTCCCACCATGGCGAAGCACACTAAGCTGGAGGCTTCGCTTATTAAAGAATTTCAAACAAGATACTTTAGTGCTTTCCCTGCTATTCCCCACTGGCACGCTTGGGTTGCCACTCAACTTGCAACCGAAGGTCATTTATATACTCTTACAGGGCACCGCCGCTGGTTCTTTGGTAGAAGAGATGATGACACAACACTTAGAGAAGCTATTGCTTATGGTCCGCAGGGGACTATTGGGGTCCTCCTCAACCGAGGAATGCTTAATGTTTGGCGACTTGGCATCTGTCAACTTCTCTTGCAAATTCACGACGCTATTGTCGTCCAGTTTCCAGAGCACCTTGAGGACAGCATTGTCCCCCAACTTGTTCAAGCGCTTAAAGTTCCTATCGAACTTAACCACGGTCGAACCTTAATCATTCCGAGTGAAGCGAAGACCGGCTGGAATTGGGCTGACTCTTCACCCGAAAACCCTGACGGCCTTTCTAAATTCAAAGGCCACGACACCCGAGTCCGCTCGCGCCCTCGCACCATGCTTGATCGCAGGTTTTAGTGCAAACTCGCAAACACGAAAACTGGATTGAAGGCTTCCTTGCCTTTACTGAAGGCCTCCCTTCCCCGGCAATTTTCCGGAAGTGGGCGGCCATTTCAGCTATAGCCGGGGCGCTTGAGTCGAAGGTTTGGGTTTCCCCTTTCGGGCCGAGACTCTATCCGAACCTTTACGTCTGTCTCGTCGGGCCGCCCGGTGTAGGTAAGACCGTGGCCGCCTCGGAGACCGGCCGGCTTTGGCGTGACATTCCAAACCATCACGTCTCTCCAACATCAGTATCCAAGGCATCTTTAATAGATGCCCTCAACGACGCCAAGCGTCAGCTTGTCCGGCCGGGAGGACAACCCCCCTTCGTCGAGTTCAACTCCCTCAAAGTCCTGTCCGGCGAACTTGGCGTTCTCATCCCTGGATACGACAATGAGTTTATGAATACCCTCACTGATCTTTACGACTGCAACCCTTACGTCGAAAGAAAGCGGACTAAAGATCTCAAGCTCGAGATCAAACATCCGCAACTTAATCTCCTCGCCGCCACCACTCCATCCTACTTATCCGCCCTTCTTCCTGAAGGCGCCTGGACCCAGGGCTTCATTTCCCGAACCCTCCTTATCTATTCCGGCGAGGCCATTCTCACCCCGCTCTTTTCTAGGAGCGAACTCGATCTCACTTTCTACAAATCCCTCCTCAACGACATCAAGATCATCGGAGACTACTATGGCGCAGTCGGCTTCACTCCCGAAGCGGCCGAGGCGATCTCGGCGTGGCACGCGGACCCGCTCAAACCAATCCCAGAGCACCCCAAACTTATTAGTTATATCACCCGGCGCACCACCCATCTGCTCAAGCTTTGTATGGTTGCAGCCGCTTCTAGCGGCGACGGTCTTGAGATCACTCTTTCACATTACCAAACCGCACTTGATTGGCTGACCGAAGCGGAAAGTTATATGCCGGACATCTTCCGCGCAATGCGCTCCGGTGGTGACTCGTCCGCGATCGAAGAGGCTTTCTACTTCGTCCTTCAAACCTTCGCGAAGGAAAAGAAAGCTGTGATCGAAAGTCGCTTGATCGGCTTCTTAAGAGAGCGAGTTCCAGCGCATAACGTGCTTCGTGTGATTGAGATTATGGTGAAGTCTTCGATGCTGAAGGTTGAGCCCGTTAATGGAATGATGGGCTATCGGCCAGGGAATAAGGTCGAGTTTTAGATATGGCTGTATTACCCGGCAATACAGCCATATCTATCTCTGCATCACATGATCGCCGCGAAGGGCCTGCATCGCGTCGCGGACTCCCGTAAAGGTGCCGAACGGCAACATATACTGAACCCCTTTAAGATGTGCATCAGTTACATCTTTTCCGCGTAGCCAGTTAATTCCTGCCCCCGTTGTTCGTGCTAGATCGTCGGGCAGTCCGAAGCTCGGGCCAACCATACTCCTCAGCATACTCTGATTAAACGGATTGGTGCTCTCCGGCATTTCGCCGCCGGCCGCCTGGAGCGGCGTCTTAATAGGATTAAAAGGGTTCCCCATTACTTTTGTAGCTTTTTCAATATCATTCGAAACCATAAAGGGCAACGTCAGAAGCCCCGACGCATCCAAGCCCTCTGCAATAAGCCACCCCGGATTCTGTGCATTCTTCATAAACTTTTCATGCGCTTCTTTCCCTTGCGAGAGTGATTTAAGATACGCAATTCCCACTCCGATCCCACTCAGGGCCGCCATTCCCGAAACAAACCTCGCTTGTCCTTCCTGCATCCCGCGCATCATAATTCTCTGATTCGCCGCGAGCTGGAACGGGAGGAATTGTAGAATGGCTTGCCCAATCGGCGTATGGCCCCACAGAGGCTTCTCCGCGATTCCAGGTCGCACGACTGTGCTCGTCACATCTTTCGAGGTCATCGCCCGGTAAAGCCGCACGGCTTCGGTATCCGTCCATGAAAGAGTATTCGCCACCCACACTCCATCGTTCTGCTGCGCGAATTTATCAATCTGATCTTTCAGCCGCCCGGCCATCGAAGGCTTCATTCCGAGGAGGGCCATCAACTCCCCATTTGTTCCGCCCTTAACAGAATTGATAATCCGATTTTGACTCAGAATGCTTCCCACGGCTTCACCAAAATCTTGCGTATATTGAAGCCCGTTAAACTTACTTGCCAGCGCGGACATGTTGCTTAGCATTCTCTCAATCGGCGTATGATCCGCGAACCGATCATTGATCTCCATCAGCGCCATCATTCGATGCTGGTTAACCCGTTCCACAACGAGTCCCGCGAGCTTCGCTTCCGCAACCGAAAGCTTCGCGCCCTCAAGTTGTTTCACGAGCGGAACGACTCCTTCACCAATGTAAGGTCGGATGCCGTGAGAGATCGCCGGCATGAAGACATCGTTTAGAGACGTGATTCCAAAACCGCCTGAGAGTCGAATATAGTTAAACATATTCAGCGCTTTAACAATCCGCCCCCAATTAGTAGATTGCGCCTCGGCCTTGTAGCTCCGACGAAGAATGTCGCGGAGAGAATTTCCATACCTCAGCCCTTCCTCAAGCTGATTGTTGATGTAAGTCAGCGCGCTTTCCTTCGCCTTCGCGAGATCTTTCCCGAAGCTCTTTCCGGTAATATCTTTAATCTCTTCTAAGGTTTTCGCTTCATTAACTTGGTTCCTCAGCCTTTCCGCCCCCGATCTGAAAGTCCCAAACTCCCCAAACAGCTCATCCGCCTTCGCCGAGCCGATCCGTTGCGTCAGTTCAATCTCCGCCGCCATCGTCCGCGCGTAGCGTTCCGCCACCATCCTAACATTGTTCTCCAGGAACGGCTCAACAATTTCCTCTCTGACCCAAACCGTCCTATCTTTCAATGGGCCTTTTGTGACCGAGGTCGCATATTCAGGAAGATTTGAGTGATCTCCGAACTTGTCGCGCCCGGAAATTTTCTCAAAGTAATCGTTCACAATGTCATCGACAACACCTTTAAGCGCCGGCTGTCCTCCATCAAGCTTCGCGTTCACACCTTCCCACTTCGAGAAGAAGCGAGATTTGACTCGATCAATCTGCCCTTGCCGCAACGCTTGCACAGCCTTCACCTTCGCCGGATCACTTTCCTGCAGCTTCTCCATCAGCCGCAGCATCCGTTCCGAGCGTTTCGACATCGTAGCGTTAACTTCTGCGAGCAGTTCATCCGTCGCGGCCTTCACTGCATTCCGCATCTCCGTCAGATCAATCGACTCGGTTTCCTCCAGCCGCTTCGAGATCGCATCCATGCGCGCGGAGCGAGCCCGCTGCTGTTCCTCAATCTTCTCCAGCTTCTTCACCATTTCGTTTCTTTTCGCGGCCGCCTCGACATCGACCTTATTCATTTCTTGAATAGCTTTAAACGTCCCTTCCGGAGAGTATTGCGCCAGCCGTCGATCCTTCAGCGCCTGCTCCGCATCAGCCTTCATTTTATCAATGATACTTCTCGTTTGCGCCGCCGCGTTATCGAATTTCCCACCAAGATCTGTGAAACTCTCTTTCAGCTTCCCAATCTTATCCTCCAGATCAATTCGATCAATCTGGCCAATCTCCCTCTCAACCTTCCGCCCTTGCGAAACAACGCGCTGAAGCGAGCGAAGCTGCGCTTCTTCCGCATCAATAAGTTGTCCACGAATCTTATCTGCCTCTTCCGCCATCGAGCCCACACCCTGCTCAATGTTCTTCCGCGACCTCATCATCGGGCGCACGGCTTCATTATACTTCTTTCGAAGATCTTTCGTCCGATCACTAATCTCATTCGCGAGTCGTTGAGCTTCTTGAGCCTCCTCGACCTTCCCCTCTTTCTTCAGCCTTGAGGCCTGCGCCCTCAACTCTTTCAGATCTTCCCGCGCCGCAACGGCCTCCGGGTGTTCCATGTCCGCGCGCTGAATTGCCGCTTCAATATCCGCCAAAGCATCAGTGCGTGAGATGCCCTCAAGTCCAAGCTCCTGAATGTCCCGCTCCAGTTCACGAACTTTCAGATTCACTTCTTCGACATTATCCGTGTAGCTTTTCTGAACCAGCTTCTCCACATCAGGCCGCACGAGATCTTTGAATTGAAACTCCTGCGCGATCAACATCTTCCGATTATACATACGAGAGAAATAACTCAGCGCCCCAGCCGGGGTGACGTCGGCCGGCATCAAGCCATTAGCAATCGCCTCTTGTTTCCAGGGCTCGAAGATCTTCGACCGATAAGCCTGGGCTGCTCGTTCAACATGCGGGTTAGGATCAGTGTCACCCCGTCTCATTGCCCGACCAACGGCGTCTTCGAAGTCACCCTTCGACATCCTCACGCCAGCCTTCTTCATATCTCTAAAAGCTTTATCTTGTTCCGTCACCGCCTGCGCGAGTCTCGCAGATACATTCATTCTTACAAGTGTCTCAACCGCCGGCCCAACCGAGTCCTTCGCCATGTTCATGTTAGTGTAAGTCGGCGTCTCCGTCAGCATCTGACCACCGAGCCGCACTTCCGGGATCGCGTTCGTCATCATGGCGAGGCCAGGATTAACGTCATGAATCGTCTCAATCATGGCGGAGGTCAGTCGGCCTGCGGCTCCGAGATCACCACGAGTGTATTCGATCGTTGCATTAGCGTCCGCGCCGAGGCCTTTCGGAACACCCTCAGGTTGTGAAAAGGTTTGATCGAGTTGCCGAAACCCCCTTTCCGCACGCGCCACTTCACCCTTGTTAAGAAGGCCCGCGATCCCGCCTCCGAGAAGTCCGCCGAGCACGAAAGAGAAGCCAATCGCCTCGATGCTTTCGCTCGCCGTTCGCGTCTCTTGAAGTCCTTGCAGAAGCCCTTCCTGCGCCGCTGTAGTCGCGGCCGCCATTGCGCCCACCCGAAGTCCCGAAGAGACAACCGAGTAGCCACCTCGAACAGCCTTCACCAGCCCGCCGCCCGGCACGAACGTTAGTGGACTCGCTACGCCGCCGAGAATCTCTCCCAGCGTCCCAACAAATCCACTCGCCTCCAGCGTCCGCGTCTGATTCCTCTCCATCAAAAGTTGCTGCTTCAGCGCATTCGCATACTTCGCATTGTTCGCGAGGGCGAAGCTTTCCCAATTGCCCTCAAATTCCGTTCCCTTAATATCCTGCCAGGGATCGTAAGTTGGATCGCGCGAGTTATCCACGCCGAGGTCTTTACGAGAGAAGAAAGAAACGATCTCGTTCTGCCTTGAGAAGCCCGCCGCGAACTGTCCTAGATAAGACGGAGCTTGCTGTTGCGCGGGCGCGTCGAGAGACAGTGACCCCATCTGCAACATGCGAGGGAGTTCGGGAATAAGATCAGGCGCTCGCCCTTGTCGTTCACTCAACCTCTTCGCATAGTTCGTCGCTTCGTCAGGCGTCTTAAATTTCCCAAGATGTTTTCCTGTCCGATTATACTCTGCAACAGCTTCATCTTCTGAAACTCTCTTCCCGTTCACGATTGTCGGGACGAGAATTTCCTGCCCGTCCTGGTTAAAGGAGATCGAACTGATCGTGCTCTCCGAGCCGTCTTCATTCTTAAGCCGCGGCCGATTCGCGAGATCAATATTCCCCGCTTCCATCGGCGAAGGAAGGTCGTCAGAGAACCCCATCAGAACCTCCGCTCAGCTTGGCTTTGAAATTGCGGCCCTCGACGGAACCGGATAGTGCCTTCAGGAAACGGCCCGGTGTCTTGACGAGGCTTAGCCAGCGTTTCTACTTGAGGCTTCATCGGGGGCGGCTGGTTCATCGAGTTATCATAACCCGGCTCCGGTATCATCCGCGCTTGCTCCATCTTCTGCGGAATATCAGCGCGCCATTTCTCGAGCGCCTTGTTAAAGTCCGCGGTCCAGGCTGCTGGAGTCACGCCGTCATTACGCCAGACGGTATCCCACACTTCTTGTCCGTTCACGATCCGCTTATAGTTCACTCGATATGGAACCGGCTCGCCGCGACGAAAAGCCTCGGCCGTTTCAGGCGTCGGCACGAGCACGATATTCTTCGGATCAACTTTGATTCCCGAACGAGTGAAAATATCCTCTGCCGCCTGCGGATAAACATAATCTTTCTTCCCGTTCGGAAGCGCAGGATAGCCTGCGGCCTTTTCAGGCGGATACTGCCTCAACGCCCCGTTCGAGACCCCAAACATGGCTGTCAGCCTTTGCTGCGCGTAAGAGATCGCCTGCCTCTGATCTCCAAATTGCGCGAAGTTTTCCGCTGCAAGATCAGTGAAAATGCTCATCGCGGCCCGGCGAGACTCGCCACTATTCTGATAGCTCCGATTAAAAAACCAATTCGCCTCGGGATCGGTGAAAGGTTGAGTGACATTCGCGACGGTATTCTTCAGAATATCTTCTTTGAACTTTTTCACATCATCCTCTTTCACCTTCATCTTCAGTTTATACTCAGGATCATTTTGCTGCGCGATAGCTTGCGCCGCTTGTTGCGCGTTCTTCCCGAGACTCAACTGATAATTAAAGGCCGCGACACCATTCTCCAGATCCGATCGAGCCGCCCCGGCTGAGGCAAAAGCGTTCGGGTCAGCCGTTGTCATCGCTGACATAGTTTGCAGCGCTCGCATCATGACGTTTCCATCAGTACTAATAATCGCGCCCCGAAGAGTTTGTGCGAACTCATCTGGGAGAATCTTCGATTTGGACCATAAGTTCAGTCCGTTACCAAAATTTCTCGCAACATCATTCGTCTTCTGTGACTCATAGACCGCGTTAATATCCTTCTTCTGCTCAGGATCAAACGGGTTCCACGCAGTCGGAGCATTCAACGCCGCGTTTCCGCGAGTGACGTGGAAATTTGTATTCTCCACTTTCTCAGCGATATTCCGCGCCTCTTTGATATTGGAATAATTCGTCAGTTGTCCTGCCTGAATCGCATTCTCGATCTCAGCTTTTCCGGCCTGTCCGTTACTCAACTGCAATTGAAACCCGTTCCACCAAGACATCCATTGCGCTTGCTGCTGCTCCGCCGCAACCTTCATTTCAGAAGCAACCCCCCGATCAGCCGCATCAGCAAGTTGCGCCCGCTCTTTCTGCGGAAGTTCCTTCAACGAAGCAAGCATCGCTGTGTCGCCGCGCGCTCCAAACTTACCAGCAAGCAGCCGATAAACGTCTCCAACCGAGCGAGCCGATCCATCGGGCCGGTAAAAGATAGTTGGATTTGCTGAGGCCGCAGCAGGCAGAAGCCCGGCCGCCGAGGCTCCAGAGTTCTCGCGCGCCTCCTTAAGAAACTTCAGCCCGCCGCCCTCACCAAGAAAGTGCATCGCGTAGCGATTGGCATTGTTGACTTCGAAGCCCGCGCTCTTAAGTTTCTCTTCATTCCCTTTAGTGAAGATTCTAATCGCGCGTTCCTGCTGATCCGGGTCGCCCCGACCACCCTCGGTCAGCCCCGCCGCCTTTCCCTCAGGGCTATTCACCACCTTGTTCCAGGTTCCGGTCGTAAACTGATACCGACCAAAGGCGGACGAAAGTGGCTTTCCAGTCGCCGGATCAATCGGACGAGCTTGATCATTAGACCCACTCTCCGCCCCACGCAACCTTCGATAGTAATTTCCCTCGGGATCAAGCGCTTCCGCGACCGCGGTCGGATCTCTTCTTACCATAGAATTTCCGTAAATGTAAGTCCCCATATCCTTCCAGTTTTTCTTCATCTGTTCTTTAATCGCGGGCGGAAAGTTCGTAGCGTCAATCGCCCGGTTCCCGTTCTCAATATAAGTCTCTCGTCTTTGCGGATCATCCTCGATCTGTTTCCCAAGCGTATCGAAGGTTGATTTCATCCGCGTCTGCTGAGTCGCGTCGCGAATCTCCATTTCCGAGCCGAAGGCCGAACGAGACTGTTGCGCCTTCAACTTCTCATATTCGAGATTCCACCTCTCTTTATCCTGCGGCCGCACCGTAGCCATTCGCCCGTTGATCCGCTCTTGGAGACCCTTAGTATACGTCTCATAAAAGCCGTGCGCATCAGTTCCTGTAGCCTCCCGCTTCATCTTCGCGAGGAGCTCTTGTTCCTGATTCTGAAACTGCACATAGTCCGTCGTGCGGTTCAGGTTATCTCTCTCAACCGCGTCGGTCTTAGAGAGAAGATCAAGCCGCGTAACAGAGTCTCCAACCCGTTCAACGGCCGCGCCGAGCCCTTGCAGACTCCTTCCTACGCCCGCGCCAAAAGCTTCGTCCGGCGCGCCCCGCCGATTATCATAAGCCGGCGTTCCAGGGTCAAGACCAACAGATTGAGTCGGGCTGTATGGGACTTTCATCAGACGCCTGCCTTCTTGTAAGCGGCCCATTTGTCAGAGAAGCTTGAGACGCCCCCGAGGATACTCGTTCCGGCCCCGAGGAAGCCAGACAAGAGTCCGTAAGCACCCTTCGATTCCGCAACTTCCGCCTCGGAGTCAAAAGTCAAAGCCTGATTCTGAAGGTTGTTGACCTTCTTGTCCGAATTATACTTCGTGTTCAAAGTGTCCAGCCGCCCAAGTTTCGCAGACCCTTCCTGCGCGTCAAGCGCGGAACCCGAAGTTATATCAATTCCACTTGAAGCAAACCCAACTTGCTGCGCGGCAAGAAGCGCCTTCGTCTTCTGATCCTGCGCTTGCGCTTCAAGTCCGCCCCGCTGATCCTCGACCTCCGCGGCCTGTCTCGCAAGAATGGCATTATTTCGCGCCACTTGCGCTTGATAATCGCCCGAGGCTTTCGCGGCAAAACCGCCCATCACCGAGCCAACCGCGCCAAGGACCGAAGAGCCTATCGTAGCAGCGAGGCCAAGTCCGCTTGTTGCGGCCGCCCCGGCTCCAGCTAGTCCAGCAAGAACTGGAAGAAACATTCAGCCCTCCCACTGAAAGCGACGGACGATCGTTGTTGCTTTCACAGTTTCTTCTCCGAGTTTGAAGCCAAGCCACTCAAGCCACCGGATTGATTTCTCAAAGGTGACATCGACATGACCACTCAAATTCGAGTAGCGTTTCCGCAACTCTTTCATAAACCGGAAACTTTCTCTAGCGAACGGCGGCGGAAAGTTGTCAGTCCCGATGAACCAGATATTCGCCTCGCCGGTTATCATGCAGGGTGAATCCACGCCGAACAGGCACACAGGTTCGCCCTCATAATATCCCGCCCAGGCCTCGGCCGAGTTCTTCACCGCCCAGCCAAGCATCACTTCAACCTCATAACCAAGCCGCCTCGCCGTCTCTCGATCGCGCTCACGAAGAACCTCCGCGAAGATTTCGCAATCCTCTAAAGTCGCGTTCTTAAGGGACATTATCGTCACCCGTGACAAGTTCAGGAATGGTCGCCAGGATCGTCAAAGGGAGTGGCAGGGTTTGCCGCACACAGATTTGTCCGTGCACATCCCACAGCCCTGGAAGACGCACAGTGCAATCTCCGCTAATCAGCGCTGGCGATTGCATATCCTGCATTTCGTCTTGATATTTAAGATCATACATTTCCTCGAAGTTGAAACCATACGTTCCGCCTTTAGTATCATTCACCCGAATTGAGGTTCCGGGAAGCCGCTTCAACTTACTTTGAATTGTCGGATCGCCGGTGTCAAGTTGAAGGGTTTTAAAATCACTGTAGTAAGGAAGCCCGACAATAATTCTCGTTCCCGGCGGGTCGATCAGAATCGCGCCATCAACAACAGTTGTCGTATCCTGAGCCACCCCATCCACAATCAAACCGACAGTCTCGTTTTCAAGATGCTCCAATCCGCGAATCTCCGAGACCGGCCGGGTCATTGACCAGGTTCCCGTCGATGCAGGAACGGGAAGGCCTGTCAAGGTCAACGCAGTTGGATTGATTGTCCAGACTGCATTAACAATGAAATCACTGAGAACTGCCGCAATGGTAGCCCGCCCGCCGGAAGCTCGAACAACATCACCAACTTGGGCCTGGATGAACGGACCAGACCCGCACGTAAACGTGACCACGCCGGAGGCGCTATTCATGAACAAAATTCCGTTCTGGTAGGTTAATGGATATTCCAGCGCGGCATCAAGAAACCATGCGCTCTCCGCGCCGTTCGGAAGTTGCCTCGAGGCAAACCGTTCGATATACTTCCAATAAGCCCCCTCGATCAGCCTCCGCACAACAACATAAATCCCGTTCTCGTCAAATTCCCGAATAGAGTTAATCGACTCAAAATAACCGAGGGTTTGAGAATGAGTCCAACCATACACTTCCTGTTCCTTGAGGAAGGTTAAAGTAAGGAGAATGCCATCATCGCGAATAGCTTGAACTGTTTTGAAGGGTTCTTCCGCGTAGGTCCATTCAAGGAGGGTATGATTGGAGAAGAGATGGTTTGACAAAACTGTCAAGTCCGTTCCGGTGTAGATGTTCACCGCGAAGCTGTAAGATAGATTCCTGACCACACCGCCCTGGGCTTGCACGTAAAGAATCTCATAATTGATCACCAGCGGCGGAATGTCATTGCAGCCATTATACGCCTGCGGGGTTGCCTCAACCTTAGTTGGTGTAACCGGACCGCCCTGAGCCTCGCCTGAAAGCTGCCACGCGCCGCCAAAGGTCAAGATAACCAGACCGCCCGGCATGGCCACCACAGATTTAATGGTGTTCAGTTCTTTTGAGGCCAGCGTGAAATTGTAGGCGTCATTATCTACGACCGGGCTGGACACATCAAAGTTGGTATATTTCGCCGGCCGGGAGGCCCACAAAGTTTGCGGCTGGTTATTCGAGGCAGCGTAAATTTGCCGCTGCTGGAAGATGTTCGTGACTGAAGGCCAGGTCCCGGTAGCCGGCCCACGAACGGCTGTGGCTGTGGCCAAAGTTCCTGTGCTATCAGTAATGACCACCACCGGAGCGGTGTAATTTTTCCCGCCGGAAATCTGGATGAAACCCTGAATAATCCCACTCACCACAATGGCGACAAAGTCAGCCCCGGTCCCGGTCGGATCGTTAATCACGACTGTCGGATTGAGGCTGTAACCCGAGCCACCATTCGTCACGGTCAAACTGGTGATCTCATTTTCCGCGAAGGGATCATCATTCAGCGGTGGCGTCGTGGTGAAGTCTGGAATAATATTCGGGTCTTTGAACTGCCGCCCGTAAGAGGTTCCGATAAAGCCGTGCTGACTCCCGATCGGAACTTCGCCGTTGGTGGAAATTTGGGCCTTGTAGACATTGTAAGCGATCGCCCCGGCAACAGTCGGCCAGCCGATAGTGATCGTTCCATTCGCCGTGGCGATATTAACACTCGCCACTTGCACAGGATCACTAGCTTGGCTTTCCTCTCCGGCAGCATTTATCGAGGTCACAACATAAGAATAATAAACCGTTCCCGCTCCACTTGTCGCCACGGTAATAGGGTTTGGCGGAACCGCCGTGGTCCCGATCTCCACTTCGGCAATCTGCCAATTCAAAGCGGCAAGCCTGGAAAGTGTCCGTGGCTTGTAGCTCGGATGAACGAAGGTCATTACGTCATAAACCTGGGTATATTTAAGAAGGGCTAAATCTGCCCCGGCCCATGGAGTCGGAACAACATAAATCCTCGAAACCGTTCCGGCCCCGACATAAACTCCCGCGCTCCCGATCACGTTCCCTCGAAGATCAGTCAATCTAAAGGTGTTCGCGGTCACATTCGTCACAATGAAGGTATGACCGTTCAAGACTAAACCGGCCGCCCCGAGAATATTCTCAAAGTAAACCCAATCTCCATTCGAGTATCCATGAGCGACCGACGTGATCGTGACTGGATTACCGGCAACCCCGGTTACAACCTTTGCGGCCTCATTCAGCATTTCGCCATACTGAATGATCCGCATGTAAAAGTCACCAAACTCCAACATATAGTTTTGGTTATTGCCGAACTTAAATTCGATAAGCCTGACCGCGGCCGTGGATTTATAGGCCTGGAGGATATACTTAGTCCCGGCCCGATTACTAAGGCCGCCTCGGTAGTCCACAAACATGTTGAAGCCAAGCTCGACCCCCGAGCGATACTTCGCCAGATCCACCCGGCCGAAAAGAGTTTTGCTAACTTCGCCCGAGGCGAAGGACGGCTGGATAACTGAGGTTACCATTCACGCTCTCCATCAAAACCGCCGGTGTATCTTGCCTGCAACCAGTCCGGCGCGGTATTCCAGATTGTCAAACCTTCATTCCCGTCATTAACTCGGGCCTCATTTATCAGATAAAGCATTCGTTCCATCATTTCCTTAGTGATCGACACCTTTCCAGTCAACGGAAAGACAATCCTCGTTGCCAGGGCGATCACAAAAGCTTCTTGAAAAGAGGGGTCCCACAAATCTGAATTGGTTTGTTTGAAAGTATACTCAATAATCGCCTGATACTGATTCGTAAGAATTACCGGCGCGGCCACACTCGTATCAAAAGCCTTGATGAATTTAATAATCTGAATTTCATTTTCGGGCGGATAAGCTGAGTTCGACACTGAGAAGATCGGGATAGACGGGCCGCCCTGATTATAGTTCAGTTGCGAAATAATTCGTCGGACCTGAATACAATCCGCCGGATACTGATACTCATAAAGCCACGGCAAAGGCGGCTGTGTGGTAGGGTTCCAGATTGCTGTGGCAGGATTATTATTCCCCGGAGTTCCCGGTGCGCTTTTCAGCACCACTCCATTAATCGCCTTCCTCGCGAAGTCCCAATGCGCCTTTCTCAGAAGTTCATCCCGCGCGGAAGCGAACTCTCGAAGACACGCTTTAGCCTCTGGCGAGTTTTCGTTAATTGAAGTAATCGTCGCTTTAGCCCCGATTGCTCCAAGCGCCTGGTTTGCGAGATCAGTGTCAGTCATTTCGACTCCAGCGGTATCACAAGTTGAGCCGGCGGCGGATTTCCACGGACTTCAAACTTAATTGAATTAACCGGGCCTTTAATCCCTAATGGAAGAATTTCATGAAGAGGATTACATTCATAAACTGTTGCCGTGCGATACTCTGCCGGGCCCTGCGCCATCGCCACCGGCACTTTCACAGTAATATTAAACTCATCCAGCCCGGTGCTCGAGGTTGTGTTCTCAAAAGCCGTTGACTCGAGTGTAAATCGAGTCTGTGAGCTATCTATCATAATTCTCTCAGTCTTGCCAGAACAAATCCTATATCGAGTGATAACATAACGGACACGAATCTCCCCGCCCGGATTTACCGGGCTGTTAGTGATCTCCCTTGAGTGCACTACGATCGGAAGAGTTGTATCCGAATACCAAGCTCCGAGAGAGCCGGCCACGAAAGCCAGTCCCACAAGAATTGGATACATCACTACCGGGAGATTCCGTGCCCGATCCATTGGATTACCTTCTGAATGCCTTCAGTGAGTGCGATTACACCAAAGAAGGCTGCTGCGATAGTTACCCAAACCCATCTAAAAATCCGGCCGGCCATCTTAGCTTGATGCATAAACTGCATAGATTCTTTCAAATCCTTAATATCACCTTCATCCAGTTTTGTTAGAAACTCTTTTGTCGCCGGAGGCAACTGAGCGAAACGATCAACGGCGCGAGGGTCATATGGCTCGTTCCAGAAGTTATCGTCTCGCTCAGTCATTATTCATTTCCCTTGAACACGGTTAGCCGGTTCGCGAGCGGCGACAATAATCTTCTCCATTTCACTCATAGCCTGGATCACGTTTGTGATAGGCTGTACACCACAATACACTCGGAGGGCGGCAGAACCGCGCCGGGCAAGATCGGTGTAATTCTGCGACCCGAAGAGATTGACCGCGCTCTCCACGAAAAACATTCCGCTTTGAAGATAGTCGCATTTGTCCCTCACTTTCGCATCAGTGTCCGCAACGACTTTGTTTGCGGCACACCCTCCAAGAAGCAGGGTAATTAAAACAATTTTGTGCATATTAAACTCCCGGGTTCTTCTCGACAGGATTAACAGTCGGTGAGGTTGTCGTTGCGGCGATCGCTTTACCGGCCGCGGAATTATCAAGCACAACTGCTTTCACGCCTGGGATGGAATCGACCTTGGCAGCCTGAGCCGCGGCAGTATTGTTGATGACCATCCAAAGGAAGTTCAGGCCATTAAGAAGAACACCTGATGCCATCACCCATTTCGCTTCAGAGGCATAACCAAGTCCGACAATAAGACCACCCAAACCTGGAAGAACCTGACGAATTGTTTTCATCAGAAGGTCTTGATTGTGTGGATTTTTCAAGAATGCGAACATAGTTTACTCCTCAGTTTCCGGGATACTTATCCCACGGCAGTTGAAAGTGCGGACCATCCTTAAAAGATTTCCAGTCCCCGCCCCACTCAAGTGGCACCTTTTCCTCTTTCGCGGCGGCCTTCATCGTTGCAGCCAAGATGTGATAAAGTGGCCAGTCCCATCTAATCTTGCCTCCGACCGTGGCGGCCAAATCAACAGCATGAGCGAAGCCGTTCTTACCTGGGATATGGCGGCTCTTAAGTGTGGTTGTCGCCCCAGCTTTGAGAAGCTCTTTCTGCTCTTTGAGCGTCCGTGGCCCACAGGTGATTACAAATCCTGGATCGTCGTTCCGCATCTGCGCAGCGCGCTTCACCACACGGACAAGATCAGGATGAACACCTTTGAGTTTGGCGATGGAAGTTTTGGATAGCTCCATCACTTCGCCTCCGGCTTGGCTTGCGCCCTCGCCCGAGCGGCTTCTGACGCAGCGCGGATTTGGTGTTCGCGCTGCAACTGGTCAATCAGATTGATAATCGGCGCAGCGTGCTTATACTGAGCGTCGGCAAGGAAGGTCTTGATTTGCTCCTGCGTCCGAACGTCCAAGGTAATCGGGACAGGCTCCTGGTTGGGAGCGGATGGCGGCGGCATCTGGGCGGATGCGGCGCCCGACAGAAACAGTGATGCTATAACGAGTTTCCTCATGTTCTCTCCTCAGTAGGCAGTGCATTGCAAACGGAGCACGTCGCTCGCCGTGAAATTCCCGGCGACGCCTGTGGTCCGCACATAGTTGGTGAGAGTGACGCTCGTTGTGGTTCCCGCAGACTGCGCGACAACGTTCGTGGCAGGGTTGGTTATGTTAATCGCAGAGCACACCCATCCCGTTGCCGCAGTCGGCATGGTGATAACGCCCGAGCTGCCAGCGCAGCCGGTGCCAACGTTCACCGTGAATGCAGCCGTTCCGTTGGCGTTCGGCACGGTCGGCGACGTGCAGAAACCGGACGCAATCGTAGGCGCGGTGGACGAAACCATGAGCGTGCTGGCGAGACGAATGCCGGTTCCAGCCGTGATGGCCTTCGCCGCCGCGATGCCGCCAGCCGTGCGGAGCGAGCCTGTCGAGGTAGTCGTGGTGTCCGTTGCATCGGTGACGGTGAAAACACCCTGGCCGATATTCACGCTGGCGACTGTCGCGCCCGAGCCTCGGAAAGCGGTCCAAGCACTTTGCGCCGCGCTGTAAGCATCATTAACTGCTCGAAGCGAACAGGACGCGCTGCTGCAAAAGATGTCCCAAACCCTTTGATCCGCCGCAGCGCCCGTAACGTTAAAGATATGCCCGACGCCGGACGCGCCGGATTGTGTTATCGAACCAGCGACCCCTAGGGGGGACGAGTTGATGAGCGGTGTCGAAGTTCCAAGCTGAACAGTTGAGGTAAACGTCTGCGCAGCCGAGAATGTCTGAATGACACCAAGCGCGGCCAGCGTGTTACAACCCCATGCTGTTGGGCCACCGCTTGTTGTGTAAGTGAGGGCGCTCGACGCAGTCGAACATGACGGCACAGCGAGATTGGTAGGAGCCGCTGTCGATCCGGTCGCATTGCCAAGAACCGTGTTGCTCGTCATCGACGCGGCCGAGCCAACCGATACACCGTTGATGTAAAGGCCGGTCGTGTTAATCGTGCCGTTGCCCTGCGCGCCGCCGGTTGCGCCGGCCGTGAATATGCCCGCGCCGCTGATTTCAAGCCGAGAGACAAGGGCGAAGCCGCCGGTCGAAACCGTGTTGATGTTGATTTTCGTTCCGAGTGCGCCCGCGTTCCATGCTTCTGTCGTGGTCGCGATAATATTCGCGCCGGGGCTTTGAACTGCGCCTGACCAGCCATACCACCGAAGGCCACCCATCTCGACAGCGCTACCGAGAGCCGATTGAGACGAAGCCGTCCCGCCCGACGTGGACGTGGTGTAGTATGTCGGCGCTCCATAGCCCGACGTTTCAACGCCGCCGGCCGTGGCATTCGTGCCGATATTATGGAGCGTTGTTCCGCTGACTGGCGTATTGACAGCGGCCTGATTGGCAAGAATTTTGAGCGGTGCGCCGTTCCAGGTGAAATCATTGCCGTTTCGGAAGAAGTATTTCGCGCTATCGCTGCCGAAGAAGAGCGCGCCTGCCGTCGTGCTGCGCGACGTGAACAAATCGCCGGGGGACGTAGACGCAGGAACCGCGCCAGCGCCGAGCGAAGCCCCCGTCAGCCACCAAGCCTGTCCAAGCCGTTGAAGATAGGATGTGCCGTCATACCCGAACGTGAGTTTGCCCTGCGTCGCACTGATTGAAGACGTAAGGTTTCCGAAGCCGATCGAGACGCCAGACGGAATCGGGCCAGCGAAGATATTGTCCGCCTGAAATCCGGTTTGTCCGGCGAGAACGCCCCAGGCCGAAACCTTTCCCAGCGTCTGGACAGAGAACGAGGTGTCCGCGCCCATTGTCGTCGGGGCCGGCGTAACCGTGATTTCACGGTTGCTCGTCCCGCCGATGGCGGTGATTTTGTAGTAGACGTTATTATTTGCCACCGTCGCAAGGTCGGAAAAAACGAGAATCTGATTGACGCGCAGATCGCTCGCGAGCGGGTCGCCGGACGCAAATGTGAACTTGGACGTGGCGTTATCAGCCGAAACACTCGTGAAATTCGACTGCGTATAGGTGCCGCCGCTCACCCACGGGGACAGCCTCGTAGAGCCATTCAGCGTCGGTTCGAGGAGCGAAATGACGGTGCAATAGCCCCCGGCCAACCATTCATTTACCGGAGGGCCACCACCGTTGTTTCCGATGGAGAGCCATCGACCGTTCCCTTCACAAGAGACCGGATTGTTCCACTGGTTACTTTGCATAACCATCGAATAACGATAGTTCGCATTCGCTCCATCGCCGGTGTCGGAGAGGTCGCGAACCGCATACGCATAGTTACCCTCCGTCTCATTGTTGATGAACAGTGGGGGATTGGTGAGATACTGACGGACCTTGATGAACGTCCTTTCTCCAATGGGATTTCCCCCATTGAAGTTGTCCATCGTCCAGACGCCGCCGTTCCAAATCAGGTCAAGGCCGACAGAAACGAACTGCCAGTTGCCCTGATACAGCCTGGATGACTGGAGACCGTTAGCGTCGTTAACATGGATGGCCTTCGATGTCGTATCGAAGCCGTTCCCTCGAACCATGAAACGGTTGATGGTGAGGCTGTCTGCCTGTGCGCAATTGGACTGTGAGAACGGCCACGGCGGGTTAGGCGGAGCAGGACCACACACTGGGATAAGAGTGCCCGGCGGATCAATCGGGATCGGCGGCGGGTTATCAGTCGGATCACCAATCACCAGCGCTTTATTCGCGTTAATCACCGCGAAATTATCCAAATCAAGATAGTGAACGGTCGGGTTGTTATCCGAAATAATCTGAACGCCGATGCAACCATTCGAGTCCGTGGCCACACCAGAGTTACAATCAAGGACGAAACCACGCAGGCTTGAATGGTGCGCTTTAGTGAACTTCACCATCGGCAGGTTTGCCGCGCCGGTCCACTTCAGCATAACGCCAGTGCGCGTCTCAGGAAGCCACGTCTGGTTGTTGCCACCATCGCAGGTGTGGAGGTGAACGCCTGACCCGATAACGAGCGTATCCGAGATAATAGCGACATTGTTGTTGATGCAGGGAAGCCAGACCTTTTTTCCCTTATCAACCGCCGCCGCGATTGCAGCCTTGATGGCAACCGTGTCGTCAGTTACGCCATCCAACTTCGCATTATACGGAGGCGCGGTAACGTCGATGAAGGGACCTTCGCCAGGATAAAAACCACTCGTGGTTCCACCTCGACCGATTGGCCACCTGCCGGCCGGCACCTGGAATTGAGCCGCAGCCGTGCCGACAAGTCCAAGGAAGATCGCGGCTGAAAGAAGGAGTTTTTTCATTAGTCGGGTATCCACATGTTGAGGGTGGTGATGGGCTGAAGTGCCATCCAACTCAAGGTGTCGCTAGCGGTTGACCAAATTCCGGCCGTGGCTTGACGTTGGATAGTGGTGCCAACACCGCTCGGGGTGATGATGATGTTGTGGCCTGCCAGAGGTATGGCAGTGGATATATCCACAATCTTCAATCGAGTGTCAGGATAGACCCTGTCCGTAATGCCGCCCAGGAGAAGATTTGTCGCCGAGGCCGGCGCGGTTCGGTTAACGATAACAAGACCTGTATCATTGTTGACCAGTGTTGGCCCGGCCCCGGTCACGATCTGCATCGCGCCAATAGTGCCGCCACCACCTGACCCGTCAATTCTAAGCCAATAATCTAGGCCGTAAAGAACAATGTCGCCGACGTTCCAGGTTGAAATACCGTCAAGGAGAGTATTTCCGGCAACCCTCACAATGAAAGCGTCGCCTGGAATACCCTTCCCGGATTTCAGCCCGAGATCGTTCGTGAGTGCGTTCCAGTAACCGCCAACGTGAAAATCGCCGAAAGGCATCGGAGCGGCTCCTTAAAGGGCCTGGCCGGAAATAAAGGCCGTTACCACACCGGTCGTTTTAGTGTAACAGGTTACGGCCGAGGTAATAACGACAGTTATCCCGGTGCTAAATCTTGCCGGAACAGCATAATTGATTGTTGCTGTTCCGTTGGCCGCGATGGGAACACAGGCGAGAGGGACAATAGCGCCATCTGCTGGAGAGGCGGCCAAATTGAGCACCGTTAAGAATGCCGCCGTGGCAGTAAGGTTCGTCGCCGTCACGGTGAATAGGTTTCCGGCCGATGCTTTCAGTACCAGATTATTTGCCGCTGCGGCGGAACCCGTAGGGGCAATCGCCCCCGAACTGGCAGCGTTCGGTCCGGTAGATGTAAGAATCCGTCCGCTCGCATCGCACTGAACCGCGGCGAACTGGTTGTCGGCCGTGGTGGCGGGGGTTGCTTGATACAGACAACCCGCCACTGTTGTATTTGCCGGCTGGGCAAGGGCGCCTGCGGAGAGTGCAACCACCCCAAGAGCAGTCAAGAGACACTTGAACATAGTCATACCCTCCGCAGGCTTTCTCATTTCTTCACCGGACCTTTAGGCTCAGGCACCGCGCCGGAACCGGTGTCAGCATTCTTCGGTGTCAGCAAGGACACCGCCGGCTGGGCAACACCCCTCGCCCGATCCGACTCGAGCCTTGCCCGCTCAGTCGCTTGTTCAGGTGTCTCAACTACATTTGACGGGCCAGCAAATGCCGCCCGCTCCGGAGGCACGCTACCACCGGGAATCTGTTCCGGCTTCGGCGTTGGGCCGGCAACTTGAGGGTTGAACGTAGGCTGAGGCTGAGGTTGGACCACAGGGATGTCCTGGGCCTTAACCGTCTTGAACTCACCACTCGCCGCGTTGAGTTTGGTGCTCTGCGAAGCACCCTGCTCGGCGGACAAGAGGGGAGCTTTCTTCACGCCCGGCCCAGCACTCGGCGGAGCGGATTCTGGCTCCATGTTCGTGCTCGGCTTGTCCATGTTGATGAGGGGGTATGGAGTCCCCTCACCTACAATAGTTCCGGCCTGGAGAATTTCCCCGGCGATGAAGTGAGGAGCGAGAAGTCGCCACTTACCTGCAAGCTGAAAGGTTTCCATTTCCGCCCCTCCTTAGTTGGCGATAACAATGCCAGGCGGATAAGCCAGCTGGCGATTTCGGTCGAGAACAAGATACGCATTGATCGCGCCGGCAGTCATATCCGCCGTGGCGATCACGTAGAGGAGGCGAAGGTAACGAGGAATCGCCTGTCCCGCGCCCGGTGACGGGAGGGAGAAGTTGATCAATTCCGCGCCTCGGGTCAAGGCTGCCAGGGCGTAAACCATAGATTCGGCCATCGTGTAGAAGGTCGAATTGTCGGTTGAACCCTGAACTTGGACCTGAAGGGTGCCCGCACCACCACTGGTGAAAGTGGTAGCCACGCGGCAAAGAACCTCCATCGCAGGATTATCTCCAACGCCCATATCTCGGGCGACGGAGAGGTCGATAACGTTTGTGCTCGCCGTGGACCCCGTAGTGGGAGCCTGGGCGGCGCTCAGTGCAAGTAGACCGTCGAGAATCATTGTGCGCTCCTTAGACCACGCGGGCTTCGTTGTTCAGAATCGCGTCAACGATCCTAATCGGGATACCACGGAACCTCGTTACCGGCCGCCCGTTAAACTCACCAAGCTGCAGCAACACGTTGGTCTTGTTCGTGGCCTGCAGGTCAAGGTAGGTCGCCAGGGTGCGGTTGACGTAGATCGCGGTCTGGCCCATCGCGCCCTGGATAGAAGGGGCATCGCTGGACTGGACCGGGCCGGAAGATACCGGCGTGGTGGGCATACGCTGAAGCCCGCGGATCAACAGGTTGATCAGGTTCGCGGCGGAGCCGGTAGCGAGATCAGACACGTCGATGTTACAAATGCGGACAACGTAGCGCCAATCCCGAATGGCAAGGCCGAGTTCCCACTTATAGTGATCGACCCAGGCCCAATAGGGATTGTTGTTGGAGTCATAAACGCGGTGCTGGCCTTTATCCTGATGGTTCAGGCCGGTGATTTTACCCTTCGGGAAGATGCCGTGGACTGTGTTCGGCCCCCAGCAAACGATCCAGATCGAGGTGTTGTCCGATCCAGTGCCGCCAGCGTCGATCACGTTGTAGGCACTTTGAGCAGTCGCCGCGCTGACCGTGTTATAGAACGGTGCAAACCCGGTGAACCTATCCGCGTTGATCGACTCGTTTCCGTAGATGAGCGTTGCCGCCATCGTCTGGTTCATGGACTCGAGGAACGGTGCAACCTCCGACAGGCGGAAATTAGCACTGTTTCCGTTGAGTGCCGCGATGTCAACGTCGATCTGACTTTCAGCCTCAAGGTTACCACAGGTCGCGATGATCTGCGCGGTCGTGGACTTCGAAGTCGGAACGCCGGTGTTATACAGGCGCCAAGACGACGAGGGGAGACCGGTGCGGACTGTCGTTTTGTGGCCGGTCGGGAGGTTACCCTCGACCACCAACATATCCGTCATGATCTCATTTGTCTGTGAAAGCAGCTCGATAATCATGGCGGCCTTCCCGCCATCTTCGACCCGCTTGGCCCAATCCATATAGGTTAGGGCGGTAGTTCCGATAACGGCCATTTTGGTTTATCCTTGTGTCATTTCGGGGTAGAAAAGCTGGCCCGCCGATTTAGGCTGAGCCGGTGGCTGACCGGACCTCGTTCCGCCGCCTTCCGTCACAGCTTTCGCCAGGCGGAAAAGGAAGCGGTTGATGACCGGATGATTTCCGGCCCCGGTCTCGTTAAACGCTTTCTTGACATCAGGATCACCGAACATATCCATGGCCTTCGCAACGGTCTGTTGGAAGACTGGCAGGTTCTGGCCGCCGATCTCTTTGTCCTCTCGAGTTTCTTTCGCCCAGGCGTTACCTTGGTCAATAAAAGCCTGGGTGACTTGTGCTACGGCACCCTTCGATGCCGCTTGAACGACAGCAACGTGCTGATCGAGCATCTTCTGTGCAACCTCCGGCGCGAGCTTAGCTTCGAGCGCGAGGTTGTTAAATTCTTTTGCGGACTCCTCGGAAAGGGTGATGCCCTCCGGGAGTTTCAGGTCGGTAAGGGTGACCGGCTTGAACTCGACAACTGGAGGTTTCGGTTCCTCCGGCTTCGGTGTCTCTACCGGTTTTGCCGGCTCGACCGGCTTCCCGTCAACCGGAGTTACCGTCGCCGCCGGGTCCGTCGTCGTCACTGGCGTTTCCGTCAGCACTGTCGTCACGTCGCTCATCTTGACTCTCCTGAATCATTCTGGTGTAGAGTTCCGGGGCGGCACTTTCCACCTCGGATAAAAGGATCAAACCCTGATTTCGTTCACCCTCATTAAAGTAAGTCAAATGCGGGTTCTCATTCACGCTGGTCTGATAAATGTGGGACCGAACCAGCATCTCAAAAATCCACGCCCGGCCACCCTTAGAGGACATCACATCACGAATAGTTTCCGTCTTTTCCTTCGCGGAAAGCTTCGCCTTTTGAACCTGCTTCCTGAAAGTTTTCGGGTCGGAAGTGTCCATCAGGCACCTCCCATCAACATTGCCAAGGCGGACTGACCACCTCCGACATCAGTTTCAGACATTGTCTTGCCGGCCTTGGCGAGGCCTTCGGTAGCCATAAGGGCATCTGCCTGCTGCTTCTGCTGAATCCGCGTGTTGCGGATTTGCATGACTTGCTCGGGCGTGCGGATAAGCTTCGGCGGCACATCAAGCTTTTCGGCGTAATCTGCGATGCCGGCGTCGGAGTCGATGTTGTCCATGATGTCCGGCTGGACGGCGACAAGAGAACCCGCCTGAGCGAAGAGGCGTTCGATGCTTGCTGTTGCCGCCGCGTTTTGCGCCGTGGCGAGCATAGAGGTATATTGGACCTGGAGGTGTTGGCCTTGGATTTCTTCCGGTGGGGCCGGGAGAAGACCGCCCCGGAGCATGATATTAAAGGTCCGGTCGATGATCGGATCGAGGGCCTCATTGTCAAACCGCTCGAGGACCGGCCCGAGCATAACAAGTTTCTCTTCCCTTCTCGCGTCGATCTCCGTGGCGGACCGCACAGTTTGCAACTGTGAAATCATCATGAAGAGATCGTTGAAGAAGATATTCCTTATCCGAACCTGAATCTCCTGAATGTCCAGCATGATTTCCTGGACCGGAGGCATCACGGTGAAGATGGGCTTCAGGCCGGCATTATTAATGCCACTTACGTAGGTGAGCCCACCGGGAATCTGCGTCGCTGGCTGGTTCTTCAGCTGCACGTCACCCACCAAAGGTGGATTGACCATCTTGTCCAGCGCCTGCGCTTTCCGCTTGGTTTCCTGCTGGAGCTGCTTGATGTCGCCAAGGGCGTCCATTCCAGGGCTGCGGCCGTAAGCATCATTCCCTGAAGTTGCCCACCGTGGCGCCACTACAGGGAACTCGAAGAAACCTTTCTTCCGCAAGAACTTAACATCACCGGCCTGGTCTTTCGGATTCCCGCGCTCCCAATAATACTCACAGTAGGCGAAAATCTTCGGCATGTCGCCTTTGTTCGGGCAGATCGAATGGCAGATGGTGATCTGCTGATTTCCGCCGCCGGGATTTCGGAGGAGGCCACGGGCATTCTCACTCAAGTTTTCTTCACCGAACTCGTCCGCACACTGCCGGGCGGTGTAGACAAACTCGCGGAAGAAGGTGTTAACCTGAAGCCGCGGCGAATTCGCCAGAAAATATTCCCCCGCGCAGGGATTGTAACACCTGATAACATCATCAAAGTCTTCATAAATTATCATCGGGGCCGTGCCGAAGACCACGAGGTCCTCATACATTGTAGCCACGCTGGTATAGAAGTTGGACTCCGCGAAGACCCGCATCATCCTCTTTTCGCACTCGGCGAGCCAAAGGCTGACAGGATTGGAGGTGTCTTGGAGGTCGAAGCCTTCAATGCGAAGCTTGAACCACGGCCGGCCGGGACTGGTGATACCGGCCATCATGCCTGAGGCGCAAGTGCGGGATGCCATCGTGCCGGTGGAGTCGATGATGTAATTGTTGAGTGGCTGACCCCGCTGTTGCTGCGTGGTGGGGATGAGCCACATATATCTTCGCGGGAGGATGTAGTTGGCAAGTTCCCGCCAGTGAACAAACCACGAATAACGCTCTGAGCGGAGCGCTTCGAGATCGGCCTGGAGGCGGGTGATGAGGTCACTCATTGACCGAACAACTGTTTGTTGTAACTTGAGGCCGGCTGTGTGACACCTTGCCCGCCGGTCAGCATGGTGGTTGAGAACGCCTGCTGCCGTGCCCGCAAAGCGCTGCTTCGCACACTCGCGTTCGCGTAGGTGGGAGGGTTTGGCGCCGGCGTCGGGGCTGGAATGGAGGGTGAATCGAACATCAGGCTGCCATCGCTTTCATCTCGAAAGGATCGTAGTCCCAAACGGACTCGGCGGGGAGGTGAACTGAACGGTCGGAAGAGGCTACCACGGTGTAGGCGAAGGTGAGGGCGAGGGCGTCGGCAATGTCTGGAGAAGCCAGGCCGCGCTTCTTCATGTCCTCTTTCTTCTCGAGCTGGATTTCATCGCGGGCGTTCAGTCCGTAGGACGGGCCGATGAGCTGCTCGCGAAGTTCGTCGGAGGAAGGGATGGCCCCGGTGGTGAGCCACTTCCTTAAGCTCCCCCACATCTCACTCCGCTTGTTTGAATAGAGTTCGCCCTCGACCGCCTTGTCCGACTTGGCCCCGAACTGAACGTCCCACACCGGAACTCGAAGTTGTCGCAGCCGGTCAACAACACCACCACCTACACCACCGCCGTCAACGAAGACCGCGTCGATTTTGAACTGCTGAGCAAGCTTAGCGACCTGCTCGGAAAGGGTCATGGTGTCGAGGCCACGGAACTGGATGGGTTCGTGGGTTCTGGCATCGCGGCCCTGGCGGAGGTAGATGACCGACGCAGCATCTCCGAACCGGGCGACGTCGACTCCCATGACGAAAGGTTCAAAGGCGTAAACATCGACGGAGCGAGTTGCAGCTTCGGAAACAGACTCACTTGAGATAAACTGGACATCGCCAGCGCGGGGGAAGACCCCTCGGACGCGGATTCGCACATAGTCTGAGTCTTCGCCATAGTCCTCAATCCATTCCTGAATCTGTTTGTGGTTCGCGATCGAGACAGTTCTCGAATCGATCGCCGCGGAGTCCCATCTATGTGCAAACCGACCGCCGGCGAAGGTTTCCCTGAAGAACCCGGTGTTTTTAGTAGGGTTGCCAAAGATGAACTGGAGAATTTCCGTCTCGGTGTCAGTAAGGGCACCCGATGCTGTTTCGTAGATGGCGTCCGGGATGGCTGAGCCTTCGTCGAAGACCTGGAGGACCCGCTTCCCTTTATTATGCAGGCCGGCGAAGGCCTCCATATTCTTCTCCGACCAGGGCACCATGTCGATGCGCCACTCTCTTTCATAGCCGGGGTCGGCCCGGTAGATCGACGTGGCGGTCATCTTGAAAAGGTCGCGGCCGATAAAGAGGCGGTGCCACCTCGACAGTGTGGCCCAGGTTTTCGTTTTGAGCTGCTTCTCGGTGTTCGCGGTGACAACCCCGAGGCACTCAGCCGTGCTGATGCCCCACAGGATTAACCAGGCCGCCATGGCTGACTTGCCAATCCCGTGGCCGGAGGTTCGGGACATCTGAACCGCTTCATAAGGGTTAACGAGCTTGTCCCGGACCGATTTGAGGAGTTCCTCTTGCCAGGGCTCGGGCCCTTTAAAGTCCTTGAGTTCGCCCTCTTCGCCCCACGGAAAGGCCCACATCACGAACTTGTAAGGATCGTGCCGGAGGCGGGCTAAGTCGATAATGAGGGCGTCGAGGCTCATCCTTCGATCACCAAGCCTGAACGTTTCCGCGCGGCCTCAAGGCGTTCCGCCAGGTCAACATTAACCCGGACCTGGGTTTGCTTACTTGAGGGCCCGTGACCGGTGCGGTCCGCGGTGACCTTGACCAGGTCGAGGAGGAAGTCGGACTCGAGTTCTTCCGGCGTGTCAATTAGCCGTTCCCGGAGTTCTTCGAGCGCGTCGAGGGAGATGCTGGTCATCCGCTGCTGGAGGTCCGCGAAGACCTCGTGCGAGACCGATCGGTAGTGGGTGAGGAGTTCCTGAAAGGAAGGGTCGTTCTGGAGGATGCTAATTCGCGAGAGCGAGAAGCCTGTCACCAGGGAGGCTTCACCTGGGCTCGACCCGGAAGCAAGGACCCTCGCGAGGCCGTGGTGAGAATCCTTCAACTTCTTGAGGAGAGGAGGCTTGACCCCCTTTTCCATTCCGAGCATCGCAAGGTCGGCCTCGGTAAGCTCGCGCTTGACCTCACAAGAGATCGGCACTGGTGCCCTACCTGAAGTGCGAAGCTGGAGTTGCAACCCTTTAGTCCTCTTGGTCGAGCGCCCGGTATGGCTCGAATGTGGCATTTTGCCCGGCTCCGGCCGGCCCGTCAAGGGGCGCCTTGGCGAAAACCATCATTCCGACCATATAGATTCCTCGAATGTGGAAAGTATAAGAAGGTTTTGATGTGGCTCAGATGGTGAGAGTCATCCGAATTTGCGAGGGAGGTGGTCCCGCGCGCACGGGGGTGGCCTCGCCGAAAGCCGGGATGCCGGGGGTGGGTCTGCGACGCGAAAAATTTTTCAATGAGGGGGAGAATTTATGCCTGGCACGCAAGCATGGAAACTCGATGACATCACCATGCGAATGATTGATTGTCGCCAACATCACCGAAAATAAATGCAGGTTTGTGTTCGGCGTGTGCCAAATCGCACTTGTGGTCATGGCCGACTCATGATTGGTTCACGTTGTCAACGGAGCGGCCGGGCTTCGTGACCGATGGCACAACCGGCCAGGATTAAGACCATGCAAATCTCGATCGCGAAGACGCACGAAATCATCGTGAACACGGAACGTTTCTCCGATCACGTTCGTCAATACATTTTCGACTACGGACTCAAGCAAGTCCTGAACGACGCGGGCTCGGCCGGCAAGAACGCCGACGAAAAGCTCGCCATGGCGAATAAAAAGCTGGATGCGCTTTACGCCGGCGAGGTTCGCCAAGCGCGCGAGAGTGATCCGGTGCGGGCCGAGGCGCGCAAGATGGCGCGAGCGGTCATTGACCGTGAGCTTAAGAAGGTCAAGAAGGAATGGGATGATTTCGATCCGGCCCATATGGCGAAGCTCCTGAACGAGCGCGCGGCGAAATTTATGGACGCGGCGAAGGTCATTGTTGACCAGCGCAAGCTCACCATGGGTGAAGATGACGCGGCGGACATCCTGGCTGTGTTCGCCGGGGAATGATCCCTCACGGGGCGGTGCAATGGTGTGCCGCCCCAACCTTTCAGGAGACAAATCATGAAAACCAACCTTCACGTGTATCTGCAAGGTCATTTATTCGATGGCGGCCGCATGGAGCATGATGCCGCGTTGAAAATGGCGAAACAGCTCGCCGACAGTTTTCCGCTTGGATATGCCTGTTTCGGCTGGCCGACAAAAGATGGCGCGCGGACTGTCGTCCTGTTCGGTCACATTCCCGGCCATGGCGGCAAAGCGCCAAATGCGCCACTTTGGCAAGATGATCAGTCACCGTTCGATGGAGACAAATCATGACGCCCCTCCTCGATCCTGACTTCGATGATGATCGTTGGGAATAGGTTTCGTTCCCTCTCATGATGCAACGGCCGGGTCAACGCGATCCGGCCGTTTTCGCTCCTGGATATGCCCACGAACAATGTTCACGGGGGGTTGTGGCGGTTTTCGCCCCGACCGGGTGTATGGGTGGCGCATCACGCTCGAGGCCCACAATGGCCGTTACAATCGTTTCCCCCGTATGTCACCCGATGTCGCCCCGTATGTCCGCCATTTCCATCATTGGACATCTAGACCATGCCCCCGCGTTCCGGTCATTGGTATGGCTCTATCCCCCGGTAATACAGCCATATCGAAACCTCGTCCCCCGTTTTTTATTTGAGAGAGGATTATATTTTTTTTTTTTTTTTTTGAATTTAGTAGGTAACGAAAACTGAAATAAAGCCATACCGAGGTTTCGTACCATACCGAACGAGAAAAGAGAGGCCTATGGTCTAATTGTTTAACCGTGAAAATGGTCACAATACATGGAAACATCGGGCGACATACGCCGCAAATACGGACCGTATCAAACCCTGCATAATCATCACCGAGGGCGCGTGATTATGGTTGCCGGCCGGGCGATTTTATGGTATGGCATGAATGCGGGGTGAGTCGTGCCCTGGAACAACGCAAGAGGTGTCCAATGTCACCACAGGAAATACAATCCGCATCAGGTTTTGTCGCCTTCATGGAAACGATCTGGGAAGGCAAATGCTTCGAGGGCGTTGACGGCGGCGTTCTCGTTGTCGGAAATAATCAGTATGATGAATATTACAACGCGCGGGACTTGGTCAGGCGGTTGCCGGGGTTCAAAAAACTCTGGGGAAACCGCGTGGCGGATAAGCCGGGTTACATTTACCAGGCGCCCGATGGATCAAGGGACGGCGTCGCGACGGACGGATCAGCTTGTTATCGCGCGGAGAGCATGGGCTTCGCGCTGCCGCCGATCGAGCGGACGCGCGCTGTGTTGATGGAGGCGGCGTGATGGCGACGGTTCGGCAAATTGCCGCGCTCAAATGGCTCGCTGCGCGAGGCGGCGACGGCGTGTTCGACAAGAACGGCGTGCTGCTCGCGATGGGCGAGCGTCAGGGCTTCAACATCAACATGAAGGAAGGCTTCATGCGCTCGACGTGGAACGGCCTGCGCGACGCTGGGCTCGTTGAATACTACGAGCCATCGTCGCGCACAAAGGTGAAGCGCGTTCGCGTCACAGACGCCGGCCATGCCGCCCTCTCGCCTGCCCGAGGCCAGTCATGAACCTGCGAGACTTCCACAACGGCATCCGCGTGCTGTTCAACATCGACGCGCACGATTTCACGGAAGCCGGGCTTGAGATGCGCCACTGGCCGACGTTCCGCGATGACCCGGTTGGCTTCTTCCTGCGCGCCGATGACGAAACCGCCGACAAGCTGTTCGCGATTGTCGAGAAGCGGACCCGGCCTCGCGCGCCAGTCGCCGACGCCGTCATGAAGCTGCACGACGACACGATCGCCGCGCTGAAAGCCTGAAACGCAACCCCGCATCGGCCTGTAACGGCGGAGATGGAGAGAATGATGGCGAACGAAACGAACGCAGTTTTCAATCCCAAAGATCGCCCGGCTGATGAATTGCCGGTCATCTATGGTTTCAACAACGGGGGTCAACCCGGATTGCTCAACGGCGTGCTGATTGCTGAGGACGGTGCATATCTCGGCGGACACGCATGTTCGCACGAATTTTATATGCCGGGCGATCTAGGCGTCATTGAAGGACATCGCCCCGACCGGCACGAAAAATTCCGCCATCACTATCCCGACGGCTACCGCATGGAGTTCGTCGGCCACGCGCAAGTCAAGTCGCATCCCGGCCTTGATGCGGCGTGTAAGCGGCATGCCGAACGCGCCGCCCTCACCAAGGCCACCGCCTAACACCCCAGCCAACCCCTGCATGGGAGAGGATGATGAGCGAAGCTAAAAACGATAGCGGGGCGGAAATCTTCGCAGAAGATTTCGAGCCTTGCTGCAAGGGCGAGGTCATGCGCGTCCGCGACTATAAGCAGTATACCCTAAATGGCTATCCGGCCGGCCAGAAGATAATCACCTCGGAATACTTCCGGTGCGCCGAATGCGCGCGAGTTCTGACGAGTCCCGCCATCAAGGCGAGCGACTGAGCCATGTGCGAAACTTGATTTCAACCGAGGGGCGGCATTCGCCCCTCCATTGAACTCAGGAGAAGAATGATGGAAAAAATCAATCCCAAGGAAGCCCTCGAAAGGCTTCTCGAAGAACAAAAGAATGGCGACATCGAGACGGCTCACTATGTTGCTGATAACATCTTGATTGGCCTTCTTCGTTACTATTCTTGCCCCGAGGAGGTGATCGAGGCCTGGAATAAAGTCCCGAAATGGTATGCTTGATGGAGAAAGATGATGACCAACAAAGAAACCCTCATCAAAGCTCGCGCCCTTATTAAGAAGGGCTGGACGCAAAAATACTACGTGAAAGACAAAGACGGTAAACATCTTGATATTCCTTTTGCCGGCGGCGAGCCAGAAGGCGCAACCTGTTATTGCGTTCTGGGCGCAATTTTCGCGGCGGCCGGTTGGGGACACCAGGGACAAGACTGCAAAATCCTCATCCGCGATATACTTGACGGCAGCATCACTGGTTGGAACGACCACCCTTCCCGCACCCAGGCCGAAGTCCTTTCCCTCTTCGACCGCGCCATCCAGGAGGCCTGAATGTTACTTTCTGACCTCCTCGAACTCACCTACGCGGGAAGTAAGCTTTCACAAAACGCCTTCGCTCTTTATTGGGCGGAAAGTGACGAGGCTAAGAAAGCCCTCAAAGAGGAGGTTGAAAAGTGGAGAAATCGTATCTTATCTGTGGAACCGACCGGGCCGGAAAAAGGTTCAGAATCACCACAAAATCCGCCCTCCATTGCGCCGGAATTAATCTCTGGCGTGGAAACAAGTGGGTCATAACCGGCGGGAAGAGAAAACTTCTTTGTCGGGTTTGGAACTGAAGGAGAGAAAGATGAATAAAGAACGTATCCTGCTTCTCGCTGCTCACATCGAGAAGCAGCCTGAAATCAACATGGACATTTATCACGAGTGCGAAACGCCTATGTGCGTGGCTGGTTGGGCCGTGAAGTTGTGGGGAGATTGGGAGAAAGCGAAAGAGTCTCATGGCAACGGAAAGGACGGTTTCCAAACTCAGGCCGCCAAAATTCTCGATCTCGATGATAAAGAGCCGGCCGGGCATGACGGACTCGAAGAGTCCACTTTGGCCGATCTTGTCTGCAACAATGATATGGCCTTTGATTACGAAACCCCGGCCCAGGTCGGAGAGATGTTAAGAACCTTGGCAGAAACAGGGAAGTTTGTTGGCCCGAACTGAAGGAGGAAAGCAATGATCAGCGATCACGATCTTAAAAAGATTAACGAAGAGCGCCGGCGGAAGAAATGGCGGGAAATTTCTCGTAAAGAAGCTGAGGATGAACTAAGGCGCCGGAATGAGCAGAATATGTCAACCGACTTCATGATCAGTTACCTAACCGGCTTCCCTTATCCCAGCCCGCTCGGTGCAATGCTATCGCCGCAAAATCAGGTAGATTATTCACCGCCGGCATCTTCATCACCGTCTTATTCATCGGAAAGTCATCACTCTCCGAGTTATTCAAGCTCGGATTATTCATCCTCAAGCTCGGACTCGCCCTCAAGTTCATCTTCAAGCTCTTCGGAATAAAGGAGAAAACCATGGCAACAGATCAGCAAATTCGTGATGGTCTCTCAAATCGAGACATGGCTGAAAGGCTAATTCGCCAGCGGAAAGAGGCCACGCCGGAAATTATCGCCCTGGCACGAACACTTTACGGAATTGAGCGGCATGGCAATCCTGACTATTACGCCGAGGCGGGGGTTGAGGAGATTGCGGCGATTTACATCAGCGTCGTAACATCACTCATCCCCTTCCGGCAAAGAGTTTTAAGCGAAATAGAAGCTCTGTGACCTTCAAAGGGCGGCCTTCAAGCCGCCTCATTGAAAGCCATGGAGGACTTCATGATCAAAGAGAAAGCAATTCTTCTTGCCGAGGCGCTCGAGTCCGGCAAATATAAGCAATGCAGCGGTCAGCTTCGCTTCGGCGACGGTTTCTGCTGTCTCGGGGTCGCTTGTGACATATCGGGCCAGGGTGAGTGGGACGGCAGAATATATAGAACCCAGACAGAATGGTGCGCGACAGTCCTCCCACGCGAGGTAAAAGAGTTCTTCGGCTTTGCCTCCTATTACGGCCGCTCAACTCAAAGAGAGATCGGGATTGAGCCGATCGAACTGGTCGATTTGAATGACTCAAAGAAATTGTCATTCAAAGAGATCGCCAAAGTCATCCGTGAAAGGTGGGAAGATCTATGACCGAAAACATCCTCGCCAGCGGCGCCTTCTTCATCTGCATAGTCTTCATCGGCTATGCTTTCGCTTTCCTTGGAGGACTCATATAATGCTACACGAACGCGAAAAATACCTTTTCGGCCGCGCATCATCCCTTCAAACCCTCCACAACGTCGAGCGTCTATTTCGCCAGCGGGCAAAGGTCGAGTATGATCATAACCGGCCCTGGGAGCATCTTGAATCTCGGGCCGACGAGATGGAAAGTCTTCGAAAAGCCGAGGAAATCCCCTTGGCTTTCAATGTGGAGGGCACATGCCTAACTTCTTTCTAGTTCTGACGATCCTCCTCTTCGGCGCGCATCTTCATGGAGTTCTCTAATGATCGAGATCAAAATTGATGTAGAAACGGCAAAAGCTTTGTCACACGGCCTTTCCGATGTGCTATGCTGGCTTCGCGGATGGAAAGCTAATGCTAGTGAAGATCAGTTATCTTCCGCCCCGTTTGGCGAAGAAGAACTTCGATCTCTCAATATTTTGCTGAAGCAAGCCATCGGTAAGTCAGAAAAGTGAAAATCACCACCGGCCGCCTTTCTCGAAACTCTGTCAACATCCTTTCAGGCGCTTTCGACATCGGCGGCCGGCCAGGTAAGGTCGCACCAAAGGCAATCCCGCTCCTCGTGGGATTGCTTCACGCAGGCCGGATTGAAACTGAAGAAGCTTTCCAAGCCCTTTACGGCGACAACCTTAACCCACCGTTTGATAACACTTTTCGTCAGCATATTTGCAATCTCCGCAAGGTGCTTTCACCGTTCGGCTATTCTATTAGAAACTTTCATGGAGGATACACCTTATGTCAAGAAAAGGCTCTAAAGACAGTCTCCAAACCCGGATCAGAAAACGAAACGGAATGCTCAAGAAATTCGGCCGAGACGAAAATCAAGCCTCGGAAATGCTCGATCTCTACCTCAGTGGAGATTGTGTAAGCGAAATCGCCCCGGCATATAAAACGACAACGAGTTCTGTCTATAATCAGATCGCTAAAGAGGCCCTCTTCCGCCTTATGGCCGCCCAGGCCGCGGAAAGGCTGGAGGAACTCAAGGACGTGGAAAGGAAAATGACATGAAAGATATAGCGCAGACGCTCGCTGAACTGGCGGAGTTGCACGCGAAGGCTCGCATTCCGCGAGGCCCTTGGGTCCGTCCTGAGCGAAAGGGCACGGAACAGCGAAGGCTTATAAACAACGCTCAATCGAACGCGACTGTTGCATGGATAGGACACGGCAACGACGCGACGGCCGATGAAATAGCAGCATACATCGAAGCGCTTTCGCCTTCAACAATTGCCGCCATCCTCGACCACATCACCCTGCAAATCCTGCATTCGCATAATCAATTCTCGCCCCGGCGCTCAGAAGGAACCGACGACATGACACTGACGGAAGAGGTGAAGCAGGCGGTGCGGAAAGCGGAAGCTGCTCTAGAAGATGCCAGCCGCGCGGGCCTTGAAAAGGCGAAAGACATTCGCGCCGGGATCGAGGATCATACTTTTAGAATGGTTCACGCTTTTATCGGCGCAGAAGCCGCACTTGCCGCGCGCTCACCCGCGCCGGCCGATGCGGAATTAGCGACGCGCGAAGATATTGAGGCTCACAATAAATCAATCGCTAGATGGCGTGAAGACGCGCTGCGCAAGCCAGCCGATGCGCAGCCCACGCAGGTGGGGGAAGAAGTAACGCTCGGAGAATGCCCCATCGGACTATTTATGGCAGGCGGCGAACTTTGCCTGAAAACCGAATACGGGGATAATAACGGCCGGATTGATGCTTACATCGTCTCATCTGGCGAGTTTTTTTGGGGCGGGACGTCTGGCGCAGAGGCGCAACGCAAAGTGAAAGTGCGCCCGTTCGATATCTCCCGCCTCTCCGCGTCCGCTGGCGATGGGTGGCGGACGCAACTTACGAGGACAAAAGACAATCTCGATCACAGGCTGAATGAAGCGCTTTGCGAAATGAAGGAAGGCTATGATGATAGTGTGGTCGGTTTCAACGAGGCGTGGGATATTGTACGGAATTACTTCAAGGAAAAGATCGACGCCCTCCCCGCCTCTCCCTCTCCGGGAGATCGCCCATGAGCGCCGCTGAGGAACTGGCGAAGGCTACACTCTTGCCGCGAGACGAAGCGCGGTTCCGCTATTTTGCCCCCGAGCGAGAACTAAAGTTGCCGATCGGCTTGAAGAGCGAAATGCCATATAAAACAACTTATGAACGTTGCGCCGCCCTCGCCCTCTATGAGGCAGAGGCCAAGAAGGAGAAGGAATGATGCGTTGTAATTGGTGCGGAAAAGAAAAACCTTTGACGTGCAATAACACTCGTGATCTTGAAGATATGGCACATGCTTATCCGGTTGACACATGCAGACGCTAGTGCTAGAACCATGGGCATACCCGAGCAATCCAGCTCGGCTCCTTTGGAGGATAGAATGTCTGTCGAGATGATTTCTGTTTTTGAACAGATGTATTCTCCCCCAGAATGTCGCTGGGCGGCATGTTGGGGCACATACGACACGGGCAGCGTTTGTGGCCTTGGCCCAACGCCGGAAGCCGCTAAGGCTGATCTCATTGAGAATTATGACAGGCC
>ERZ869907.40-NODE-40-length-47717-cov-35.073224_pt1 | contig 47717 bp, 66 predicted proteins | sample MGYA00579309_ERZ869907 | MGnify/ENA primary metagenome ERZ869907 (study PRJEB32216, sample SAMN09231814) | wastewater metagenome | place: USA: Maryland | collected 2016-07-30 | study: EMG produced TPA metagenomics assembly of the PRJNA472060 data set (Reclaimed... | reverse complement strand
GTCGAGAAGGCGTGCAAGGCCGCGAAGGCCGAGCTGCTCGCCCGCGCGGTCGGCCCGTTCGTCGACGCCGCGAACGCCGCGCTCGCCCAGATGGCGCCCGGCTACACGGTCGAAGTGGTGGCCGCCGACGGACTCGCGATCGTGGCGCGGCACCACGGCCTCACGCTGCCGATCGAGTCGCTCTCCGACGGCGAGCGGACGCGGGTCCTCTACGCGCTGCAGCTCGCCACGGTGCGGCTCGCTCGCGTCCCGCTCCTCATCCTCGACCGCGCGGAGCTCGTCGACGACACCGGCCGCGCGGCGGTCGTGGAGCTCGCCGGCATGTGCGCCGAGGAAGGCATCCAGGTCCTGCTGCTGTCCTGCAAGCCGCCGCCCGCCGAGGTCGACGACGGCTTCACCGCGTACGTGATCGCCGATGGCCGGGCGTCGCGCGTGCCGACCCGGGCCGCGCAGGCGGCGTGATCCTTTCCTGAACCACCACCCCGCAGAACCCGAGGCACCTGTGTCCGACACGACGTATCCCGTGATGATCCGCACCAAGGCAGGCGCCGTGCGGGTCGGCACGCTCACGAAGGCGAGCGACGGCCTGTTCCTCGACCTCGGCGAGATGGTCCTCGGCGACGCCCTGCCCGCGTCGGCGCCTGCGCCCGCGCGCCCGGCCGCGCCGCCGCCCGCGCCCGCCACGCGCCCGACGGGCCCGCTGCCGACGAACTTCCCGAACTACGGGCGCGGCAAGAACGGGCCGATCGCGGACGCGACGCGCGAGGACCTCGACTACTACGCGGCCGGGGCGCGGCGCTCGATCGCGGACCCGGCGAAGTCGAACTGGCACGCGAAGGAGCAGGCGCTGCTCGCCGCGATCGAGGCCGAGATCGCTCGGCAGTCGGCCCCGGCGGCGCGGCCCTCGTTCATGTCCGCGCCGTCGCAGCCGTCGATGTTCCGCGACGAGCCGCCGAGCCCCTCCGACGACGACATCCCGTTCTGACCGTGGGCCGCGCCTGGGCACGCGAGCACGCGATCGCCGACGCCCTCGCCGCCGGGCTGCCGACGCCCGCCGAGCGGGTCGAGATCGTCCGAGCCGCGCTGCGACGCGGGGACGACGAGGAGCAGATCCGGGAGCGGTGGCCGAGCGTGTGGCCCGCCACGCAGGCCGGGGGAACGAAGTTCAGGCGCGACGTCCGCGCTGCATACCGATCGATGAACGCGGCCGCGAGCCGCTGACCGACCGAGGCCAGATGCCGAGCCAGAAGTTCAAGCCGCTCACCGACGACCAGCTCGACCAGGTGCGCGCGGCCCTGCGCGCCCGGATCGACGCGGGCGAGAAGCTCACGACAGTCGCCCACGACTGCAACACGTCGCCGAGCTACCTGCGGTCGCTGCTCGCCGGGCTGACGCGGCCGGGGGCGACGACGGGCGCGCGGATCGCACAGGTCGCGGGCGTCGCGATCGAGGCCGTGACGCCGGTCTACGCGCCGACGGACCTCTGGCGGGCGGCCACCGCGTTCAAGCCCGACCGGCTGCTCGCCGACATCACGCCGGGAATGACACGCGTGTCGGTGATCCGGCGCGGCGAGGTCGTGCGCGAGTTCACCGGCCGTGACCCGGCAGACGTCTCGGTCGAGATGCAGCGGTGCGCGTCGTGATCGTCCTCATCGGCTGCACCAAGGAGAAGCTCACCGCCGAGGCGCCCGCCCGCGAGCTGTACCAGGGGCGGCTGTTCCTCGCGTCCGTGGCCTACGCCGAGGCGATCGGCGCGCGGTGGTTCGTCCTGAGCGCCGCGCACGGGCTGGTCGACCCGGACGCGGTGATCGCGCCGTACGACGTCGCGCTGAACACGATGGGCGACGCCCAGCGGTCGGCGTGGGGCTCGCGGGTCGCCCAGCAGCTGCACGCGGTGCCGGACGACCTCGTCGTGCTCGCGGGCGAGACCTACATCCTCCCGTGGTCGTGGAGCGTGCCGAACAAGATCGTGCGGCCGCTCGAAGGGCTCGCCGTCGGGGCGCGGTTCAAGGTGCTGAAGGAAATGACGGCCGTGGCGAACGCGGCCCGGGCTGCGACGGCCGACCTCGACGACGCGCTCGGATTCCTGCGCGACGCCGTCACCCACAACGCCGAGGCGCTGCTGTCCCGGCCGCAGGCGGCGGCGCTGCTCGCGCGCGTCGAAGGGAGGGCGCCGTGACGCCGACCCAGCAGGCAGCTCTCGACCAACTCGGAGCGATTCGGGAGCGCGACATCGTCTACCGCGACGGGAGGTCCGTGCGTCTCGGCGAGACGTCGAACGCCTCGCGGGCGGCATGGGACCGCGCCCTGCTGTGCGAGATCGTCGACGCGCTCACCGACGCGCTCACCGAACAGAATCGACGCGGCGCCGGACCCGAGACGCCCCATGCGTAGCGGCCTCATCATCGACAATTTCGCTGGCGGCGGCGGGGCGTCCACCGGCATCTACCTCGCGACCGGGCGGCACCCCGACCTCGCGGTGAACCACAACGCCGAGGCCCTCGCGATCCACACCGCGAACCACCCCACGACGCGGCACCTCTGCGAGGACGTCTGGGACGTCGATCCCGTCGAGGCCTGCGGCGGCCAGCCGGTCGAGATCGCCTGGTTCAGCCCGGACTGCACGTTCTTCAGCAAGGCCCGCGGCGCGAAGCCGTTCCGCGACCGGAAGAAGGCGACCCGCCGGCGGGCGCTCGCGCACGTTGTCGTCCGCTGGGCGGCGGCGGTGCGGCCGCGCATCATCGCGATGGAGAACGTCGAGGAGTTCGAGGATTGGGGCCCGCTGAACGCCGAGGGCCTGCCCGACAAGGACCGCGCCGGGCTGTCGTTCCGCCGCTGGCGTCGGCAGCTGGAAAACCTCGGCTACCGCGTCGAACTGCGGCAGCTGCGCGCGTGCGACTTCGGGGCCCCGACCATCCGGAAGCGGCTCTTCGTCGTCGCCCGCTGCGACGGCCTGCCGATCGTGTGGCCGACGCCCACGCACGGGCCGAGCCGTCCGCTGCCGTACCGCACCGCCGCCGAGTGCATCGACTGGTCGATCCCGGTGCCGAGCATCTTCGGCCGGAAGCGGCCGCTCGCCGACGCCACGCTGCGGCGCATCGCCCGGGGCATCCAGAAGTTCGTGATCGGGTCGGCGCGGCCGTTCGTGGTGCCGGTGAAGTCGTGGAGCGGCGGGGGAAATGGCGCCCGTTCGATCGACGAGCCGATGCGGACGACGACCACGTCGAAGGGCGGCGAGTTCGCGATCGTCACGCCCTTCCTCACCGAGCACGCGAACGCGTCCAACCCGCGCGTGTTCCCCGCCGACGAGCCGCTCCGGACGCAGTGCGCGAACGTGAAGGGCGGGCACTTCGCGCTCGTCGCCCCCGTCCTCGCGAACACCCGCAACGGCGAGCGTGAGGGACAGGCCCCGCGCGTCCGCCGCATCCAGGACCCGGCGCCGACCGTCACCGCGCACGGATCACAGGGGGCCCTCGTCGCCGCTTTCATCGCCTCGCACTTCGGCGGCGAGGTCGGCACCGACGCCCGGGCGCCGCTTCGCACCGTGACGGCCCGCGACCACAACGGCCTCGTCACCGCGCAGCTCGGCCTGCCATTCGGCGAGCGCGTCGATCACGCCGAGGACGTGCGGGCGTTCCTCATCAAGTTCTACGGGAACGAGCGCGAGGCCCACGACCTGCAGCTGCCGCTCGGCACCGTCACGACGAAGGACCGATTCGGCCTCGTGTACGTCGAGGGGCGGCCCTACCGCATCGTCGACATCGGCATGCGGATGCTCGCGCCAAGGGAGCTCTTCAACGCGCAGGGGTTCCCCTCCTCGTACGTGATCGACCCGATCGTGAACGGCCGGCCGCTGACGAAGACGGCCCAGGTCCGCGCGGTCGGCAACTCCGTCTGCCCGCCGATCGCCGCCGCGATCGTGCGCGCGAACCTCGCCGCTCGCGCGGCGACCGAGGCCGCATGATCCTCGTCACCATCGACCTCATCTCGGCGATTACCCACCGCCGCTCGACCCTCGGCGTCGTGAAGATCGCGAACGACGGCACCGGACCCCGCGAGGTCGGCAACTACGACGTCCAGCTGCTCCGCAAGGGCAGCGAGAAGGCGTGGCGCGTCGGGCGCGTCACGGGGTTCCGGCGGCTGTCGCGCGGTCCCTACGACCTGCTCCACCTCGCGCTGGTCGCGTGCGGCATCCCAGCGCGCAACACGACGGCGGAGGCAGCCGAGGACCCGATGAATGCCGCGCTCGACGAGTACGGCGCCGTGCTCCGGGAAGCCCTGCAGCACCACGCGGACCCCGTCGGCGCCGTTCGTCGGCTCACCGAGACGATCCGGGCGGCGACCGCCAAGCCGACCGCCGAGGCCTCCCGATGAAGGCCCTCACCGTCCTGAACCCGTGGGGCCAGGCCATCGCCTACTGGGGCAAGCCGATCGAGAACCGCACGTGGGCGCCGCCGGAGTCGCTCATCGGCGAGCGCATCGCGATCCACGCCGGGAAGATGCCGCTCTCCGGCGCCGCGCTCGACGACGTGCTCCACACCATCGGCGAGCTCGCGGCCGACGTGATCCACCCGCCGGAGCCCGTCACCGTCGAGTGGCTCCTCGCGAGGTCGAGCGCCGTCCTGTGCACGGCCGTCATCGGGCGTCCGGTCCGCGAGTCGCCGTCCCGCTGGTTCGCGGGGCCCCTCGGCTGGCCGCTGCGCGACATCGTCGTGATGGACGGCCCGGTGCCGTGCGCTGGCGCGCAGGGCCTCTGGGACCTCCCCGCCGACGTCGAGGCGGCCGTCCGCGCCGGCGGGGCCTCGTGGCGGCATCCGGTGTGCGTCCCGGTGCCGTCGCGCTGGCGGCGCTCGAACGGCGAGGCGTGGGTCGTCGTCGGCTGCACCGCGACGGGGTTCGACACCGCGACCGTCACCGTCGAGCGACACGGGAAGAAGCGCAAGGTCGACTGGGCCGCCTTCCAGGGCGAGCACACGAGGGAAGCATGACCGCCGAGCAACTCGCCCTCGCTCTCGCCGAGGCGGACGCCGCCGCCGCCCGCGAGCGCCTCCGCGTGCTGCGCGAGCTCGTCGCCGAGCACGTCCCCGCGCGCCCCGCCCGGCCCAGCGTCACCGCGCCGGACCGGCCTGTGGACAACCTCGCGATCGAGAAGGCGAAGCGCAACTTCCGCCGGCGCGGTATCGAAGTCGTCGCGGACGTGGACGGAGGCGAGCATGGGGCGGCGTGATCCAGACGTGCCGAGGCGTAAGCCAGGCGAAGGGCAGGTCGATCTGCTGCCGTCCGGGAAGCTCCGCGCCCGACTCGTCATCGACGGCAAGCGCGTGAGCGTCGGCACGTTCTCGGACCCCGACGAGATGAAGAATGCGCTCGACGCCGCGCGCACCGTCGCCGTCGCCGGCGTCCGCCGGACCCACGCGCACACGCTCGACGCCCTCGCCGACCGGGTCTTCCGCCGGATGCAGCTGGACGGGCACCGCGGCATGGCGGCGAAGCGCGCGCGGTGGAACAACCACGTCTCGCCGGTGCTGGGCGGCCACGACTTCCGCAAGCTCACACGCGCGGACGTCCGCGACCTCGAGGCCCGACTCCGCCGCAAGCTCGGCCGGCGCACCGTCGCGATGTACCTCGGGACCGTCGGCCAGGTGCTCGAGGCCGCGCTCGAGGACGGCGAGATCGCGTCGAACCCCGCGCGGCTCCCCCGTCGGTCGCGCCTCGCGAAGCACGCCGCCGAGGACGCCGACGCGTGGACCTACCTCACGCCCGAGGAGCAGCAGCGGCTGCTCGGGTGCCCCACGATCCCCGCGCACGACCGGCTGGCGATCGCCGTGATGCTCGGGGCCGGACTGCGCGTCGGCGAGCTCGCGGCGCTGCGGCTCTCGGACGTCTCGGTCGGCGAGGAGCCGCGGGTGGTCGTCCGGTTCGGCTCGCCGCCGGCGAAGGGGAAGCCGGCCGGCCCGACGAAGACAGGGAAGACCCGGATCGTCCCGCTGTTCGGGGTCGCGCTCACCGCGATGCGCGAATGGCTGGAATTGCTGCCCGGATGGTGCCCCCGGAACCGGTCGGGCGCGGCGTTTCCGGCGAAGCTCGGCGGGTGGCGCTCCACGAGCTGGCTCTACTTCACGAAGGGCAAGGGATCGGCCGGCCGCACGCCGTGGTCGAGGTACCTGGCGGCGGCTGGCATCGCGCGGAGGGTCCGCGTGCACGACCTGCGGCACACCTGCGCGGCGTCGCTGGTGTCCGGCTGGTGGGGCCCGGCGTGGGACCTGATCGAGGTCCGCGACCTGCTGGGGCACGCCAACATCACCATGACGCAGCGGTACGCCCACCTCGCCCCGTCGTCGCTGGCGGCTCGCGCGCGGGCTCGGGCGACCGCCCGGGAACCCCACGCGAACCCCACGGACCTCTGTTTCGAGGGTTCGGCGCCGTTACCTAACCCCCGGGAATCATTGAGGAATTTGGCGGGGCGAGCCGAAGTGGTTGGGGTGCTTGGATTCGAACCCCGGCACGGTCAGGAATTCCGGGAGCTTACCTCGCCTCGTGGGCTTCGCGTGGGGCTCGATGCGGTCGACGGGCTGCGGGCGGTCATCGACGGCGACCTCGACACCGCCCGAGCGGTCCTGGAGCAGCTCGTCGGGCCGGCCGTCGCGAGGGCGTTCCGGGCGCTCGGCGAACCCGGCGAGGCCCGCGCGCTCGTCGATGCGCTGACCGAGCTGCTGGACCGCGACGTGGCCGTGAAGAGGAACGCGTCGTCGCCGGCATGAGGGGCTCGCACCCACATCACGGGCGTGACCTCCGCCCGCACCTGCTGCAGCTCTACGCGGGGCACTCCCTGCCTCCCCGCTTTGGACGAATGACGGCGCGCGGGGCGCGTGTGAGGATAACCGACATGACCTGCAACCACAGCGGCGAGCAGCGGTGGACCCGTCTTGGACGAAGCCCCGACCTCCGACACAACGTCTACGAGGTGACGTGCGCCGCGCGCTCCGCCACGTGGGTGCACATGGGCCAGCCGCCCGGGATCGCTGCCGGGCTCACGAATGCGAACGTGACGCTGCCGCGCCTCGCCCCGGAAGAACGCGAAACGCCCCCGGCGTGAGCCGAGGGCGCTGCCGTGCAAGGCCCCGCGAGAGGCGCATCGTCGAGAGGCGCGCGAGGTGTATGCGCCCGAGGCGGCACCGCCGCGACCTCCCGGTACAAGCCGGGGCTCTGACCTGAGCTACTCGGGCGGGGCGATCGTAGCCGAACTATCAGCCGGGCGCCGATTGAGAGTTCGGCGGAGAAACGCGAAACGCCCGAGCCGTGAGGCCCGGGCGCTGCGTCCACCGAGGGGGGGATCGGTGACGGTCGAAGGATGCCGTGCCTAGCCGACGCTAGTCAAGCGCCAGCGCGACTCGCCGTTCCCGACACGTCGCACCTCGACGCTGCGCTGCGAGCCGGTGCCGAGCCGGATCACGTTGGGCGGCGGCACGTCGATCCGGTGGGCGCGCTCGATGACGCGGCCGATGGGCTCCGGGTAGGTGGGCGCGAACGCCTCGACGAGCTCGACGCCGGGGGTGCCGGTCACGATCGGCGCGATCTCGACATCGGCCGCCGGCGCGACGCTCGCGGTGTCGGGCGGGTCGTCGTCGGGCGGGCTGGCGAACACGGGCGGGGCGAGCACGGCGACGAGCGCGAACACGGTGAACAGGCGCCGCATGGGGCACCTCCTTCGACGGGTGCGACCCGTCATGTGGCCCGGGAACCGCCGGGCGCGGACCTTGTGCGAGCGGTTGAAAGCGTACGGCCGACCCGCGACACGGACGGATCCGCGGGGAATTCGAGCGGCTCAGCGGCCGGCACCGACGAAGAAGCCGAGCACGAGCCCGACGAGGATCGCGATCGACGAGCCGACGGCGACCTCCAAGACGGGCGGCTTCGGCTCCGGGTGCGTGACCTCGGTGCGGTCCCGGGCGGCGGCGAGTTCCTCGTTGAGGCGCTTCACGCGTGCCTTCTCGGCGACGACCTGCGCCTCCGCGTCGTCGAGCTGGTCCATGAGGAGGTCGAACTCCGTCGTCGGGCAGACGGTGTCCGGGCCCTCGACGCGGCACTCGGCGCGCGCCGGCAGCGCGAGCGCCAGGACGAGGATCGGGACGATGCGCCGCAGCCGCTCGTTCGCCCGGTCGACACCGGGCCGCTTCTTCTCGGCGTCCCGGCGGGCCACCGCGGCATCGACCTCGGCGCGCTCTTCAGCCCTCGACTGCTCGACGCGGCGCTTCTCGGTCTCGCGCGCGAGCTCGTCCGACCGCTTCTGCTCGGCGGCGCGCCCCGCAGCTCGGCCGCGGAGCCACACGTAGGCGACCGCCGCGCACAGCAGCCCGAGCACGATCAGGTTCCCGACCATGATGACGTCCTCCAGCAGCATCGCGACGCCGAACGTGACGGCGTCCCGTCGATCCAGCCCGACCACCGCGAGCACCACGACCGCGACGAGCGCGAACGTGGCGGCGAGGGTCACGGGGCTTGCCGTACCGGGCTCATGCAGACGGGGCAGAGCAGCTGCCGCCCGACCAGTTCGCTGCCCGCCACGTAGGCGGCGAACCCGCCGAACGCGTCCGCGTCCGACCCGAGCACCACGCCCCGCAGATCCAGCACCGCCGCCGTCTCGGACGGCCCCATCGTGGACGTGCGCGGGCCGTTGCCGTTCTGTGCGATGTGGCCCGGCTCGGCCGCGCGCAGGTCGTCCACCGCAGCGAGCTCCACGTCCGAGGTGCACGCCCGGTAGAGCGCCGACCAGTCGGGGCACTCGCGCGGGCCCGCGCCGTCCGCCGGGCAGTAGAGGGTCGGCATCAGAAGAGCCCCTGGATCGGGAAGTACGCGCCGGAGGGCGTCGCCCCCGTCGGAAACGTCGAGGGCGGGGCCGCGAACGTGTACGCGACGCGCAGGTGGGTGTGCGTCGCCTGCGGGTTCGTTCCGATCGAGAAGTTCAGGTTGGCCGCAGCGGTCGGGACGCCGAGCCCGGAGAAGGTCGGGGAGACCCAGCACCGGGCCTGCGCCACCAGCGAGTCCGTGTTGCGCGCGAGGTAGTACAGCCGGCCGCGCTTCACGGTGTACGAGGCCGAGAACGCCGTCGTCTTCATCCCGGTGCTCGTGAGGCTCGCGCTGCTCGACACCGCAACGAGGTCCGTCGGGTAGCCGTCCGAGTCGCTCTCGTAGAGCGCGAAGTAGACGATCTTCCCGGCCGCTCCGGTGGTCAGTTCCCATAGGACCGACCCGACGGACTTCGTGTAGGGCGCGACCCACGGCACTCCGAATAGGCGGTCGACCGACGCCGAGAACCCGAGGTCGTACGTGGTGCTCGCGCCGTACGCGGGCACGCCGACGAGGCTCGCCTGCGTCGCGCTGAGGGACGCGGAGCCGTTCGGCAGGCAGACGGGTGACGCCACCGAGTAGGGGTCGGCCCACTCGATCGCGTTCGCAGCCGCGTTCGTTCGGTGGACCTGGTACGCGGCGCCGACCGCCGTGAGGCCCGTGCCGCCTCGAGCGACGGGCAGCGTGCCGGTCGTCACGTTCGCGATCGAGAGCACGGTCGGATTCGGGTAGGTCCCGCCGAGGTCGCCGCCCGCCGCTCCGGATGGCGCGCCGCCGCCGCCCGCCGCTCCGACGATCGTGGACCCGACCCGCTTCAGAAACTCGCCGTCGGCGACCGCGCCGACGACGAGGTTCGTCGGCCCCGACGTCTCGCGGATCCTCTGCGCTGTGACGCTCACTCGCCCGCCTGCTCGTCCGCCCGATGCGCCCGGAACGTCCCCGTGTCCATCGTCGCGAGGCGCTTCCGCGACCCCGGGAGCCGGTCGCGCACCGCCGACACCAGCGATCCGCCGAACAGCGACGCGATCAGCCCGGCGCCGACGCCGCCGAACACGCGCGGGGCCGACCCGTCTCCGATCGCAGGGGCCCACTCAAGGAACGCCGCGGCGATTCCGAGCACCACCGGCACCACGCGCAGGCCCGACTTCGCGAGCTCGCCCATGCCGCCGGTCGCGACCGCGAGCTTGCGGAGCGTCTCCAGGTGGTCGGCCGCGAGGCCAAGGGAGCGCGCCGCGTCCACCGCCATGAGCGCCGACGGGTCCGCCTTCGCACCGCGCTGCCACGCGGGCACCAGCGACCGGAGCCATTCGGTGGCGAGCGCCAGCACGGTCGCCGTGAGCGCGAGCCCGGCGAGGTCGAGCGCGACGGCTTCCGGTTCCACGTCCACCGGCTGCCCCTGCGCGATCGACGCGAACATCGGCAGCAGCAGGAACGCCGCGGCGACGCCGACCAGCAACGACCACACGAGCCGTCCACAGAACTCGTCCCAGTCGATCGTGTTCATTCGTCGGACTCCAGCGCGGCGAGGCGCGCCTCAATCGTGTCGTGCGCCTTTTCGTGCCGGTTCCACTCGCGCTGGATGAACCACGCGAGCGCGGCAAAGAAGGCCGCCGCGACCCACGCGAGGACCTTCGTCGGGTCGATCTCCAGCGCCACGCCGACGGCCAGTACCGGGACGTCAAGGAGCGCGGCCTTCGCGATCGGCGTCACAGCGGCCGCTCCCGGGCGGGCGGCACCACCGGCCGCACGATGTAGGTCTCGTCCGGCAGCGGCTCGGTCGTCGAGCCGATCCCCTGCGTCGACTTCTGCGTTGAGAAGTACGAGATCCGCCCCCCGGCGATCCCGAGCACCATCACGCTGTGCCCGGAGCCGGACGCGCGCCACAACTGCGCGAAGTCCCCGGGCCGCGCATCCTCCGCGCGCACTTCCACGCCCAGCCCCAGCGGGACGAGCGCATCGAGCGGGCCCCGCCGCGTGCCGATGCAGAACCACGCCCGTTGCATCTGGCGCGCCTGGTCGAGCGTGAGCCCGCCCATGAAGGGGACGCCGTAGTCCTTCGCGTACCGCAGCCAGCCGCGCCAGAAGATCTCCAGCGTGACGCCGCAGCAGTAGGTCGGCGGCTGGCCCTTCGACCCGACCGGCCGCCCCGCGCGGAGCACGCGGTCCTTGCCGAGCATGAGGTCGACCGTGCAGCCACCCGCCGTCTTGTCGGTCGTCGGCCAGCGGTAGCCGCCCTCGCGCGGCAGCGACCCAGCGACGTCTCGGATGCGGCTGTTGAGCAGCTCGTTCGGCGTCGGCATGGGGAGTCCTTGAAAAGTGAACGGCCGACGGCCACGCCGCCGCCCTCACGACGGGCGCGACCGCCGACCGTTCAGCGCACCAAGCGAACGGTCATGTAGGTGTCGGTGAGGCCGGCGACGATGGTCAGCGTCGAGGTCGGGTCACAGCCGAGCGTCGGACTGAGGAGGTCGCCCACGGCCATGTGCAGCACGCCCGACACCGTGAAGCGGATGTTGGGGTCGCCCGCGAGGCCGGAGCCGACCGCGGAGTGGGATTGGATTCGCCCGCCGCCGCTCGACGACACCCAGAGGTAGACCTCGGTGCCCGCCGCCGGCGCCGTGTCCAGCGTGACCGTGAACGCAATGGAGTAGTCGCCGTCGACCGGTGCCTCGAACGCGCCACCCGAGACGTTGCCGCTGACGTCGCGATGCGTGCCGTCGAGAGTGATCGTCGTGCCGCTCTTGCCGAAGCTGACGCCCGTCTGCGCCGTGTCCTGGTACAGCACCGCGTAGACGTCGCCGGGCCGCTTGAACGTCGGGCCCTTGCCGACGCGCGCACGCGCCTCGCGGTTCATCATCTTGCCGACTTGCAGCGGCACGTAGCCGTCGGACTGGTTCGCGCTGTTGTAGGACTGCTGGATCGCCCGCAACTGCAGCTCGGTCGAGCCCTGCCCGTCGTCGGTGCGGTGCGAGACGCCTTCGACGTACGCGATCAGCGTGCTGTCGTCGCCGCTCGTCGAGTCGAACAGCGCGTCTTCGGGTCGCGGCTCAATCTTGATGCCGTCGCCCGGCTCGATCCACGGCATGAACGGCACGCGGATCGACAGCATCATCATGGGCTTCGACAGCGCGTCGAGCACCGTCAGCGCGAGCTTGTCCGCCTCCGTCGCGGAGTTGATGAGCCCCGCGGAGTCGAGCGTCAGCTGGCAGAACTGCGGGCCGTACGCCGCGATCGAGTCTCCGTCCTCGAGACGACGCTTCTTCTGCTGTCGCGGCCCGGTCTCGGGGCCGTCGAAGTACACGACCTCGACGATGTTCCGGACGTGCTCCGCGCTGAACTCGATGTCGGACAGGATCTCGTACTGGCTCGCGGTAAAGATGCCGGCGTCACCGTTCTGCGTGTACTCGTCCGCGGGGTCCGTGGTGTCGATCGACCGCAGCGTCGGTCGACGCCTGCTGTCGGCATCGACCCAGCGGAACCGAAAGTCCCAGCCGATCTGGTCGACGAACGCGCGGACGATGTCCCAGTAGCTCTGCGGCGGCAGGCCGTAGTCGTCAGCGGCCGCACGCGTCACGCTCCACGACGACAACACCGGCACGGATACGTCGGGCATGTCCTCGATCAGGGTCCAGACGACCCCGTTGTCGGACGTCGTCGACGCGTACGTCGTGCCCCACGTCGGCTCACCGCCGCCGGTCGTGCCAGCGGTGGTGCACTGGTACATGTACCCGTTGCGGATCGTCGGCCGCACCAGCTGCCCGAGCCGCGCGGTCGCGCCTGCGCTCCACGCCGCCGCAGGCATCGCGCCGACGTTCGTCCACGTCGCGGTGCCGTCGGTCGTCGTGCCGCCCGGCGTGAGGTTCCACGTCGGCTCGGTCGTCGCGTGCGAGGTGCCGGACGTCGTGCAGCGGTAGAGATACCCGTTGTGCACGGTGGGACGGCGGAGGTCGCCGACCACGCGCGAGTAGCCGCCGATCCACGGGCCGGGGTCATACGTCGCGGTGTCGAGCAGCGCCTGCAGCACGTCCTCAAGGTCGTCGGGAATCGTCGACGGCCAGTTGCGCTCGTACTCCTGCCAGCGGTCGATGAACCGCGCGGACTCGTCGCGGCACTCGAGTCGGACGCCATCGGCTCCGATCGAGATCCGGTCGACGTAGCCGCGAACGAGCTCGACCCAGTTGCTGGCGTCGGCGATTCCTTCGGGAGGCAGCACCTGGACGTCGACCACCACAAGCCGCTTCACCGCAAGCACGGGGGCGGCGGTCGTGCCGTTGCGATTCGCCTTCGAGGTCCGAAGCGGATTGATCGTGTTCTCGCCGACCGAGCCCAGCAGGTCGACCGTGAACGTCGCGGTGTTGTTGTCGATGCCCGCGCCGTACGTGATGCCGCGCACCCAGTTCGTGTCGCAGTGGTCGGAGAGGTCGACGGTCCAGCCGTCGGACTTACGGATCATGCGGACGCGCGTGGCGACTCCCGCATCGAACGAGCGAGCGAGGCGCGAGAGCGCGGTCGAGATCGGGATCATCGGCGGGCCTGCGAGAGCGTGAACGCGATCACTGCGTTGCGGGACTGCGCGCCTGCCGTCGCGTCATGCGCGAAGCCGAACCGCATGCCGTCGCCGGTGACGAGCGGCAGGCACTCGATTGTCTCGCCGAAGTAGTCGCCCGCGACGTCCACGAGCGGCAGGTCGCTGAACCGCGCGGCGTAGACGGTCGAGATCATGTCGGCGGTGAGCGCGAACGGGAGCACGACGAGCTCGTCGACGTACCCCTGCCAGGGGTTCGTCGCGCTGCCGAAGTACCGGCCGAGGTAGAAGTCCGGGCCGCTGCCGATCGAGGGCACCGCCGTGGAATCCGTGCCGACGCTCGCGCCGTCGATGAAGAGATGCAGCGCGGTGACGCCGGTCGACGGCGCGCGACGCAGAACCACCGCGACGTGATGCCACGCGGAGTTCCCGATGTCCGTCGCGTAGGTGATCTCGGTCGTTGTGACGCCTGCCGTAATGAGGCGCAGCCGCAGGTTTCCGTTCGACCCGACGCGGTACAGGTAGATGCCGTTCGTCTCGTCGCCGATGCACCAGAGATACGCGTCGGTGGAGTTCACCGCCTGCGCCACGAAGTCGAAGTGCGGGCCATAGAACCAGCCCATCACCGTGACGTCGTCCTGTCGGCGGAAGTCGGTGAGCGCGTTCGACAGGCCCATCGTGCCGCTGCGCGAGTCGGTTGCCGTCGCTGCCGCCCCGACCCACGACGTTGCGAACCTGCCGCGCTCGATCTGGATGGCGTCGAGGAAGAACGTGCCCGCCGCCGTTCCCGCGGACGTGGTGATCTCGACGGCGAAGGTCTGCGCCGCCGTGACGCTGGGGTCCGTGACCGAGAGCTGAAACCGTCGCCACGTGGTCGACAGGACGAACAGGTCCTCGGCAAGGTTGCTGGTGTCCGGCGTGGCGAAGTTGACGTCGATCCCGAGCGTGCCTGTCGAGCACCGCGCGTAGAACGACACCGTGTAGTACGTCCCCGCAGGCACTGCCGCCTCGGATCCCGCGAACGAGACGCCTCCGGTGCCAGGCCCCGCCGCCACGACCTGCAGGCAGTCGGCACCTTCGAGCGGCGTCGTCGTGACGACCGATCGCGTGCCCGTCCCCAGCGCCGTGAAGGGCGTGACGCTGGAGCACTGGCGGATGTTCGCCGCGAGCAAGTTCGTCGCGCTCGACTCGATCGCGATGGCTTGGTCGAAGTACGAGTCGGAGCCGAGCGTCTTCAGCGCCGAGCTCGAGTACCCGTACTGCGCGTACCCGCCCCGCCGCGAAACCGTCCCCTGCAGGTACAGCCCGCGCGACGTGTACTGGTCGGGGCTGGCCGATGGGTCGGTGCCGGTGTAGTCCGGATCGACGTCGCAGCTCAGGCGGTGCCCGCGGCCTTCGAGCAGTCCGCGCCACGCGAGGGCCTCGGTCGGCGACAGGAGCCGCGTGACGCCCTGGAACGCGTCCATGTAAGCGGACCGCGCGCGATGCAGGGAGCCGTCGTCCGCCTCGATGTCGCCGCCACGGATGCGAGCGCCGAGGCGTGCGGAGTCCGTCGCGACCGGGACCTCGATGCCGTTCACGGTGAGCAGGCTCATGGGGTCGCGGGCGTGTACGGCTGGGTGGCGTTGGGTGCGCGAGGAGTCGGACGCTGCGTCGCCGGGCGGGCGGTGCCGCTCGTCGCCATGTCGGACTGCCGCGCGGACACGGTGACGACGTTCACGAACTCGCCGTCACCGTGCACGTTGATCGGGCCGTAGAAGTTGAAGACGTCGCCGCCGCCGGTGGGACCGGTCGCGGCGGCGCCGCCCGACACCGCAGGCAGCGGCACGGCAGCGGCTGGCGGCGCGTAGCCGCCGAACGCTGCGGATGACGCGGACGTGGCGTCGTAGATCGCGGACGCGGTCTTGAAGCCTGCGGGCAGGTTCAGGAAGCTTTGCGCGACCTTGTCGGCGGACGCGCTCGCCTTGTCGAGGCTGTCGATGTACGCGTCGTAGGTCGGCGGCAGCGCGATCGTCTTCTCGCGCATCTCCTTCGCCCAGTCGCCGAGAAACGCGAACGGCTTCAGGTCGCCGATTGCGAACCCGGCAACCCATTCGAGCATCGACGCGATTGCACCGTTGATGCCGTTGTAGACCCAGGCGATGCCCTTCGCGAACTCGTAGATGACGGGCGCCAGCGCCTCGAATGCCGCTGCAATCGGTCCGATGATGAGGTCGACGAGACCCGCCACCACCGTGATGAGCACGTCCGCGAGCGGCACCAGCGGCTCGATAAGCTTCCCGAACGAGTCGGCGATCCGCTGCATCGCGCCGTCGATCATGTTGGTGACCCAGCCGAACTGCTTTGACTTCTGGATCATCAGGACCGCGAACGACCCGATCGCGCCCCACAACCCGCCAGCGTTGAAGCCGTCCGTGATCGCCGCGATGCTCTGCTTTAGGCCGTTCGACGCATTCACGATGCCGTCGCCGAGAGCGCGGGCCATGTCCTCGAAGAAGAAGAGCTCGCCGATCAGCGCGGTGGTGGCGTTATCGGCATCCTCTCGGAACGAAGCGACAGGGTCCTGCGCTTGTCGCGTGAGCCGCTCCTTCTCCGCGGCCCTTCGCTTCGCCTCGTCCGGGTCGTCGAGCATCACCGTCTGTGCTGCGTTCGCCGCGTATCCCGCGTTGCGTGCCGCACGCTCGCGCTCTTCGGTCGATCGAGATCCGTCAGGGTCGACCATGCGGCCGAGCGCCTTCGTCCACTCGTCGAGGCGCTGCTTCTCCTCGAACGCGAAGAGCTTCGCGGGGTCCTTGTCGTCGAGCATCGCGGCGAGTTTCGCGGCCTTGTCGCCGTCCTTCTCCAGCCGGATCTGCTCCTCGATCGACTTCTTGAGCTTCGTGACAGGGTCCGACGACTTCGGCGCCGCCGCGACGCCCGTCTCGGCCTTGGTCACGGCGACGGTCTTGCTCGCCTCCTCGAACTTCAGGCGGGCTGCTTCATAGGCTTCGTTGAGCGGAGCGAGGTTCTTCTCAACCTCGGCGATCTCCTTGATCAGATTCAGAATCACATTCCCGACCGCAGCGCGGGCGGCCTGATTTCGGCCGTTCACGGGGAGCAGGTCGAGTTCTTCTCGACGCTCCTTCAGGTCCGCCTGCAGTTGGTCGAGCTGCGACTGAACGGGATCGCGCTGGCCCGCCGCCTCCCTCAGCCGAGCATCGGCGCCCTCGACGCCGATCCGACCGGCAGCGGTTGTGAGGTCGGTCTTGTCTTCGGTCGCGCGACGCGCGGCAGCGATGCGCGTGTCGAGCTTGGCGATGCTCGCGATCGTCTCGTCGATCGACTTCTTGTAGTTCTCACGCACGGCCGCAGCGGCCTTCTCGGTCGCCTCCTGTGCCTTCCCCCATTCCGCCGCGATCGTTGACACGCCGAACCCGATCGCGGCGATGACACCACCGGCGACGCCACCGGCAAACAGGCCCTGGAGCACGACGCCGGCGCCTTCGATCGAACGTGTCAGCCCGGAGAACTGGCCATCCAGTTCACGCAGCCCCTGCCCCATGCGGGCCAGCGAACTCGCGAGCACCTCGCCCTTGAGAGCGCTCTTCAGCGTCTTGCCGAGGTCCTCGGTCTTCGACGTCGTCTTCTCGGCCGACCGCTCGACGGAAGCAAGTCCGGCGACGGCCTTCTTCACGTCGGCGTCGAGCTGGTCGAGACGCAGCGCGAGCGATGCTGTGAGCTTGCCGAGATCGAGATCGCTCACGGGTCACCTTCTCGATGATGCCTTCTTGCGGGCCTTCTCCATCGCCTCATGCTCTGCCTTGTAGTGCTCGGCCCACTCCGCGATGTCGTCCGCCGAGAACACGGATTCGATCTCGTGAGGGAACTTGCCGAGGTCCAGCGCGAGACGCCTGACGAGCCGACGCTGGGGATCGGCTAGGCGCCTTTTCCCTCGGCCTCCGCCGGGACGTCGGTCTGCAACTTGCCGAGCGCGGCGATCGCCTCCGCCAGCCACCCGTCGAGCGGCATCTCTCGGATGCGCGCCTCGTCCGCCCGGCTGAACATCGGGCCGTTCGTGTCCGGATCAACGATGCAGTGCAGGCACATCGCGACCGCGAGATCGGCGGTGGACTTCTTCGACGCCTCGCCGAGGATCGTCATCTGCGCGATCGACGGCTTGACGACACGGAACTCCGCGTCGGAGTCAGGATCCTTCACGATCACGGACTTGCGGGGATTCGATCCGAGCAGCTTTTCGCGTGCGGTCATCGGTGCTCCGTGTGCGTGAGGGACACGCACGGATTGAGGGGGTATTACGAACTCGCGATCGTCGATTCCGAGAACGGCGCCGCCGGGGCCCTCGTCGAGAGCACCGCCTGCAGCGACGACGTCATCAGCCCGTCGACGGGCGACTGCCGCGCGACCGAGCGCAGGAACGCCCAGAAGCGCAGGTAGGTCCCCTGGCCGCCGGGCTGGAACTCGATGAACGCCGTGTCTCGGCTGTCGACGAGGGTCTGCAGCGTGCCGCCGCCGCCGTCGAGATCGTCGAGCGCGTCACTCACGACCTCGAACGAGAGCTCGGCGCGGATCATCCCCATGATGAACTTGCGCCACGCGTCGCCGAAGGCCGTGACGTCGAGCTCGTCGGCAGTCGGGCTGAAGTCGGCGGACCGCGCGTAGGCGACCGTGAGCAGTGGGATGTACTTGCCGGAGACGCGAACGAGCGCGGTCGCGCCTTGGTCGGCGACCGTCACGGTGCCCGTGAAGTAGTCGACCGTCGCGGAGACGACGCCCCACGTGCCGTTCGCGAGCGGATCGCTCTCGACGACCACAGCCGTGTCGGGATCGATCACGCGCTTCGACGCTGCCGTGATGCGATACACGGTGTTCGCGGTGATCTTGGTGCACGCCTCGTTCGTGAAGGTCGTCGGCGTGCCGCCCACCTTGAGCGTCGTGTTGTAGCCAGCGGACTGCGCCATCGGATGCTCCGGTCAGGCAGGATCGAGGAGGGCCAGCGCGACGAAGGCGGCGACCACGACAAGGACGGGCGCGAGCATCAGACGGCGGTCGGCGCGCCGGTCATGCGCGCGGTGACGCTGCACGACGCCTTGCCGTCGACGGGCGACGAGTACGAGATGCTCGTGATGTAGAACTCGCCCTTGAAGCCGTTGGTTCCGTCGTAGAGGTACTGCAGGAACACGGTGGTGCGGCCGGTGAGCGCGGCGCGGATCGCGTCCTGCTGCGTGTCGCCCTCGACCACGTCCATGTCGAACGAGATCGACGAGCCGCCGAGACCCATGATGAACCGGCGCCAGCCGTCGTCGTCCTTCAGGTCGGAGATGTCGAGCTCGTCGATCGACATGTCCATCGACGCGGTGGTCGCGCCCTCGATCGCGGTGTACGACCCGCCGAGCGTGGTGGCGTGCTTGAGCTTGGACAGGTAGGCGGCGTTCTGGGCCATAGGAGTGCCTCCGCGCTCGCGCGCGTTCGTGGGGTCGTGTTTTCGGGTGAGCGGCTACAGGTCGACGCCGACGAGCCGGACGTTCACGCTGAACAGCGGGCGCTCGCTCTCGTCGAACCCGAGCGGTGTCGGCGCGGACTGCTGCGCGACCACCGACAGGTAGCCGGTGATCGTCGCCCGATGCAGCGAGTTGCGGATGTTGCGGGCCAGCGTGCGCGCGGCCGCGGTTGTCTCGCGGTTGCCGCGGATCATCACCTGCACGTCGAAGTGCCAGGTGTCGCCGTTCACGGCCGCGTCGATGTACGGCACCGGAGGCGGACCGCCGGTCTCCGCGACGAACACCGCGAGCGCCGGCACGCCGGCTGCCACCGGACGCATCGTGCCGCGGAACAGGTTCGTGCCCGCCGTGAGCCCAAGCCCCGCCGCTGCGAGGTGCGTGACCACAGCGGCGTCGGGGGTGAGCGAGGTGGACACGTCAGGAGCCCTTCTTCGAGGCGCGCTTCACGGCACGCCGGTCGGCCCGGCGCTGCTTCACTCGCGCGCGCCGTTCCGATGTCTTCATGCGATTGAACGTCGCCCGCGTCGGCGCGTACTGGCCCTCGATCTGCGGCGCCGTCGGCACCCCTGGGTCGATCGCGGGCGCGATCAAGCCTCGCTTGAGGTTCGCGCGAGTCCGCTTCTGCAGCCGCTCCAGCATTCCGGTCGTCCGGGCGTTCAGCGCGTTCTGCAGGAACTTCGCCTCGCCGACCTTGTGCGCCTGGTCCGTCCGCTCATGCACGTACACGGCGTAATCCGTGCCGTTGCCGAGCTCGACCACGACCGTGTCGCCGCGCTGCACCGGCGGCGCGACGTAGTGCGTGGCTCGCAGCCGCCCGGTGTCGACCGGCGTGCGCTTCACGCTCTCGGCGTCGACCGCGAGGCCCTCCTGGTACAGCGCCGCCGAGCCCGCGCCCTTCAGCCGCTCGACCGCCGACAGCAGGTTGCGGACGACGGACTCCTTCCCCTTCAGCGCCATCACGCGCCCCCGAGCAGCACCTTGAAGAGCACCGCGTTGGGGTCGTCGAGATCGCTCGTCTGGTAGACGCTCACCGGGCGGCGCGCGAGATCCACGTCGGACGTCGAATCACCGGGGAGCCAGATGCGGTCCGTCGGCAGGATCGTCGTCGTCGTGTAGAGCACCGCGTCGTGCGGGATCTCCTCCGCCGTGCGGTCCTTCGAACGCTGGACCCGCGCCGCGAACTCGACCGCCGAACCGTACGTCGTCGGGTCGCCGTCCGTGTCCGTGGCGCCCTGCGACTTCTTGGTGCAGGTCGACGTGAGGGTGTCGTCCCAGAACGGCATGCGGGTTCTCCGGCGTCACGAGACGCTGCTCGATCACGACCTCGCGACCGCGCACCAAGATTCGACGGATCACACGCTGACCATCGGGAACTTGCGGAACGGAGCGAGCAGCGACAGCGCCTCGGTCGGCAGCGTGCCGACGGCCTCGACGCCCACGATCGTGTTCGGCAGGCGGTACGAGATCGACGCGTCGCCGGTGGCCTTGCTGCCGACGTTGCGGTCCTGGCCCCGCTGCCGGAACGCGGCGACCACGCCCATGAGGCACGCCTGCTCGATCTCGTACGGCAGGTTCCGCGTGCCCGTCGAGTCGTTCGGCAGGACGTACCCGCCGACGTACGTCACGACGGTGTCAGCCTTCGCGGTCCCTGCGATCCGGTCGCGCGCGATCGAGTTCGGCACCGCGTAGTCGTAGCGGAGCCAGCCCGCCTCGTTGAACACGATCCCGGCGTCCGCGTCCTCGATCTCGTAGTCGGCGGCCGCGATCGTCGTTCCATCCACGGCGATCGAGGTGATGGAAACCAGCGGGGTTGCGTCGAGGACGAGGCGCGGCGTGTTGGTGCCCCGCAGCGTCTCGACGCGCGACCCCTTGCGGAACGACCGATCGCAGTACCGCTCGATCGCCGCCGAGTTCTGCAGGATGTACCGCTCGAGCCGCGTGTCGTAGCTCGATCCGGACAGCCCGAGCTCGTCGAGCGCGGTGGCGACCATCGTGAACGCGATCGTGTCGGTCAGGCTCACTTCTTGGCCTTCTCGCGGCGCGCCTTCTCGGCGTCGGACATCTTCACGTAGGAGGCGTCACCGGCCTTCACGAGCTTGTCGGCGAGCTCCGGCTTGAAGCCGCAGACGTCGCCGATGACGTTCATGCCGAAGTTCTTCTTGAGCTTCACGCTCACGCGATCGCCGCGCTTCGTCTGCACGGTAACGGCGATGGTGGTCTCCACGTACGCGGGGGTGGACATGTCGAACTCCGTGCGGCAGACGCCGCGGTGACGCGCCCGGAATCGGGCGTGGTGTGACGTTCAGGCATTCGCCCGTTCGCGAGCCGGACCAGCGGTCAGGCGCACGAACGGACGGGGGCGGCCTGTCGTAGCGCCGCCCCAGCCTGGTGTTACGTCGCGACCGAGCTCGTCAGGTCGGTCGGCAGCACGGACGCGCCGCCGAGGATCGCGGCGAGCGACACCACCGCGGTGTCGGTCGAGGTGTGCGACAGGTCCGGCGTGAAGTTGAAGCGGATGAACTTCTTCCGGCCGGCGAAGTCGACGTTGAAGAGCGTCTCGCCGACGCTGTCCGTGACCGCGCCCGTGGCGACGACGGTCGACGCCTGCAGCGCCTCCGCCGTGTCCCACGTCGTGCCGTCGTCGGACTCCTGGAGTTCGACGGCGATCGACAACGTCTTGGCCGCGGTGAGCGTGGTCTTCCACGCGAGGATGACCTGGCAGGAGTCGAAGCCGGTGCGGTTGATGTCCGCGCCGTCGATCTCGGTGGCGTCGCCGGCGCCGGCGGCGATGAGGTAGGCGGCGCCGCAGGCGACACCCTTGATCTCGGCGCCGATGTTGTTGCGTGAACTGTGCATGGGAATTCTCCGCGCCTCGGTGGGCGCTTGGGGTTCGATCTGGGATTGCAGGGGAGACGTGCGGCCCGTGGTGGCGCCGCGCCGTCAGGTCACTTCACGCGCGATTAGGCGCCCCACTCGACGCCGGTGAGCAGGCCGAACGCCTCGGGGTGCCGCAGCTGGAAGTCGTGGCGGCTCTTCGCGCGGAAGACGCTCTGGTCGCTCGAGATGCCGGAGACGATCGTCCCGGAGTTCGACCACGCGCCGTTCGGGAAGAACTCCACCTGGAGGTCGAGCGTGTCGCCCTCGAGCAGCTGCGCGAAGTCGCCGAAGTAGATCTCGGAGTCGTCGCCGCTGCCGAGGTTCTTCGGAACGTTCGTGGTCACGCCGAGCGGGTGGCCGCGCAGCATCCCCGCGTTGATCTCCTCGCGGTACATGTAGCGGCCGGTGCCGTCGCGCAGGTCGGCGAGGTAGCGCTTCGTGCGGGGGGCCATGATCCAGCCGAGCGAGATGCCGGGGATGTTCGCGTCCTCGACCACGCCCACGATCTGCGAGAGCTCGTCGTCGACGGTGGTCACGGAAGGAGCGCTCCCGGCGGTGGCCGCGATGGAGTTGGCGGCGGCGATCAGGTTCTTGATGCCGGCGGGCTCGTCGCTCACGCCGCTGCCACGGATGCCCGCCTGGTCGCGCTTGACCGCCACGGCGCGGACGAGGTCGTCACGCAGCGCCATGTCGAAGTACGCGGGGGCGTCGGCGAGCAGCTCGTTCGACGCCGGCACGAGCGCCATGAGCGTCTTCGCGCTGAGGCGCCGCTGGCCGAAGTCCGGCTGGCTCACGGTCACGGCCTCGTTCTCCGCCTTGTAGTAGGCGGTCGAGCCGTCGGTCATGCGGGGCACGGCGATGTTGCCGTTGGGCATCGGGATCGAGCGCATGCCGAGGTTGCGCAGCACGCTCGCGGCGCGGAGGAACTCGATGATCTCGGCGGCGAGCACCTCGGGGACCACCGCGCCGCCGTCGGCGAAGATGGACTCGCCGAGCGCGCGCTCGTGGGAGTCGACCAGCTGGCCGAACTCGTCGCCGCCGACCTTCTGCGCGATCTGGGCGAGCGAGAGGCCGGGGAGCATGCCGCGCTTGTGGATCGCGACCACGCGCATGTAGGTGCCGAGACGCACGCCGCGGCCGTTGAACGGGTCGTTCCCGCGGGCGTACTCCTTGAGCGCGGCCGCGCGGTTCTCCGCGCGCAGGTGCTTGCGCTGCTCGATGGTCGCGGGCGGGGCCCCGCCGATGATGGTGCGGACGTTGTCGGTCGCGGGCTGCTTCTCGATCTTGCCGAGGCGCGACTCGAAGTCCTCGAACTTCTTGCCGAGGCCTTCGACCGCGGCGACGATCTTTTCCGTGCTCATGTGGTGCTCCTCTCCGGCGAAATGCCGGCCTGTCCGGGCGGTTCGTCGCCGCCGGTTCGATGCGGTCCCGGGTGGGCCGCGATGGGGTGGTGGTCGGGCTAGGTCGTGATGCGCTGGATCGCGGCGAGCACGCGCTCGGCGTCGACGTCGGTCGCGGCGGGCTCGGGTTCGGCGGCAGGGGCCGCGCGCTTCTCGCCGCAGGCGGCGCAGAACTTGTCGTCGGCGCCGAACTCGCGGCCGCACTTGCAGGCGTCGGCGGGCTCGTCGGCGGCGTCTTCGGCGGGCGGCTCGTCGGCGCGGGTCGAGTCGACCGGCGCCGCAGGCTCGTTGCCGCCGGGCTTCTCGGCCGTGGGGATGCGGCCCGGCCCGTCGGCGATCGTCAGCCGCAGCGCCTCGACGGCGCGCGCCAGGCGCTTCGCGGTCGGCGCCTCGACACGCACGTCGCCGCGCGCGAACACGTACAGGCGCGGCTTCTCACCGGCCCGCGCGACGAGCTCCGCGTCCTTCGCGCCGGTCGCCTTCAGGATCGCCTCGGCGTGGGCCCGCATCGGCTCGATGTCGATGCCGAGCGCCCGCGCCTCGACGAGCGCGCCGGCGTTCCCCGGGACCGTGACGAACGACCACTCCATGAGCGTCTGCTTGATGAAGCGAATGCCGCCCATTTCCTCGTCGTACGTCCACTCGTCGGCGCTCCACCCGACCGAGGCCGCGTTGATGAAGCCGCCGCGGATCAGGTCGTGCACGGTGTCGGCGAGCGAGTACGTGCCGCGCTCCGGGAACACCGGCTCCGCGACGAGTCGGCCGTCCTCGACCGCGATCTTCCCGGAGCGCGCGATCGACGGCGTGCCGTAGTCGTGCATCCAGAGGACGACGGGGTTCGCCCGGTAGGCGTCGAGGTTCCAGCCGTCCTGGTTGATCGTCGAGCGGTAGCGGTCGACGTCGCCCGTCGAGACGACGACGCGGATCGGCTTGTCGGCGGCGCGCTCGATCGACGACGGCGCGCGAACGATCGCGCCCGCGGTGTCGCTGTCTCGCCGCATCTGGGCGAGGTCGATGATCTTGGTCACGGTGGTCCTCACTTCTGCTTGAGCGCCCGCAGGACGTCGCGTCGCTGCTCTGCGAATCCGGCCTCGGCGGCGGTCTTCACGCTGCGCTCCCAAGGAGCCAGCGCCCGGTCGTAGACCCGGAACACCGCGTCGAGACGCTCGGTCGTGACGTTGCCCGCGTGCACCGCGCTCGCCGTCTCGTCGAGGTCATCGGAGATCACGGCGACCGTGGTGCAGCGGCACTGGATGTCTTCTTCGGCGATGCCGCTGCCGCCCGGGTACTCGACGGTCGCCCCGGCGTTCTCGCCTTCGACGAACTTGAAGGGCGCGTCGATGCTGGCCTCGACGCCGTCCATCGCCGCGTGCGACGCCCGTGTGCGGCCATCTCCCCGCGTCGCGACCCACGCGCGCTTCTCGACGACGCCCGACGCCTTCTGCGCCTCGCGAGTCGCCCAGTTCGAAGCGCCGACGACCTCGGTTCGCGCGATGCGCTCCGAACGAACCTCGTCGGCCTCCGCGAACACGTCCTCGATCCGGACCTGAAGGTCGTCGATCGACTCGCCAGCGCGCACGCCCTCGGTCAGGGTCTCGCGCAGCGCCTTCTGCGTGTCCTCGTGCACGTACCCCGCGATCTTCGTCGCCGACTGCTCCTCGACGAACTTCGGGATCAGCGGGTTCAGCAGGTCGAACTTCGCGTCGGCGCCGAGGTCGGCGAGGATCCGCTTCGACCACGACTCGACGCCGTCCTGCATCACCGGATCGATCCGGGTCGTCAGCGACTCCGGCCGCAGCGCCTCGAGTGCCCGCCGCGCATCCGCCTGTGTCGCCGCGTTCCGCTTGTGCCGGGCCGGAAGCATCCGCGTCCACGGCGGGTCTTGGTCCTTCCCCGAAAGGGCGCCGAACGGGCTCGGCTCGGGAAACTCGTCCTTGCCCTTCGCGGGCGGCAGGCCGGCGGTTTCGCGCGCCTCGTTGTCCGTGAACGCCGTCGGCCGCGTCGCGATCATGTTCTTCGTGAACTCGCGATCGTCCGGCACCGGGTTCACGTACTCGATCACCAGGTCGTCGCCGAACTCCCATGCGAGACCGGCGTTCAGTCCGTCCGTGAACATGTCGAGCCGCGGCGCCACGACGTACTTCGACATCAGGACGTCGGCGGCGTCGATCGTCGCGCGGTTCGAACTCGTCAGGATGCCGAGCACTTCAGGCGGCAGGCCGAACACGCTCACGATGCGGTCGCGCTGGGCGTCGCGCAGCTGCACGAGCTGCATGTCGCGGAACGCCGTGTCGAGGCGCGAGACGTCGACCTTCTTGCCGGTGAACAACGTCCGGAAGGCGTTCGCGACGCCGCGATGGTTCGCGTCCCAGTCCTCGCGATAGGCCTTCAGCGTCGCCTTCTCCGCGCCGTCGATGGAGACGATTGCCTCCGGCGTCGCGCGGTTGAAGAAGAACGCCTTCACGTGCTTGGCGGCGTACTCGTCGGTGTCGAGCTCGTCAGCCAGAGACGAGGCGAGACCAGTCCCGCGGCCGTACGGCTCCTCCGGGTCGATGTCGCGAATCCAGATGATGTCCTCGCGCGCGATCTCGCGAGACTCATGCTGGTACTGCAGGCGGAACGTCGTGCGCGTCGGCCCGGGAACCTCTCGGATCCACGTCGGGGGCACCGGCAGGATCTCGACAACCTCGCCGTTGCGCGCGCGCTCCTTGATCCAGAACGACTCGCCGAGCATGTCGAGGTGGAGGTGCGCGAGCTTTCGCGAGGCGCGATGCGTGAGCATCGGATTCGGCCGCCGCAGGAGTTCAACGAGCGGGCCCGATGTGAGCGGGTCGGAGAGCTTGCCCTTCGAATCGCGCTTGCGAACGACGAGCTCGACGTTTGCGCAGGCGTCGCCGACGCGGCTCGTCACCGCGCGCAGCCAGGGCATCGTCTTGTAGCCGCGCAGCATTTCGATGGAGCCGCGCTTCGGTGGCGAGCTCCACGGCTGCAGCCGCAGGGCGGACACGCTCGGATCTGGCCGGACCATCGCCCGGAGCGTGTCGAGGAGTCCCAAGGGTCAGCCCACTGCCGCGCGCACGAGGCGCACCGCTTCTGTCGCGGCCGCCTCCCAGTCGGAGAACACCGCTTCGGTTTCGTGAAGGACTTCTTCGGGCCGGCAGACGCGCGCGAGCCACTTGCCGTCATGCGCCTCGACGTCGAGCGACAGGCCGCCGAGGTCGAGCGTGAATCCGACCCAGGGCGCGTCGACGAACACCCAGCCGCTCACGGGTAGCCCCCGGGGTTCCAGTCGTCGTCCAAACGGTCGACCACGCTCAGGTCGACGAGCGCGTCGGCGAGCCACGGCTCGGAGACGTCCAGCCGGTCGAGCGCGATCGCCCACAGGGCGACGGTCGGATGCTCGCGCGGCACCGCGTGCGTCGTGGTGCCGTTGCGCGGGTAGCCGAGGTGCGTGTCGATCTGCGCCACCAGCGCCTCCGCGTCCGCGAGCGTGTCGGTCAGGGCGTAGCTCACGACGGCACCGCCGCGGTGACGAGGACGACGATCGCGATGCAGGCCAACAGGGTCACGACCGCACCCCGAACAGCGGCATCCACGCCGCCGCGTACGCGGCCACCTCGGCCGCACTCAGCGGCTCCGTGTGCATCGCGAGCGCGTAGAGGTCCATCGCGCACCAGCGGGTCGCGGCGGGCGCCGGGGCCGCGCCGATGCGGAAATCCACTGCGGCGGTCGGAGTCGCGGTCGGCCACGCCGGCGCCGCGTCCGTGTCGAGCACGCCGTTCCGGTACCAGCGGAGCCGGTCGTTCACGTCGTCGAACACGACGCACCAGAGCTCGCGCTGCGTCGTCGACAGTCCTCGCGACGCCGTGGCGTTCGCGCTGCCGTGGTCGAAGCCGTTCGTGCCGTCAGCGAAGTGCGCGGAGAGCTTCCCGCTCACGCTCGTTCCGTTCGCGCAGATCGCGTACCCCTGCTCGAGCGAGGCGAGCCACGCGCGCGCGCTCACGATCACCGGGAAATCGCCCGACGATCCGCTGCGGCCCTGCGCCACGAACACGATCGTGAGCCCGCGCGTGCTCGCGTTCAGCCCCGTGGCGATCGCTCGCGACATCTGGTCGTTCGTGCCGTCGAACCGCAGCGCCGTCCGCGCGCCCGTGGCGAACGGCACGACCGTCGGCTGCGACGCGCCGGTCCCCTGCGACACGTCGAGCGACCCGACCCGGTCGCCCCACGCCGAGGCCGCGAGGCCATTCAGCGTGACGCGGTGGTCGGAGAGGTACAGCGCGCCGAGGCCGCGACGCACGGGAGCGAGGACTCGATCGTCTCGGGTCCGCTCTCGAGTTCGGTCCGTGCGCTGCACGTCAGGCGCTCGGCGCCAGCGAGCGGCACTGGACCGTGCCGGTGAACGTCGGCGACGTGCCGGCGACGAACCCGACCGTCACGTAGAGATCGCTGCCGCCGAGGTCCGGCAGCACGACCGGAGTGCCCTCGTTCACGTCGGCGACCGTGACGGGGTGCGTCACGACCGCGACGCTGTCGACGACGCTCGCGTTGGCCGTGCTCTTCGTGCGGCGCCAGTAGGTGAGTTGCACCGCGGTCGGCGTGTTCGCCGCCGTCGCTCCCGCGACGACACGAACCTCGGCGCGGCTCGACGCCTCGCCCAGCGAGACCCATGCCGAGTCGTCGTCCGGCGTCGACGACTCGGCGGCAACGGCAGCGAATGCGCGCAGCGTGCGCCAGTTGCGGGGGCTGGACATCAGGGCGACTCGGTGCGGGTCAGACGAACCCCGCGTAGCCGCTCTCGGGCGGCTGGTAGATGGACAGCGCCAGCGCGTCGGCCCGGTCGGGGCTCCGCTGGAGGCGCTTCTTCATGGCCTGCTTCGACTCGACCTGCATGCGGCCCTGGGCGTCGAACGCGTACACGGGCGAGACCAGTTCGGCCTGCAGTCGGGCGTCGTCCGGGATCGCGCCGCCGCCCTTCAGCCAGTCGCGGGTCGCGCCCCAGAGCTGATCGCGCAGCGAGTGGTAGCCCTCGGCGGTCGCCTTCTCGGCGACGTTCACCGCGTTCGCTGCGACCTCGTCGCTCCGCGCCAGGACGTCGAACGCCGAGGCGCCAACGCCGATCACGTCGACGTTCACGACCGGCCGCTCGCCGTGTCGCCGGAGCTCGCGGGCGACCGCGAGCACCTCGCCGGCGAGGTTCGGCCCGTCGAGCTGCGTGAGGACGCGCGCCGGCCAGACCCGGTTGCCGCGCCGCGGAACGATCACCGACTCGTCGTCGCCGAACCGCGCGACGTCGACGCCGAGCACAAGTGGCGCTTGATCTTCCTGCTCGTCGGCCCACCGCTGGACGGCCGCGATGACGTAGACGAGCGGGACGACCGCCTTGTCGCCCTGGGCGGGGAAGTCGCCGCGGACCCGGACGGCGTAGAGCGCGGAACCCTCGCCCCACTCGCGGCGCTTCTCGTCGACCCACTCGGCGGTCGCGAGCCCGGGGATCGACTCCTCGGCGCCCGTGACGTTCGGCGTCTCCTCGCTCGAGACGTGGATCGTGATCCAGAATTCGGCCTTCGAGTGGAAGGCGTCGAAGAACGTGCCGCTCGTCTGCGTCGGGTTGCTGAAGAGCACGATGCGGGCGCCGCCCGCACGGTTGCCTTCCAGCGCTTCGAACACGGCCTCGTCGATGCCCGAGGCCTCGTCGAGGATGAACAGCATCTCCGGGCCGGAGTAGCCCGCGATCCGCTCCGGCTCGTTCGTGCTGAGCCCGACGATCTCGCGGCCGTCGCGGAACTGCAGGCCCGTCTCCGGGTCCGTCGCGAGCTTGCCGCCGATCGGGATCGGAGCCTCGCCCGCGATGCGGCGGAGCTCCTTCCAGAGGATGTCGCGCACCTGGCGGTAGCTCGCCGAGGTCATCACGACGCGCGCGCGCTTGCGGGTCGTGAAGAACCAGAGCGCGAGGATCACCGCGGTGGTGCTCTTGCCGATCTTGTGGCCGCTGCGGACGGCGATGCGCTTGCCGCCCGCGACCTTCGTCAGGATCTCGACCTGCCGCTTCCAGAGCCGGCGGATCCCGAGCGCCTCGCGGGCGAACAGGACCGGGTCGTCGTACCACCTCGCGAGGAGCTTGTTCGCGCGGTCGATGTGCGTCGAGCGGTAGGCGGGAGGGACCGCCATGGGGCTACTACGCGACGCGCAGGCCGCGGACGTAGACGATGCAGGCCTCGCTCGTCGAGGCGGTGCGGGTCCGGGTGACGCGCAGGGTGCCGCCGGCGGCGATCTCGTGGTTCGCGTCGTCGATCTCGGCGGCGCGCACGACCGCCTTGTCGTTCACGTCGATCGACATCGCGTCCGTGATGGCGTTGCCCGCGTTCTTGACCTGGATCGTGCCAGCGCCGCCGCCCGCGGCCGTCGTCTTCACGAGGTGCACGTCGGTCACGCGGGTCTTGTGGGTGAGCGTCACGTCGACGTCGCCCGTGGTGCCCGCGGGCACGACGACGATGTGCTCGACCGGGATGCCGCCGACGACGTTCGCCGCGGCGGTGTTCGCGACCACGCGGCCGTTGAGTTCGTTCGGCGTGAGCAGGTCCTCGCCGATCGCGTCGGCGGCGAACTTCGCGTCGGCCGTCGCCGCGTTGAAGAAGTCGTCGGCCATCTTCGCGCGACCCGCGGCGTCAGCCGAGAGCGCGTCGTCGGCGATGAGGAACGCGCCGGCGGCACTCATGCTGACGTCGCCGGAGGGCGCGATGACGGACGCGCCCTGGCCGAGGGTCGAGGCCAGGGGCCCGGTGACGGTGTCGGTAACGAGAATGCCAGCGGCCATGACGTGCTCCAGTGCCGCGGTGCGGCGTGTTCAGTGGTCGGCCCGGGAAGGGATCGCGACGCTGTTCAGGTGGTCGTGTCGGGCTTCGCGGCCGGCGTCTCAGCTGACGCGGCTTCGAGCAGGTCGGCGAGCGTCTCGGGCACGCGCTCTTCGCCCTCGGCGTCGGCGCCCGCGTAGTGCAGCCGCTTGTCGGCGGCGTCGGCGGCGGCCTTGTACGCGGCGATGGCCGTCCGAGGCTGCGTCGACCGCAGCTCCTCGGCGAGCTTCATCGCGTCGTTCCGGATCTTCTCGAGCACGTCGAGGTCGGAGAGCACGCCCTGCCCGAGCTTCTCCCGGACGGTGCCCTTCGTGACCTCGGCGCGCTCGGTCGCGCGGTCCTGCATCCGGCGACGGACCGACCGCGGGTCGACCTCGACGCCGTGCGCTTCCTTCAGCCACGCAGCGATGACCGCCGAGGACTCGCCCTTCGAGGCGCGCGCGATGATCTCGGCGTCGAGCTCGACCGGGATCTTGTGCGCCACGACGTTCCTCGACTCGGCGGACGGGTTCGGACGGTCCAGCCGCGAATCTGCGTCCTCACCTATTAGGTGTCGGAGTGATCCGAGACGGCCGACACGGACGAAGTGCCAGCTAAGTGCGCGTATCGACTGAGGAATCGCTTTGTAACAATCGCTCCTCGATCGCCTGCACGAGGTCGGGCATCGAGCGCCGCAGGGTCGACGTCACGACCAGCAGGCGGCGTCCGGACTTCCGGAAGGACACGCCCGACGACGCGAGCAGCCGGCGCACGGAATGCCGGTGCTTTCCACAGAGCTTGGCGATCTCCGGGACGGTGAGCAGGGCGGGAAGCGGCTGTCCGGCGACGATCGTGGACGCGTGCCGGCGGGCCCCCCGCTGCGTCGCGGGCAAGTCGGTCGTCGAGACGCTGGTCGCGAGGCCGGTCGTCATCGCGTCTCCGTCCATGCCCTGTGGGCGTCGAGAAGGGCCGTGGACGCGGCGTCGACGAGCCGGGCGACCAGAGAGGCCACCCGGGCGTCCTCGGCGTCCTGCGCGCGCCTGGCGGCCCGTGACGCGTCGTCCTGTGCAGCAACTCGACGTCGGGCCTTGGCGGACTGCGGCGCGGGCTGCGACGGGCGGACGACGCTCGCGCGTGCGCTGAGGCCAGCCAGCCAGCCGACGACGTCGCGGTGAGAGCCCGACGCGCGGTGCTCTGCCAGGACGGCGGGCGTGGCGAGGAGCACGCCGCCGATCTCCAGCGAGGGGTCGAGGCGGTGACGCCACGCGGAGAGCATGTCGGGTCGCAGCGGGCCGCGCGGGGAGTAGGCACCACGCAGGACGCGAAAGTGCCGCAGGTCCTTCAGCCGGGAGAGCCGCCGGTCGATCTCTCGGACGCGGCGCGCGGCGACGAGCGCACCCGAGTCGTCTTCGAGGCCCCACTGCCGGACGATGAGGCTCGTCTGCACGCGCGTGCCGAGCTCGAGGATCGACGCCATCGCGCTGAAGTTGCTCCGGAGACCGACGTCACCACGCCAGTCGTCGCTGAAGCGCCAGCTAAGCGCGACCTCGTCGTGATGCCGGAGACGAACCGGGGACGCGTGCGGCGGGTTCGCGGTCATGTGGCGTTGTGCCTCGTTTCAAAATTCCAAGATCGGTCGACGGAATTCGTCCCCTTAATAAGTACTTATCTATGGGCGGGACTGGCGGCCTGCGGTTCTGATTTGGCCGAAACCGCCGGAAGAATCGCGGCGATTCGCAGTCCGCGCCCAGCGGACTGCCGGTGGACTGCGCGGACTGAAATAGACGGATTTGTGGCGTCGCAGTCCGCCGCAGTCCACTCCAGTCCATGTGCGTTGGACTGCGGAATCATGGCGAAACCTCCGTGAAATGCGCCTGCTTCGGGCGCTCAGGCCGCTCAGTCCGGTCGTCCTCAATCTCTTCTGCGGGCTCGGAATTGCGCTCGACCGCTGCCTCGAAGGCCACGACGTCGACCGCCATGCACCTCAGTCGGGACTTGTTGCCGTGCTCTCCTCCCCAAGGCCGCACGAGCTTGGGGAGGAAGCCGGGGGCTGCGCGCAGCAGGTTCGCGAGTTCGGGCAGCTGCAGGTTCCGGAACCGAAGGTCGCCCTTCAGGACGTTGTTCCTGGCGTCGACCGTCATGTACTTGCTGAGGCGGACGACCAGCAGTTCCCGGCCCTCGTGCTGGATGATCCCGATGCCGTCCTCGTGCTTGAACCGGCCGTACTGCCGAATCGGGACCAGGTAGCCCGATGCAGTGGCGACAGGCGAGCGCGCTTCCTCGCCGTCGGCGGCCTCGCGCGCCGGCATCCAGACCTTCGCCGACAGCAGAGCCTCGACGAGTTGGACCGAGAGCGACTCGTCGTCGTCGCGCTGCCGCTTCGGCACTTCGTCGACGAGCTCGTTGATGACCTGGACGAGAAGCTTCCCGGTGGCTCCGGCCCCCGCGCGGTGGGCGAACTTCTCGATGTCGCCGATGTGGCCGATGAGTCGTTGGTTCACCGCGGCGGGAGGCACGGCCACGGGGACGGTCACGACCTCGCCCGACACGTAGCAGTGGAAGCGGATCTCGTTCCGGGTGCGGTCGAAGTCCATCGGCCAGAGGTGAGCCCGGAGCCATGCGCGGAGCGCGGCCTTCGCGGGGTTCGCCGGGGAGATCGCGCGCTCGATGGAGCGGAGGCGGGCTTCGTATTCCAGGTCCTCGACCAGCGTGGGCTTCGCGCCACCCGCGAGCCGGTCTCGCCGTGCCTTGAAGATCGCGGACTTCGCCTCCTCCAGCGTGCGCTTGCGGTCCTTCTCTTCGGCCTCGGCGACTCGAACGATGCGGCCGACCTCGCGCACGGGCAGCGGCGGCGCGCAGGTCCGCATATTCACCGAGGTGGCGAAGCCGAGCGCGCTGTCGGGCTCCACCTGGTTGCGGATGAGGTGCCGAACGAGAGAACCAAGCGAGGTCCGGACCTCGTCGCCGCTGACCCTGCCACGGCACACGGCGTACGGGTCGCGGCCGTCGTCGGCGTCGAGCGTGTAGATCTCTTCGTCCGTGAGCGTCGGCGCGGCGGTGGTCGGCGTCGGGGCCCAGAGTTCGACGACCCACTGGGGCAGCGGCGCCATCGGCAGGTCGTTGACCCAGCGGTACCGGTCACCCGTCGGGTGGATCGACGGCGGCGCGACGACGAAGCCCTGCTCGCCGATGCAGTCGATGCGCTCGCCGATGCGACCGGAGACGGTGGGGAAGTTGCCGGTCTCCGGCGCAAGGAACCACAGGTGGCGGCCCTCCGCGCCAGTGGCGGACTCCAGCGTCGGAGGCAGTTCGCCGTAGCGGGCCTCAAGACGCGCGAGCGACGCGCGGCCGCCGGCACCGATGTCGAGGACGAGCACACCGCCGGGCGACGGCCCGTCGTCGGCAGGACGCAGCGCGTCGCGGCCCGTCAGGATGCCGATGTTCTGGACGGGCTTCTTCTCGTCGCTCCACCACCGCGAGACGGTGCCGGTGTCGTTGGTCGCGTTCTCGAGGCGCTTGCGCAGGGACGAGTGCTTGCCGGGGCTCTTGCACTCGTCGTCGCCGCAGGTGCACGCGAGCCGTCCGTCGTCGGAGGGGCGGGCCTGCACGGAATGCAGCGGCAGCAGTCGCCAGCCCTTCTCGGCGAGGGCAAGCGCGGCGGCCTTCATCTCGTCGCGGGTCGGGAGGCTATCGTTCAGCACGGGGAAACCTCGTCCTGGTCGATGAAGTCGGCGGCGACCGCCGTGGCGTAGATCGCGACGACGAGGTCGCCGGTGAGGTCGGCCGCGACGCAGGAGTCGTCGACGACGAGCGCGAGCAGGACGACCCAGAAGGCGCGGGCCGCGGCCTCGTCCTGCAGGCGGTTCGGCACGGGCAGCGCGTCGGCGAACTGCCGCGCGAACGCGCGGAGCCGCTCGACCTGCGAGGTGGGGCGCGCGAGGGTCGTCACGGTGCACCCCGGGCGCGCTCGACGCCGGCGAGCGCGTCGTCGACCGACCGGCAGACGACGTAGACGCCGCCGACAGCCTCGACGGCACGCTGGAACGCCTTCTGGTTCTTCGACTGGACGGCGCCGCCCGTCTTGGCCTCGGCGCCGAGGAACCGTCCGCGGGGCCCGACGACCGCGAGCACGTCCGACGACCCGACGAGACCGAACCGGATCGGCCGATCGCCGGTGAACGTGCGGCCGACGCCGGTGGTGTTCTTCCACGCGACGACGTCAGGCATCTGCCCGAGAGCGAGCAGGATCGCCTCGACGAGCGCGGTGTGGGGATCGACGAGGCGGGTGCTCATGCCGCGACCCCCGGGCCGTCGGCGCGCACGGCGGAGAGCGGCTTCCCGGCGGCGCCCCACGCGGCACGGCTTGCGGCGTCGACGATCGCCTTGCCCGGCCAGAAGCCGTAGCGGTCCTTGAACCGCATCTCGGCGGCCTTGGGCTTCCAGTTCTTCTCGTGCGCCGTCCAGAGCAGGTCCCGCAGGAACGTGACCTGGCCGACGTTCGCAACGGCCTTCTTCTGCACCTCGTCGAACGCGACAGCCTGCGCCTCGGCGCCGACGAGCTCGATCTGCGAGCGCGCCTGCTTCAGCACGGCACCGCAGCGGGGGCAGGTCTCGAGCGAGCCGGCCGCGACGAAGTAGCAGCTGCGGCACTGCGTGATGGCCGGCGCCGCGACCTGGTCGCCCTTCTTCGCCTTCTTCTGCACGTCGGCGGTGAGCGAGTAGTCGCGCTCGGCGTCGGGCAGGCCGTGCACGATCTCGCCGCGTCGCATGACGCAGCCGCCGTGGTCGAGGATGAGCGCGCGGGCCTTGCCCGTGGCCGGGGACGGGCGCAGGGCGCGGCCGACCATCTGCAGGTAGAGGCTCACCGACTTGGTGGCACGGGCGAGGATCGCGACCTCGACCGCCGGGATGTCGACGCCGCGCGTGAGCACCTGGCAGTTCGTCACGACGTGGGTCTCGCCGGATCGCAGGCGCCCGAGGATCGCCTCGCGGTCCTCGCTCGCGCCCTCGACGTGCTCGGCGGGCACGCCGGCGGCGACGAACTGCGCGGCGAGCATCTTCGAGTGCTCGATGTTCACCGCGAACGCGATCGCGCGGCGACCGGCGGCACGCGCGAGGTACTCGCGCACGACGTCGCCGGCGAGGCGCGCGCCGTCCGCGGTGTGGGTCGCGCGGCGTCCCTGCTCCTCGGCGTCGTAGTCGCCGGCGGTGGTCTTCACGCCTTCGAGGTCGAGGGGCTCGAACACGTAGCCGTCGGCCTCGACGAGGTGCCCGACATCCATGAGGCTGCGCGGAGTGGCGGCGACGACCGAGGCTTCGAAGAGGTGGCCGAGCCCCTTGCCGTCGCCGCGCCAGGGCGTCGCGGTGAGGCCGAGCACGTGGGCGTCGGGGTACTCGGCGAGGATCTTCTCGTAGGAGGCGGCGCGCGCGAGGTCCGCTTCGTCGATCACGACGAGGTCCGCCGGCGGGAGCTTCAGGCGGCGCGTGAGCGTCTGGACGCTCGCGACCTGCACGTCGGAAGGCTTGCCGGAGACGCCGGCCATGATGATGCCGTGGCCGACGTCGATGTCGTTCAGCTTGTTCGAGGTCTGGAAGATGAGCTCGCGGGCCGCGGCGAGGAACAGCGCGCGGTTCCGACGCTCGCGCAGTCGGCGGATGATCTCGGCGGCGACGACGGTCTTGCCGCTGCCGGTCGGCGCGACGATCAGCACGCGCTTGTAGCCCTGCGCGAACAGGTCGGCGGCCTTGTCGATCGCCTCGAGCTGGTAGTCGCGAAGGATCGGCCTCATCGGAACACCGGACCGAGGCGCGCGAGCGCGCGGAAGTTCTGCTGCATGGAGGGAGAGAGGCAGGACCACACGTCGCGCGGGATGCCGAACGGAATTCGGGTGGTCAGGTCGTTGGCGACTCGGGTGACGCGGACCGCTCGCTCTCGGCGCGGGCGAGGTCCGCTTCGTCGGACACCGTGAGGTCCGCCAGCAGCGACTTCATCTCGCGTGCCTCGCGTCGCGCGCGTGCCTTCGGCGACTCGACGAGCACCGGCGCGATCGTCGGCGACGACGCCGGCGGGCTTGGCGGCGACGGGCGGCGTCGCGGGAGCCGGTGGTGCTTGGCTGCGCGGCGGGCGTGCCGGTTCGGCAGCGTCCGCAGGATGTCGTTGTTCATGCGCGTCTCCGATCGTCGGTGCTGCAGGTCGAGCGTCCCGGTCGGCATGGTCGTCCCAGACGCGCGCGTTGCGCGGGCGCTCGGTCTCGCCGGTGACGAGCGCGGCGTTGTGGCGGTGGATGGGGCTCATCGGCCGGCCTCGCCGCGCGGGTCGACGCCGTCGGTCATCACGTTCGCGAAGGTCCCGGCGCAGTGCAGGCAGAACACGACGAGGTGCCCGTCGAGCCCCCAGAACCGCGCCGTGTCGCCGCAGCCCGCGCACGCGAACACGGCCCGGTGCGGGCGGTACTCTCGGCGGTGGCGGCGAGCGATCACGGGCGGCTCCGGGTGCGTGGGCGGGGTGAGGTGCGAGCTACTCGGGGATGCCGCGGAAGACCGGCAGCGCGGACTCCTTCGCCACGCGCGTGCAGGCCTCCTCGATCGCGTCGCGCAGGACCACGTCGGCGCTGTGGATTTCGTAGAACCAGGAGATCCGGCCGCCGCTCAGCCGGTACCGGAGGCGCACCGCGATCTCGTACGCGACGCCGTCATCGAAGACGGGGATCGCGATGAGGAAGAGGCCGGGGACCTTCAGCGGCTCGCCGCGCTCGTCCGTGTGCTGGGTCGTAAACTGGATCTGCGTCTCGCCGGTCGAGAGGTTCTTCGCGTTCTGGACGATCGACCCCTCACGCACGGCGAGGCCGCGCGAGAGCTCGAGCAGCTTCTGCGGCGTGGCGAACGACTGGCCGAGCTTCGCCGCGATCGCGCGCGAGTTCTCGCCGAGGCCCTCCGGCGACGCGACGTCGAGCACGCGGTTCTCGAGGAACTCGGCGAAGCCCGCCTGGTCCATCACGACGCCGTTCTTCGCGGCCCACGCCTTCCACTGCTCGGACAGCGGGAACGCGTACTCGGACCGGTGGCGGCCGAAGCGCGGCGACCCCTGCGCGCCGGCGCGGTGGTAGTCGAGAACCGCGACGACCTTCGGCGTCGCCGACACGTCGGCGAACACCGCGGAGTCGGCATCCTTGAAGCGGTTCACGTGCTCGATGAACGAGCCGATCGTGTGGTGACGGGCGGTGCCGGCGCGGCGCACGGGCTCGGTGCGCGCCTCGGCGAAGTGCGCCCGGAGGTCGACGATCTGCCGGCCCTTGCCGACGACGAGGACCTTGATCGGCGTGCCGTCGGCGCCGACGCCGGCGTCGATGACCTGCGGCGCGGCCTCGCTCTGTAGGAACTCGGAGAGGGCCTGCGCCTCGGGTTTCTGGATCTGGGGATCGGTGGACATGGGGTTCTCGGGTCGTGCGTGAGGGTGGTCGATCGTGGGAGGGGACTCAGACGGCCTTGCGGGTCTGGGCGGGGATCTTCCGGACGCCGGGGAGCTCGGGCTGCGCGGGGTTCTGCGCGACGAGGTTGTTGCCGTCGGTGGCCCAGAGGACCGTGCGCTCGCGGACCGGCTTCGGGGCCTTGATCGTGAACTCGGCGTTCACGTCGAAGGTGCCGTCGCTGCCGAGGTGCAGGTCGACGGTGAGCGTCACCTTCCCCTTCGCGTTGCGGCCGGTGGCGAGCTTGTGGTCGCGGAGCTTGGCGACCAGGTTGCGGAACTCCTCGGAGAGCTCGTCGTTGAGACGGCCCTCCTCGAGCATCGGCAGGATCACGGCGAACGAGCGGTGGGATTCCTGGGTCGCTTCGGGCTTCTCGGCTTCGGCCATCGTTCTCTCCATGCGCGTGAGGGGCGCGTCGGGGTCGTGCGGAAAGGGGTTCAGGGCGAGCGACGTGCGGCGAGGTGCGCGCGGGCCTTCGTGATGCGGGCGTCGAGCGTGGCGAGGAAGCGATCGAGCCGCGCGGCCTCGGCGTCGTCGACGCGGCCGTCGTCGAGCGCCTTGTCGAGCTCGTCGGCGTACGACCCGACGTCGCGCGCGAGCTTGCGCTGCTCACTCGCGAGATCGACGGCACCCGACAGCGTCGCGGGCTCGACCGTCGCGACGAGCAGCTCCGCGACCCGCAGGACGAACGCGGGCTGCGCGTCACGCGCCGCCACGACGTCGCCAAGCGCCATCGAGAGAGCCCGCTCGGTGTCGACCCACGCCTTCACGGTCGAGGGCGAGACGTCGACCGCGCGGGCCAGCGCGGGACCGCCGCAGGTGTCGGCGAGCGCGTGCCGCAGGATCCCGGCGGCGACGACGCGCCCCGTGTGTCGGGTGTCGGACACGCGCTCCGGGTGAACGGCCGTGCTGGTGTCGGGCGCGGGAAACGCAGGCACTGCCGCTCGCGGCGGATCGCCCGCATGCTGGTCGCATGAGTGAGAAACGAGACGCGGAACGGTCACAGCAGCCCCCGGTGTGGCAGCGCGAGGAACTCGCGGGCGGCGCCGACGGCGGCGCGGCGGTGGTCGGCCTGCACGCCGCACGCGGCGAGGGCGTGCGACAGGGAGATGCGGTGGGCGGTGCTGGGGAAACCCGGCGGGAGGCGCTCGATCACCGCGAGCTTGTCGGCGACGGCCTGCCGGGCGAAGTCGGCGCGGGTGAGCAGGCGCGGCGTGTGGGTGCCCACGGCGACGATCGGCTTCTCGTTCGATGCGGCGGCTTCGTTGGGCATGCGTCGCTCCGGTGGGTTCGGTGGGGGCTTCAGGCGGCGGGGCGGGTGGCGACGGCGGGCCGCACGTTCGCGATGCGGGCGCGCTCGGTTTCCGTGCGCCACGACGCGGAAGGCACCGCGCCGTCGGTCGCCTTCTCGATGAGGTCGCGCGTGTCGCCGTCGGGGCGCGAGGCGCCGGACAACCACGACGAAACGGCCTGCTGCGTGACGCCCAGAACCTCGGCGAACGACCGCTGAGGGCTCTTCTGGGCCCGGAACCACTTGCGGAGGAGGGAGCGTCCTTCGGTGCGCATGTGCCGCATGTAATCACAAGCGGAACTGTTCGCGCAAGCGCGTCGTCGGAACAAGCGTGATTTACGGGAGAATCCCTATGCTTTCCGACATGACGACCGACCGACGCAGCAGCAAGTCCCTCGCCCCCGACGACGCCGAGCGCGTCCGTGCGGCGCTCGTCCGCTTCGTCGACGCCGAGGGCAGCCAAGTCGCCGTCGCGCGGCGCCTCGGGGTGACGCAGCAGAGCGTGTCGCAGGTGATCTCGGGAGCGTCAGCGCCGGGGGTCGTGCTCGCGTCGAAGCTCGCGTCGGCAACCGGCGTCGCCTTCGACGCCCTTCTCTCCGGCCGACCGACCACGACGAGGGTCGTCTACGACAGCCGCTACCCGAACCTGGACGCGGCGATCCAGTTCGCGGGCGCGAGCTCGTCCCCTGTGTCAGCCGAGGCGGTGGAGCACGTCAGGTCGTTCGCCCTGAAGAGCGCCGAGGACCTGCCGGCCGAGAAGTGGCTCGAGGAGCTGCGGTACGCGGAGCGGTCGATCCGGGACCGGGCCGGGCCGCAGTTGCCGGGGCGCGAGATGCCGGCGCCGGAGAAGCGCGCGCCGCTCGCCGAGCGGGTCGCGAAGGCGAAGGCCAAGAAGTAGAGGGAATTCCCGGAGAATTCTGGGCACTCAGACTCCAACGGCAGAATACCCCCGGAATTCGTGTCCGACCCCCCGAGTACCCTGTCGGGCATGGACACCATCGAAGCTGAGGCGGAGGGAATCCTCCGCGGGGCGGGCTTCGATCCAGAGGACCCGCCCACGATCGAAGAGCTCGCACACGCCGTCGTCGAGCGTGTCGTGCCACACCACGGGATTTCGTCGGCCGCGCGCTGGGTGGGATCGACCCGCGAGCTGTGGATCAACCCGAGGCTCTCGCCACGCCGCCGCGCGTTCTCGATCGCGCACGAACTCGCGGAGCGGCACCTGTCGAGGCTCGGCTACGAGGGCGAGGACGTCGAGGCCCGGGCGAACGCGATCGGGGCCGCGCTGCTTGTGCCGGCCCCTGCCCTGCGGTTCGCGCTTCGACAGATCGGCCGGCGACTGCCGGAGCTCTCCGACGTGTTCGACGTCTCGCAGTCGATCGTGGCGCTGCGGCTCGGCGAGGTGACGGGCAGCCCTCTCGCGCTCGTGATGGACCACCGGGTCGCAGTGCGCGGCGAGCCGTTCGCCTGGCCGTCGGCGGCCCGGCTCGTCGCGATCGCTGGCGGGCGGGAGGCGGTGCCGGACGGGATCGTGGTCGAAAAGATCAGTGACGCCCGCCGCAGAGCGGTTGTGAAAGTCGCGTAATACCCCGCGGATGCTGTAGGATTGCAGCGATCTCGCTGCCTGTTACCCTTGGACCCCGCCGATGGTCGGCGGACCCGGTGCGCCATGCCGAACGTCCAGATCACTGAGCAGCCGCTGTGGCGGGAACTTCGCAACCAGCGGGACGGCGAAGCCCCTGCTGATCGGATCCTCGCGTTCTTCGGCATCGTCACGCCTGCGGTCGACGTGGAGGGGATCGCGAAGGCGCTTGGCTTTCGAATTCTCGAGTCGCCGTTGATCGAGGAGTCCGGCGGGATCGACACGCAGTCGACGCCGGCGGTAATAAAGGTTCGATCGGTGGGGCAAGCGCGAGTCCGTCGGCGATTCACGATCGCTCACGAGATCGGGCACGCGATGCTCCACAACTTCGCCAGCTACCATCGAGACGACTACTTCAACGGCGACCTCCAAGAGGTTCAAGCGAACCGATTTGCCGCCGACCTTCTGATGCCGAAGTGGATGGTCGAGCGCTTCGTTGGCGGGCGCGGAGTCACTGTCGGCAGGCTCGCCGAGAAGTTTGACGTGTCCGCCGCGGCAATGGAACTCCGCCTGAGGAACATGGGTGTGATTCTTTGAGTACACCCCCCTCCAAAGAGAAGCCCCCGCTGCCCGACCATGCCCTCCAGGCAGCGAACCAACTGGCCAAACGGGCTCAACTCGGCGCGGAGGGATACGAGCCACCGGGCACCACAAACGCGACGGGCAATCCGGCCGGCCCAGAGGTTGGCGATCGTCCGATCTTGGAGAAGGGCGACCGAGAGGTGGTCGAGTTCCGAACGATCGCCGGAATGACTCTCGGTTTTGTGTCTGTGCTGGCGGCCTTCGGCGGATTCTGGTTCGCGGCAAAGACCCTTCAGGACCTTGCGGCACTCCACCCCAAGAATGCCGACGAGGCGAATTTCCTGATGGTGGTGATCGGCGCAAAGGCCGTTGTTTCGGGCGCGTTTTTGGGCTTCTGCTACGCGCTGGGTCGAGCCGGCGAACGCTTCCTGATCCCGTACTGGTGGGTCCGAACAGAGTCCGACCGACGTGCGGCGATGGGCGTGAAGGACGATGCGCCGCCGAAGTCCTTCCGGGACTTGGTGGACAAGCTCATCGAAGCCCTTGGCAAGAAGTAGCCCTACCCCCGCCCGCAAGCCTCGAACATCTCCTCCGCCGCCCGCAGCGCCGCCTCGGCGAGCGCGACCTCGACGGTGGCCGCCTCGACCTCACGCCAGCGGCCCTTCTCGGCGAGCTCGACGGCGCTCTCGCGGGCCCGCTGCAGTTCGGCGCGGTGGTGAGCGATGAGATCGGTGGGGGTCATGGAGCGGTCACAAGGTACGAGGCCACGCCCAGTGCCGCAGCCATCCCGGCCATCTGCTCGTCGCCGGTCACGAGCATTCGAACTCCGGGCGCGGTGACGGCCGTCGCAACGATCGCGGCGTCACGATGCCAGACAGGGCGGGCGGTCTTCTTTTTCGGCGGGTGAGACGTCGCGCGAATCGCGGCCGACACGTTCGCCTCGCGCGCGCCGAACGGCAGGACGTTGAACGAGGCGAGACGCTCGGACGCCTTCGGCCACTCAGCGCGCTGGCTGAAGCCGACGACGAGCTCGTGGCGGACGACCGCGCTGATCGCCCGCGACTCGTCGGCGAGGAACGCGTGAACGTCCTTCGGCAGGTCACGGCCTTCGAGCCACCAGCTGAGCACGCTCGAATCGAAGAAGATCAATCCCAGTCCTCGGCGTCCGCGGCGAAGTGCTTGGCGATCTCGCGGCGCTCGGCGTCAGTGAAGTTCAGCGACTTCGGAAAGTCGCGAACTTCTTCGACCGTCCATTTCGGCATCGGCTTGGGATCGAACGGCGTCGGAGGAAACTCGGCCGAGGCCTTGGCGACGCGCTCGCGCAGCTGGCGGACCTCCTCGTTCATGCGCTCAAGGGTATGCAGGTAGGTCCGGCTGAGCAAGTCGACGCGCCGGCACAGGTCGATCGCGGCCGTTTGGCGCCGGGCTTTCGCCTGCGCCGTCCAGAACGCAAGGTCATCCATGCTTCGCCGCATCGGCGCAATTCGCTGAGCGACCGGCAGCAGAGCGCCGACGGCGAGCCGCCGCTCCAGGTCTGCGTTCGCGGCCGACAGTACGCGCAGCGCGATCCGAAGCACGGGCAGCGGCACGTCCTCGTCCGGCGCGAGCGCAGGCAGCGCGGGCATCACGTCGGCGGCTTGGGTCCGCGTCATCCGGAGCTCCTTGCGGTGGTGGTCGAGCAGCTGGGTGGGGGTCACTTCGGCGCGTCCGGCAGCGTCGACACGACCGTCACCTCGTAGAGACGGGCCGTCGTCGAACCGTCGACATAGAGCGGGATGACTACGCGCCAAGGCTTGCCGAGCCACGGTTCCGCGACGAGCCCGAACTCTGGCGCCTGAAACCCGCGCGTCTTCGCAACGATCGACAACGGCAGCACGACGTCGGTGAGCGACGCTCGGGGGTAGAGAATGCCCGGAGGCATCGGCTGGCCGAGGTTCATCTTCCGGGTCGTTCCGAGAACGAGCGGGTCGGACTTGCCCTCCGGCTCGATGAGCACGGCCTCGTTCCACTCGACGCGCATCCGCGCGTCGGACTTGCTGGTGACGGTGACGCGCAGCGAACGCACGCCCGGCTCGACAGCAACCGTCGCCAAGTCGTCGTCCTTCACGAGAACGGTCGAGCCCTCCGGCGTGACGTGACGCAACTGCCAGACGCAGGACGACAGCAGCAGCGCGGAGATGACGAGCATTCGCATGGGATTCCCCGATTGAGTTTCGTTGGTCATGGCACGGCCGCCTTTCGCTGGATGCCCTCGATCAGGAGGCGCCGGAGTCGCGCGAGGACCCACGCGACCGATGTGCGGTGTGCCGGAGACAGCGTCACGTCGACGAGGCCCGCACGGATCAGCAGGTGGCCGGCCTTCACCCCGGCGCCAAGCGTCGTTGCCGGAACGTCGGCCCACATCATGTCGATCCCGGGCGTCTTTCCCTTCGCGCGCGCGAATGTCTTGTGCGACGCGAAGCGGTCGGCGGGCGCTTCGGGTTGCGACTGCACCAGCAGCTCGTCGCCGACAGCGAGCCGCAGGTCCGCTCCGGTTCTCGACAGCGCCACCGAACAGGCCTGCTCCGGCGGGTAAATCAGCTCGTCGGACACAGAGCACCGGACGGACACGGTCACGCGCCCGGATCTCGCCACGTCCAGGGTGAACTCGGTGGAGCACGTAGACTCGCCCGCGACCTTGTCTCGCCGGCAGGAGGCGGCGCTGGCGTCGATCTTCGGCGGCGACTCGGGCAGCGCCTGGAGAGCCGCGATCCAGTCGCTCGCGAGCCCGTACAGCGGGTCGTTGGCCGCGATGGACGTCGGGTTATCGACGGTCGGCACGGCGAACGACTCCCGGACGCAGACGAACGGCTCCGGCTTGCTCGCGTCGCCCTTCACCAGCGTTCCCGCCGATCCGTCGACGATGTTCGCGACCGTCGCCGCTCGCTCTGGGGACGGACGAACCCACGCCCGATACGTCGCACCGGCGACCGAGAAGTCCGAGAACTGCGCGACCGTCGGCAGGTCCTGCCCCTTCAGCACGCAGGCGAGCAACGCGTCGGCGAGCGTCGCGGGGCTGTTCGGCACCTGCGCCGAGTCCCACAGCAACGACCGATCGCAGGCGCTGAGGTCGTCGCCGCAGACGAGCCGAGGCTCGGGGAGAGGTCGGGCCAAGGCCGGGGCGCCGACCACGCCGACCACGAGAAACGCCGCGAATGCCTTCATTGGTTGCCCCGCCCGGACCTTGCCGGCACGACGAACGTAGCCAAGGAGACGCCCCTCGTCCTCACCTACAAGCGAAACTGTTGACACCGCTGTCGGACCAAAATACAGTCCCGCTTGTAGATGATCGACGGAGCCGACGCCCATGCCGAACGCCACCTGCCCCGCCTGCGCCGCCCTCCCCTGGTCGGGCTGGCTGTTCCCGGCGCGCTGCCCGGCCCACACCGAGACGCCGCCGCCCGCGCCCGTGACCAGCGAAGAGCCGTTCCGCGGTGCCGCCCGGGCCTGCGCCCGCACGCCGCGATCGACCACCGCGCACGACCCCTGCGGACGTGTCCTGTGAGGAGCCCCATGACCATCGAACAGGCTCAGCAAGCCCTCGACCGCGTGACCGAGACGCACGCCAACCACGCCGCGAGCCTCGCGAACGCCCTCGATCGCTGGTTCGACAGCCGGCTCGACAGCCACGGTCGCACGACCCAGCACTTGCTCACGCAGTGGCGCGAGTCCCGCTCGGCGGTCGGCGCGGCGCAGGCCGCCGTCGACGCGCTCTCGGTCTGCCCGGCGTGCGGCGAGACCGGCTGCTCGGGCCGCGTCGGCGACTGCGACGACCACCAGACGAGGGCCGCATGAACTGCATCGGCCTCGAGATCGGGCTGTCGATCGCCGCGCCGACGCCCGCGGCCGCGCTACTGCGCGACCTCACGGCCACGGGCGAGGCGTTCAGCGCGTACGTCGGCGAGCTTCGCAAGCAGGCCGTGCTGATCGTGGGCGGCGCGCTCCCCCGGAACACGCTCGTCGAGCCCTCGCCGACGCTGATCCTGCAGACGCTCGCGTTCGACCTGGTCCGGCGGTTCCCCGACCGCTGCATCGACGTCGAGGAGCTCGTCCGCCTCGTGTCGCCGCGCCTCGCCGCGCGCGTCGCGAAGCCGCACTGGCGCGTCCACACCGGCGAGCTGCTCACCAAGAACTGAATCGTCGTCGCCCCGCGCGAGATCGCGCGACTGGAGATCCCCATGCCGAACGATGCCGCCCCCACCACCATCACCCCGCCCGTCGTCGCCCCGGAGTCGCCCGCGACGATGAAGCCGCTCTACAAGGCGCTCGTCGCCGCGCAGCGCGCCGCGATGGCCGTCGGCAAGGACGCCGAGAACACGTATCACAAGTACAAGTACGCCTCGGCGGAGGCCGTGATCGCCGAGGCCCGGGGGGCGCTGAACGGCGCCGGGCTCGCGCTCACCCTGCTGTCCTGGGACCGGCACCTGCCGGCCGTCGGCGACCACCCGCACACCCGCATCGAGGTGCACTACCGGCTGCTCCACGAGGAGGGCGTGGCGCTCGACCTCTCGGCGTCGTCGTACGTGATCCCCGAGAAGGGCCGCCCCGCCGACAAGGCCGAGGCGGGCGCCCTCACGACGAACCTCTCGTATGTGCTGCGGACGCTGCTCCTGCTGCCGCGCGAGGATGAGGGCACGTCGCCGGACACCCGTGACGACCGCAACTTCGAGCCGCAGCGCCTGGTACCCCGTCCGGCGCCGAGCAAGCCCGCCTTCGACCTGACGAGCCGCCTCGACCGGCTCGCCAAGGCCGCGACCGGCGACGAGATCCGGGCGATCGACGCCGAGGTGAAGCCGGCGTGGGACGACCTCTCGGCCGAGGACAAGGCGCTCTACACGGCCGAGCGCAACGCCGCGATCGAGGCCGGGAAGGCGCGGGCGGCGGCAGCGAAGGCCGCGACCGAGCCGACGCCCGCCGCGCCCCCGCCGACCGAGCCCGCCGCCGACCCCGCGCCCGCCGCCGCGCCGACGAGCCCGCGCGCGCACATCCCGCCGCCGCCCGCGCCGCCCAAGGCTCCCGCCCGCAAGTCGGTCCCCTTCTAGCCACCACTCCACTCTCCCGATCCGGAGCCCGCCATGTTCCTCAAGTCCCTCACCGTGAAGCACTTCCTCGGCATCCACGAAGCCACGCTCGAACTCGGCCTCTTCAACGCGCTGTACGGCGTGAACGGCGCCGGAAAGACCAGCCTCGCCGACGCGATCTTCCACCTCGCGACCGGCGAGAAGGTTCGCGGCGCCGACAAGGTCTCTGACCTGATCCGCCGGGGCGCGAAGTCCGCGTCGGTCGACGGCGACCTCGCGAACGGCCGCAGCATCCTGCGCGAGGTGAACTCCGGCGGCCGCGAGCTCTACATCGACGGCGTGCTCACGAAGGAGAAGGAAGCCGCGCTGGCCCTGCGCGAGGTCCTGCCGGCGTCGCTGCCCGCGTTCCGCTCCGCGCTGAGGTCCGGCGCCCTGCTCGACCTGAAGCCGCTCGAGCTGCAGCAGCTGCTCGTGGAGCTCACGGGCGCGAGCGTCGACCAGGAGGCGATCGCCCGGACGCTCGGCGAGTCGACCGTCGCCGCGCTCGCCCGCCTGAAGCTGCCGGTGCCCGCGAGCCTCGGCCAGCTGGACACGACGGCGGAGCGTGCCGCGAAGGACCGCCCGGCGGCGAAGGACAAGAAGAAGAACGCCGAGAGCGACCTCGGCCACGTGCCGGCGCTCGCCCGCGACGTCGCTGAGGAAGCCGCGCGCCCCGACGTCACGATCGCCGGGCAGGAGAAGAAGCTCGCGCAGCTGCGGTCGCAGCGTGACGCCGCGCTGCGGTCGCAGGCGGGCGCGGACGGCGCCCGCGAGGAGCGCCGCGCCGATGCGGTGGCCCGGCTGCGCGAGGCCGAGGCGCTCGTCGGGCAGCCTGTCCCCGCCGCCGTCGACGTGAAGCCCCTCCGCGCGCAGCTCGACGCCGCCGTCACGGGCGTCGTGCGTGCCCAGGACGCGCTCGCGGCGATCGACCGCGACGTGCTGGCGCTGCAGCGGACGGCCGAGGGGACCGTGCCGGCGGCGCCGTCGCTCGCCGACGCCCAGAAGGCGGTCGAGGACGCGAAGGCCAAGCTCGCGGTCGCCGAGGAGCAGCGCACCGCCCTCGCCAAGAACGGGAAGGCGCTCGGCGAGCAGGTGAAGCGGATCAAGTCGGGCGGCGCCGAGGCCTGCCCCCACTGCACGCAGGCGATCCCCGCGGCGGTCGTCGAAGCCCTTGAGGAGCGGCTGCAGGCGATGCGCGACCAGCACGCCGAGGCGGTCGAGGTCGAGGAGCGCGCAGGCGCCGCCGTCGAGGCCGCCCATCGGCAGACCCTCGCCGCCGGGCAGCGCGACGCCCACGAGAAGGCCACCGCGAAGCTCGCCACCCTGCGGGCGGGCCGCCCCGCCGCCGCGGCCACGTTCGACGCCGCGGTCGCCGCCGAGAAGGACCTGCGGGCTCAGCACGACGCCGCCGCCCAGCAGGCCAGCGCGCACGCCACCGCGAAGAAGGCGCACGACGACGCCCGCGCCGAGGCCGAGGCCAAGCGCCAGGAGATCGCCCGCATCGACGCTCCGTCGCCGGTCGCGTCGGTGTCCGTCGCCGAGCTCGACGCGGGGATCGCCCGCGCGCTGCAGGTGCGTGACGCCATCCCGGCGCTCGAGAAGAAGGCCCGGTACGAGCAGTGGATCGCCGAGGCCGACGCCGAGATCGAGGACCGGAACGGTGTCGAGAAGGCGTGCAAGGCCGCGAAGGCCGAGCTGCTCGCCCGCGCGGTCGGCC